>Ga0268266_10004244_pt1 | contig 13783 bp, 7 predicted proteins | sample KBSS13metaG_FD_190356 | JGI IMG/M metagenome (GOLD analysis project Ga0268266, IMG submission 190356) | Switchgrass rhizosphere microbial communities from Kellogg Biological Station, Michigan, USA - KBS S1-3 metaG (SPAdes) (version 2) | ecosystem: Host-associated > Plants > Roots > Rhizosphere >...
ACTAGGCACCATCGATATCGCCGCCCATCATTCAATCCGAGGGAGCGTCCCCGGCTGATTCATGCATGCGACTTCCGCTGCTGACGCGGCTAGCTGGCGCCACCAGCCCACCGATGCATCAGTCGATTCACGACGTCGCGAAAGTCATCCGCGAACGCGTTACGGAGTGGAGCACGATTCTTTTTGCCGAGCACATCACCAACGGCCGGCAGCGATGGCGCTTCCGCATCGGAAGCGCCAACTGCACAAAACGATGCTTCACTGAGGCGGGAGCATCCTGCCGCAAGCCACAGCGCCGTGGTAACTTTCGCCATCATTTGGACGGGCTAGCTTCAATGCGGCCGTAATACGCCAAGGATCACGCGACTCTCGTGTTGAGGATGCCGCACGTACATCCGGTGCTTCAATGAGACAACGCCGACCGGCTGCTGAAACTTCAATTCGCCGCGATACGCGCTTCATTTGCACGTAGATCAATGAGGAAGCGGCATGACGCCGCGGATCACGCAACATTCCAAGCCGCGATGGCAGCAAAGGCGTCTGGCTTCGACGAGGCCGTGACCCAACGCCACGGATCACTTAGTTGTCGATCTGGCAGGTCAACGCCGCGGCCGCGCTTCAATGAAGCCACGGCACCAAGCCGTGGATCACCTCGGAGAGGCAGCAAGCAGCGCGCTCGACAAGGCCCTTCGATAGGGCCGTGGAGACAACCCACGGATCACATGGATAACTACGGCCAGCACGAGCCAGTTGTAACCCTGCTTCGATGAGGCCGTGACATGACGCCCGGGTTGCGATGTCCCTTGTCTTCGATGACGTCGACCTTATGGGGCTTATGAGGCCGCAGCGGTATATGCGGAGTAAGCCCTGACGGCTGCGATCACACAAAATGCTGACATGCTTGAATGAAGCCGGGACGTCGCGGCCCGGATTATGATGAAGGTTTCGAAATCCTCGAAGAGCATGTCGATGCTTCAATGCGGCCGGGCGTCTTGCGGACCACGCGAGACTTCGCGAATGAGGGGCCTAATACCTGGCGGCTTCAATGAGGCCGCGGATTTTCACCGCGAAACACCGGTCCGCGCGTTGCGGGCTCCGCGGCCGATGCGCAGCTTCAACAGTGCCACGGCACCTCGCCGTTGAATACTCGAGACCGATCGGTAGATGCATTCCTCGACCAACTTCGCTGTGGATCGCGACCTCACCGCCGATCACGATCACGAGCGACGCCAAGAAGATGCAGCAGATCAACCTTCAATGCGGCGGCGGCGCTTCGTCGCGGTTCACACAGTCAATTGGACGGGGAAGTCTTTGCGCATGCTAAAACGAGGCCGCCGCATATCGTTGCGGACCACGCCAAGCGCCTCCTTGCACTCCATCGCCTCTCCCGCGCTTCAATGAAGCCGCAGCGTCACGCCACGGATCACACGTGCCCGACGGCACTGAAACACAGCCGTGCTCCAATGCGGCCGCGCCATCAACCTGCGGGTCGCGTGGCAGAACGTGAACTTGATCGCCGCCCCCGACTGGCTTCGATGAGGCCGCGGCCCCTGCTTTGATGAACCGATGACATCATACCGAGTATCATCACGCTGAGTCGGACGCAGCCGCTCGTCAATTGGCTGCTTCAAAGCGACCGCCGGATCGTGCTACGGATCGCAACGGTATCGCCGATGGCAGCCGAGGGTAGCCCGCACCTTCAATGAGGGCACGGTCAGGCCGCGGATTACTGCCGACAAGCTAGGAGAGAGAGAGAGGCCGTGAGCTCGTCACGGATCATCGTGTCAGCTTGAACGACCGATGTAACGCTTCCCACGCCACGGGACCCGCCATGGATCACTGGACGTATGGCACGACGCTCAAGGATCTGCGCGTCCTTCAAATAAGGCGCGGCGCTTCGCCGCGAATCACCTCGCAGCCGCCGGCTCCATACATGAGCGCGTAAACGCTTCAATGGGGCCGCGGCATCTCGCCGCGGATAGCGGGTCTCGTAACTGGCTTCGAAGCGCTCGGCCGCCTCAATAAGGCCACGGCTTTTCGCTACGGAGGGTTCGGTGCTGGTCTGTTGGGCCGGCGTTTCGAGGAGGGTGCGGCGTCGCGCCGCGCTGATGATCACGTCCCGGACCGACGCCCGCGCTCGGTCACAATGGAAGTTCCGTCTGGTTGCCATCCACCAAAGGGTCGCACACTCTTCAATGAGGTCGCGGCACTTGCTCTGAACTGGTTCGCACAGTCCATCATAGAATGCCGCGGCGAGCGTGTCACACCGCGGATCACATGAGCCCGACAGGTACGTGACATGGAACTATCGCGAGCTTCAATCAAGCCACAGCATTTCGCCCGCGGAATACTGCTTGTCGCCGGCGCGCCCCACACGAAAGGTCGTGCCGTGTTCGCCCCAAGGCACCTCGAGCCAGATCATATTGTGAGGCCGCCTCCTCTCCTTCGCAGAACGATTGCTTCAAACGAAGCGTGTCAACCCGCACGGATTACGTCCGGCACGACCACAGCGCCGGCGACGATGTCGTCACGGCTTCAATGAAGCCGTAGCACTGCGCCGCGAATGCCGGCAGATTGACCGACGCATTCAATTTTCAGAGCGCTTACGAGCTTCAATGAGGCCGTGGCATTCCCATGGATCGCTCGAGCCGAGCGTGCAGATCTTGGTCGAAACCGGAATGCTTCAACGAGGCCATAGCGTCATGCCCCGGATCACGTGGAGATTGCGGAAATCGTTTGTCAGCGTGCCGTTCCTTCAATGAGGCCGTGGGCATCACGCCACGGATCACCGGGTAGAGCCACGTGGAAATGCTGGGCTCATCACGCTTCAATGAGGCCGTGGAATCGAGCCAAGCATAACCCGACTCGCCATATGCGCCTCTTCTATGAGGCCGCGGCGTCACGCCACGGATCACGACGAAGGCTAAGGCGGCATGGTGGCCATGAAGTAGCTTCAACGAGGCCGCACTACTACTGCGGTGCAGCTCGTCGGGTCATGCGATACATGCAAGGCGTCCAAGCCTTTAACCTTTAATGAGGCCGCAGCGTCGTGCCGCAGATCACCGCGTCGGAGCCCAGCGGTCTGGATTCGTTTTCGAGCCGCTTCAATGAGGCTGTGGCACCACGCCACGGATCACAGCGTCCCACCGGAATAGCCGAAGAAGTCGAAGAAGCTTCAATGAGGCCGCGGCATCACGCCACGGATCACAGTCGGCTCGACGATCAAGTACACGCGCGTTGCTCGGCTTCAAATGAGACCGTGGCGTCACGTCACGGATCACCAGCGACTCCGAAGATGATCGTGTTGTCGACGTCGTCGCTTCAATGAGGCGTGGAATCGAGCCAAGCATAACCGGTCTATCGCCCGCGGCTGTTCATCGTCGAAGCCGGGCTTGAATGGAATTTGGGGAGTGTCGCGCGCGGATCACGCAGGAACTCCCCCGGTTCGCGGATGTTTCTCCTCCTTCAATAAGGCCGGGGCACTTCGCCGCGGGTCACGTCGCGCGGCCGGACGGCGAGCCTCGAAGCGAACTGACTCGATGGGACTGCGGCGTCTCACCCGCGGATCACCTCAGCCACGTGACCGAGCCGCTTCTCCACCATCAAACTTCAATGAGGCCGCTGCAACACGCCACCGATCACCATGCCACGCAGCTAGTGCCCGTCGTCGGCGACTGGCTTCAATGAGGCCACGGTCGGGCCGTGGATCACCCGCCGACAAGCTATGCGCGCGAGACGCCATGGTTGCTTCAATTTGGCCGTGGCATCACGGCACGGATCACGAGGCGGTTAAAGCTGGTTCCGCTTCAATGAGGCCGTGGCAGCACGCCGCAGATCACAGCTGCCGATGAGAAGTGCCGGCGAACGTGGCCATACTTCAATGAGGCCGCAGCTTCTCAGCTGCGGATCGTAGGGTGCTGCGTGCCGGAGCTGCGAACAACGACATGCTTCAATGGGCTACGGGCTTCGCGATACTTTGAAGGCGCCAGAATAGTCCTGGCACCGCTTCAGTGAAGTCGATCCTCGTATTACGTGGCGTCAGACCAGGGGTCGTTCACTACACGCTCTCGCTCCACCGGGATTGTCTGGGAGCTCTGATGGGCCGCGGCCTAGCCGCGGATCAGGTTGCGTAACCGCCATAGTAAGCGAACAGGCTCTGCCGCTTCAATGAGGCCGGAGCGTGGCGTCACGGATTCTCTAATAAGCGTGCGAGTTTTGGTGAATGCCGGTGACGCTTCAATGACGCCCACGGCATCCCGTCCCAGGTCACAATGTCACAACTAAATTCTGACACGTCGGAATCGTACTTTAATAAGGCCACTGCATTCGCCGTGGATCACAGCGCAATTCCGCTGCGTCGTAAGGCCATCGCTTCAAGCCTCAATGAAGCCGCGGCATCACACCGCGGATCTGCCCGTACAGCGGGAAACTGAAATAGTGATAGTTCAACCTTCAATGAGCCCGTGGCTCTTTGGCCTCGGATCAGAGCACCGAAGTATCAAATGGCTGTTCCACAGACCACGGCGTCATGCGGAGGTGGGAATCGGAAGACCTCGAACTTCAATAAGTCCACAGCACATCGCCGCGGATCACGAAGACGTAGCGGACTATAGATGGTAGCGTCTTCAGCAGCTCAATGAGGCCGTGGCATCACGCCTCGGATCAGTTCTAATCGATGGCCGCCGGCAAGCGTGGACCGGGCTTCAATAGAGCCGCGCCAAATCTTTGCGAATTACAACGAGTCGCGGAGCTCCGCCGCTCACGAGACGGCCCTGCCACGGGCCGCGGCATCTTGTCGCGGGTCACCAGCCTAACGAGGAAATTCTGAGGCGTCGGAATCGTACCTCACTATGGCCGCGGCATATGCCGCGGATCGCGAGACCTTGGCCACTTTCAGGTTGGTACAGCATACGCTCTTCAAAGAGCGCCATAATGCGTTGCGGATCGAGGCCGATGCCCGGTAATTCGCCCCCCTTAATGCTTCAACGAGCTTGGTAACTTGCCTCCGGCCACGGCAGCTTTCCAGGAGAGGCAATAACGACGCCACAATCTTGTCACTTCAATGAAGCCGTGGCATCACACCACGGACCGCGGAGGCCGCGACCGCTGATTAGTCGACTCAGGCTTTGGCCGGCGGGTCTATTACAGATCACGCTTGCGGCAACTGGCGCGCAATCTTTCATATCTGCTTCGATGAACGGGTGGCGCTCCGGATAGCTCCGACATCGACCCGACGGCCAAGGGATGTTCAATTGCTTCAGTCCGCGGCATGCCGGCGGGCATCAAGGGGTTCCTGACGCTCAACGGCACTATTCTTCAATGAGACCGTGCCAGCTCGATGAAGCCGGCCCGCCTCCAATGGGCCTATACAACACACCTCAACCGGCCCGCGGCGTCACGACACGATCACCACGCCGTCACTACGTTGGTCATCGAAATGGATCTGCTTAAATGAGGGCGCGGCGGTTAACCGCGGATCACGTCGGTGCGTAGCGATAACACTCCTCATCCGACACGCTTCAATGAAGAGGGGGTGCAAACCGCGATCATCGTTCTGTAGCCGTGCAGCAATACTGGGTCACCCTTCGATGAGGCCGTGATGTCTCGCATCTGCACCACGCATTACGATATCTGTCAGGTCGATCTCGGGTGCGTAGGTATTGCTTCAATGAGTTGCTGCCACGAATCACTCCGAGGCAACCGTTCGGACTTCGAGCCGTTCGCCGCTTCAATGTGGCCGCAACAGCGAGCCGCGGAATCATGACGTGATCCTCGAGGTGCTCGAACGTGGCGCCCCTTCGGCTTGCTTCATCATCCAGCTTCAAATGAGGCCGTGGCGTCACGCCGCGGATCACCACGCCGTGGAACTTCGAGCCGAACTGGAACAACCTCCGTCAATAAAGCCCGGTCATCATGACGCGGATCACACGGCGAAGCATGCGAAAGGTCTCGCGCTCATCATGCTTCGATGAGGCCGCAGGATCATGCCGCGGATCACGCCCTCGAGATCGCCAACAACAAGAGAGGCACAGCCGCGGCTCACACCGCGGATCAGGGCCAGCACCCAAGTCCAATCCCAGTCGCGGCCCAAGCTTCAATGAGGCACCATCACTTCGTCGCGGATCACCCTCTGCCTGTGGGCGCGGCTCCCGTTGCCCTTCAACAAGATCGTGGCTCACGCCACGATCAGGCCACGGATTAGCAGCACACGTGCGGTCATGGCCAACATCCGGAAGTTGCTTCAACGAAGCCGCGGCGTCGCGCAGTGGATCAATCCAAGAGCAAGAATGGCCTAACTCTGCTGATCAGCCTTCAACTGGCTGCGCCACGATCGAGCCGCAGAAGTCGCGGCCGCCTGCTTCAGTGAGGCGGCTTCTCGCCAAGGGCGCCTATTGCACGTATCGTCAAACGCTGGCATCGCGCAGGGATCCTGCTGCGCGGCAAGCATCGACATTCCGCGGCCGTCCTTCGATGAGACCGACGCCACAGATTACCCAATTGCGCGATCAACGATTGGCCCACCTACCTGCTTCAACGAGGCCGCGTTGCCAACCCCCGCGGATCACAGGGTCGGGCGACCACGACGGAACTACGAGGAGTTCCAGTGGGGCCATTGTTTCACAAGCCGGCGCAGTGACACCACATTGCGAACAACGACAAGCTTTTATGAGGTTCGCGGCGCGAAGCAAGGTACCAGAGCCGCCCATACATGATGCACTTTATGTCTGGCGCGCAGCTCGCAACGACTGGGCTCGTCCTTTTTAGTAGGTAAGATGAACCGCGGCGCAGTACCACGGCTCACTCTCGGGTTGGTCGCTCCTGTGATGTCTACCTCCATCGTGCTTCAATGAGGCCACGCCCAGCGCCGTATCAATCCATCGACACCTCGTGTGGACCGCGTATCTCTCAGGCAACTCCACTGCGCTTCAATGAGGTTGCGGTATGACGCCACGGATCACGAGACCTGGAGGGATGAGTGATGATCGCCCATGACGCTTAGATGAAGCCGAGGTGTGGCGCCAGAGATCCTGTAAGCGAGCGAGTGCTGGTGAATGCAGATGACAGTTCAATGAGGCCACGGCCACTGTTAGTGGACCACCGCACGGGTATAACGGATCACATCGGCAGTTGCTTTCGCCCTTGCACTGTAAGACTTCTGCCTTCCATGATACCGCGCCCATCGCAAACGGACGCAGATGACCCCACTTGAATGGGGCCGCGGCATGACGTCGCGAACCGCGCAGTGCCGCCCTGCCACCACCCGAACCCGCGGAGGTGGTCACTTAAACCAGGCACGCCGCGAATCAGCTCCATAGAAGAGACTGCCATGCAGTGTGCCGGCAGCTTCAATAAGGCCCACGGCATCTCGCCGTGGATCGCAGCGTAATTTCGCTGCATCGTAAGATTGTGACTTTAAGCTTCAATGAGATATAGCGGCGCCGGACTACGTCGCAGAGAAACGGAATAACTTCGTCCACCCGAACCTTGTTCAGGAGAACGCGGACTAGCCGCTATGATGAGGCCGCGGCGCAAGCCGCGGGAATAGGACTGCAACCGCATGCAGGTCCGAAACACAGCTGCACTTCGACAGCGCAACAACGTCCCAACACTGCAGCGATCCGTCCGCTGAATGCATTTATCAAACTGCTTGTTAAAGAGCATCGCCTCCAGCTGAGGCGACGAATATTCTGAAATCTGTCAGGCCACGAAAGTCACGCCGCGCGCAGGCTCCGAGGGTTTGATCGGCACAACCTCCGCCCGTGTCACATTGAAAAACTCCCCTACCTTGATACGAACAGCGCGGCGCACCTCGCGTATCGACATGGCCGCCAGCCGCGCCCCATCCAACTTCGGCTCAAGGAACAGCGGAGAGTTCAGGAGCGCCCGCACGGCGCGCAGACTTGCCGGTCTCGTCCAAATGGGCCACGAGATCTCGACCTCGCGCCGGGAATTCACTCGGCTGCCAACCATCGCGAGACGAACAAACCGGCCCGCCGCGCGAGGCACGACCGTGAAGACAGGTAACCCCACAGCGGCAAGCCGATTGGCACCGTGGACCGTCGGCACGCCGCCAACAGAGGGATTCCGAAAACGCAAGGCATAACGGCGATCCTCCGCAGGGTCCCAGCGGAAAGCAGGGGTCATATCCACTCGCTGCCAGGGCTGAAACAACGCCAGCTCTGCCGCCTTGCGTGCATCGGGAGCGACACCATCAGAACTCTTCTCTCTCTGGGGCGCAGCCCTCAGCCGCGGAACCACGGCAAATCGCTCGAGGAAGTGCTGATGTCCTTGGCCGAACTGCATGCACAGTGGAGTCGCATTGACTCTCTCCTTCCAAACAGCGGCATCAGAAATCAACGCCGCCAGTACGTCGGCGCGCCCGCGCGCGGCAGTGTCCGGCTTCACAGAGTCACGGAGCAGCTTCCGCGCGTAACTCGATTCCCATGACAGGCTTCGATGCCCCTCGAAGTCGTGATCCATCGCCAACGTATCGCAACCGCCGACGATTGCGTCAAGCAGTTCGTCCTGGGTCACTGGCATCGAGACCGAAAACACCGGATGCACCGGAGGATTCGCCACGTCCCAATAGACCCTGGCCCGCCAGGCGACGTTTGAAGCCTCCAAGGAACGCAGCGCCCCAAGGAGCGCAAGGAACCCAAGAAGGTTATCCGGCTCTATGCCCACTAACCGAAATGTCGACGTCGCCTTCACGTGTTCTGCTCCGCCTCCGATACTCGATGGTCTGCGAGCCGGACAATGCCTTCGAGCCGAGCCAACTCCCAAATACCGTATTTCTGGCAGAGGTAATGGAAGATCTCCACCCAATCCATGCCGTCGATGAGAAAGTCAATGTTCTGAGGACCGGCATGGGGCGCATCCGTATGCGGAAATAGCGGGCGCCCGTACCCATGATGCGTACCAATGAGCCATACGACGAGAAGCTTGTCGTGCGCATTTCGAAGGCGTAAATCAAGCAGAGCTCGTCGCACCGAATCGGCCTCGTGTCGCCATCGAGCAGGAAGGCCCGCCAACTCCCGTGCACGCGCTTCTGCGCGACTGCTAGTGAAAGGACGCTCGGATTTCGCAAGCACAACGGGATCAAGCGAGGCCCCAAGCACATCCCCATTTCTGAGATACGCCTGATTTCGTATGTCTCGTTTTCCCTCATCGTGCAAAAGGCCCGCGAGGGCGACATCCTCGGCGAGATCTGACGCCAGACCCGCCTGCAGAGCGAAGCGGCGGACCTGTCTCTCAACGTCTGCCGAATGTTGATCCAGCACGATACGCCTCGGCCCGAAAGAGCCGGTGATGTCACTCTCGGTAGACGGCGGCTCGCTGTTCTCCGAACACTCTTCGTTCAGGGCAAGCGTCACGCCTTTGCGGCACACGAATACCGCCCCATCAATTGCCTCGCTATCCTCGTCGGCATACGGAAAAGATAGAGTCACTGACTTCGCGGATGCGATTGCGGCAAGCGCCTCACGCCACCGGTCCGGCAGACCTTTGATCATGACCAGCCGCCGCGCGACAACTGCGCCATCAAGCTCGTCACCTGCACGTTGCAAAGTGGATTGCACTCGCTCCCAGACACGCCGTGCCCGTCCAAGCGCGTCGACACCGCAGTCGCCCAGATCCGCATGCAACTCGTCGACCAGAAGTCCAGGGTGAATGCGAAAAGCGAACCTTCCCCGTGCGTACGGGCGTGCGGCAGAGTCCGCAACGTCGCATACCACCTGCCGAGACTCCGGATTCCAGCCGAACTTGTCGCAGCCTCCATACCAGGTAGGTACTACAATCACGTCGCCCGGGCGCAGCTGGTCTGAGTCGATGAGGCCCGTATCCGCGCCCTCTGCTCCGCACCACCGAATAGCTGACCCCAACTTCCATCGATCTGCACCCGTGAGCAGGGGCTCATCCCCTTGAGGCGCGCCTTCCAGATCAGAGACCGCGACCACGGCTCGACCCGCCAACCACGAACGAGCCGCCCGGATGGGTACGGACACCGCCTCGCCCGTTCGCGGTGGCATCAAGGTAAGCACCTCGAGTGCTTCCGCAAAGTTCTCGCCCTGCGCATCCAAATCGGCGCGCCAAACGATTTGAACGTCTGCGCCGTCAGGGGCACCGTGCAGGAACAGAGCGGCCTCCGGATCCGAAGCAGGAACCGGGCTTGTTTGCATCCATTGGTCCAGATACGCGGGCATGAGCACGGGCGCATCGCGCTTCTCCGTCATGAGACCGGCTGTATCGACTTTCGCAAGCCGCTTTCTCATCGCCTCAATGCCGAAATCAACCACAAACCCGCCGGCTGCGTGTTGGAGTAGCCACTGCCATGTCACCTTCAGCCGGTCTCCGTACACGGGGTCTACCGCGCCCGCACCGATCTCATCGGGAGCGATCGCAATCACCGCATTCGCTGTCTTCTGGAAGCCGTTCCGATTCAAACGCCCGAACCTCTGCAACAGCGAGTCCAGGGGCGCGCACTGAGAAACCATCGCATCGAAATCGAAGTCCGCGCCAGCCTCGATGCACTGGGTTGCCACCACGAACAGCACCTTCTTCGAACCGGAGGGCCTGACGCGATCTGATGCCAGCTCGGGCCTATAGCGTGCGGTCAGCACCTGACGTTCGACTTCTCGCGTTCGCCCTATAAAGAGCACGACCTCCGCATCCGCGGCTTTCGGTGGACGCAGCGCCTCGAGTACCGAATAACACTGTCGAGCCAGCCTTACACGATTGACGACGAGCAGAACAGCACGAATGCCGTCATTGCCGCCTCCCAATCGCGAGAGCCGCCACGCCTGCTCCGCAAGTTCCTTCGCGAGCAGATCACCTTCGGTGCTTCTCGCTCGCGTGATGACCAGTGTCGCCTGCTTCTTGGCTTTCAGCCGGCGCGACAGCTCCGGATGACAGCGGTCCGCCTGCGTGAGGCGAAATGGTGGGTCATTCTCAACGCGTAACTTGGAATCACCGCTCCCAGCAGTAGCTGTCAGCGACACGAATCCCCAAGGTGATGGATTGCGTAGGCACCACGGTGGCTTTCTGAACGATTCGATTGCGTCGAGCGTCTGCCGAAAAGGCTCCGACAGATGCGCCTCGTCCAACAATATCAAGCAATCCGAGCCAATCAGGCCCGCGTGAACAGGTCGCATCGAATCGGAAACGCCGTAACCGCGAAACAAGAGGCGCGATCCCACCTGATCAACGGTCGTGCACAATACGGTCGGCTGCGACGGCGTACGCGCCCAGTCAGACTCGCAAGGAACACCACCATGAAGCGCTCGCACGCAAAGTGGGATGCCCTTGTCAGACAAGTACGCCAGCCGGCGCGCAAAGCGCGTCAGCACGTCGTTCTTCTTCGACGAGTCGCGCGCGGCTGCGAGCTTCTTCGCGATCATAGACGCGTGGTCGTACGCCTGGTTTACGACCACGCGGCGGTCCACAACCATCGCAATGCGAACGGGTGCACGTCGTTTCGGCCCACGGTCCGCGTCTACCGCCAGCGCGAAGAGAGCAATATCGATCGTCGCCGTTTTTCCGCAGCCTGTAGGCACATCGATGTGCCTCGGCCATCGGCCCTCTGTCGTCACTCTCGCCGCCAGCGCCACCTGCCACGGAAACGGCGGCTTCCCATGCAGCGCATGGAACACTGCGGCAAACTCATCCGCACAGAGCGGCGGGAGCTGCGCGCGACGCACTCCGGCGACGCGCGCGGACCTTCGGCGCCCCGCCGTCGCCATTCCACTTTCGGATGTCATGCACGTCCTCGAAGTGCGCCGTCATGGCGACGCAGTGGCAAACACAAGCCCAACCCATAGAAGCGGCCTGCACCGAGCGCGACAGGCCCCTGCACCGGCTCGTCGAACACGAGAGTTGCATGTGTCATCGGCCGTCCCTCGAGCGCGCCAGGCATCGCCCACCGGACCCACTCGGGTGCCAGACGTGGCGCCGAAGCGGCCTCGCTTCCGCGAATCGCCGATTGAACGCAGGGAATGACCTGGCGCGGTGCCGGCAGCCCGATGTTCCGGCAAGCCTCTGAGATCACCGTTTCGACCTGCGCTTCCCAAGTGCTATTCAGCCAACGTTTCGGGTGCCGGTCTAACACCACGGGCGTCGCGGTGGCCCACGTGTTCGATTCCCGGGTGTACCGCGTGGGATTGAATGACGGCCGCTTCGGATCGACCTCGCGAGTCAGTCGCCAGGCACTATCGCTCCCGAGGGGCAGCACCACTTCATCGTATCTCGCCGACTTTTTCCGCAGGCGCAGGATGAATCTCAACGCGTTCGTGAACGCTTCTTCGTCTTGAGGAGAGATCTCTCGCGGCAGGCAGATCGCCATTCCCATGAGCCGGCCCTCCGACCAGTCCCATCCAAGATCGGCCAAAGGAAATATGGCCATGTGAGGCGCGTTCGAGGGCGTTCCGTCAGGCGCGTGCCCTGAAATCGCCTCTGGGACGGACTTGGCACCGAATGCACTCAGCACCAGTCCTCGAAGCGCACGAGCCGCAACCGCGGTCGCTCGAAGATCCGGGCACAAGCCACCCGCATCGGCAAACACGTACCACTTGCTGCCAAAAATGCTGGCTGGCGTGGTGAGCTCGGTCTTCGTATGGAGCCCGAGGGTTTGGCCGGGTCGCGGACGCACGCGCCGACGAAATGCCTCCTCGAGTTCCGAAAATCGCCCAGGATAGACGCCTCGTGTGGCGCGAACGACGGGTCTCGTTTCCGCGGGTCGTTGCGACTGACGGAAGAAGCAGCGCACGAGCGAGGAAGAATGGCCGAGGTAAGGTGTGTCCCGCGCTACTTTCTGAAGCAGGCTCAGTGTCGCGATGTGTGGGCTCGCCTCTTGCCAGCAGTATGAAATGAGTGCTTCCTTGGGAACGCAAGCCGAGAATCTGCGTGCGTGTCGAGCGCGGTGTGCCGGCAGCGCCTCGAGACTGCGCCCGGAAACGTCGTTGGGCGGCACGTAGCATGTGCGATCTGCCCGTGCTTCTCCGTCGGATGCATAAACGATGGGCGGAGCCTGCTGTTCGAGCCACTCGAGCGCATCCCGTTCATCCGCCGCCTGGCCGCGAGCTGCCCAGGACGCCACCAGCGCGGAAAACAGGCGGTCCGGCTGAGGCGGCCAATCTGGCACCGGATCGGACGGACTACGTCCGGCTACACAGACTCCAGACAGAAATTCGACGTCCAAAGCTAGCACGGCTCAACCCCGCACAACCTTCACGCGCGGAGTAGATGCCTTCCCTTTCTCCGCGACGAGAGACTGCTGCTGACTCTGCAAAACAATGTCGACGAGTTTCGGCTGCGGTGTGAGCCGAAGTGGTTTTGAACGCAGGGCAAAACCCACTTTCCGCGCCTCTTCAAGCGCACGCGCGTAAAGCTCACGAGCAGACTTCACGTCGATCTCGAACGTTGTTACCGTGCCATCCGCCGCCACAATCTCCCAAGGTGCCGGCTTTTCAGGGACAAGATCACAGCGCGAGCGTAGGGCATATCCGCGCAGATCCCGCTCGACTACGGACAACAAAGCGAGGGCGGCAAGATACGCACGCGCTGCCGTGTTCTTCTGTCCTCCGCCGAAGCCGAGTCGTCGCAGCCCGGCGCAGGTAATCACAACAGTTTGCTCCGCGTATTCCATGGTCACACCCAGCGCTTCGAAGCTGGGGGCGATATTTCCATGGTTGATTTCACTGGGACGCACCTTGACGGCACCTTTGCCAGCATCACGCTTGTTAGTAGCCCAACCATTCTCGCCCTGATATACCTCCACCCTCTTGAGGAT
>Ga0268266_10004245_pt1 | contig 13782 bp, 12 predicted proteins | sample KBSS13metaG_FD_190356 | JGI IMG/M metagenome (GOLD analysis project Ga0268266, IMG submission 190356) | Switchgrass rhizosphere microbial communities from Kellogg Biological Station, Michigan, USA - KBS S1-3 metaG (SPAdes) (version 2) | ecosystem: Host-associated > Plants > Roots > Rhizosphere...
GGCGCAAGCTGATGCGCAAGGGCGCCGGCATCCCGTTCATCGAGATGATCGAATTCGACAACCGCATGGAAGAGCTGATCGCCGGCGCCAAGGCGGTGGTGGCGATGGGCGGCTACAATACCTATTGCGAGATCCTGTCCTTCGACAAGCCGGCGCTGATCGTGCCGCGCGTGGCGCCGCGCCAGGAACAGCTGATCCGGGCGCAGCGCGCCTCCGAACTCGGCCTGATCGAGATGCTGCTGCCCGAACAGGCCGACGACGCGCCGCGCTTCGCCGCTGCGCTGAAAGCCCTGCCCGACCGGGCACCGCCGTCGAAGAGCAATCCCAATTTGCGCATGCAAGGGCTGGGCGACATCTCGCAGATCGTCGAGACCTGGTTCGATCAGCGTACCGCCCACCATCTCTCGGTGGTCGACGGAAAAGTCTGATTTGCAAGATCGACGCAAGATCGTCGTCGTCCTCAAAGGCTACCCGCGCCTGTCCGAGACGTTCATCGGGCAGGAACTGCTCGGCCTCGAACAGGCCGGCCTCGATCTGGCATTGGTGGCGCTGCGGCGGCCGACCGACAAGAAGCGGCATCCGGTCCACGACGAGATCAAGGCGCCGGTCTTCTATCTCCCGGAATACCTGCACGAAGAACCGGGCCGGGTTTTCAAGGGGTTGCTCGCCGGCATCGTGCGTCCGGGGTTCCGGCGCGCGCTTGCCGCCTTTGCCGCCGACCTGCCGCGCGACTTCACCCGCAACCGCTTCCGGCGGTTCGGCCAGGCGCTGGTGCTCGCGCGGGAATGGCCGCAAGGCGCAAGCTGGCTGCATGCTCATTTCATCCACACGCCAGCCTCCGTCGCCCGCTATGCCAGCCTGATGCTCGGCATACCCTGGACATGCTCGGCGCACGCCAAGGACATCTGGACCTCGGCCGACTGGGAACTCACCGAAAAGCTGATGGCGGCGCGCTGGACCGTGACCTGCACCGCGAGCGGCTTCGAGCATCTCAGCGTGCTCGCCTCCGGACACGGCACCGTGCATCTCAGCTATCACGGGCTCGACCTCGCCCGCTTCGGGCGGTTTGCCGGCGAACGTTCCAATCGCAATGGTTCCGAACCGGCACTGCCCGTCACGGTGCTCAGCGTCGGCCGCGCGGTGGAAAAGAAGGGCTACGACGTCCTGCTCAGGGCGCTTGCCGGGCTGCCCGCCGGCCTCAACTGGCGCTTCGACCATATCGGCGGCGGCGAATTGCTCGACAGCCTGCGTGCGCTGGCCAGCGAACTCGGCATCGCAGATCGCGTTTCCTGGAAGGGCGGGTTGGCGCAGGACGAGGTCCTCGCGCACTACCGACAAGCCGACATTTTCGCGCTGGCCTGCCGCATCACCGCGGACGGCGACCGCGACGGCCTGCCCAATGTGCTGGTCGAGGCGTCGAGCCAGGGCCTGGTGTGCGTGTCGACAAACATTTCCGGCGTGCCGGAACTGCTCGACGACGGCGATAACGGTCTGGTCGTGCCACCGGACGACCCGGCGGCGCTGGCGGCGGCACTCGAAAGGCTGATGCGCGATCCATCCTTGCGGCAGCGGCTCGGCGCCGCCGCCGAGCAAAAAGTACGCACCCGCTTCGACTATCACAACAGCATCCGTCAGTTGACCGAGCTGTTCGAACGGGAATGGCAGACTTCGCCATGAGCGCCCCGCGCGTCCTCTTCTACGTCCAGCATCTGCTCGGCATCGGCCATCTCGCCCGCGCCAGCAGGGTCGCCGGCGCACTTGCCGAAGACGGGTTCGCGGTGACCGTGGTGACGGGCGGAACGCCGGTGCCGGGATTTCCCGGGCCGGGCGTCGAGAGCGTAGCGCTGCCAACAATCGCCGCTGCAGACCAGGGCTTTTCCGAACTCACCGACGCCTCGGGCGCGCCGATCGACGACGCCTACAAAACGCGCCGCCGCGACATGCTGCTCGCAGCGCTCGCCGCCGTGAAGCCTGACATCGTGGTGATCGAGGCCTACCCGTTCGGGCGGCGGCAAATGCGTTTCGAGTTGCTGCCGCTGCTAGACGCGATCGCTGATATGACGCCGAAGCCGGCCGTGGTCACCTCGGTGCGCGACATCCTGCAGGAGCGCGTTAAAGCCGGCCGCAACGAGGAGACGGTCGAGATCGTCAACCGGCATTTCGATCTTGTGATGGTGCATGGCGACCCTGCCTTCGCGTCGCTTGGCGACACTTTCCCCCTGGCGCACAAGATCACCGCGCAAATCGCTTACACCGGACTTGTTGCAGCGCCGCGTCCAACACCCTCGCCCGAACGCTACGACGTGCTGATCTCGGTCGGCGGCGGCGCGGCCGGCAAGCTGCTGGTCGATGCGGCCGTCACCGCGGCGGCAGGCCTGCCGACGGGCAAACGCTGGTGCCTGATCACCGGACCCAATCTGCCGCAGGCTGATTTCGAGGCAGCTTCGGCGAAAGCGCCGGGCAACCTGGATATCGTGCGTTTCCGAAAAGACTTTCCGGCGCTGCTCGGCGCGGCCGAATTGTCCGTGTCGCAAGCCGGCTACAATACCGTCTGCGATATCCTGCAGGCCGGCTGCCGCTCGATCCTGGTGCCGTTCGCTGCCGGCGGCGAGACCGAGCAGACCGTGCGCGCCGAGCGGCTGCAGCGGCTCGGGCTGGCATTGTCGCTGCCCGAGGACGCGCTGTCCCCGTCAAGCCTTGGAGCCGCGATCGAGCAGCAGCTGGCAGCGGCCAAGCCCGACTCGCACAGGCTCGATCTCGACGGCGCTCGCAAGTCAGCGCAGGTGCTGCGTGGGCTGCTGGCGAAGCGTACCGGTCGGTTGTAGAAGATAGCCGGCTTAGTTCTCCGCCAGTCGCCGACTCGGCGTTCACACCGTCCCGATCAGCATGAAGCGGTTGTAGTTCCTGGTCGGCAGCGTGCCGGAGAACTGCAGCTTCGGCAGACGCGCAAGCTTCTCGAACGCCTCCACCGACTCGACGCAATTGATGTGGGTCGGCTCGCTGAAATAATCGTTCGACTGTAACAGCACGTTGGCGCCCTTTGGCAACAGGTCGAGCCAGCCACGCAGATCGGCGATGTGCTCGCAGCTGGTGTTGACGATGAGGTTGGCGCCAAGCCGTGCATAGTCGATCGCGTACATGTCGGCCGTGGTTGCCTTGAAACGAGCGCCAGCGTCCCGGTTCAACGTGCTTGCAACGGCAGCAACCGCCGGATCGATGTCGATGCTCTCGACCGATCCGATCGCGAAGCGCCGGTCCTCCAACAGCATCGCCGCCAGCACCCCGTACCAGCCGCCGAGCACCACGATGTGAGCAAAGCTGCCGCCCAGGCTGGCCAACAGGCTGTCGCGCGCCCATATCTTGGAGGCGACCTGCTTGTGATTGAAAGCATTGGATATATTGGCGTCGGGGTGTTTGGCGATGACGCGCGCCAGGCCGGCGACCAGCGGGCTTTGCGTATAGGCGGCGACGCCGCGCGTAAGGTCGAAGGCACGGTCGCGCCAATCCGCGTCCGCGCCACCTGGCTGGGTAGCGTCTGTCATTTCGGTGTTGTAAGCTTCGGCCTCGAGGGGTGCAACCAACGCTAGTGGGTGAATGGAATTGACCACGTCCAACGCGGCCGAGCTTGCGCAGGCGTTTCCCGACAACATCCCGCATCTGTCGGGACCGGGCGCCGCGATCCGTCAGGTGCTGGCCGCGCATTTCGTGCGCGACTGCCCGCACATCGTCGAGATCGGCGGGCATCTCAGGCCGGTCACCGACTACCTCACGCATGCGCCGCTGTCGGTGCTGTCGGTCGATCCGAAGACGCCGCCGCTGCAGGCCGAGGAACTGCACGGCCGGCCGTGTCGTGTGCGCCATGTCTCGGCCAAGTTCCAGGAGGTCGAATACGATTACGCGCCCGCAAGCTACGGGCTGGTGCTGCTCGGCTATTCGCTGAAAGCTTTCGGAAGCCGCGAGCCGCTCGGCCAGTTGCTGTTCGGCCTGATCGACAATGCGAAGACGGTGATCCTCGAATACCCGCCGGCGCTGGAACGCGCGTCCTCGCAGGTACCGTCGATCCTGTCGCGGCCGTCGCTGAAGACATTGTGCACCCTCGACATCACGATCGACGACGCCGAGATATCAGGCTCGCCCTATGCCCGCCGGCGTTTCCACGTGTTGAAGCCCGCAGCGTCAAAGTCCTGATCACGCGATGGATCGCAGCCTAGCCCGATATATCTGGAAGCACACCTGGCGCCACCAGCTGTGGATCCTGTTCATCGTCGCGCTGTCGATGGTGCCCTATTTCATGTCGTTCGACCTGCCCAAGCAGATCGTCAACGGACCGATCCAGGGCAAGGGCTTCGAGCAGCCTGGCTCTACCCAGACCTTTATGAGCCTTGGGATCGACGTGCCCGGCTACGGCTACGTCAACTTCTTTTCGGGCATCCAGCTCGACCGCACCAGCATGCTGTTTGCCCTGAGCGGCGTCTTCCTGCTGCTGGTCATCATCAACGGCCTGTTTAAATTCTACATCAACACGTTCAAGGGCCGGCTCGGCGAACGCATGCTGCGGCGCATCCGCTTCGAGCTGGTCGATCGCGTGCTGCGTTTTCCTCCCAGTGTCTTCAAGCGGGTCAAAGGATCCGAAGTCGCCACGATGGTGAAGGACGAGGTCGAGCCGCTCGGCGGCTTCATCGGTGACGCCTTCGTACAACCGGCGCTGCTCGGAGGCCAGGCAGCGACAGCGCTGGTCTTCATCGTGGTGCAGAATTTCTGGCTGGGCGCCATCGCGGTGGGGATCGTGGCGGTGCAAGGCGTAATCATACCGCGCATGCGGCGGCGGTTGATCCGCCTCGGCCGCGAGCGCCAGCTGACAGCGCGCGAGTTGTCCGGACGCGTCGGCGAAATCGTCGACGGCATCGGCACCATCCACGTGCACGACACCTCGAATTTCGAGCGCGCCGACATTTCCGCCAGGCTCGGCACCATCTTCCAGATCCGCTACGACCTCTACCAGTGGAAATTCCTGGTCAAGTTCATCAACAACTTCCTCGCTCAGGTGACGCCATTCCTGTTCTATTCGATCGGCGGATACCAGGCGCTCAAGGGTAATCTCGATATCGGCCAGCTGGTCGCGGTCATCGCCGCCTACAAGGACCTGCCGGGACCGCTGAAAGACCTGATCGACTGGGACCAGGCGCGGCAGGACGTGCAGGTCAAATACCAGCAAGTGGTCGAGCAATTCTCCGTGGACACCATCATCGACCCGAAGATCCAGACGATCGTGACCGAGCATGTCGGCCCTACCACCGAGGCGCTTGGCGCGATCAATCTGTCGCTCGCCGACGATAGCGGGGCGCGACTGCTGGAGCGGGTATCGCTGCAGACCAAGCCCGGTGAAACAATCGCATTGGTCGGCACGGCGGCAAGCGGCGCGGAATCGCTTGCCGAGGCTTTCGGACGGCAAATCTGGCCCGAAAGCGGCAAGCTGGTGCTTGGCGAGCACGACCTCCTGCAGTTGCAGGAATCGATGTCGGGCCGGCGGCTTTCCTACGCTTCGTCCGACGCGTTCTTCTTTCAGGGCACGCTCGGCGACAATCTGTTCTACGGGCTGAAGCATGCGCCGCTGAACCCTGCCAAGCCCAACAGCCCGGAAGCAAAACGCATCTGGGATCCGAACGAGGCGCGGCTATCGGGCAATCCCGAGTGGGATATCCGCAGCGACTGGATCGACTACGAGGCCGCGGGCGCCACTGGACCGGACGACCTGATCACCTCGATCCGGCCGGTGCTCGATGCCACCATGCTGTCGCAGGACATCATCGACCTGGCGCTACGCTCGTCGATCGAGCCCGAGCGCCATCCCGACCTGGTCGCCCACATCGTGCATCTGCGCTCGGCGTTGCGGGAGCGGCTCGAACACGAGAATCTCAGCAGCCTGGTCGTGCCGTTCGAGCCCGGAACCTATAATCCGGAGGCAACGATTGGCGAGAATTTGCGCTTCGGCACCGCCAAAGGTCCGGCGCTCGCCGACAAGGCGCTGGCCACCAACCCCTATGTCATGTCCGTGCTCAAGGAAGTCGGTCTCGACGAGACGCTGTACGACATGGGCATGGAGATCGCCTCCAACGCCATCGAGCTGTTCGCCGACCTGCCGCCGGACAATCCGCTGTTCCAGCAATTGACCTTCATGACGCCGGAGGAAATCCCGGACTACCAGATCCTCCTGCAGCGATTGCAGGGCCGCAAATATGCCGATGCCTCGACCGAGGACGGCGCCCGGATCATCACGCTGAGCTTTGCCTATATCGAGCCGAGGCACCGCTTCGGCCTGCTCACGCCGGAGCTGATGGGCAAGATCGTCGAGGCCCGCAACAAGATCTACGAAGGTCTGCCCGAAGACCTGAAGGGGTCGATCGAGCGTTACGATCCCGAGCGCTACGCGGCGGCCGCAAGCTTGTTGGACAACGTGCTGTTCGGGCGCATCGGCAACCAGCATCCCGATGGGCCGGAGCGCATCCGCGCCATCGTCCGCGACTTGCTCGACGAGCTCGGCCTCTATGACGACGTGCTCGGCGTCGGCTTCAACTTCAATGTCGGCGCCGGCGGCCGCCGGCTCACCATGGCGCAGCGCCAGAAGATCGATGTGGCGCGGACCTTGATAAAGCGAGCCGACTACATGATCTTTAATAGACCGATGAGCGTCATCGACCAGCGCGTGCAGGACCAGATACTGTGCAACGTTCTTGACGAGGCAAAACGCGACGGGCGTAAACCTGCTATCGTCTGGGTGCTTTCCAACCCGCATGTGTCGAAACACTTTGAACGGGTTATGGTTTTCGATCGTGGCCAGCTGGTCGGCGACGGCGATCATGAAACGCTATCGACAAAGAATGGGATTTTTAAAGGGCTCATGTCGTAGTATTGGGCTAATGGGGAATAGGACAGGGTTGAACGGCGATGCTCCTCAAGGATGAAGTGGGAATGCTGCGGCAGGTGCCGTTGTTCTCGGGCGTCGCGCCGGCGAAGCTGAAGCTGCTGGCGTTCACCTCCGACAGGGTGACCTACGCGCCCGGCCAAATGCTGTTCCGGCAGGGCGATGTCGGCGATGCCGCCTATGTGGTGCTTTCCGGAAAAGCCGAGGTGATGGTCGATTCACCGAGCGGCCAGATCAAGGTCGCCGAAGTCGACCCGAATTCGATCGTCGGCGAGATCGCCATTCTCTGCAACGTGTCGCGCACCGCGACCGTGCGCGCCACCACCGCGGTCGAGGCGCTGCGCATCCGCAAGGATCACTTCCTGCGGCTGCTCGGAGAATATCCTGAAATGACCGTGGAAATCATGCGCGTGCTGGCGGACCGGCTGAGCCATACGACAGCCGAGCTGACCGAAGAGCGCAGCAAGCATAGGGTCACCCAGTAGTTGACCGCTGCAACGGCGTACGCGAGCCGCGGCTTGCGGCGATCGGAATATCGCGCCAGGCCCGGCAATGCCGGTATTTCCTGCCCTCGCCTAGACGAAAGGGTTTGGTTACCATATTTGTCCAGAGGGACAAGGTAGCATGACCGACGAGTTCTGGGTACGGTTCTGGGGTACGCGAGGTAGCGTTCCCGTGTCTGGCCGGCAGTTTCTCCGCTACGGCGGCAACACGGCCTGCATCGAGATGCGCTGCGGACCGCATACGCTGATGTTCGACGCGGGCTCGGGCCTGCGGCCTGCCGGGTTGTCGCTGATCGAGAACGGCATCGACGATTTCGACCTGTTCTTCACCCATTGCCACTACGACCACATTCTGGGCATGCCGTTCTTTGCGCCCCTCTACCGGCCGAACGTGAATTTGACCGTTTGGTCGGGGCATCTGGCCGGCATCATGACGACGCGCGAGATGCTGAAAGCCTTCATGCGGCCGCCATGGTTTCCGGTACCGCTCGATATTTGCCGCGCCAACATTACCTGCAACGACTTCCGCGCGACCGACGTGCTGACGCCGCGCGACGGCGTGACCATCCGTACCGGCAATCTCAACCACCCCGGCAACTGCATCGGTTATCGCGTGGAATGGGGCGGGCGCGCCGTCGCGCTGATCAGCGACACCGAACATGTGCCCGGGGTGCTCGATGGCAATGTGCTCGACTTGATCCGCGACGCCGACCTGGTCATCTACGACACCAACTTCAACGAGGACGAGCTGGAGCGTTTCCGCGGCTTCGGCCACTCGACCTGGCAGCAAGGCATCAAGCTTTGCGAAGCCGCCGGGGCGCGCAGCTTCGCGCTGTTCCATCACGACAAGGGACGCACCGACAGCCAGCTCGCCCTGATGGAGAAGCAGGCCAAGAGCCGCTTCAAGAACGCATTTGCCGCGCGCGACGGGCTGACCGTGCCGATCTCTTAGATCAACTCTCTGATCGACACCCAGCGGCACGCCGGGTGCGCGACCGTCGCCGCAAACAAGCCTTCCAGGAAAAGCCAGGCGGTCTCGTCATGCACGAGGTGATGGGTCAAGAGGCCCATCGCCTCGCCGCTGTCGGCCTCGCGGCGCCGGCGCAATTCGTCTGCAATTTCCTGCGCCAGCACGCCATGATCCCTACCGCCGCGGCCGCCATGCCAGTCGATGATGTCGACATGCGTGTTGACGAGTCCGATGGGCGCCGGCCTGGCGCGGCCGAATACCGACAGCACGGCAAAGCCGATGTCGGCGAGCGACGGCAGCAGGCTGCTGTCGATCCTGTTCCACGGCGGCACGAGAACAGATGCGGCTTGCCCGCCAAACAGCCCATCGATGACGGCTTTTGCTTCCGACAGTTCCGTGAGCACCGATTTCACCGGGCGATGCGGGCCGAGTTCCTGCTTCTTTTCGCCCGCCGGTGCATGGTTGTCGTGCGCCCAGCCATGCACGGCGACGGCGACGCGGCGCTCAGGTGCAAGCCGCGCCGCCAGCCGCGCGCCGGCACGCGCCGGGATGACCGCCAGCATCGCCGGGATGGCGTGCCGGCCCGTCACGTCGAGCAGGCGGTCGAGCGCCGCCGTCGGCTCGACGGCGTCGTCGTCGCGCAGCCAAAGCAGCGCGGGGCGGCCGGATTGCTGCCAGCGATCGAGCTCGGCGAGAAGCGGTTGCCAGACTGATCCGTCAGCCATTGGCCCGGCCCGCCCTGATACTTCCGAGGATCGACGCCAGCCGGGCCGATGCGACGTCGAACGAGCGCTCGTCGAACACGAAACGCCGCGCCGCCTGCGACATCGATCGACGCAAAGACGCGTCGCCGAGCAATGTGGCGATGGCGTCGGCGAAGGCCGACGTATCGCCGGGTTGGGTCAGAATACCGGTCTCGCCGTTGCGGACGACGCCCGGCACGCCGTCGATATCTTGCGCGACCACCGGCAGTCCTGCTGCCTGGGCTTCGAGATAGGCGAGACCGTAGGCTTCGCCGCAACCGGCCCAGGCATAGATTGCACCGCTGCCGTAGATCGACGGCATCTCGGCCGCTTGCCGTTCGCCCAGCCATTCCAGGCGCGCGGGCGCGAGCCGCGCAAATTGCGCCATCACCTCCGGCCGGCTTGGGCCGTCCCCGGCAATGGCGATGATCCATTTGAGATGCTCGATCTTCTCGAGCGAGCGGGCCAGCAAGCGGTAGCTTTCGAGCTTGTCGCCCGGCCGCATCATGGCGACCGTGACGATGCGGCGCGAATCCAGCGACGGTTTGGTGTCGCGATAGGCGCCGGCGTCGATGAAGGGCTCGAGCATTTCGAAACGGCCGGCCGGCGCGATGGTGAGAAGCCCGGTGCGGTCCTTTTGCCTCAAGCAGATGTTAACCGCGGCCTGCCGCACCGCCTCGGCGACAAGCACCTGGCTGTCGGCCCAGGCGCCGATATTGCGGCGGACAGAATAGGAAGCCTCGGCCGTGACATAAGCCAGCCCGAATTGCCGTGACAGGGCCGGCCCGATGAGGTCTGGAGCCTTCGAATAGGGATGGTAGCAAAACCACAGATCCGGCGCGCGGCCGTTCGACCATTCCAGCGAAAGCCGTGCAATTTCCTTGTCGGCCGCGCTCTTCGCCTGGTCATGTGCGCCATCGGCCGAACTTCCGGCGTAGCTGCGCAATTGTGAGGCGATCTCGACATCGTGGCCGGCGTGCCGAAGTGCTGCAACCAGCAGCCGCGCCATCAGCCGGTCGCCCGATGGAACGGGATGGTCGGGCGATTTGAGAGGCGCGTAGAAAGCGATCCGCATCGGCTCAGCCTATCGACGGGCGCCCACCCCAAGTCAACCTCTGCTTGCGTGGGCGTTGATCGCCCGGAATCATGAGATATGATAATCAGCACCCATGGATAGCGCACCCAACGAAGCATTCTTCGACACGCTGCCGGTCTTCGAGCAGTTCGAGGGCGTCGCCGACGCCGACAACTACCGACCGCTGCCGGACAATTGGGCGCTGGCTTCGGCCGACATCGTCGGCTCGACCAAGGCGATCGCCAGCGGACGCTACAAGGCGGTCAACATGGCCGGGGCCAGCGTCATCTCAGCCATACTGAACGCGGTTGGGCGACGCGACCTGCCGTTCGTGTTCGGCGGCGACGGCGCCTTCGTGGCGATTCCCGGCTCGGCGATCGACGAAACGCGGCAAGCGCTAGCCGCGGTGAAGACGTGGGTGGCGGAAGAATTGCAGCTCGATCTGCGCGCCGCGATCGTGCCGATGGCCGACATCCGTGCGCAAGGACTCGACGTGCGCGTCGCCCGCTTCCAGGCCAGTTCCGAGATCGCCTACGCCATGTTCACCGGCGGCGGGGCGAGCTGGGCCGAAGCGCAGATGAAGGCTGGTAACTACACGATCGCCGCCGCCCCGGCGGGCACGCGGCCCGACCTTACCGGGCTGTCCTGCCGCTGGAACCCGATCGAGTCGCATCACGGCGAGATCGTCTCCATCATCGCCATCCCCGGTGGCGGCGGCACCGATGCCGAATTCCAGCGACTGGTTTCCGACATCGTGGCGTTGGCCGGGCAACAGGAGCGCGGCGGCCATCCGGTGCCGGCGGCCGGTCCCGAGCTCGGTCTGATACCGCGCGGCATGGACTATGAATTGCGCGCCACGGCGCCGAAGGGCAAATGGCTGCGCGCGAGACTTCGCATCCTGATGGAAGTGTGGCTGACTTATATTTTCGACCGTCTCAACCGGTCGGCGGGCGGGTTCGATCCCAAGCTCTACAAGAGCGACGTGTCGCGCAATTCGGATTTCCGCAAGTTCGACGACGGCCTCAAGATGACGATCGACGTCGGCGCCGACATCCTGAAGAAGATCGAAGACCGGCTGGAGCGTGCGGCGCAGGCCGGCATCTGCCGCTACGGCCTGCATCGCCAGAGTTCGGCGCTGATGACCTGCATTGTGCCGTCGCCGATGACCAGGGATCACATGCATTTCATCGACGGCGCCGCCGGCGGCTACGCCATGGCATCCAGCAATCTCAAAGCCCGGTATGCCAGTTGATTTTGGCAGCAGACGCCGTCAAATGCGGCTAGCTAGCCTTGACGGTATGGTCCGTCGAGCCCACCTGAATGCGGCCCCAGGCATCAGCCGCCCGCCGCAGCCATAGGTCGCAATTGAACGCTTCCGATCCGATACTCGATATGCTGCCTGGCGAGATCGCGGCGCTCAGGTCCAGACGACCCTGCATCGCGGCCGTCCCGGACATCGTAAACTGAAGAGCACAATCATGGCAGACGTATCCTCAATCCTTCTCGATCGTGTCGCCGACTGGCTGACGCAGTCATCGCTCGCCGGCATCGACCTGGAGTCTGTCGTGCGCGGGCTGTGTGAAAGGCTCGCGGCGGCGGGACTGCCAATCAAGCGCGTGCACCTGTCCTTCTCGATGCTGCATCCGCTCTACGACGCGCTCGGCTTCACCTGGGAACGCGGCGGCGGCATGAGCGTCGAGAAGTTCCGCAGCAAGCCAGGCGACCGCCCGGAACGCTTCCTGCGCAGCCCGTACTATCACCTGATCAGCAACAATCTCGATCATCTGCGCCGCCGCATCGACAAGTCGGCGCCGTCCGAGTTCCCGGTGTTCGACGACCTCAAGGAACTGGGCATTACCGACTACATCGCCTTTATTCACAATTTCGAGATCGACACGTCGCGCGGCATGATCGGCTCATGGTCGACCGACGCGCCCGGCGGTTTCAGCGAGGACATGATCGCGGCACTCCTCAAGCTGCAGAACCATCTCGCGGTGGCCGCCAAGATGGCGGTGCTCGGACGGCTCGCCGGCAACATGCTCACCACCTATCTGGGCGGCAACGCCGGCGAGCGCGTGCTGAGCGGCCAGATCAAGCGCGGCGACGGCGAGACCATCCGCGCCGCATTGGTGATGGCCGACATGCGCAAATCCACGGTGCTCGCCGAGAAGGAAGGCCGGCAGGTCTATATCGACACGCTCAACCAGTTCTTCGACGCGATCGCCGCGCCGTTCAACCGCAACGGCGGCGAGATCCTGAGTTTCCTCGGCGACGGTTTCCTGGCCGTCTATCCCTGCGGCCGTCACAAGGAGCCGTCGGAAGTTGCCTGCCAGGCCGCCATGTCAGCCGTCGTCAAGGCCACGCGGCGCATGAAGGAACTCAACGGCGAGCGCAAGCAGAACGGGCTCGGCCCGATCGGCTACGGCATCGGCCTGCACATCGGCAACGTGATGTTCGGCAATGTCGGCCTGCGCGACCGGCTGACCTTCTCGGCATTCGGCGCATCTGTCAACGAGGTGCAGCGCCTGCAGGAGCTGACCAAGTCGTACCGCCACAACGTGATCGCCAGCGAAGCCTTCGTCGGCTACACCAACGGCAGCTGGACCTCGCTCGGCCAGGAAAAGCTGCGCGGCATCGAGGACGCCATCACCGTGCTTTCGCCTGATCTATCCAAGCACACGGCGCACAAGGACGAGAGCGCGTTCGAGCCGTCCTATGACGGACTTTCGGACGCCGAGAACGTTATGCTGCTGCATCGCGACGCGCTCGACCCCGAGCGCAAGGCGGCGCTCAAGAAGATGCTGCAATAGGCTTCAGCCCCCGCTGTGCCAGCGTCGCGCGATCGCGCGCCAGTGGCTGCCATGGTCTTGATCCCAACATTCGCCCGAGCGGCCTGCATCGGGGACGATGCTGGAATCGGACGACTTTGTTTGACCATGCTCTAGGCAGGCAAAATCTCGTGGGCTAGTGTCTCGCACGGGCTGGACGGGTGCACCTTGTGCGGAACGCCCGGGGAGGGACGACGCTGGGCATGTCTTCTAGTGCAGACCTGTTGCGTATCGAGGATCTGGGTATCACCTTCGCGTTGCTCGGGGGCAAGATCCACGCCGTCAAACGCGCCAATTTACGCATCCTGCCGGGCAAGGTGACGGCGCTGGTCGGTGAATCCGGCTCCGGCAAATCCGTCATCAGCCAGGCGGTGATGGGCATCCTGCCGCGCACCGCGAGCGTCAGCGGGCGCATCCTGTTTTCCGATCCAGACCGTTCGTGGGCAACCACCGACATCTTGAAGCTGGAGCGCGACGGGCCGGAAATCCGCGCGTTGCGCGGCAGCCGCATCGGCAAGATCTTCCAGGAGCCGATGACCTCGTTGTCGCCGTTGCACACGATCGGCAACCAGATCGGCGAATCCTTGAAAATCCACACCGCCGCCGGCAAGGCCGAACGGCGCGAGCGTACCATCGAGATGCTCGGCCTGGTGGGCTTTCCCAACCCGAAGCGCGCCGTCGACATGTACCCGTTCGAGCTGTCCGGCGGCATGCGCCAGCGGGCAATGATCGCCATGGCGC
>Ga0268266_10004256_pt1 | contig 13768 bp, 11 predicted proteins | sample KBSS13metaG_FD_190356 | JGI IMG/M metagenome (GOLD analysis project Ga0268266, IMG submission 190356) | Switchgrass rhizosphere microbial communities from Kellogg Biological Station, Michigan, USA - KBS S1-3 metaG (SPAdes) (version 2) | ecosystem: Host-associated > Plants > Roots > Rhizosphere...
CGTTCTTGGGATTGTAGGCGCCGGAGTTCCAGCTGATGCCGCCGGCAATCGCCGGGCACAGTGGCGGATCCACCTTGCCTTCCACGAGGTCGCGGCGGCCGATCAGTTCGCCGGTCTTCGGATCGATGCTTTTGACGAAGTTGATGTTCTTGACCAGCGGCCAGACGTTCTCGACCTTGGCGTTGGTGCGATCATAGACGAAGATGTATCCGCTCTTGTTGGCGTGCACCACGAGCTTCTTGCCGCCACGGTCGATCATGACGAACTCGCCCACGGCAGAGTCGAAGTCCCAGGCATCGTGCGGCAGCTCCTGATGGTAGTATTTGAGCTTGCCGGTATCGGGATCGAGCGCGATGACCGAAGTCGTGTAGAGATTGTCGCCGGGCCGCGGTCCGCTCTTCTTCCAGTCCGCGCCTGACCAGTCGTAGAGCGGCGCCGGGTTGGCGGTGCCCCACCACACCGCATTGGTTTCCGGATCATAGGCTCCGGGCATCCAGCCGCCGCCGCCGCCGGTTCGCCAGGATTCACCGCCCCAGGTCGCCATTGCCTCTTCGGTGCCGGCCACCGTGAAGAACTCCCATTTCTTCTGCCCGGTCTTGCCGTCGACGCCGAAGATCGGTCCGCGACCGGTCCATTCGCCGCCCTGAGCGCCAATGATCACCTTGTCCTTGACCACCAGCGGCGCGCCGGTGAAGCCGACCGTCACCTTCTTTGAATCCAGCAGCTTGGTGTCCCACACCGGCTTGCCGCTCTTCAGATCCAGCGCGATCAAGCGCCCGTCAACCGTGCCGACATAGAGGTTGCCGTGTCCGATGGCGATGCCTCGGTTGTACGGCGAGTGGGTCTGTTTGGCGACCAGCTCCTCGTCGAGGTCAGGCGCATAGGCCCAGATTGTCCGACCGGTCGCGCCGTCCAGCGCGTAGACACGGCTGTAGGAGCCCGAATAGTACAGCACGCCGTCAAGCGCGAGCGGCGTTGATTGAATGCCGCGGGTCGCGCGCTCCGGAAAATGCATCCACGCGACTTCGAGATTCTTGACGTTGCCGGTATTGATCTGGTCGAGGCCGCTGTAATGGTAGGACTTGTACGTGCCGTGATGTGTCGGCCAGTCCTTCTGGGCCGCCTCGGCGTTCAGCGCTGCGGCGTCCTGTGCGCGCGTCGGTGTGGCCGTGATCAGCGCAGCCACCGCCAGCGCGGCGCAGCCGGCGAGATATCGTTCATGGAAAGTCATCTTCATCCTCCCCTTGGTTGTTTGTTGGGCCGAATTTTCGTCCGCGACCTCTGGCAGAATGTTCTGGTTGTCAAAGCCTCCCGAGGCCGTGAATCCGAAATGGATGGCATGAACGGCGAGCGATGCCGCCGTCAGGAGACTGCAGCATTGCTTGTCGCGTGAGTGAGGAATTGTTTTGGAGGAGGGCGCCATTGCGTGTGCGGCGACACACGCGGTCATTGCCGGGGCTGGTCAGCCCCGCGTCGCCCCCGGCGATGTCGGTGCGATGCACCATGACACGTCCCTCGATGCGCGCGCCCATTAGTTGACCGGATTGTTGTTTTTTTATGGAGCATCGACCGGCCGTAGCAACCTTTAGCTGAAGTCCTGGTCACGTCGGCCATGGCGAGCGGGAGCGCAGGCGATGACGCTTGATCGCTAATGTCGAGGATCTGGAAGCCGCAATCGCTACCGCGATGGACGGCGGGACCTGGCGCGCTACTTCAAGTCCCTTGCCCTGATTTCCCGGAACGACACCAGACGGCGCTGCGTTTCGTCCCACAACACGAGCGGTACACACCGGAAGCTCTGCAGCAACGTAATGCGCCCGACGTCACGCAGTTCAGGGTAATCGCGCAGCACGCGCGGCAGCCGGTAATAGGGAATACGGCTGGAGAGATGATGTACGTGGTGAATGCCGATGTTGGCCGTGAACCAGCGCAGCAGTGCCGGCAGTTCGTAATGTGAGCTGCCATGCAGGGCGGCCTGATGCAGATTCCAGCTCTCGTCGCGTTCCCAGCTCGTGTGCTCAAATTGATGCTGCACGTAGAACAGCCATACGCCGGCCGTGGCGGCGAGAAGGATTATCGGCAGGTGCACGAGCAGGAACGCCTTGATGCCGATAAACCATGTGAGCGCAGCGACGATGACGGCAATCCCGAGATTGGTTGCCATTGTACTGGCCCAGGGCTGCCAGCCGTTCCGCATAAGGCCGACCGGAAGCCTCTGTTGCAAAAGGAACAGGTAGGCTGGTCCAACCCCGAACATGATCAGTGGGTGGCGGTACAGGCGGTATTTCAGACGACCCCACCAGGGAAGGGCCCGGTATTCGCGCACGGTCAGCGTATCGAGATCGCCGATACCGCGGCGATCGAGGTTGCCGGTCGTGGCATGATGCGTCGCATGCATCCGGCGCCAACAGTCGTAGGGTGTGAGCGTGAGCACGCCGATGACGCGACCGACCCAGTCGTTCGCCAGACGGCTGGCAAAGAAGGTCCCGTGACCGCAGTCGTGCTGGATCATGAACAGGCGCACGAGAAAGCCGGCCGCCGGAATCGCAATCAGCAGCGACGCCCAGGCATGGCCAAGGGAGAACGTGAACCAGGCCGCGGCCCACAACACCATCAGCGGCAAGGCCGTGATCGCCAGTTCGGCAATGCTGCGCAGCCGGTCTGGAGTGCTGTAGTTATTCAAGAGGCGCGTCCAACGCCGGGCGTCGAGAACGTCTCCGCCATGAGGTTCAAGAACCCCAGAGCCGCCCTCTGGTTTGCAAGACGACTGCACAGCGCTCTTATGCACGGAGATATCCTCGTTGACAGGGCACGTAAGATCGAGGCTCCGAGGGATCGGTACCTTCGCCGGTTGATCGATTTTTGGAGAATGGTCTGAAACGTGCGTGCCTGCCGGTAGCGCAAGGCAGAGCGGCCCAGTCGTTCGGCCAAGTGTCGATAACCGCATATGGACAGGAATTGGGATGACGTCAAGGATAGTCCCGCGTGACCGGTGTTTCCCCCGGGGTCGGGAGCCGACCTGCGCCCAGATGACGCGCCGCTTGATGGATGTCCCCGGCACGGGTTCGGGAGCGCACGTGGTGAAAACCGGGCTTTTCGTCGCACTGCGGTGAAAGCGTTTCGAGCAGGGCGGAGCGGGGTCGTAACCAGCCGCCAAGGGGCGGTATTAATTTGCAGGGGATTGCAGAAGCGAGATGAGGGCCGCTCCGGCCTCCGACGTGCTGTGCATACCTGAGCCGCTAGTGAGCCAGTTCACAAAGTTTGCGCGTGAAAATGCGATAGATAGCACGGCGAAGCGGAACCTGATCGGTAACGCCACATGGAACGCGAGCTTTCAGCATTGGAAAGGCAAGCTGCCGACGCACTGCGCCGGGCAAGGCGACTGCCTGTCGGTGCGGCCCGCAATGATTTGCGGCAGCTTGGCATGGGGCTTCTCTGGCTGCACCGGAACGGCATGGACGAGCTGATGAAACAGCGTCCGATGTCGCAGTTGCCGACAGACCCCGAGAGCGCCGGTCGTTGAAAATCGGCCGGCAGATTCGATAAGCCCGCGCCTTACTTTCTTCAAGAACTGCAGGCTCAATTGAGCTCGATGGTCATGGCCGGATGTACGCCGTGGCTTTCCGAGCCCCGGCGTCACGCCGGGGTTTTTCGTTATCGGCACTTTCGAAATTCGAACTACTGAGGCGGCAGCGTGAACTGAAGCACGGCTCCGTGCGGTGCTGCCGGCTCCGCCCACAGGCGCCCACCGTGACCTTCGATGATCGTACGGCAGATCGGAAGCCCCAGGCCGATGCCGCTTGATTTCGTCGTAAAGAACGGTTCGAAGATCCGCTGGGCAACTTCGGGCTCGATCCCGGTACCGGAGTCCTTCACTGAAACGCCGACGTAGCCTTCCTGCTGCGCCCGAGTGCTGATTTCCAGTTTCCTGAATCCGTCCTGCTTTGATGCCATGGCTTCGATGGCGTTCATCACCAGGTTCAGGAGCACCTGCTGCAACTGCACGCGGTCTGCAACGACAGAGGGCAGGCCCGGTTCAAGGTCGGTCTGGACGGTCACGTTCCAGGCGCGAATTTCACCGCGCGTCAGCGTAAGAACCTTGTCGATCACGTCATTGACGTCAATCGAAGTACGTTCCGATTGAACTTTCTTGGCCATGTTCCTGATGCCATGCGTGATCTCTGCCGCGCGGCTCGCATCGTCGATGATGCATCGCAGCGCATCCCGCACCTCGGCAATGTCAGGACGTGGGCGCGCGAGCAGGCGTAAGCTTGCCTCGCCATTGGCAATGATCGCCGTGAGGGGCTGATTGCTTTCATGCGCGATAGACGCCGCCATTTCTCCCATTGTCGTCAGCCTGTTCACGCGCGCGAGTTCGCTCTGTGCTGCTTGCGCTGCGAACTCGGCATCCTTGCGCGCGGAGATATCGCGACAAACGATCGCGATGTTGGTCGCAACGCCGGTTTCCGGATCGTCAATACGGAAGCCCTGGTACGAAACGGGGATCGATGTTCCCTTCTTGAGGTGACGGAAGCGTATTTCGCCGGACCAGGATCCGTTTGTCAGGACCGATCCGCTTATCTGCGAGACCGATGGCCAGTCCTCAGGAAAGAAGTAATTGCTCGCTTCGGTATCCCGCAGTTCCTCGACACTATCAAGACCGACCAGCACTTGTCCGGACCGGTTCACGTAAAGCGGCCGCCCGTCCAGATCGGCGACGGCCAGGAAGTCGTATTGTTCCTCGACGATGGAGGCCAGGCGCTCCAGCAAGATGTTTTCCGCAAGTGCCATGATGTATTGAGGGGCTCCGGATTGATCGCGTATCAGGCTGACGTTGTTTCTCACCCAAACCGGAACGCCATCCTTGCGGCGATACAGCTTTTCGATCTGAAACTGCGTTCGCTTTCCGTCGATACATTCCTTGATCAAGCCCGAATTATGCGTGCGGAATGCCTCATGCGTAATTTCAATAAACCGTAAGCTGCTAAGCTCCTCCTGCGAGTAGGCCAGGATGCGCTCATAGGTCGGATTGACCGACAGGAAACGTCCAGTCATGTCCGTAATTGCAACGCCGATCGTCGCGTTATCAAACACGCTCCGCCACTTGGCCTCGGTCTCACGCAAGGGTCCTTCGGCGAGCTTTCGATCGTGGATGTCGGTAGCGGTGCCGTACCAGCTTCTTACCTGTCCCGGACTGCCGAATTGGGGCGCCACCTGGATCAAATACCAACGGTACGAACCGTCGGCGGTGCGCATTCGTGCGTCGGCTTCCGCCGGCTGGCCGCTCGCCAGCGCCCACTGCCAGATCTGCTGAACTCTCGCCACATCTTCATTGTGCAGCGCCTCGGTCCAGCCCAGGTCCTTTACCTGCTCCCAGGTGAGGCCGGTCGAATTCAGCCAACAGCTGTTGCAAAACGTCAGGCGTCCATCGGGCGCCAGGCACCAGGCCAACTGCGGAATCAGGTCGAGCGCCTCGTGCAAGCGGCGCTCATCGCGGAAATGTTCCGTCGTCGACGGGTCATGCAAGACAGGTGTCGGCAATTCACAATGCAGCACGGTCCATCTCGCATTGATGACCGTCGCTACCCTCCCTCCAGAGTAAACTCACTCCTGCTTCGATGCCCGCTCCATTGGCATCGTCGAATTCTTGTTTGCGCTGCACCGTCACGTCGCGGGCTAACCGGCCTGCGACCGTGCGACACATGGCTCTTCTGGCCAACCATCTATCTTATGCTGCCCCTTGAGAGAGCGCCGATTCAACACAGTGCAATAGTTCATCGATCTTGACGGGCTTGCGCAGGTAACAATGAGCGCCCGCCTTCAAGGCGTGATCCCGGCCTTTGTCATCAGGAAAGGCGGTGATGAAGATGATGGGAATTCGGTAGCCGGCCGTGTTGAGCTCACGCTGCATATCGAAGCCGGTAGCCTTGGGCATCTGAACGTCCGCAATGATACATCTGATATCATCGAGTTGCCCGCAGCTAAGTAGCTCATCAACCGAGGGAAACGACGCCGCATCGTAGCCTGAGGATGTCATGAGCCGCTTCATCGAGGAGCGAACAGAAGCGTCATCGTCTACGATCGATATCAGCTGCGCTTTGCACAAAACGTGAGTCCAGTCGTGCGGTGGACACATACCTACACTACTTATAAGGTATGGCTCGCTGCAGTAATCCAACCAAAGTTGGCGGCATCCTATACGTTAGTACAGGTATCCACTATCCGACTGAAAGGGGTTGTCTCGCAGCCATACCGCAGGATCGGACAAGGCGTGGTCGTTTCGGACAAGACGCCAAAGCATGCATTCGCCTAGCATGCTTACCTGGACTCAAACGCCAGGTCCCGTCATGTCTCGCCGCCAATCACCACACCCGCATGCACCGTCGATGCTCCGAATGCGATGGCCCGCACTTCAGCCTCGCTCGCTTCCTGGAGAGAAACGTTCGAGCTATTCGGAAAACAATCAGATGAAACAACCGTCTGGGATTGTACTAATTGTCGACGATGATCCGTCAGTCCGGACCAGCCTTCAGCGTCTCTTCAGTTCGGTAGGATTGGCAGCTCAAGGCTTTGAATCGGCGGAACAGTTTTCCGCGGCCGCCGTGCCTGACATTCCCGGGTGTCTGATCGTCGACGTTCGATTGCCCGGACCGAGTGGACTGGAGTTTCAGGACCGGTTGCTGCGAGCGGGCATCTCGATTCCGATTATCTTTATCAGCGGCCACGGCGATGTCCGTACGACCGTACGTGCGATGAAGGGCGGTGCGGTCGAATTTCTCACCAAGCCATTGCATGACCAGGAGCTGCTCGATGTGGTGTACTCCGCGCTCCAGCAGGACAAGGCGCGCCGCGAACAGGACGAGGTGCGTTCGCAGCTAAAGGCCAAATTCGACTCGCTGACGAAGCGGGAGCGCGAGGTGATGGCGCTGGTCGTTACCGGCCGTCTCAACAAGCAAATTGCAGATGATCTGACGATAAGCGAGATCACGGTGAAATTGCATCGTGGTCAGGTCATGAAGAAAATGCGCGCACGATCCGTCGTCGAGCTCGTCAAGATGTCAGAGCGACTGTCGTCACCGGGCGCCGGCTTTGACCGACGTCACTAGACAGTCTGCGCCGGGTATCGAACTTCAATCGGCCGTATAGAATGCTTCCCGGACCGGATTCGAGATCGGCCCGGAGCCGATAATTGCCGTCTGGGTCATGACCAGGCCGACGACGTGGTTCGCCGGATCGATCCAGAACTGCGTGCCATAGATGCCGCCCCATCCATAGCTGCCGGCCGGAAGACGCGTTTTGGCTGCGGCCGGGTCGGTTACGATTCCAAAGCCCAGCGTAAAGCCCCAACCGGGCCCGCGAAGCGTTCGCATGTCGCCGGTTGCATTCTGCGTCATCTGCCGGACGGTCTCCGCACGGAGCACCCGCGCGCCGTCGAGTTCGCCTTCGTTCAGCAGCATTTGCAGGAACCGCGCGTAGTCTCCGGCCGTGCCGCTCATGCCGCCGCCGCCCGAGTTATAGGCGATCGGAGAGAAGGCGCGGGTCGGGTCGAGACTGGCGGTGCCTTTGGTGGGAGGGAACGGCACGGCCTCAGGTCCCGTCATCGGAACATAGCCGGTGCTGAGTGCGCCCGTTACCTCTGCGGGCCGCGTCACCTGCACGAAACGTGGGCGGATGGTCTCGGGTGCGTTGAACACGAAGCTCTGGATGCGCAGGGGCTTTGCAATATGTTCGATTACGAAAGCTTCCAGGCTCGTTCCCGTCACCTTTTCGATGACGGCGCCGAGCACATCAGTGGCGAGCGAATATTCCCAGCCGGCGCCAGGCTGATAGCCAAGCGGAACGGAAGCGAGACGCCGCATCGCTTCCGCCATGGTTACATCGGGCTGGTCCAGCCCATCGGTTACGCGCGCTTCGCGGTAGGCATCGACGAGCCGGGGATTGTTGATGAAATTGTAGGAGAGCCCGGCGGTATGGGTCATTAATTCGCGGATCGTCGGAGGCCTGTTCGCGGCCGCTTCCGCGCTGTCAGGCCCACGCACCTGCAGCTTGGCGAATTCAGGGAGGAAACGGCTGACCGGATCATCGAGGCCGATCTTGCCCTGCTCAACAAGGATCATCGCTGCCACGGAAGTGACGGCCTTCGTCATTGAGGCGAGGCGGAACATGTCGTTCCCGCCGATCGGCTCAGTGCTTCCGACTTCGCGAACGCCGACACTTCGGCTGTAGACCGGACGCCCGCTCTCGAGGATCAGCACCACAATGCCCGGAGTGCTGCGGCCTTCGATCAAAACCCGAAGGGCCTCATCGAGCTTTGCGTTGCGCGCCTCGGGCGAGAGGGCCACCGCGACAGGGGTGGCGTAGAGCGCGAACGCTCCCAGCAGTCCAATTGCAAGACGACGTGAGATCATGATGTCCTCCCGTGTCAGCCCTGACGAGCATTCCGCTGTTGCTCCAGATCGGAATCAGCGATGCCCGGAATGCGCCGCGAACGTCGGTCGCATGCTCGCGTCTCCAAGCGCCACGGGATATCACCAAGCCCCGGGGCGCTTCGGATTTACGCGTACACGCCTCAGGCGCTCCGGCCCGGCGGGAGAACGACGACGACCGTGCCCAGCTTCACCCGGCCCACCAGATCGATGACGTCTTCGTTGGTCATGCGGATGCAGCCGGACGAGATCGCCTGACCGATATATTCCGGCTGGTTGGTGCCGTGGATGCGGTACAGGGTGTCCTTGTTGCCTTCGTAAAGATAGAGCGCCCGCGCGCCGAGCGGATTGGCCGGACCTCCGGCAACGCGCTTGGGGTAGGGGCCGAGCCGGGCCTGGATTTCTGCTGTCGGGATCCAATCCGGCCATTCCGCGGTGCGGCCAACCGTGGCGACTCCGGACCAGGCCATCGCTTCCTCGCCCACCGTGACGCCGTAGCGGACCGCCTTGCCTCCCGGCAGGACGTAATAGAGGTAGCGCGCATTGGTATCGACCAGGATCGTGCCCGGCTGCTCCCTGCGCGTGTAGTCGACAATATGCCGGCGGTAAGTCTCCGGGATGCTCGCCTGCGCATAAGGCGGGTGAGCAAGTAACTGCCGGTCCCTAGGGGTCAAGCTGGCATTCGATGTCGGTGCAAGGGTGGCTTGCATGCAGCCGCCCAGCAGCCCTGCCAGTAACAACGCGAGCCCACGCCCCATCATCGCGTGTCCTCCAAAAGTTACATGCTGCGATTTTGTTGCTCAAAAAGTGCAGAAATCAAGGCAAGGTGCGATGATAGTGTGTCTCGCGCAAAGAATATTCGCGGGCAGGTCGCGATGCGGGACGCTTACGCCCGGCTACGCGCGGGAGACAATCGCCGCCGCTTCGGCATTCGGTGACGGGCGAGAGCTGCCGGCTGAGCGACCGGGATGGTCACATGCCGTTCAATCCCGATGTGCGGCTTCCCAATCTTTTGCAGCCTTCACCGATGCTTCGAATGCCCCGCCGCTTTCGAGCAGCGCTCGTTTGAGCGCGGGCTCGAGCTGCCGTTCGGCGCCGGTATCGTCGAGCGGCATCTTGTCCTTGCGAACCGCTTCCATCAGCCGGCCGATCTCGCCCGCGGCGTGGGCCGGTGTGTGCAGCAGCACCAGCCGGCGCATCGGCATGGGATTGTTCGGCACGTGACAATTATCGCATTGCGCGTCGCGCATCCGCAGCGCCATCGTCCGGTAGGTGGAGTCGAGCTCGGCCAGATAAGGATTGTCTTGCCGGAACAGGCCGTCGAAGAGCGTTACGCGCGGCTGGATGCGTCCTTCCTTGTCCATCCACATCCATTGGCCATCGAACCTTGGCCATATCGGTTGCGTGGAGACGACGGCGCTGTCGCGGCCTCGCTCGGTAAATTGCCCGACGACGATCTTCGCGGTTTTCGGATTGACCCAGAGCAGCACCGAATTGGCGGCCTGATAGACTTCCCATTTCGCCTCCAGGTGCCAGAACGGATACGGGAATTGTCCGGGCGGCAACAGGTTGCGGAATCCTGCCCGCAGGCGGATCAGGTACAATCGCTCGCGCTCGACGTATTCGGTGCTGTACTCGCCGCTGTACATGAACAGCGAGAGGTAGAGGCCGGTTATTACGTCAGGCGCAAACTGCGTGAGGTTGGTGTCAGCGAGTGCGGCCGCGGCATCCTGATTGCGGCGGCCCCACAGCAGCCTCGGCGCAAGGCTGCGGCGCAACGCGGAGTCGCCGAACAGGCTGCGCCGGCATCGGTCGAAGGCGGCCTGGTCCGAAGGTGAAGCCGGCGGACAGATTTGCTGCAATTCGAGTGCGACCTCGGAGGCCATCTGCCTGATCTGGTCGGGCAGATCAGGCAGATCGTCGTCGATGTCAGCGGCATCAGCGGCAAGGAAAGCGGCGAGCAGCAGCGCGCCGCCGGTTACCAGGCGCCTTGAGATGGCGCCGAACATGGGCCTACCGCGCAGGCTTCATGTAATTTGCCACCAGATGGTCGGCGACCTTGCGGCCCATCGCATCGCCGGTCTCCAGCGAATTGCGAAAATGAATGCCGCCCCAGATCCGCACGTCTTCGTGCTCCTGGGCCATCTGCGCAAAGCTTTCGAACTTGCGTGAGAGGCGTGCGTCGGAAATGTCGGTCGCGACGAAGCTTTCGGTGCCGTTGCCGAAGACAGCTTCCAGAACGCTTCGCGCCGCACCCGCATTGATGCCCGCCTGCGATGGGTATTCCGGATGCATCGGCGTGGTGTTCAAGGGAAGCCAGCCGGCGTCGCGTTCGGTCGCATCGTTGCCGTCCTGGTCGCCGTTGCGGATCGCGGTGATCGGCCGCCAGAAATTGTATTGGAATTTGGCGTCCCAATCGAGGATGAAGCAATTGGCCAGGGCCATCGACATCAGTGCAAACACCCGCGCACTGTCAGCCACAGGGAGATTGTGACGGGCGGAGGCCTGCCTGGCCGCCTGATACCACGCGGGCCCGAGGTTGGCCTGTGTCCAGAAGCGCACGGCGTCGGACTGCGCGTCGGTTCGCTTGGAGCTTTTCAGTCCGCCCATTTCCCTGGTTTCATTGTAGTCGCGCGCATAAAGCGCGCTGTGGAGGGCAGGAGGCGGCGCCGGGCGAAACTGGCTCGCACTCTCAAGCCCCCACGGTTTGGCCGTTGCATATTGAGGGAAGAGCGGCGGCGCGGTCGGCACCCATACGCCGGGCGTGGTCAGCGGGCGGTATGTGTCGGGCGTATTTGTCGCGTCGCTCTGCCGTTCGGTGAAAACGGCGTCCGCAACTTTCTGGCCCAGATCGATGCCGGCGGCGCGAGCGGGATTGTCCGGAATGGATCTCAGCGCCTCCGCGTAGGCCGCCTCGATCCGCTCCTTCTGGCCGGGATACTGACGCATCAGAATTTCGCGAGCCGCCGCCGCAGCCGCAGCCTCGGCCGAGGCGTTCGGATCGACTGGAAGCTCCGGTATGTAGCGTGAGTATCGGTTCTGCACCGAGTTGACGGCGTCGGACATGGACACGTTCACCAGAGCCATGCTGCGCGTCCACGGATTACCGCCGACGTTGACCGCCTTCATCACGTCCATGGCGGTGTTGTTCCAGTCGGCGATGATGTCGGCGCGGGCGAGCGTAGTGCCGGAAATCAGCGTCAGGCCGACGATTGCAGCTTTCAGCACGTTCATCATTGCCTCCTTCGAAAAGGTTGGACTTCCGAACGACTGCCAATGTGGTGAGAAGGTACCTCCGTAATCATCTTGTCATGCATAGCGCGCATCCGCGCGCCATTGCGCGAAAGCGTCGCCCAACCATCAAGGGGCCATTGCAATTCACGCCAGGCAGCTCAATTGCGCGAGCGCGAGGCGAAAGTCGAGCCTATGGCTGAGGCGCTTCCGTTTTCGCAGCCGGGATCGCGGACCAGCGCTCTTCAAAACTCGCGGTCGGGATTTCGTTCGCGTCGGCCTTTGAGTCCGTTGCGCCGGCGGCGACGACTATGCCTTCGGGTGAGTGCGACTTCATGGTGGCGGCGGTCGCGGCAACGGCGAGCAGTGCGACAGCCACGAACCCGGTAATCGTTCGATGTCTCGTCACGAGGACCTCCTACTATTTACTGTGGTCCGAGCGCCCTTAGTTGTGGGTCACGGGAACTAGGCTAAGGTTCAACAGCGACACGACAGGTGTCGCTTGCGCGCATTTGCAGACGGACAAGGAAGCTGTCTCAAATTCAAACCGCTTCCTGAATGCCTGCTATCTGCGCCGTGGTTAGTTAGTCTCCTGTTCGCTCTTAGGCCCAAGCGTCTCACCTGGATGTGACCTTCTTCACGGACACCATTTTTTGATGCGAGGCAGGTGAGGATGGCTGCGGTTTACCGTCGAGCGATCTGCAAGGACGCAAGCCGTCTCCATGACATTCGTCGGCGATCGATCCTCGAACTTGCGCCTCCTGCGATGCCTGCCGCCGAGGCGCAGGCGTGGGCGTCGAAGCTCACGCTCTTCGGAATGGAGCGTAAGCTGCTTGAGCTGGAAGTATGGGTTGCCGACCTGGACGGCGTCGTCACCGGATGGGGCGCCATTCGCGGCGACAGGCTGGAGGGCTTGTATGCCGCGCCTGAATTTGCCGGGCAGGGCGTAGGCGCTGGATTGCTTGTCAGGCTCGAAGGGCTGATACGCGACCGCGGGTTCCCGTCGGTGCATGCGGAGGCCAGCACAAACGCGCGCGAATTTTACCTCCGTCGCGGCTACCGGACGACCGGTCCGCAAACGCCTGATGGCGCCTGGCCCATCGCGAAAGAACATCTCGCCTGAAATCGGCGCGGCGGGAGCATAAGTGCATGGGCGGCGGCCCGGTTTTGGCGGCCCTTTAAACCGTTCGCGGCGCTTGATTTTCGGCGCGCAAGGGGCGAGTTTGGCGCCGCGCGGCAGGGCTGATCGGGGCCCTGCGCGGTGGGTTTCAGGAGGATATGTTGGCGGACCATCAGGTGCACGATTTGACGCCGGAAGACGTGGCGAAGGGGCTGGCGGAGGGACGCTATCTGCTGGTCGACGTCCGCGAGCCCAACGAGGTCGCTGTGGAAGCCTATCCCGAAGGCGTGGTCGTTCCGCTGCAGTCGTTCGATCCGGCGGCCATCCCCGATCCCAAGGGCAAACAGGTCGTGTTTGCCTGCCGCTCCGGCAAGCGTTCGGTCACGGCGTCGCTGGCCGCGCAGGCGGCGGGTCTGCCTTATGACAAGCATCTGGCAGGCGGCATCATCGCCTGGAAGGCTGCTGGATTGCAGACCAGAACCGGCGGCTGATCTGCACCATGACATCCATGAACAAGGTCTTCGCCGACCTTCCGGTCACCGTTTTCGAAGCGATGTCGCAGGCCGCCCGCGACAACAACGCCATCAATCTCGGCCAGGGCTTTCCCGACGATCCCGGGCCGGAGGACATCCGCCGTGCCGCGGCTGACGCCACCGTGAACGGCTACAACCAGTACCCGTCGATGATGGGTATTCCCGAGTTGCGGCAGGCGATCGCGTCCCATTACGGACGCTGGCACAAGCTCTCGCTGGATCCGATGACGGAAGTGATGGTGACCTCGGGCGGCACCGAGGCGCTGACGTCGTCCATTCTCGCCGTCGTCGAACCCGGCGACGAGGTGGTCTGCTTCCAGCCGGTCTATGACAGCTATTTGCCGATCATCCGCCAGGCCGGCGGTATTCCGCGCCTGCTGCGGCTGGAGCCGCCGGAGTGGCGGCTGACGGAGGAGATGCTGGCCAGCGTCTTCAATCCCAAGACCAAGGCGGTACTG
>Ga0268266_10004259_pt1 | contig 13765 bp, 9 predicted proteins | sample KBSS13metaG_FD_190356 | JGI IMG/M metagenome (GOLD analysis project Ga0268266, IMG submission 190356) | Switchgrass rhizosphere microbial communities from Kellogg Biological Station, Michigan, USA - KBS S1-3 metaG (SPAdes) (version 2) | ecosystem: Host-associated > Plants > Roots > Rhizosphere >...
CCGATGACAGCGGCCAACGATCCGCTGGCGCCGATCCGACGCATGAGCCAGGCCGAGAAGATCGCGTTCTTCTCGTAAAGGCCTTTGGCGGAGCTGTACGCAGCTCTCACGCACCCGCAGCAATTGTTGCACAAGCGAAACCGTCGCTTTCCGGTTGCGTCATACCTCCGCCGACGTCAAGCTGCTGCGATCGTCATCGCATGCGGAGACGGCCGTGAAGTCCAAAATCATCGTCAATCCGATGGCGAACAAGGGCGGTTGCGGCCATCGCTGGCCGCAGATCCGCGCCGAACTGGAAAAGCATCTCGGCCCGGTCGATGACGACGACATCGCGATGACCCGCGCGCCGGGCCATGCGACGGCGCTGGCGCGGGAAGCGGTCGATGCCGGTTGCCGCCGTTTGATCTCGGCCGGCGGCGACGGCACTTTCAGCGAGATGATGAACGGCGTGATCGCAGACGACCGCCCGATCGCGCCGGACCTCGTGCTGGCGCAACTGCCGGGCGGCACGTCGAACGAATTGTGCCGCTCCTTCGGACAGCTCTCGCTCGGGGAAGCCAGCAAGGCGATCGCCATGGGCCATACCCGCGAGGTCGATATCTTCCGCGCCGAAGCCAAAGGGTACGGCGGCGATCAAGTGACACGCTACGGCTTCGTGCTGGCGATCGTCGGCGCCGCCGCCACCATCTCCTGGCGCGCGCAACGCGTGCCGCTTCTGAAGCGGCTCGGCCCGTTCGCCTACGTGCTGATGACGGCGTTCACGTCGCTGACCTACAACCCGCGCGACTATCGCATCCGGATCGATGACGAGGCCGAGCAGACTTTGCCGATGTGGTCGCTGATGCTGTGCAGCTTCGACGGCGCGGGCGAAGGGCTGATGCTGGCGCCCGGCGCCGATCCCGGCGACCGCAAGCTCGACCTGATCATGGTCGGCGACCTCGGGCATTGGGAGACGCTGACCCAGATCGTCCCCAAACTCGGCGATGGCAGCTACCTGGCGCATCCGAAAGTCTCGCGGCGCCACGCGACGCGGGTCACCATCGACAGCGACCGCATGGTCCGCGCCGATGTCGACGGCGAAAGCATCGGACAATTGCCGATGTCGGTGACGGTGATGCCGTTCCACCTCAAGGTGGCGGCGATCCGTCGCGGCTAACACCCGGCGCGAAACCAGAGCCCGGTTCTGATTGAATCAGAACCGGGCTCTCGATTCTTGTTTTGACGCGTTTTCTTTACGCGAACCAGTATCCCCCCGGATCAAGTCCGGGGCAGGCTTTCGCTCGAACGCTCTAGGTGCTGCCGGCGGTCCTGGCCGTCGGCAGCCACGCATAGGTCAGCCATCCGATCCCGTGCGATATCAGATCGACGCCGAGCAGGAATCCAATGATCCATAACCCGGTCATCGGAAATCCCGTCAGGATCACCAGACCAGCCACGACGCCGAACACGCCTGACAGCAGCATGATCCAGCCCGCCTGCCGCCAATGGCTGATGCCGAGCAGGATACGAACAAACCCTGAAATCAGCAGGACCAGCCCGAGGACGTAGGTAAGGATCAGCGCGCTGGCGACCGGCTGCCCCACCAGCACGGCGCCGAATGCGATGTAGAGGATGCCCGCCAGCACCTGCCAGATGAATCCGCCCCATCCCTTGGTCCAGAAGGCGTGAATGATTTCAAAGGCGCCGGTGAAGATGGAGACCCAGCCGATGAACATGGTGCTGACTACAGTGAAGAGCATGACGTCGCCGAGCACCGAGATGCCTGCCAGAACCATGACGATCCCGAGCAGAATGCAAGCCCAGAATGGTGGCGAAGGCAGTTTGGTGACGCCCATCGGCGAACTGCTGTCGAGCGTCGTCATGGCACCCTCCTCGGCTCAGATGCGCTCTGCGTTCTCGTCGTTCGCCGTCACCAACGCCACCGCCAGCCACAGTGACGACGGCCGCGGTGCCACCAGCACTCCCAACGGCGGCGCCGGCGGCGATGCCGGTGATGCGGCGGAGGTCGATGCGAAGGCGGTCGTCCTTGCGGAGGTCGTCCCGGCGGTCGTCCGCTGGTTTCGGCCTGCGTTTCCTGCCTGAAGTCTCCGGCGCTCTTTCCGGGATCCTTCTGTATCGCGAGCGGCGTCGCCTCGGCTGGGTCTGCGATCAGACCCACGCCTAATCCGGCAACGGCAATGCCGCCAATCAGGCTCTGCAGCGCCCTTCGACGATCAATCGCATCCATTGTTGTCCTCCCTGTGTTGGCCCCCTCGCTTCTTGTCGTATTCGCTCAGTTCGATTTCAGCCGGCCCGTCGGCGCATCGTCCGGGATCTCGCCCGGCCGGTAGTTTGGAAGCCGGCCCGCCGGGATGATCGCCAGCAGCGCAAGGCCGGCCATGATCAACAGCCCGATCTTGAGGGCGCGCAAGCGTGCTTCCGTATTGACGCGCACGGCCTCCTCGACCTGCTGCGGTGTCGCGCTGGTGCCTTCCATCACACTCCGCAGCCGGTCGTTGCTGACGAAGGTGATGTTGTCGAGATCGACCTGGCGCTGGATTTCCTTCGGCAGCACCGGATTGGCCGCGATGCTGGTCAACGCGATCGTACTCAACAGACCGACGAGGAGCGCTCCCGCCAGCGCGGTTCCGACTGCCGCGGCCAGATTTTGCGTGGTGCCGCGCAGCGAGCCGACATCGCCGGCCAGTTGCTTTGGTGACGCCGTCACCAGCACGTTGAACAATAGCGTCACCAGCGAACCCTGGCCGATGCCGAACAGGACGAGACCCAGCAGCACCGGGACTTCGCTCCAGTCGTTGCGCACAACGACAGCCAGCCAGACCAGGCCCACGGTGCACAGCATGAAGCCGTAGCGCCCGATCTGCCGCGGCGTCAGCCGCTCATAGAGGTTGACGATCAGCATCGCCGTGAAGAAGACTGTCAGGTTGAACGGCATCATCGCAATGGCGGTTGCCAGCGGCGAGCGGCCTTGCACGATCTGGATATAGAGCGGCACCGAGAAATTCAGCGCCGCCTCCAGCGCCACCACGGCAAACAGCGCGTAGACCGCGCTGCGCTCTTCAGGCGAGTCGATCACCTCGAGCGCCAGCAGCGGCGTCTTCCCCGTTGCCTGCTGCCGGCGCGTCCACATCAGGAACGCCTGCCCGAGCATGACACCGAGAACAATCATGACCGGCGCCGGCGAAAGCCCGAGCAGGTCGAACGGTGCATTGCCGGTCGCGAGCGCCAGCCCCCATCGGTTCAAATTGTTGAAACCGAAACTGATGAGGACGATCGCCGACGCCGCCAGAACGACGCCGAGGACATCGATCTGGACATCCGGGCGGCCATAGTCGCGCTTGAGGCGGAAACTCAGCAAGAAGACAATGGCCGAGACGGCGATCAGGATGCCGAACGCGGGTCGCCAGCCGATATAGGTACCGAGCACGCCGCCGATGATGAACGCCAGCACGCCGGCCGCCGCCCGCGCCGAGCCCAGCGCGCCCACGGCCGTCGCCTGCTGCCGTCCCGTGTAGTTCTCGGCGATCAACGCCACCAGCGACGGCACGATGACCGCGCCGGCAGCGCCGCACAGCGCCTGCGCCGTGATCATCAGCGTCGCCGTCGGGCTGAAGGTCATCAATATCTGAGAGGCGCAAAACAGGACGACGGCGAAGCGGAACACCTGCAACGCGCCGAACCGTTGTGCGAGCTTGGCGCCGAGCATGACGAAGCCCGCGACCAGCATCGAATAGGCCACGATGCCGGTGGCGACGGTCGTCGGCGGCACCGAAAAACTCGCGACCATGCCGCCGAGCGCGACCGGCAGCGAGGCGACGTTAAAGGACATGATCATCTGGCCGAGCGCGATCGCAATCATCGGCACCCATGACTCTCGCGCTTGCTCCCGGATTGCTCCGATCGGTATCGAGTGCGTCGCCATGGTGTTCTCCCGAGTTGCCCGGTTCTGAACCGACCGGGCTATCGTGCGATCAAGCCGCTGTTTGCATCGTCGGTTTCCGGTTGCGACACGAACAGATCCATTCCCAGCCGCTGCGACAGGAATTTTGCCGCGAGCTGTCCCTTCACGCTGTTGCCGGCCGCATCGAGCGGCGGCGCAAACGTTCCAAAACCGCCCTTGCCCGGAGACACCGCGACAATGCCGCCGCCGATGCCGCTCTTGCCGGGCAGCCCGATGTCGTAGAGCCAGTCGCCCGAGGTTTCGTACAACCCCGCCGTGATCATCACGGTCAGCGCGTAGTGACAGACGGCCGGATCGACCACGCGCTGTCTGGTGACGGGATTGACGCCGCCATCCGCCAGCGTCGCGCCCATCACCGCCAGATCGTGGGCGCTGACATTCAGCGAGCATTGCCTGGTGTAGAGGTCGGTAGCCTGCTTCGCATCGCAATAGATGCGGTCATAGCTCTGCAGCAGCCGGGCAATGCTGCGATTGCGATAATTCGTTTGCGCCGCCGAGGCATAGACCTCCTCGTTGAGCGCGAGCCGCCGACCCGCGAACCGCGACAATCCGTCATGGATGAACCGCCATTGATCTTCCGCGGTGTCGCCCGGCACCAGGCTGGTGGCCGCGATCGCGCCCGCGTTCACCATCGGGTTGGTGCGGCCGGAACCATGTTCGATGGCCGCGAGCGAATTGAACGGCAGTCCGGTGGCGTTGGCACCCAGCTTCGCGCGCGCCTCCTCCGGCCCGATCGTCTCGCACACCAGCGCGAACACGAACGGTTTCGAGACGCTCATGATGGAGAATTCGTAGCCGGTGTCGCCGGCCTCGTAGATGCGGCCGCTGGTTCCTACGACACACACGCCGAAAAGATCGGAAGGCACCCTGGCAAGCGCCGGATAGACCTGCGAGTTCTGCCCCTCGCCGTTCGACTTGAAACGCCGGTGCACATCCGACACCAGTCGCTGCACCAGTTCGGGCTCCGGCAGATGTCCGGTCGAAACGTATGGCCGCTCTGCTTGTTCCGAGATCGAAGGCCAGCCCATCGGACTCCTCCACCCGGCTCGCACGATCCTGCTCGCGGATTGTCGAGCCGTTCGGCAACACAAGTCATGCGCTGACAAGCGGCTCGCGACCGCCACAGCCCTTTACCTCTGCAAGCTGCGTTACGCCCAAGAGTGCATAAAGTCAATTGCACAACCCTTGATTCGGTTTGCGGCCGGTGTGCCGCCCGAGAACACTTTGTAACAAATCGGACAGCATGGATGCTGCATCGATGAAGCTGCCGCCAATTAGAAACCAATTTGATCGAGCGTCCTCACGGTCTCATGGCAGCAATCTGCGACGTGTGAACCATTCGCTCGCAGCCGTGATACAGTGGCGGCGAGCCACACGGTTCGCGAGCGGCCCGGCTGATCCGCCGGCTCTCGTCACTATCGGCGTCGCGGATGACGCTGCAGAAGGAGTGTTGACCATCGGACGCGCGCTGCGCGCGCCTCGCATCATGTCCATCACATCAAGCTGGAGGATACGGAGATGTCAGATCTGGTCGCAATCATCTATCCAACCGAAGCCAAGGCCGAAGAAGTGCGGCAGCGCCTGTTCAAGCTGCAGAAGGAATACCTGATCACGCTCAGCGATGCCGTGATCGCGGTGAAGACGGAAACCGGGCCCGTCAAGCTCAACCAGCTCGTCAACACGACAGCCGTGGGCGCTGCATCCGGCAGCTTCTGGGGATTGCTGATCGGCTTGATCTTCCTCAATCCCATTCTCGGCGTTGCGCTCGGCGCGGCATCCGGCGCGCTCGGCGGCGCGCTGTCGGACTACGGCATCGACGATGCCTTCATGAAGGAAGTTTCCAGCAGCATGCAGCCCGGCAATGCCGCGCTGTTCGTGCTGATCAAGAACATGACGCCCGACAAAGTGCTGCGCGAGATCAAGGACGCGGGTGGCACCGTGCTCAAGACGTCGCTCGACGATAGCAAGGAACAGCAACTTCGCGACGCGCTCGCAAAGGCAAATACCGAACAGGCCGCTCCCAAGACGAACGCCGCCTGAGCTAAGCAGTCAAAGTCCATCCGCGCCCGCAAGCGCATGCTGATCGATCCCCTGCCGCGGTGATATCGAGCAATTTTGTGAACGACATCACATATCCGGCCGGGGATCGAAGGTAACATTTGATGAAGGGAACAGGCTGAATTCGATAGGCTCGGAGGGGGCATGGTCGATCCATCAACAGCGAAGCGCCTCGTTCAGGTCATCCACGACAATTTGCCGACGCCAGTCCCCGGAAGGCGGCCGGTCCACACCATCGGCATCGGCGTGAAGGGCAAATTCATCGCCTCGGACGTGGCACGCACCTATTGCATCGCCGAGCATTTCGACGGCGCGCCCGTGGAGGTCTCGATCCGGTTTTCCAACGGATTGGGAGGTCTCGAGCAGCACGACGGATGGTCCGACGTCCGCGGCATGGCGGTGCGCTTCCATTTGAAGGACGGTACCGCGAGCGACCTGATCGCCACGACGCTCGGCGAATTCTTCGTCCGCAATGTCGACGACTTTTTCAAATTCTCTGAGATCGCGAAGCGCGAGCCGTTTAAACGGCGACACTGGCTGCTGAAGATCCTTGATTTTCTCCAGCTCAAGATCCCGCAACGCAACCCGTATCCGGGCGAAACCCAGAGCATCGACGAAGGCGCGCTGCGGTATGCCAATCAGCACCGCTTCTCCCAATTGGGCATCTTCCAGGTCGGGCTGATCGGCGCGCCGGAGAGCTATGCCCGCGCCAGCTATCATGCCGTGCATACGTTCTGGGTGACGGCGCCTGACGGCGTTCGCCGCCCGGTTCGCTTCTACTGGCAGCCGGTCGCCGGCGTGAACAACACCGATCCCAAAGCCGAGCTGCGCGATAAATATCTGTTCGACGAACTCAAGGAACGTCTGAAGCGGTGGCCGGCCCGGTTCATGCTGATGATGACGATCGGCGAAGAGGGCGACGCGCTCGACGATTGCACCAAGCCGTGGCCGGGCACCCGGCTGCGGATCGCCATGGGCACCCTCACCCTCACCGGTATCCCCGAGGGCGCGGAACAGGCCGAGGCCGGAGAGCGCATCAGCTTCAACCCCTGCCGCCTCGCGCCCGGCATCGAGGCCTCCAACGATCCGATCCTCGAGGCGCGTCTCGGCGCCTACGAAGTTTCGCGCGAGATGCGCGGCGGATGTCCCTTCAAATGGAGCGCCGACAATGCCTGACAACGTAGGCGTGATGGACCGCTTCGTGGACCGTCTGCCCGAAACGGCATTCTTCAAGTTCGTGGCGGCGCGGATCCTGGTGCCGTTCTGGGCGTGGTGGACGCCGGTCAAGCCCCTGCCCGGCGGTCCGCATCCGTCGTTTCAGCACGGCGACAACGTGCAGTGCATGATGAACCTGATCATGCCGCTCAAGGACAAGTCGCCGGTCGGACGCGCGCATGCCGCGATGGCGATCGCGCAGCACAAGGACGCGATCTTCGCCGGATTGAACAATGTCGGCACGGTGCATTTCGCGCGCTTCGTCATCGTCGGCGACAACATCTGCATGTTCTCGGTCTATGACGGCGACTTCACCAACTACATCAGAGACTTCATCGCCACGATCGGCGAGGTGTTCGACGCCGTGGTCGGCCTCGTCGAAGGCGGAGAAGAAATCACGCCGTGCGAGAAGAACGTCGAGGCCTTCATTCAATGGGTGCACGAACACGACCTCTACCAGGTGCCGGACACGCCGACCGACTTCCTGCGCGACCAGGAGCGGCTGAACGGCGACAAGGCGGTTGCGCCCGTCAATGACGATCTGACGCTGCTGCCGCGGAAAATGGTGCTGCAGCTTCGCGCCAACGCAAATGTTTCGCTCGGCAGCGGCTACCGGGCGTATCCCGGATATTCGGTGGCACAGGTCCGCAAACAACTGGGGCTAGGCTGGTGAGCGCGATGGTCGATCTCTCGGATCTGCAGGGCAACGTCCTGCGCGGCTACAAGGACAGGCCGTATGTACGCTACCTCATCCTCGAAGTCGCCGATCGCAATGCGGCCCGGCGCTGGCTCGCCGCCGCCATCTCCGGCCGCGACCAGGAGGTGCCGCAGATCACCTCGGGGGATTGGGGCAAAGCCAAGCCGCAGACCTGCTTCAACATCGGCCTGACCTATGAGGGATTGCGCGCGCTGGGCACGCCGGATTCGTCGCTCGGCATGTTCCCCAACGAGTTCATCGAGGGCATGACCGCCCGCGCGGTGAAGCTCGGCGATGTCGGGGCGAGCGCGCCGGAAACCTGGCCCGCGCCGTTCAACGAGCCGGACCGGATCCATCTGATCGCGACGATCTATGCCGAAAAAATCGAGCAACTAGACCAGGTCCAGCAGCATGCGCTGGACCGCAACGCCCTGACGTTGCTCGGCACGCGCGAGGGGTATAATTTCAACGGCGACTTCGTGCACTTCGGCTACCGCGACAACATCATGCAGCCGAGGTTCGAGGGCATCCACGATCCGGAGCGCCATGCCGACGGACAACCGCTGGCGCCGCTCGGCACAGTGTTGCTCGGGCACAAGACCAATCTGGAAGGCCTGTTTTGGCGGGTGCCGCAGCCCGAAGTCCTGGGGCACAACGGCACCTTCAACGCGTTTCGCGTGCTGAAGCAGGACGTGGCGGGTTTTGAGAACTATCTCGACCAGGCCGCGACCGATCTGCTCGCGCACCCGAAGGTCGACGAAGTGCTGCCGCCCGGGACCGAGACGGACATCTGCCAGGCCCTGCCGGTCGAATCGCCGTCGCGCCATGCCGCCTTGCGCGAGATCGTCGCCGCCAATCTGTGCGGCCGCTGGCGAGACGGCACGCCGCTGGCGCTCTCGGCGGATGTGCCCGACCGCAACGTCGATCGGGCGAAATTCGACTATGACGAGAATTCCCGCTGTCCCTACGGCGCCCATATCCGCCGCTGCAATCCGCGCGGCGGGCAGATCGTGCAGCGCGTGGCGAACAACAGCCGGCGGCTGATCCGGCGCGGCGTTCCCTATGGACCGGCCTACGAGCGCGACAAAGCCGGCGACGCCGGCAAGGCGGAGCCGGAACGCGGCCTGCTCGGCAATTTCATCGGCGCCAGCCTCGGCGCCCAGTTCGAGGCGATGTCCTGCGACTGGCTGAACCTCGGCCTGCAGGATCCGCGCATCACCGGCTCCAACGATCCGATCACCGGCACCAACGATCCCGACACCAGCTGGTTCGACCTGCCGCTCAAATCCGGCGGCACCATCAGGCTGCGGGGCCTGCCGGAGTTCGTCAACACGCGGGGCGGCGCCTACACGTTCCTGCCGAGCCTGCCGGCGATCCGCTATCTGGGATCGCTGACGACGTAAGGCCGCATCATTGATCCAGCGCCGTCACCAGTTCGTCCGCCTCGCGCAGGTCGCGCGAGGTTTCCGCGGAGGCGAATTTCGCGCGGATCGACATCAGGAGATCGCGCGCTTCGGCGCGCGCGGATGCGCCCTCGGCCAGATGCGCGATGCTGATCGCGGTGCGCAACTCCCAGCCGACCGCGCCGATCTTCCTGGCTGACGCCAGCGAGCGCTTGAACAGCCGCATCGCAGCCTTGTCGTCCCGCGACGGTTCGCGGCACAACAGCGCGCCGTGAATCCGGTAGATCTCGGGCGCGGCCCAGCGCTCGCCGGTCTGCTCCACCAGCGCCTCCGCCGAGGCCGCAAAACTTCGCGCCCGCTCGATCTGCCCGATCCGTCCGAACTCGGTGGCGAGCAGGATGCGATAGAGCGGCATCTGGATGCAGCGGTTCTCGGCCGGCAGCTTGCCGAGCAGACCGGATAGCTGTTCGAGGACCTTAGGCGCCGGCCCCCGCGCGGCCAATGCAGCCGTTGCCCATAACGGCCCGATCACCCGGTACATCGGATAGCCGAACTCGTCGGCGACCTGCATGCCACGCTCGACGCTGGCGAGGTTGGCGGCGAGGTCGTCTTCATACCAATGGTCGGCGACGCCCAGAATGGTGGCGAACGCCAGCATGAAGGGATGCCCGATCTCGCTGGCGAGCTGACGCGCCGTCTCGCAGCATTCGCGAGCGCGGCCGGGCCTTCCGAGCAGCCATTCGACGTGGCCGGAATAGACCAGCGACACGATCAACGGATCGTGCTGGTAGATCTGGACCAGCTTGCCATGCTCACGGGGATTGTAGCGAGCGCTGACCTCGGCCGCGAGCGCGCTCGCCTGCTCCAGGCGGCCGAGAAAGAAATTGGCGATCACGGCGGCGGCGTGCGCCATCAGCAGCGCCTCGTCGTCGCGCCACTCCTCGGCCCGCCGGACGAAATCCTCCGCGTGCTTGAGGCCCTTGCCGAGTTCGCAGTTGACGAGCTTGGCGATCGTGCTGCCGAACAGCACCGTCGCCTTCTCGCGGACGGTGCCGTAGCTCTCGCACAGCTTCAGCGCACGGCTATAGGGTCCATAGACGTGCGGATCGGACCATCCGGCGTTGGCGGTGTAGGCCATCGCCAGGTTGGACTGCAGCGCGATTTCGGTTTCGAAGCGCTGCGGCGACGCCGGCAGCCGCGGGATCAGCGAGAGGCCCTCGCGCAGATGCGCCACGGCCTCCTTGGTGGCCGAACGGCTCAGCGCGGATTTGCCCGCCTGAAGCCACGCCTCGATCGCCTCGGGAATGTTGCCCGCCCGCGCATAGTGATGGCCGAGCAGCTCGGGCTGGCTGCTTTCCTCGATCGTCGCCTCCTGCAGCAGCAAGGCTGCCACGCGCGCATGGAGTTCGCGCCGCTCCTCCTTGAGCAGCGAGGAATAGGCCGCGTCCTGGATCATCGCGTGCTTAAAGGTGAACAGATCGGCCTGCGGCTCCTCGATCCGGTACACGATGCCGGCGCTCTCCAGCGCTTCCAGCGCATGCGGCAGCATGTCTCCCCTGCCCTTGAGCATATTGAGAACGCCGTCATAGGTGAACTGCCGGCCGAACACGGAAGCGATCTGGGCGACGCGCTTGGCGGGGCCGAGGCGATCGAGACGCTCCATCAGCGAGTCGTGGATGCTCGACGGCACCAGCGGCTCCGACAGTTTCAGCGCCAGTTCGTCGTCGGCGCGCTTGATGGCGCCGGTTTCGATCACGGCCCGCGTATACTCCTCGACGAACAGCGGCACGCCGTCAGTGCGCTCGACGATCTGGCTGGCGATCCGGCGCGGGACGACGTCGTCGCCGGCGACGGCTGCGACAATTTCCTCGCATTCGTGGGGCGTCAGCTTTTCCAGGACGATCCGCCAAACGGCCAGGCCCGAGAGCCAGTCCGGCTGGTAGTCGTCGCGGTGCGTGATCAGCAGCATGATCCGTTCGCTGGCGCAGCGGACCATCAGCCGACGCAGCAGATCGGTGCTGGTCGGGTCCACCCACTGGACGTCTTCGGCGATCACCAGGACAGGCCGCTTGCGCGAGGCCGCGATCAGGACGTCGAGGAAGGCCTGAAACGCGCGGTCGCGCTCGACGGGCGAGCCGAGATCCACGGGTTCGTAATCGGTACAGGCGGGAATCGAAAGCACCGCGCCGTAATAGCGCAGCGCCTGGGCGAGGTCGGGCGCTTCCCTTGCCAGCACCGAGCGCAATTTCGCCAATGCGAGTTCGGCGTCGTCGGTTTCCTGGATGCCGGTGACGCGCCTGAGCCGCTCGATTTCCGGCCCCAGCGGCGTGTTGACGTGAAAGGGCGAGCACTGCAGCGAGAGAACGTCGCGCGAGCGCGCCTTGAGCTCGCTGCGGAACTGGCTGATCAGGCGCGACTTGCCAATGCCAGGTTCGCCGGAAATGATGCCGATCTGCCCCGAACCCGCGACGGTCTGCCGCCACATCTCGGCCAGCAATGCACTTTCGCCGATCCGGTTGATCATCGGGGCCAGCGGCGATCGCTGCGCCCTGTCGAACCGGCTCTCGCTGGAGGCCAGCGCCTCCGCCTGCCAGGCTTCGACCGGCTCCTCCACGCCCTTGAGCGGTTGCCGGCCGAGCGGGCTGTAGTGGAAGGTTCTGCGCGTGAGCTCATAGGTGCTCGCGCCGACCACGACGGTGTTCTCGCCGGCGAGCCCTTGCAGACGGGCGGCGACATGCACGGAGCTGCCGAACACTTCGCGCCGGTCCGCCGGCTCGCCGGGCACGCTGCCGACGACGACCACGCCGGTGTTGACCGCGATGCGCACGCCGAGGCGGACGAAGCTGCCGTCCAGCAGCGGAAAATGATGCTCCCTCACCGCCGCGACCACCGCCAGCGAGGCGCGCACCGCGCGTTCCGGATCGTTTTCATGGGCTTGCGGCACGCCGAAATAGGCGAGCAAGCCGTCGCCGATCAGGCGGGCGATGTGACCGCCATAGCGGCGGATCTGCGTGTCGCAGATATCGCGGTAGGTCTTGATGACCTCGAAGAATTCCTCGGGATCGATCCGTTCGCTCAGGGGCGTGGAGCCGACGATGTCGATGAACGCCACGGTGAGCTGCCGCCGCTCGGCATGCAGCGCCTCATGCTCCGCATGCGGCGGCGCCTGCGTTCGCTGAGGACCGCCCGCGCGATCTGGATTCGGCTGGCTGCTCATGACCCACCATGTTCAGTTTCAGCCGTACCAGCCATGGGGCGGGACAAACGGCGAGCCGGATCCGGCTGATACTGCCGGGCGGACCGTGTCCGGGGCAGGCAGTGCGGCGATTGAACACCATGTTCCTGCAATCGTACAGCGAATTTTGAACCATTTTCAGCGGGTTAACGGCCATTCCGGCGCTGCGGACCGAAGCCCTCGGCCCGCCGCCCATCGCGCCTGACCCGCGGCGCGAGGCGGCAACCGTCGGATGCGCCACCCGTCTCCCGCGTGACCGCAGTCACGTACGGCAGCGCCGACCTCGCCTAGCGTCCCCGCCAGCCAATCTCGAAAAACCCGTCGCCTGAGGAGGCAGCCATGTCCAGCTTTAAGCCATCGCATCTGGTCGCCAGCATGCTGGCCGGCCTGTTGAGCTTCGCCGCGGCCGGTGCGGCGTTCGCAGAAGCCCCCAATGCCGACATCCGCAACGGCATGCAGACGCCGCCGGCGGACCAGCGCGTCGCGCTGGTGATCGGCAATTCGAATTACCAGTCCGCGCCGAAACTCGCCAATCCCGGCAACGACGCGCAATCGATGACGCAGCTTCTGAACTCGGCGGGCTTCGAGGTGACGCAGGCGACCAATCTGACGCGCAGCGACATGGTCAGGGTGGTGCAGGACTTTACCGCGAAGGTCGCCGAGCGCGGCCCCGGCACCGTCGCCATGGTCTACTATGCCGGTCACGGCGTGCAGATCGAGGGCGAAAACTATCTGCTTCCGGTCGATGCAAAAATCTCGTCGTCGTACGATCTCGACGGCAATTCGCTGCGACTGGTCGACCTGATGGGCACGCTGGACTCCATTTCAAGCCGGATGCGCATCGTCGTGCTCGACGCCTGCCGTAACAATCCGTTCCCGGAGATCAACGACGCCGGGCGCGGCCTGGCCATCGTCGACGCGCCGAACGGTTCGATCGTCGGCTACTCCACCTCGCCGGGCATGGAAGCGGCTGATGGTGACGGCAACCACAGCCCGTACACATCCGCGTTCCTCAACGTCGCGCGCGAGCCAAACCTGCCGATCGAGCAGTTGTTCAAGCGCGTCCGGCTCGAAGTGAACCACGCCACGCGGGGCCGCCAGACGCCGTGGGAAAGCTCGTCGCTGACCTCCGATTTCTTCTTCTTCGGCGATACGGCCGTTGCCGCGGGCCGCGCGCCGGACCGCAGCCCGATCGT
>Ga0268266_10004261_pt1 | contig 13763 bp, 12 predicted proteins | sample KBSS13metaG_FD_190356 | JGI IMG/M metagenome (GOLD analysis project Ga0268266, IMG submission 190356) | Switchgrass rhizosphere microbial communities from Kellogg Biological Station, Michigan, USA - KBS S1-3 metaG (SPAdes) (version 2) | ecosystem: Host-associated > Plants > Roots > Rhizosphere...
CCTTGTACGCCGCGATCGCCCCGTCGACGTCACCCGCATTCTCGAGCGCCTCGGCGCGTGCGAGATCGGGCAGCGTCGCGGGCGCCGAGCACGCGGCGAAGAGGGCGAGAGCCCACGGCCGCATCAGAGTCGCGCGCCGACCTCGGCGAGCACGCGCGCCGCGCGCAAGACGCCGTCGCGATCGACGTCGAGGTGCGTGACCGCGCGGAGCCGCGTCGCGCTTGCCGCGCCGAGCAGCACGCCCGATTCGCGCGCGCGCTCGATCACGGCCTTCGACGTTCCCGCGAGCACGTCGATCATCACGATGTTGGTCTGCACGCGCGTCGGATCGACGCGCAGGTTCGGTGCACCGGCGAGCGCCTCGGCGAACGCGCGCGCGTTCGCGTGATCGTCGCCGAGCCGGCGGCGATTATGCTCGAGCGCGTAGAGCCCGGCGGCGGCGAGGATGCCGGCGCCCTGGCGCAGCCCGCCGCCGTACATCTTGCGGAACCGATGTGCGGCCTTGATGACCGCCTTGCCGCCGGCGACGACCGAGCCGGCCGGCGCGCCGAGGCCCTTCGACAGGCACACGCTGATCGAATCGAAGCCGGCCGCGAGCTCGCGCTCGGTCGTGCCCGAGGCGACGGCGGCGTTCCACAGGCGCGCGCCGTCGAGATGGAGGGCCATGCCGAGCTGCTTGGCGGTCGCGATCACGTCGGCGAGCTGCGCGCGATCCCACACGATGCCGCCGCCGCTGTTGTGCGTGTTCTCGACGGCGACGATCTTGGTCGCGGCCTGATACGGATCGTCGGCCTTGAACGCGGCGCGAACGTGCTCGCCGGTGAACGTGCCGTCGCTGCCGATCACCTGGGTCTGCGCGCCGGCGAGCGCGGCGAGTGCGCCCGATTCGTGGCGCCAGCAGTGCGAGCCGACGCCGATGATCACCTCGTCGCCGTGGCGCAGGTTCGCTCGCAGCGCGATCTGGTTCGCCATCGTGCCGGTCGGCACCCACAGCGCGGCCTCGGTGCCGAGCAGCTCGGCGACGCGGTCTTCGAGCTTCCGGACGGTGGGATCCTCGCCGTAGACGTCGTCGGCGACGTCGGCCTCGGCCATCGCGAGGCGCATCGCCGTGGAGGGACGCGTCACTGTATCGCTGCGCAGATCGACGGGTGCGGTCATCGCGGCGACCTTAGCCCTCCCGCTTTACGGCGTCGAGCTGATCGGCGGCGCGGCGGGGTCGGGCGGCTTGTCGCGGTCCTTGCCGTCGCTCTTGGGCCGCTCGCTGTCTTTCGGCTTTTCGCCGTCTTTCGGCTTCTCTTCTTCGGGCGGCGGCGGGCTCGCCGGGGGCGATGGCTCGCCGAGCTCGGCGCGCAGCTTGCCGACGAGCTTGTTCATCAGCTCGATCTCGAGCCACGACGGCCGATCCTCGATCGACAGCACGAACCGCACGGCGTGGCGGCCGTCGGTGGTCACGTCGGCGAGCTCGAGCGCGCCGCGGAACGTCTTGCCGTCCTCGCGGAGCTCGAACAGCACGTAGCCGGCGTCGGCGTCTTTCTCGGTGACCTTGAGGTGCGCGTCGACGCGGATGAACCGCACGGCCGTCGCCCATGCTTCGGCGTGCGGGTACGCGAGCGTCTTTTCGGTGCGCGCGTGCGCCGTGCTGGCAAGGAGCATCGCTGCGAGCAGGAACCGGCGCATGTGCCGGATCGTCGCTACGCGGCCGCGTGGTCGCCAGTTTTTTGCGCGGCGCGCGCCTCGGCGATCGAGACCCACGGCGTGGCCAGGCCGAGCGCGCCGCACAACAGGTACCAGCCCTGCTGGAGCGCGTAGTGCGTGTTCGCGAACGCGAACGTCGTCGCGTACAGCGCCGTGTGCGGCGTGTTGGCGTCGGGCCCCAGATACAGCGTGAGCCCGAGCAGCATGAACCACTGGAACTGGCCGAGCATGCCGGGCGCGTTCGGCAGCGTGATGCCGACCGCGATGAGGCCCATCACCGCGAACGCCCCGACCGGCGACAGCGCGAGGCCGAACGCGTGCGCGAGCACCCACACGCCGGCGCCGTTCGCGGCCCAGTAGATCGCGCTCCACACCACGAACACCGGGAAGTGCTTGCGATCCGCGAGCGACGCGAAGCCGCGGATCATCTCGTGCAGCTTCTCGCCGATCGCGGCGGCGAGCCTGGGCGCGAGCCTGGGAAGCAGCGACAGCGTCAGCGACCACCGCACGGTCGCGTCGGGCCACTTCCGCGCGCACAGCAAGAACGCGAGCGCCGCCGCGAACAGCGCGAGCGCTGCATACGCGGTCGGCATCATCCAGCGCGGCGACGCCGGGCCGCGCAGCGCAACGCACGCGCCGAACACCAACAGCGATACGAGCAAGCCGTCGACGATCCGCTCGACCGCGACGGTGCCGAGCGCCGCGCTGCCCGACACGCCGCGCCGCCGCAACAGGCCGGGCCGCACGAGCTCGCCGAGCCGGGCCGGCAGCGCCAGGATCGCCATGAAGCCGACCGCCGAGATCGCGAGCAACGGGCCGGTCGGCACGCGCACGCCGATCGGCGCGAGCAGGCTGTTCCAGCGCAGCGAGCGGGTGAGCTGCATGACCACGAGCAGCGCGACGTAGATCGCGAGCTCGGGCGCCATCGCCGCGAGGTCCAGGTGCTCGAACACGGCTGCGAGCTGCGCGCGCGTGGCCGCGTCGGGCCACACCAGCCACACGCACAGCGCGAGCATCGCGAACGACAGCCCGAGGTTGATCGCCAGGCGCATCAGCGGTCGAGATCGCCGGCGAGGATCGCACGCGGTGCGTGATCGAACAGGCGCGTCACCGCGGCGGCGCCGAGCTTCTTTGCGATCCACTGTAGGCCCTGCTGCGCCTGCTGGAGATCGCCGAGCTGGTGCGCGTCGGTCGCCACCGCGTCGCACAGGCCGCGCTCGCAGAAGTGCCGCGCTTGCTTCTGCTCGCGCTTGCCGTGAAACCCGCCGAGCGCGCCGAGATCGACCACGAACGCGCAGTGCTCGTGCAGCTTCTCGGCGAGCGCGTCGTCGTCCCACAGCGCGTGGTAGCGCTCGGGATGGGCGAGCACCGGGAGCTTGCCGGCCGTGCGGAACTTGAACAGCTGGTCGACCATGTTCGGCGGCATCAGCGCGGGCGGGATCTCGACGAGAAACGCTGAGGTCCCGCGATACCCGGGCACCGTGTTGTCGCGGACCCGCGTGTAGAATACATCGTCCCACATGTTCTCGGCGCCGAGCCGGAACGTCGGATGAGCAGGTTTGCGGATCTGCTCGAGCGCCGCGAGCGTCGCTTCGATCCGATCCCACGCCGGCAAGTATTGGGACGCCTTCTGGTGCGGCGTCAGGCACTGTTCGGTGACGCCGAGCGCGGCGAGCCCATCGAGCATCGCGAGTGCCGCGGCCTGGTCCGGGGCGCCATCGTCGAGCCCATACAAAACATGGCTATGGAGGTCGACGAAACCCACGTCAGGGCCTGCTGGTGTATCGCATTGCTCGCAAAGATCCAGCGTGTTAGAGATCGAAGCACCCATGCCGACGCCCGAGAAGCGTGAAAACTCGGTTCTGTTCTCGCTCCGCGAGCTGCGCCAGATCGAAGAGACCCGCGTCCAAGAAGAAGAGCACGCGGTTCGCAGCGCCGAAGAAGCGCGCATTCGCGCGAAGGAAGAGGCCGAGCGCAAAGTGCGCGAGGCGGAAGAGGCCAAGATCCGCGAGGAGCGCGATCACCAGCGCTCGATCGAAGAGGCGCGAGTTTCCGCCGAGCGCGAGGCGCGCATGCGCGTCGAGTCGGCCGAGGCCACCGAGCGCCAGCGTCACCAGGCCGCGCTCGAGCAGCAGCGGCTCGCCCAGGAGATGGAGCTGCGGCGCGCGGAGGTCGCGAAGAAGCGACCGACGTGGATGCTCGCCGTCACCGGTCTCGCCGTGCTCGGCGTCGTGATCTTCACGTACGTCGGCGTGTCGGCCTATCACTCGTCGGTCGAGGACAAGGCGAAGGCTGACCAAGCGCAGCGCGAGAAGGACGCGTACGCCAAGCAAGTCCAGCAGCTGCAGGACGACGTCGACAAGGCGAAGCACGACCTCGACGATATTTCGGGCAAGGTCGACAAGGCCGTCAGCGACGTCGCGAACGCGAAGAACGCGGCCGACATCGCCGCCGCGCAGGCTCGCCTGGCCGAGCTCCAGCGCCAGAAGCAGGAGATGGACGCACGGCTCGCCGCTGCACGTCAGGCCGCCGAGAAGGCGAAGCGTGCGCAGGGCATCCACGTGTCCCAAAAGTGCCTCGACAACCCGCTCGCGCCCGGGTGCTCCTAGCTACAGACAGCTGACGCGATTGCCGATAGGCTCCGCGTCCTATGCTTCGACTCGCGCTCTCGTTCACCGTGCTCGTGACGGCGCTCGCCGCCGCGTGTAGCAGCGACAGCGGTCCGCAGAACGACGGTCCGCCGCCGCCCGCGTACCCGATGATCAACGAGCAAAACGCCGCCTACACGGTCAACGTCACCGTCGGCGGTGCGCAGTCGTTCGACGTCACCGTCGACACCGGCTCGACGACGCTGGCGATCGCGGCGGCGGCCTGCGGCGGCCAATGCACCGGCGTCACGCCGCTGTGGACCCCCGACTCGACCGCGACCGCCACGGGCGGATCGGCGTCGTCGGAGTACTTCGACGGCACGTCGTGGAGTGGACCGGTCTACTCCGACTCGGTCGGCGTGACCGGCGATCCCAACGTCGTCCCCAAGATGAAGTTCGCGGCGATCTCGTCGCAGAACGGCTTCTTCCGCCCCGACGAGCCGGCCGAGGGCATCCTCGGGTTCGGTTCGACGCCGCTCGCGATTCCCGGCACCGATTCGTACGTGTCGGAGCGCGTCGACAATCAGTTCCCGAGCGTGTTCGCGTTCCAGCTCTGTCCGGAGAACGGCACGCTGTGGTTCGGCGGCGCCGACAAGACGCACGAGGTGTCCGACGAGCAGTACACGGCGCTCGCGGCGATCGACGACAACCAGCCGTTCTACTTGTTCGACGTGGCGTCGGCGTCGCTCGACGGCCATGACCTCGGCTTCGCGGAGCCTGCGGTGCCGGACACCGGGACCACGATGATGGTGCTCGAGAGCGCGACGTACAACGCGTTGGTGTCGGCGATCGAGAACAGCGACGGCTGGAAGTCGACGTTCGGCGCCGAGCCGTTCCCGACCCTCCAGTGCTCGGCGACCACGTCGCACTCGAAGAACGAGATCGACGCGGCGCTCCCGCAGCTGCAGATCACAGTCAAGGATCTCGACGGCAAGCCGTTCACGCTGAGCCTGCCGGCGACGTCGTCGTACTTGCTCCAGATGGGCACGTCGTACTGCTCGGACATCGCCGACGGTGGTCAGGATCTCGGCGGCATCACGATCCTCGGCGACGCGTTCATGCGGTCCTTCATCACGGTTTACGACACCGAGAACATGAAAATCGGCTTCGCACCGCAGAAGAACTGCACGTTCCCGACGGGCCGCGAGGCGCCGACGCAGCCGTGGGTGCCGTATCTCCACGGCCACCCGTGGCATCGCTAATTTGCTAGCCTGCGCGACATGGCCATCGCGAAGTCTTCGATCCTCGCCAGCATGCTGCTGCTCGCCGCCTGTGGGAGCGACAACGGATCGGGCGGTTCGGGGACTGATTACGCGCTGACCAGCGTCGAAGGCCTCGCGTACACCACGAACATCACGGTCGGCGGCTCGCAGACGTTCGACGTGATCTTCGATACCGGATCGACGTCGCTCGCGATCGCCGGCGCCAGCTGTGGGGACTGCAACGTCATGCCGGCCTACACGCCGGGCTCGTCGGGACAGGACCAGCACACCACGTCGCAGAGCCAGTACGGCGACATGACGTCGTGGAACGCGGAAAACTTTTCCGATTCGGTCGCGATCACCGGCGACAGTCCGGTGACGATGCGGTTCGCGTCGATCACGTCGCAGTCGACGAACCCGCCGTTCTTCCGGCCGGGGTTTCCCGACCAGGGCATCATCGGCTTCGGCGCGCCGATCACCGCCGTGCCCGGCACCGACTCGTACGACCAGCAGCGCATGACCGCCGGGCGCAGCGAGAACTTCGCGGTGCAGCTGTGCGCGAACAACGGCTCGCTGTGGTTCGGCGGCGCCGATCCGTCTCACGAGGCGTCGGCGGAGCAGGCCACGCCGATGGTGCCGATCAACAACATGCAGCCGTACTACGCAGTCGATATCAAATCCGCCGGCGCGGGCAGCGCGTCGATCGGGCTGTCGGGGGAGGCGGTCGTCGACACCGGCACGAGCATCATGGTGATGTCGAGCGACGCGACCAACGCGCTGATCTCGCAGATCACGAGCGCGCCGGGCTACCAGCAGCTGTTCGGCAGCCAGACGCTGTCGGGCGACGCGAGCTCGATCGACTGCCTGACGTCGTCGGCGACGTCCGCGCAGGTCGACGCGATGCTGCCGCCCCTCACGATCACGCTCGCCGACACCAACAACGGCACGTTCACGCTGTCGTCGCCGGCGACGCAGTCGTACTTCATCCCGGTCGGCGGCGAATACTGCTTCGGCGTGGCCGCGGTGACCGGGCTCCCGACGATCCTCGGCGACGCGTTCTTGCGCGGATACGTGACCGTGTTCGACGTCGAGCGCGAGCAGGTCCGGTTCGCGACGCAGCAAGGCTGCGACTCCCAGTCGGTCGTGCGTACGCGCACCACCACGGGCCACCTCCCGTGGATGATCCAGGGCCACTAACGGGCCGATTCCCGTTACCCTGGTGACATGGGAAGGCTTGCCCTGCTGCTCGCCGCGCTCGCCGCGTGTGGGCCGAGCGACATCACCGGAACCTCGGACGACGGCGGCACGCACGACGCGGCAAAGCCGGCGGCCACGGGCTTTCCGCTCACGAGTCAGGAAGGTGGGCTCACGTATTCCGTCGCGATCACGGTCGGCGGCCAGCAGTTCCAGGTGATCACGGACACCGGCTCGACGACGCTTGGCATCGCCGGCTCGACGTGCACCGGCTGCGGCGTGAGCCCCGAGTACACGCCGAGCGCGACCGCGGTCGATCAGCACACGACGTCGAAAGCAACGTATGGCGACATGTCGGGCTGGACCGCGGAGAACTACGCCGACTCGGTCGCGATCACGGGCGATCCGACGAGCGTGACGATGAACTTCGGCGTGATGACGTCGGAGATGGGCTTCTTCCAGCAAGGCGAGACCGACCAGGGCATCCTCGGGTTCGCCGGCGCTGCTGCGGCGCTGCCCGGCACCGAGGCGTACGTCGACAAGCGCGCGCCGGGGCAGTTCGCGTTCCAGCTGTGCCCCGACGACGGCACGCTGTGGCTCGGCGCGGCCGACGCGACGCACGAGACCGCCGCCGCGCAGTACACGCCGCTCGCGGCGATGACGTCGACGCAGCCGTTCTACGTGATCGACGTGACGTCGGCGTCGATCGGCTCGACGTCGGTCGGGCTCTCGGGCAACGTGGTCGCCGACACCGGCACGAGCATCATGGTGCTGTCGTCATCGGTCGCCAACAACATCGTGTCCGCGATCAAGGCGAACGGGTTCTCGACGATCTTCGGCTCGCAGCAGCTGTCGACGAGCGCGACGCAGCTCGACTGCCTCGATCCGGGCATGCACACGCGCGCAGAGATCGACGCGGCGTTGCCGTCATTCGCGATCACGTTGCCGAAATCGGGTGGCGGGTCGTTCACGGTGACGATGCCGGCGTCGATGTCGTACTTGATGCCGCTCGAAGGCATGTACTGCTTCGGCGTCACGACCGTGTCGGGGCTGCCGAACATCTTCGGAGACGCGTTCTTGCGCGCGTTCGTGACCACGTTCGACGTCGCGAACAAGCAGCTCGGGCTGGCTCCGGAGGCAGGTTGCGTGCTGCCCGCGATCGCGCGGCCCGACCACCCGGTCCAGCACAAGCCGTGGCGAATCCGCGGTCGCCCCGCAACCTGACGCCGCGGCGCGTGTCCACCCGGGCATGCGCGACACTTCGATCCTCGTGGCGCTCGACGAGCTGCGCGAGATCCACGACCGGCGGCTCGACGACGCTCGCAGCGCCTGCGAGCGCGAAGCGGCAGCCCGACGTGCCGCCGAGGTGGGCGCCGAACAAGCGCGACGCGATGCCGACGCCGCGGCGCGCCAGGCCGCACGCGATGCCGAGCTAGCGCGAAGCGCGGCAAGCGAGGCCGCCGAACGCGAGGCGAGGGTGCGCGTCGAGACCGCCGAGGCCAACGAGCGCGCGCGGCTGGCCGCCGAGCTCGTGGCCGAGCGCGATGCGGCCGAGCGCGTCCTGCGCCGCGAAACGATTTCGCGGCAGCGCCCGCGCTGGATGGTCACGGTGACCGCGTTCGCTCTGATCGCGACGGCCGGGCTCGCCACGCTCGCGATCGGCCAGGAGCGCGACGCCAAGGCCGCCCGCGCCCGCGAGGCCGCCGCATGTCTCGACCGCGACGCGGCGAAGGCCGCCGCGCGTGCGGCCAGCGAGGAGCTCGCGACGCTCGATACCGAGCTCTCGCGGCTCCAGGGCGTCGTCGATCTCGCCGTCGACAACGTGGTCAAGGCACGCGAGGCCGCCGATCGCGACGCCGCGATGCAGCGCATGAACGAGGCGAAGCGCGCGCTCTATCTCGAGCAGCAGAAGCGAGCGGAGGCCGAGCGCCGCCGGCTCGAGCAGCTGCGCAAGGCCGGGATCCGCACCGACAAGTGCCTCGGCACATCGCTCGGCTGTCTGGATCACTGACCGCGCGTCGGGCACGATGCCGGGATGAGGCCGAGCCGCCGGCAGTTTCTTGCAGGCAGCGGCGCCGCGCTGCTCGCCGCGTGCACGCGCACGCTGATCAAGACGTCGGCGCCCGAGATCACGCACGGCGTGCAGGTCGGCGACGTCCAGACGGGCAGGGCGCTGGTGTGGGCGCGCGCGAGCGAGCCGTCGCGGTTGGTCGTCGAGTGGGATACCACCGAGCGCTTCGCGAACCCGCGCCGCGTCGCCGGGCCGGTCGTCACGCCCGACGCGGATCACGCCGCGACGATCGCGATCGACGGCTTGCCCGACACGCAGACGATCTCCGTCCGCGCGCGGTTCGAGCGCGAGGCGGCGCGCGGCGCGAGCGCGTGGGCGACCGCGCGGTTCCAGACGCCGCGCAGCGACCGGTTTCGCGTCGCCTGGACCGGCGACACCTGCGGTCAAGGCTTCGGTCGCAACCCCGAATGGGGCGGCTTGCGCGGCTACGCGGCGATCCGCGCCGCCGAGCCCGCGGTGTTCGTGCACTCGGGCGATCTCATCTACGCCGATAACCCGATCCTGCACGAGCAGCGATCGGGCGACCGCGTGTGGAAGAACATCTCGAACGAGCACGTCGCGCGCGTCGCGCAGACGATCGAGGACTACCGCGCGCGGTTCCAGTACAACCTCGAGGACGACCACGTGCGCGCGCTCGCCGCCGAGGTCCCGATCGTCGCGCAGTGGGACGATCACGAGACCCACAACAACTGGTGGCCGCACCAGCAGCTCGAGGACGATCGCTACGCGAATCGCGACGCGTCGGCGATCGCCGCGCTCGCACATCGCGCGATGTACGAATGGACGCCGCTGCCGCCCGGCACCGTGTATCGCGTGATCCACTACGGCCCGCTGCTCGACATCATCGTGATGGACTGCCGCAGCTTTCGCACGCCGAACGTCGGCGGCGACGCGGCCGCCGACATGCTCGGCGCCGCACAGGCGCGCTGGCTGGTCGAAGCGATCCGGCGATCGACGGCGCGCTGGAAGCTCGTCGCGTGCGATCAGCCGCTGTCGCTCGTGATTCCCGACGGGCCCGACGACAAGCGCCGCGAAGGCTTCGCCGACGGCAGCCGCGAGGTTCGCGGTCGCGAGGTCGAGCTGTCGCGCGTGCTGGCGGGCGTGCGCGGCGTGAAGAACATCGTGTGGGTCACCGCCGACGTGCACTACGCGGCCGCACATCACTACGATCCGGCGCGCGCCGCGTTCGCCGACTTCGATCCGTTCTGGGAGTTCGTCGCCGGGCCGATCCACGCCGGCTCGTTCGGCCCGAACGATCTCGACCCGACGTTCGGCCCCGAGCAGACGTTCGCGTGGGCGCCGCCGACGCAGAACCTCGCGCCGTGGGACGGCTACAACAACTTCGGCACGATCGACGTCGCGCCCGAGGCGCTGGCCGTGCGGATCGTCGGCCTCGACGGCCGCGAGCAGTACAAGGTCGAGCTTCCGTTCACTCCGTGACCTTGATGAGGTCCGGGTGCGCTTCGGGCTTGTAGATCGAGCGGCCGAGCAGCACGCGCGCGGCTTCGAGCACGCCTTCGGTCACCGACGGGTGCGGATGCACGCAGCGCTCGACGGCCTCGAGCGTGTCGCCCTGACCGATCAGCAGCGCGACGCCCTGGATCGCGGTGCCGGCCTGCGGCCCGACGACGCGCAGCCCGAGCAGCCGGCCGTCGCGCCGCGCGAGCAGCTTGACGAAGCCGGTCGTCGCGCGCATCGCGATGTTGCGGCGGTTGAGCTTGTTCGAGACGGTTGCGGCGCGATAGTCGATGCCCTTGGCCTTCGCCATCTGCTCGTTGAGGCCGACGCCCGCGACCTCGGGCGACAGGAAATAGATCGCGGCCTGCGCTTCGTGGACCAGCGGCGCCGGATCGAGACCGAACATGTCCTCGATGGCCTGGCGCGCCTCGAGCTCGGCGAGGTTCGCGAGCATGATGTCGGGCGTGACGTCGCCGGCGGCCCAGATGTGCGGCGCGCTCGTCCGCGTGCCCTCGTCGGTGACGCCGCCGTTCTTGCCGCACGCGACGCCGGCCTTGTCGAGCCCGAGGCCGTCGGTCGACGGACCGCGCCCGGTCGCGACCAGCACGCGGTCGTAGGTCGCGGTCGCCGCCGCGCCGTGCTCGTCGGTCCATGCGATCGTGGCGGTGTCGCCGGTGCGCTGGATCGAATCGATCTTGGCGCAGCGCTGCACGTGCACGCCGAGCTCGCCGAAGCGGTGCGCCACCACGCTCGACAGATCCTCGTCTTCGAACGGCAGGATGCGCTCCTGCCGGTCGAACAGCGTGACCTCGGTCTGGCCGAGCTGCGCGAAGATCGTCGCGTACTCGCAGCCGACGACGCCCGCGCCGACGATCGCGAGCCGCTTCGGCAGCTCGGCGACGTGCTCGACGTGGTCGCTCGTGATCACGCGCACGCCGTCGACGGCGATGCCCGGTGGCACGCGCGGGCGCGAGCCGACCGCGAGCAAGAACCGCTCGGCCTCGATGCGCCGGCTCGCGACCATCACCGCGTGAGGCTCGACGAACACTGCGCGGCCGATCACGCGCTCGACGGTGCCACGCCCCGGCCGCGGCTCGGCGAGCGACGCCAGCTCGCGCTCGGCGTACACCTGTGCTTCACGACACGCTGCGGCGACCTCGGTGCGCAGCGCCTGCCAGCTCACCGCCAATGTCCCTCCGTCGTAGCCGCGGTCGCCGCGATGCGCGCGCGCGTAGTCGCCCGACAGGTGCCACAGCGTCTTCGACGACAGCGCACCGTCGAAGATGCCGGCTCCGCCGAGCGGCCCGGCGTCGACGAGCACCACGCGTTTGCCGAGATCCGACGCGCGGATCGCACCTGCGATCCCCGCCGGACCTGCCCCGATCACGCACAGGTCGTAAATCACGCGAGCAAGCTTACCGCGCGCGCAGGATCGTTTCGGCCAGCCGGCGCGCTTCGTCGGCACCGAGCTCGATCTGGACCCCGTCACCCCGCAGGATCACGCGATCTTCGGCGACCTCGACGCGCCAGCGCGGCGGCGGCGACATGCCGACGTCGGTGCCTTCGGCCATCGACGGCGCTCTCACGCGCAACGGGCCGGTCTTGACGTGCTCGACGAGCGGCGACTGCTCGCGCTCGCTGGCGGTGGTCGCGCGCCTCACCGAGTACCGCGAGCCCGTTACCGGTTTTGGTAAATCCACAGTGGCGCGGTCATCGCTCATTCGCTTAGGGTACGCGGCCGTGAAATCCGGGTCGGGTACGAGCGAGTTAGCGTGTAGAGTAGGTCGCGTGTGTCGGAGGCTCGCGATCGCCACGCTCGTGCTCGCCGGCTGCGGCGGCTCGACGACGGACGTCACGACCGCGAAGCCGGGTGTGGTCTTCACCTACCCGGTAGACGCACAGCTCGACGTGCCGACCGGCGCGAACGTCCTCGTCACGTTCTCCGACCCGATCCAGCCCGACGCGCTCGCGTGCAAGACGTCGGGCACGATGGCGACCGGCGGGTTTTGTCTGATCGGACCGAACGGCCCGGTGTCGGCGATGCCCACCGCGTCGGCCGACAACCTGACCGTCTCCTACACGAACCTCGCGATGGACGCCGGCGCGAGCTACGCGATCTACGTCGGCAGCGATCTCGCGCCGACCGCGCAAAACCTGCCGTCGGGCCCGCTCGCCCACTTCACGACGCGCAACATGCGGCCCAAGGCAGCGGCGCCGACGCTCGTCGCGATCAACGGCGGCGATCCGGCGAACCCCGAGTCGTTCCGGCCGATGCTCGAGGCGACGACGATCGAGCTGGTGTTCTCCGAGCCGCTCGACGCGCGCACGGTCGTGCTCGCGCCCGGCGCGTTCGAGCTCCTCGACGCGAACAACACCGAGGTGCCGGCGACGATCCTCGGCGACGGCATCCACGTCGCGATCGATCCGACGACCGATCTGACCGCCGGTGCCGCGTACACGCTGCACGTCGGCTCGAAGATCCTCGATCAAGGCGGCCAGGCCGTCGAGCCGGCGACGGTGACGCTGATGCCGCACAACAGTCTCGGCGGCAACGCGCCGATCGCGCAGGCGCTGCGCACGCGCGGCATGGGCGATCCGGGCGCGCCGGCGTCGCGCTTCGGCACGACCACGAACACGATGCTGGTCGCGTCGCCGCTGATCGGCTCGAACAGCGCGGCGTTCCAGCCGTCGACGCTCGCCGCCGAGCTCGGCGATCCCAACGCGCTCGGCGGGCCGATCGCGTTCACGATCCGCAAGGGCCAGCGGCTGTCGACGAGTGGGCTCACGGTGCAGCTCGGCGGCCAGGTGCCGGCGGGGCTGTCGACCGGCAACATCTACATCGAGCTGCTCACCGACGGCGGCGGCCGGCTGTATCGCAACCCGCATCAAGATCCGTCGCAGAGCCCCGACAACGCGCGCGCGCCGATCTACGTCGACTTCTCGCTCGACATCGGCGTGTTCGCGACCGATCCGAACGGCAACGCGGTGCTCGCGCAGACGATCCTCGGCGTGCAGGCGGTCGGCGCGGTCGATGCCACCGACGGCGTGCTCGACATCGAGACGCTCGCGTCGATGGATCTGAGCCTGCTCGGCGTGACGTCGGCGCCGATCAACCTCGACCTCGAGCTGATCAGCGACACGAGCGCGTCTCCGGCTGCCGATACGACGCCGCCCACGCTCGTCGCGACCTTTCCGGCGAAGAACGAGGACGCCGCGCCGATCGACGGCGGCATCGACCTCATCTTCTCCGAGCCGGTGAGCCTCGACTCCGTGCGCAGCGGCGGCGCGATCTTGCAGGCCGGCTCGACGACGATCCCGACGGTCGTCGAGAGCCACGGCTCGACGGTCGTGCTGCGGCCGCTCACGTATCTCGCGCGCAACACCGCGTACACGGTCACGTTCGGCAACATCACCGACAACGCGGGCAACGCGCTGGCGCCGACGACCGCGATCGGGTTTCACACCGCGGATATGGTCACCAGCAACGCGAACCCG
>Ga0268266_10004262_pt1 | contig 13763 bp, 10 predicted proteins | sample KBSS13metaG_FD_190356 | JGI IMG/M metagenome (GOLD analysis project Ga0268266, IMG submission 190356) | Switchgrass rhizosphere microbial communities from Kellogg Biological Station, Michigan, USA - KBS S1-3 metaG (SPAdes) (version 2) | ecosystem: Host-associated > Plants > Roots > Rhizosphere...
TGTCGCGCTACGCGGCGAGGATCTGGAGTGGGCGCGCGGCCTGATTCAGCAGCAACATCTAACCAAGCCGGTGCGTTTTGTCGAAGGTGGAGACAGCCGCCAGCAATCGGTTGAAAATGCGCTGGCATCGCTGAAGCCGGATACCGATCTTGTAGCGGTCCACGACGCGGTGCGGCCCTTCATCGATTCGGAACTTGTAGAGAAAGTGATTGCGGAAGCCGTCCAGACCGGTGCCGCGATTGTAGGCATCGTGCCGGTAGATACCGTGAAGCGCGTTCACAAGAACAAGATTCGCGATACGCTGCCGCGCGAGAATCTGGTGCTGGCACAGACTCCGCAGGTCTTCCGCTTCGGCCTCCTGAAGCGCGCCTTTGAGAGCGCACGGCGTGACGGCTTTACGGGCACCGACGAATCCAGCCTGGTGGAGCGCATGGACGAAGTGGAAGTCAGCGTGGTGCAGGGCAGCGACCGCAACATTAAGATCACGCGTCCCACGGATATGGAACTTGCGCGGCTGTTTCTCGCAGAAGAGACGGAGCGGCGGAACGCCTCGTGAGTTGGGTTGAGTTTCGAACCGGCTTGGGCTGGGACGTACACCGCATCGCGTCCGGGCGTCCGTTGATTTTGGGCGGCGTCACGATTCCCTCCGATTTCGGGCTCGACGGACACTCCGACGCAGACATCCTACTGCACGCAGTCACCGATGCGCTGCTGGGCGCGGCCGCACTGGGCGACATCGGTATGCACTTCCCGGACACCGATCCCCAGTGGAAAGGCGCCGCCAGCGCAAAGTTTCTGGAGCACGCGGCTGCGCTGGTGAAGCAAGCGGGATTTTCGCTGGTGAATGTGGATACCACAGTGATCCTGGAAAAGCCCAAACTCAAGAATTATCGCGATGCGATTCGGGAATCGCTCGCGCGCGCCGTATCACTGCCGCTCGACCGAGTGTCGGTAAAATTCAAGACTGCGGAAAGTGTCGGGCCGGTTGGCCAAGGCCTGTCGGCTGAAGCGCAGGCGATCGTCACGATCGCGCGCTAAGGGTTCAAATCGTCAGCACCAGTTTGCCCATGGTCTTGCGGGTTTCGAGGTCGCGGTGGGCTTGCGCGGCGTCCGCCAATGGATAGAAGTGCTCAGTGAGCAGTTGCAGTTTCTTGTTGAGAATCCAACCCAGCACATCGCCGGAGCGCCACTTGATTTCATCGGGCGATGAATAATTGGCAAGCGTCGGGCGCGTAAAAAATAACGATCCCTTGCTGTTCAGCAGCTGCGGATCGAAAGACTTCACGGGACCGCTGGATTGTCCGAACAATGCCATCATGCCGCGCGTCTTCAGGCTATCGAGGCTCTGCATGAAGGTCGCCTCACCCACACCGTCGTAAACCACGTCGACGCCTTTGCCATCGGTAAAGCGCTTCACTTCGGCTACCAGATCCTGCTCGCGATAGAGGATCACTTCGTCGGCGCCGGCTGCGCGCGCGACCTCGGCTTTTTCCTGCGTGCCGGCGGTGCCGATCACACGCCCGCCGCGCAACTTCACCATCTGCGAAATCAGGCGTCCGGTGCCACCAGCGGCCGCATGCACCAACGCGACGTGTCCGGGCTCGATCGGAAAAGTGGAATGCGTGAGATAGTGCGCGGTCATGCCTTGTAACATGGCCGCGGCGGCCTGCCTCAGGTCGAGACCGGAGGGCACCTTCACCAGAAATTGCGCAGGCACCGCCGCGTATTCGGCGTAACTGCCGCGCGACATGGCCCAAGCGACGTGGTCGCCCACCTTGAATCCGCCGGTATTGGGGCCGAGCGATTCCACAGTCCCGGCGCCTTCCATGCCCAGGACCGCAGGCAGCGGAACTTTGTAAAGTCCGGAGCGGTGATAGGTGTCGATAAAATTCACACCCGCGGCGGCAAGCTTCACCAGCACTTGGCCGGTGGCGGCTTCGGGCTTGGGAACATCGGCGTAGCGCAATGCGCCGGCGTCGCCAGGTTGTTCGATGAAAACGGCTTTCATGATATGCGCATCCTTCGTTTAGTATGCACTATGGCCGCGAAAAGCAGCAGATAGAGAAGTGCGAACGGCAACAATAGAAGCCGCACGATCGCGGGTGTCGCGGCCGCGCCGCTGAGTCCCAATCGGACTCGCGCAAAGCCCGCGAGGTTGCGCAACTGGCCCCAATCGAGCCACAGGAAGCCGGCGAATTCGTTGATGACGAAAACTTTCGCGGGCAGGCGCGCCACCAGCGCCCATTTCCATTTCGTCATAATGGGCTCGCCCGAACAGAGAATACCGAGGGCGGCGTAATGATTCGATGCCAGCTCGCTGAAAAGTTGCCGGCGCGCGGCTGGGCTGGAGTAATTTTCTACTCGATAGACGTGGCCATGGAAATCCACGGGCGTGGTTGGCTGGCAGGTAAGTAGATCGAGTTCCATGCCTTGGCCGTGGATCTGATAGAGGAGCGGGATGAGTGTGTCGAAAGCGCCGCGCGATCCGCTCTCTACCAGGAGCACGCGCGTGAAGGGAGGGATATAGCGGCGGAAGAAATAGCGCAAGCCATTATTTTACGGGATCGCGAGACACTGTGGACACAATTTCGCCGCGAATGGACGCGGGAAGCGCAAATTCACGCGCATCGCGCTGAGTTTTGCTTCCGTCTGCATTTCAAAGATCCTTCGAGGGCCCTCTATGGCGGCATTAACCCGTGAAGCCTGCTGTGAGTGACGCACAACGCTGACAAGCCGCTGTACGCTCAGTTCGCAAGCCCGGCAATCTAGGAGAGACCGCTTACCGTGCGGGACGGAGTTCCAGTTCTCCGCTACTACCTCACCGCTGTTACGCTTCGCGAAAGGGTCTAGAATTCCGCTCACGTGGTCCTTGGCCCCCGGTGGGTGGGACGGACTCTCACGTCCGAAGCCTAACCCGTGTGTGCCGGGGCCGATGTGAGTAGATGCTGTAAGTGGCTGATGTGGAGGTGTTAAGCCTTGGAATCGGCGTGCGACTGGCGCGGAAAGTATGTTTCTTCGACCTTACTTCTTCAGCCCCGCGGTCCAGTTCTGAACCACCGTGACGCCTTCGCGAGAGGTCGGGGGCGGCGGCAAGATCAGGAAGCGCTGACCATCGGCGGAGGCGTCATAGCCATAGTAGAAGGTAGCGGCAACTACGGGACCGAATAGCGGCCCCACTTTACCTATTTCAAGGAAATCGCCTTGAACGGTCACCGCCGCTGACATGACTTTGCCGTCCGGCGCTTGATAATAGATCTCTTTCCCATCCCGCCGCCATCGTGGCTTCACGCCGCCCTCAAGCGAGATCTGGCGCTTTCCGCCCGCGCCTGGAAAACGCGCCACATAAATTTGGGCTAGTTGCGACTCATTCGAGACGTAAGCAATCCATCGTCCATCGGGAGAAAATTGGGCGCTATGCTCATCGAAAGGCGCAGGCGCAAACGGGAAGGGCTTGAGCGGTGCGCCGGGCCGTTCCGGCGTCAGCGGCAAGACCCATATAGCATTCCTGGCCACCCCCGCTCCGTTGGCGTGATAGAGCAGGAACTTGGCATCCGGCGACCAGCTCGTAGGTGTCTTCTCCAGATTATCGGAGTAGAGCAGTTCCTCGGCCCCCGCGCCATCGGAGGACTTACGGTACAGGTCGAGATGTTGATTGCGAGTGGAACCAAAGATGATGCTGCGCCCATCGGGTGACCACACCGGAAAGCTCTCGGCTGCGGGATCGAAGGTGAAGCGAGTGCGCAGGCCGCGGACGGCGTCATAAATCCAAATGTCCGCGTTATTCAGGGTGCCGCCCGGGCCCAACGCGGCCGCCACGCGTCTCCGGTCGGGCGAGAAATGGAAGCCATCGATCATGCCGGGTTCGCCCAGCGACCCCAGTTGCTTTCCGGAGCGATCCACCCAAGTCAATTGCAGGTTGCCACCGGCAGAGCCGGCGCTAAACGCCAGCAAGCCATTGGTAGAAGCGGAAAAATCGGCGTAGACTGGGTTCGCAGCCCGGCGAAGAATCTGCTGTTCAAGGGGGAGGGCGTCTCCGGCGGCAATTCTACGCCGGGCGTCGAAAGGCTGGGCCATTAGAGTCCCCTGCCGCAAAAAAAGCAGGAAGCCTTGAGAATACACGGCATCGGAATCGGCTTCTCCGATCACAGTGTCATCCGGCGATGAAAGGTCGCCCACATGGATGGTGTTATGAGCGACGTTGGACGCGTTTGTCGCCGAGTAGAAAAAATGCCGGCCATCGGGCAGGAACCAGGGTAAGCGATGCGAAATTTCACCGGGCCGAAGTCTGGTCACGGGGTTTGCCGTCCCGCCGCCGGCGGAAACGCGCAGGATTGGGCTATTGGGCGTGGGAGTGAACAGAATCACTCCGCCGTTGTTACCACCGGATTCGTCTGCCAGGCCCCAAGTTCCGCCGCGCCCGGATGGCGCATCCGCCAGCGTGAGCGCCGGACCGCCTACAACCTCGATCCGTTGGAGTTTGCCGCCGGAAAAGAACCCAATCGACTTGCTGTCCGGCGACCAGAACGGTTGATTGGCACTCTCGGTCCCGGCTAGCGGCTGCTCCGTCAGTGATGTCAACGAACGCACCCACAGCGACTCCCTGCCGCCTTTCGCGAAAACCAGATAGCGCCCGTCTGGCGAAATCCGTGAAGCGGCGTCGGCTAGATTCTCAGGCAGAGGGATTTGGAAACGCAGGCCGCGCTCCGGGGACAGTTGTTCGCGGAAGTGAACCAGCGCCAGCCAGAACGCGCAGGCGATCGCAATAGACGCCACGGTCCAAGCGACCCAGCCGAACCGAGTTAGCGACGGAGCCGTCACGGACGCATCGTCGAGCAGGTACGCTGCCTCGCCAATGTCACGCAGGCGCTTCTTGGGGTCCTTCTGCAAGCATCGCGAAAGCAACTTGCGAACTTTGGCGGGTACTTTGCTCAGATCCGGTTCCTTGGTGAGCACCTGCGCAAAAGTTTCGGAAACGTCTTCGCCTTTGAATAAGCGCTCGCCGGTCAGCAGCTCATAGAGCACTACGCCGAACGACCAGATATCTGCCCGCTTGTCGACGGTTTTGCCCTTGGCCTGCTCGGGAGGCATGTAGGCGGCGGTGCCCAGAATCACGCCGATCTCGGTAGCCCCGATGGTGAGCGTCGGCGAGTCCTCGGGACTGTTCGCCGCGGAAGCCGCGGTGGCGTCTGCTTTATTGGTGAAGGCCTTCGCCAGGCCGAAATCGAGAAGCTTCACCATGCCCTGTTGCGTGGCGCTCTCCGGCGTGATCTTGATGTTGGCCGGTTTCAGATCGCGGTGGACCACGCCCTTATCATGGGCATATTCGAGCGCTGCGGCGATTTGCAGCGCGATGTGCCAGGCCTCGTCGAACAGCAGCGGACCTTTGGGCGACTCGCCTTCGACCAATTCCATGACCAGCGCGTCGATCCCGCCAGATTGTTCGATGCCGTAGATCGCGGCGATGTTGGGATGGTTGAGGGAGGCCAGCACCTCGGCCTCGCGCTGGAAGCGGGCCATGCGATCGGGATCGCGGGCGAAACTGGCGGGCAGAACCTTTAAGGCCACGTCGCGCTTCAGCTTGGTATCGCGGGCGCGATACACTTCACCCATGCCACCCTTGCCGATGAGCGCGAGGATCTCGTAGGGGCCGAGGTGAGTCTCCGCGGAGAGCGGCATGAGAATTCTATCGATTCTATCTTAAAAATGGACAGAGTAGGGCAGTTGGTAGACCACTGTTGCAACCCGTTCCGATTGCCGCTAGGGTGAAAGCATGGCTGAAATGAAGCCCGCAGACCGATTCGCTTCGACTGAAGAAGAAGTTGATTTGGACGAAGCGACACTCGCTGCGATTGATCGTGGGATCAAAGCCGCTGACGAAGGCAGGGTTGTGCCTTTGGAAGAAGTCAGACGGCGGATGAGGAGTGGCATACAAAATCCTCTTCACGGAAGACGCTCTAGTTGATCTAGAGGTGCTGCTTTCCTACATTCGCGCCGACAACGCTACGGCTGCTGAGCTTCTTGGACGGGCGTTGTTTAAGCCACGTCGAGCTACTCCCGGACTTTCCGCGTTTGGGCGCCCGAGTCGCTCACGCCTCCAGAGTAATTCGTAAGCGTGAGCCGGTGGCTTCCGCGTAACGCTCCAGGGTGCGGGTAGAGGGCTTACTGCCTCCGCCTTCCAAGCGTGCGATGACGGCCTGAGTCGTTTTCATCCGCTGTGCCAGTTGCTCCTGAGTGAGGCCGGCGCGCGTGCGCGCCTCAATCAGTGCGGACGCGAGAGAGAACTCTTTTCCGAGTGCCTTATAGTCGCGGCGGTACTTGGAATCCTTCATCCAGCGTTTATGCAAATCATCCACACGAATTCGGGTCATGGGTTTATCTCCTTAGCTCGTTCCAATGCCAGATTAAGCTCGCGCCGCGGCGTTTTCTGGGTCTTCTTTACAAATACACGGACCACCACGACGCGCCGGCCTCTCGCGGTGACGTAGATGGCCCGGGAGATTCCATCTTTGCCCTTCATGCGCATCTCCCATAAGGCACCTTCGAGATGCTTAACGTGAGGTTCGCGCACCCGATCGACGCCGTGGTCCTGGATGAGTTCGACGATTCGTCGAAAACGCGCCCTCATGTCGGCAGACAGAGCTTCAGGCTCGTCTCGAACGCGCGCGTCGAGCTAGTTCAACGATCCACGCCATCCATTTACAGTATTGCATTTTTGCAATACCGCTAGTAACCCAAATCTTAACGCTATAATGCCTGCTTGCAGCTAACCTTCATCGACTGGGCCGTCGTTGCGCTGTACTTCCTGTTTAATCTCGGGATCGGGCTGTATTACAAGTCGCGGGCCGGGAAGAGCATGGATGAGTTCTTTCTCTCCGGCCGTAATATTCCGTGGTGGCTGGCGGGCACTTCGATGGTCGCCACCACCTTCGCCGCCGACACGCCGCTGGCGGTCACAGGCATGGTGGCCAAGGGCGGCATCGCAGGCAACTGGCTGTGGTGGAACATGGCGGCCAGCGGCCTGCTGACCGTGTTCTTCTACGCGCGGTTATGGCGGCGGTCGGGAGTGATGACCGACATTGAGTTCTCGGAAATCCGCTACGCCGGCAAGCCCGCAGCGTTTCTGCGTGGGTTCCGCGCGCTCTACCTGGGCATTCCGATCAACTGCATCGTATTGGGATGGGTGAATAAAGCAATGGTGGATATCCTGACGCTGATCCTGGGCGTCACGAAATTACAGGCGCTGATGATCGTGCTGGGCATGATCGCGATCACATCGTCGATCTCGACGCTCTCGGGATTATGGGGAGTGTTGGTCACGGACGTCTTCCAATTCGCGATCAAGATGGGCATGGTGATCGTGCTGGCGGTGTATGCGGTAAACGCAGTGGGCGGCATGGACGGGATGAAAACCAAGCTGATCGCGCTGGATGCAACGCGGGGCAGCCAAGGGTCGGTGCTGAACTTCGTCCCGGATCTGGATTCTGCATGGATGCCGCTGATCACGTTCTTCGTTTATATTTCGCTGAACTGGTGGGCGACCTGGTATCCGGGAGCGGAGCCGGGCGGCGGCGGTTATATCGCGCAGCGCATGTTTTGCGCTAAGGACGAAAAGAATTCGCTGCTCGCGACGTTGTGGTTCAATGTGGCCCACTACGCGATCCGGCCCTGGCCGTGGATTCTAGTGGCACTGGCGTCTCTGATCTTATTCCCAGGTTTAAAAGACCCCGAGACCGGCTACATTCGAGTGATGATCGCGGAGCTGCCGCCATCGCTGCGCGGCCTGATGGTCGCGGCATTTGCGGCGGCCTATATGTCGACCATTGCGACTCAGCTCAACTGGGGTGCGAGTTATCTCGTAAACGATTTCTACCGGCGCTTTCTGAAGCCGCAGGAGTCGGCGGGGCATTACGTGAATGTGTCAAAAGTGGCGACGGTGTTTCTGACGATTGTTTCAGCAGTGGTCACGTTCTATCTGGACTCGATCTCGGGCGCGTGGAAGATGTTGCTGGTGACGGGCGCGGGGACCGGCAGCGTGCTGTTGCTGCGCTGGTACTGGTGGCGTATCAACGCGTGGAGCGAAGTATCGGCAATGGTGGCGGCGTTTATCACCTCCATCACCTTGCAGGTGGCTCTGCATATGGATTCCGACGATCCGCGCAGTTTCGCGTGGATCATGATTATTACGGTGGGCATCACGACAGCGGTATGGCTAACGGTGACATTTCTCACCCCAGCCGAACCGCGCGAGCTTTTGGTGAGCTTCTACCGGCGCACGCGGCCGTCGGTAGCGGGCTGGAAGCCGATCGCGGCGCTCGCGCCCGAAATAAAACCGGTGAACGATCTCATGCCAAATGCTGTCGACTGGATTGCGGGCCTGGTCCTGATCTATGGCGTCCTGTTCGGGACCGGCAAACTATTACTGCATGAAACCGGGTTGGGATTGGGGCTGCTCGCGTGCGGCATCGCAGGCGGAGCCGTGATCTACTACGATCTATCGCGAAGAGGCTGGAGTGCGGTTACTCAGTAGCTTCATCCTACTTTCCGCGCTGGCGGCAGCCGGTCCGGTGGAATTTGCGCAAGCCGAACTGGACTCGGCCATGGCTGCACGCAATCTCAAGTGGAAAAATCAGGTTGACCTGAATCTCGAGGCGCCCGATACGTTTCGCATTGAGCCTTACTCGATCGGCGGCGCGCACATCACGGGCGGCGATCTGCGCGGGTTGATGTATGGGCTGCTTGAAGCGGCTGACCAGATTCGCGCAACCGGGCACTTTACCAAGACCAGCGGCAACCCGGCGGCTTCGCTGCGCGGCGTTCGCATTGTATTGAACGCGGAGCTGGAAAAAGCACCGGAGGCATTTTGGAGCTCATACTTCCGCATGCTGGCACGGAATCGCTTCAACCGGGCGCATGTCGTGTTTCAACGGATCGAGGCGCCGTACGGTTTACCTAAGATGTTGTCGCACACGGCCTCCGAGTATGGGATTGATTTCACGCTCGGCGTGGAGAGCGACAATAGCGCGGAAGAGCTAGCGCATATGCTGATTCTTTGTCCCGCAGTGCGCGGGCTCGCAGTCGAAGGCGCTGCCGGACAGGACGCAGTATTTTCCGCGCTGCGAGTCGCGGGGCGCAGGGTAACGCTAGATCTCGACGGCGCGACGGCCCGGCCGGAAGTGTTACAGGAAGCGCTCGCGAGCGGAATTCCGGTCTTGCGTCCGGCAGTAGCGTGGCCGCCGAGTTTCGAAGTGACGCCGCCTCTCGACACGGCTGATCCCGAGGCACACCCGTTGTTCTATCAAGTGTTGGGAAGGCTGAGTTACGATCCGAAACCCAAGCCGGATTTTCGCGCGGCACGCGAAGTTGGTTTGTGGTTAGCGGCAGCGCAGCAAGCGAATTTGGGTGGATCGGAATATGTTGCGTCAGCCAGCGGGGCGGCGCGCGACCGCGAGAAGCAGATCGCGTCGGCGAAATTCACTCCGCCGGAGATTGCGGTGCGACTGGACGCCGCTGCGGCCCAGATCGATCCAGCGGCCGGCGCGGATCTGCAGTTACTGGCGAGCCTTGCGAGAGAACAAGCGGCACAGTTGCGCGCGGCCGGGCAGACTCCAGGTTTGGCGAGGGGACCACGGCCTGCGGCATCTTCCTGGACGCACACTCCGCCGGCATCGGCTCCCTCGGAAAAGCCGCTCACGCTGACACTCCAGATTGCGCAGCCGAAAACGGTGAGGGCAGTGCGGCTGCACTACCGGCCCACGGATCCGACGGCGGCAATGCAGGTGCTGGAGATAGCGGCGAAGCCTGAAGTCAGCTTCACGATTCCCGGAAGCGAGATCACCGGCAATTGGGACATGCAATATTTTTTCGAGATCTTGCGCGCTGACGGCGACGGATGGTTCGAACCGGACCCACTGACAGCCACGCCCTACTGGGTAGTTCACATCATCGCGCCGCACGTCGGACGCAACTAACTCAATAAAGAATTCGTGTGCGGATGGTGCCGGCCACTTGATCCAGGCGTTTGCGGAGTGCTATCGATACGGCGCGATCGGGAGCTTCGATGTCGATCACCACATAGCCAATTTTGGAATTTGTCTGCAGAAACTGTCCGGTGATGTTGATGCGCTTCTCCGAGAATACGGAGTTCACCTCCGACAGCACGCCAGGCTGATTGCGATGGATGTGCAGCAGGCGGTGCTGCCCGGGATAGGCGGGCAGCGACACTTCGGGAAAATTGACGGCTCCCAGAGTCGATCCGTTGTTGCTGTATTTGAGTAGCTTGCTGGAAACTTCAAGACCAATATCGTGTTGCGCTTCCTGCGTGCTGCCGCCGATGTGTGGAGTGAGAATCACATTGTCACGGCCGCGCAGCGGGGAAACAAAAGTGTCGGTGTTGCTTTTCGGCTCCTTGGGGAAAACATCGATGGCAGCGCCGCTGAGGCGTCCCGCGTCGAGCTCTGCCACCAGCGCATCGATATCGACCACGTGTCCGCGAGAGGCATTGATGAGGCTGGCGCCCGCCTTCATGTGCGCCAGGGCCGAGGCCTCGATCAAATTGGTAGTCTGCGGAGTTTCGGGAACGTGCAGCGTGACAACGTCGGCGATCTCAAGCAGAGCTTGCATGGTCGGCATGGGTCGGGCGTTGCCGAGAGCCAGTTTCATTTCGATGTCGTAAAACACGACTTGCATGCCCAAGGATTCGGCCAGCACGCCGATCTGGGTGCCGATGTGGCCGTAGCCAATAATGCCCAGCGTTTTGCCGCGGGCTTCGCGTGAACCGGCCGCGGTTTTGATCCACTCGCCGCGATGCGCCGCAGCGTTACGCGCTGGGATGCCGCGCATCAGCAGAACGATTTCTGCCAGCACCAGCTCGGCCACGCTACGGGTATTGGAAAACGGCGCGTTGAACACCGGAACGCCGCGGTCTTGCGCGGTTGCTAGATCCACTTGGTTGGTTCCGATGCAGAAACATCCGACTCCAATCAGATGCCGCGCCGATTCCAGCACAGCGTGGGTTAATTGAGTGGCTGAACGGATGCCTACAATATAAGCGTCGCGAACAGCGTCTATGAGCTGCGGCTCGGGCAGAGCCTTCTGATGAATCTCGATATTGGAATAGCCGTCCGAGCGGAAAGCGTCCACCGCGCTGGCGTGAACGCCCTCGAATAAAACGACTTTCAACTTGTCTTTGGAAAAGGATGTCTCCGCCATGAATGAGGGCCCGAACTATTAGAGTGTCACAGTTGCGGCACCCGGCAAGTGTGCCGCTCTGCTGAAAGGCGGATTTTTCCTTGTTTTGATATCAAATATTCATTTGCAAGCGTTGTCCGAATTGCTTATCCTTAAAGAAGTAATTTCCTCAGGGCTTCAAGTCAGTCTAAGAACACGTCAGTCTTGGGCATTTGGCAGCGGCGTTCGAGCGGAGGCTAACCATGAAATCATCGTACAAATTCAATAATTTAGTGTATTTTATCGGGCTTTGGATTTTAACAATGGCGCTCTTTGCGGGTGCCGTATTCGCGCAGAACACCGGCGCCGGCACCATCAACGGAACCTTGACCGATCCCGCCGGCAGCGTTGTACCGGGCGCGGCAGTGGTGGTGCGCAATACCAACACCGGAACCGAGCGCGCACTGGTGACAAACGCAGACGGAATCTATGTCGCGCCCTTTATGCAGCCGGGGACTTATGAGATTACGGCCAGCAAGACCGGCTTTGGCAAGATTGTGCGCACGGAACTCCCGCTGCAGGTTGGCCAGACACTCACGGTCGATATCGCGCTTCCTTTGGAAACCACGACGGAGACGGTTACGGTCACCGGGGTGTCTTCCGTAGTGGATACCGAAAAGACCGATATGTCGCAGGTGGTGAGCCAGTCGCAGAAGGACAATCTGCCGAGCGCTGGGCGGCGCTGGGAGAATTTTGCGCTGATGACCCCTAACGTGACTACCGACGGCGGCACGGGCTTGGTTTCCTATCGCGGAATTTCCGGACTCTATAATCAGAGCTCCGTTGACGGCACGAGCAACACGCAGGCATTTTTCTCGGAGACCAAGGGTCGGACGACGCTTTCCTACGTTTACAGCATGGATTCGCTGCAAGAGTTCCAGGTTGCCTCCAGCAACTACAGCGCGGAACTGGGCCAGGCGGCGGGCGGCGTTGTAAACGCTGTCACCAAGTCGGGCACCAATGCCTTTCACGGTGATCTCTTCTATTACCTGCGCTATCCCAGCTTGAATGCGCTGGATCCCATCCAGAAATCCAAGGGCGTATACACGCAGCCGGTACACCAGCAACAGCAGTTCGGAGGCAGCTTCGGCGGACCTATTAAGAAAGACAAACTGTTCTACTTCTTTACTTACGATGGCTCGCGCCGCGTAGTTCCGATCGTATACACCAGCACGTCGTACAACGGCTTTCAGGCCTGCCCGGCCTTAGTAACCGCGACGCAGTGCGCTGCGGCGAACAGTTTCATAGCGAAGCAGTTGGGCGCTTTTCCGCGAACCTTCAACCAGGATGTCGGATTCGGCAAGCTGGACTATCAGCTTAATGCGGCGAATCACGTGAGCACGTCGTTCGATTTGCTGAATTACCACAGCCCGAATGCCTACCGGACGGCCAATACTCAGAACAATGAAGCTCTGTCGGCCAACGGTACCGCCGTCACGCGCGAGCGCATTTTCGTAGCGAATTGGGATTCGACAATCAAGCCGACACTGATCAACAATTTCCGTTTTCAATGGTCGGTGGATCTGGAGAAGATTTCCGAAAACGGCACCGCCCCCAGCGTGACCATTCAGAACTACATGAACTATGGGCTCCCCAACGCTCTGCCACGCCCGGCGTTTCCTAACGAGCATCGTTTGCAATTCGCCGATGTCGTTTCCATGAATCACGGCAAGCATACTTTCAAGGCCGGCTTCGATTACAGCGCCATTCATGAGGTGCTGATCAATCTGTTTTCGGGCGGCGGCGTTTATGCCTATAACGGAGGTTCGGCCTTTCAGAACTGGACCGCCGACGTGATGGGTATCAACCTGAACGACGGCTTGACGGGGCGCCACTTTAGCACCTTCCTACAGGTGACCGATCCGGTAACCGGCGTGGGGAAAGACGATTTTTACAACCACGACTTCGCGGGATTCTTCGAAGACAGCTGGAAGGTGCGTTCGAACCTGACTCTGAATCTCGGCGTACGTTACGATTTGTCGCTAATCCCGCAGCCATCGCAGCCCAACAATTTAACGCCACTGACCAAGCTGTATACATCGACCATCAATATCGATAAGAACAACTTTGCGCCGCGCATCGGTATGGCGTGGGAAATGAGCAAGGGTACGGTGCTGCGCGCCGGCTATGGAATCTTCTACGCGAAGACGTCCAATAGCACGTATTATGCAACCCGCGTGGAAAACGGCGTGATTCAGCAGTCGTTTAACTGCAATCCTACTAGTTGTCCTGCGCTGAAGTTTCCCAACGTGATCTTTACTCCCCCAGGGGCAGCCCCACAGGCTCCTTTTGCCGGAGCGCTCACGCCGCAAATCGTGCCATTTACTCCTCCCGCGGGTACCCAAACCACACGCGGCCAGTCCCCGGATTGGGTGAATCCGCTGGTGCATGAGGGAGAAGTAACGATAGAGCGCCAACTGCCGTGGAATACGAGTATCTCGGCGGGATATGTCGTAAGCCGCGCGCTGCGCCTGCCGATTTTCGTCGATAGCAACATCGCCGGTTCGACCACTACTAAGAGCTATGACGTTCTGACT
>Ga0268266_10004265_pt1 | contig 13757 bp, 16 predicted proteins | sample KBSS13metaG_FD_190356 | JGI IMG/M metagenome (GOLD analysis project Ga0268266, IMG submission 190356) | Switchgrass rhizosphere microbial communities from Kellogg Biological Station, Michigan, USA - KBS S1-3 metaG (SPAdes) (version 2) | ecosystem: Host-associated > Plants > Roots > Rhizosphere...
CGAGGCGCAGTTCACCGACGCCACCCGCCGCAAGGATCTGTTCGACGAACTGGGCCGGGCGATCGATGGCCAGGCACAGGCCACTCGCGACCTTCGGCAGGAATTCGCCAACTTGCGATCGGACATCCAGAGGGGCCGTCCATGAACCTACTCTCCTTCCTCCAGGACCGTGCGACGCGAATCCTGCGGCAACGGGTCGAGACCATGGAGGTCTTGGTGAAGGTCGTGCAGCGCGACGCCAAGGTCTCGGAAAACCGCCTGCGCGCATCGATCGCTCGAGCGCGACAAGAGATTGATGGCCCGCCCACTGCGGGGGCCTTTGTATGGCCCACGCGTGAGGATGACTAGCGCGATGCTCGCCGGCCCCGGACGGTCCTAGCCCGTCGGCGGCCCGCGCTTCGGTTATTTGCGGACCTTGTAGGGTCCCCTGGAAGACACGCGCCTCGCTTTAGCCCGCGGCGCCTGAGCCAAGGCGCGCCGCGCCTCCACGACCACCGTTAGAAAGAGGAAAGAGCATGGCCTTCGATGAAGCCGATTATCGGCGTGCTGCTGCACGTCTGAACGTCCCCGTGGCGCACATCATGGCAATGGCCGCCGTGGAAAGCGCTGGAGAGACGTTCTGGTTGCTGGACGGCAAGCTTGTCGTTCCCGTGCGCTTCGAGTCCCACTGGTTTGGGAAGCTGACCGGCTACCGCTTCAACGGCAGTCACCCCGACCTGTCCTGCGTCGAATGGAATGCAGCGCTGGCTGCAAGAACCCGCGTCGGAGCGTGGGAACAGCTCAGCCGGGCTCGCGGCCTTGATCGCGATGCCGCGGACCAGGCGACGAGCTGGGGCGCGTTTCAGATCATGGGCTATCACTGGAAGCGGCTGGGGTACGCGAGCGTTCGGACCTTCGTCGACAGCATGAGCGACCGTGGCGACGACGGCCAGATGGATGCCTTCGCGCGCTTTCTGGAGGCGGATCACGCGCTCCGCGCAAGCTTGGCGATCGGCGCCTGGCTCGATGTCGAGCAGCGCTACAATGGGGGTGGCTACGGCGGCAGCTATGCCGCGAAACTGCGGGCAGCCGCGGAGATCTTCGGTGGGCATGACGCGTCGATGGCGCCGCGGGTCATGCGTAAAGGCGACCGTGGGGCCGACATCGCAGCGCTTCAAAGGGCGCTGGGAGTCCGTGCCGATGGCGATTTCGGGCCGGAGACGGAGGTCTCTGTCCGCCTATTCCAAGCCGGACATGGCTTGTTGGTCGACGGCATGGTCGGCGTCATGACGCGCACGGCGCTCAAGATCTGAGGCGGTGTCGTGATGAAAATCCTTAGTACCGTCCTGGATTTCCTGCCGCCGTGGGTGCCGTTCGCCGTGATCGGCGCGCTGCTGGTCGCAGTCGGCGGAGCCGCGTGGGCGTGGGGCAATGCCCGCGAGGAAGCCGGCACCGCCAAGATGAGCGCGGCCGTCAATGCGGCCAGCCTCAAGATCATGACCGAGCAGCTCGATCGCAATCAGGCGATTGCCGAGCGGCTCGACAAGATTACCGGCCAGCGTGCCGAGACGATCAGGGAGACGATCCGTGAAGTGCACTTTCAGCCGGCGACCAGCGTCTGCCGTGATACTCCTGCTATGCGCGCTCTCGACGGCCGCTTGCTCTTCCGACCCGACGCTCGCGGTAGTGGCACTGCCGCCGCCGGATCGGCTGCTCAAGCCGTGCGACCGACCAGCCGATAGGCCCGACCAGGGTGATGATCGCGACCTCGCCGCATGGGAGGCCGAGACCTGGCAGCGCGGCCACGACTGCGCCGATCAGGTCGAGGGCTGGCGCGAATGGTGGGCGACGCGATCGACAAAATAGAGACCCGAATTGGCCTGTGTGATCACCCAATTTGCGATCGGGCCGAACCAATGGCCGATCTCCAGGCATGATTGTGTGAGGACGTGCCGCGGGCGCCGTAAACAGCCGGCTCAGCAGGCACCGCACCACGCCCTCCCAGGAGCAGCTGTTGCAAATCAAGCAGCTGCTCGGCCGCTCGTATGTTAGGCGGCCCCGATGGGCTCCGAACGGGTTCGCCGTCATCCCCATCGCCACGCTCGATCCGCCTCAGCGTGCGGCTTCTCCCGTGGTCCCCGCGCTTGTGGGTCCGGGTCCCCATGTTTGGCCGCAAGCAGCCGGCTGCGCGGCCCGAAAGGTAATCGTTCAGGCCGCCGTTGGTTCGAGGTCGGCGACCTTGTGGAACTCCGACAGGATTTCCTGGTGATGCTGTGACAGGTAGCGAATGACGCGCGCGTTCGCCAAGAGCTTGCCGAGAAACCCTTTCGCAAGCACGAGGTCGAGGTGATCGGTGCCGTATGATTGCTCGGCCATCTTGAACTCTCGATCGAGGCTGACGGACTCGCGTTCCATGAGCGAGAGCTGATCGTCGGTGAGTCCCTTCAAGGATTTTTTTCGAGTCGATTCGGCAAGCTGGTCGCGGGGTGTCGCCGCGAAGAGCGATTTGGCATAACTCGTGGTGTACTTGTTCATGGCTACCATGAGCTCGGCGGCCTCGATCTGGCGCATCGGTGCCATCTTCTTGAACTCTGCGAAGGCGTTGATCGGAACGTGCTTGTCCTTGAGCAGCTCTGCTGCCTCTGCGCAGATTCCGTCGAGAAGCTTTCGCTTGGTCTTTATGGCGTGAGCATGGACATTCAAAGCGCGGGCGAGGCGTTCTTCCGAAACACCTCGTTCAATGGCTTTCAGGATCATCTTGTGCTCCTGAATGATGGCGATACGGCTAATGCGCCTGTTGTAGGTGAATGCCTCGTCATCCGTCGACACCAGGCAATCCACTTCCGTGATGCCCATGTCCTTGAGAATTTCGACGCGCAAGTGCCCGTCGAGCAGTAGGTACTTCCGAGGATCGCTTCGATCTTTGGCAACCACTGGCGGCTCGACCAGGCCGACCTCTCGCACCGAGGCGGCGATCTGAGCATATTTCGCTGTCCTCTTCGTCCCTTGCGTAACAAGGCGAAGCGGTTGGATCATGTCCAATGGAATACGTCGAGCCGTCTCCTCGAAGCCGAGAGTGACCACCGAGTTCTTTGGCTTGGTGCGCATTCCTAGGCCGGCTTGCTGGCCTGGAGCCGATTGGCAATATTGCGCGGCAGGCTGTCGAGACCCTCTGCACGGAGAAGCGTCGCGAAGTGCTCATCCGCAAGCAGCGTGCGCAATGCCTCGGTGACGAAGACCAGGCAGTCTTTGGTCGCATTGGCCTTCTTGATCAACAGTCGGCGTTTGTCGGTGTCATCGCGATAGGCGCGAAGCAGCGTGGCCGACGAGACAAGGCCATCTTGCCTGGCCTGCCCCGCCTGACGGCCCTTCCCACGCTTGCGACGTTGCTCGACGATCCGCTTTGCCAGCAGAAGCTTCCTTCCGCGCAGTAATTTCTTCTCGTATGCCTGCTGAAGAGCATGCTGGATCCCCGCATCGTCAGCCTCCGCGATTTCTACGGCCACGCTCAGCGGGATTTGGGAGGATTCGACGGATCGAATAAGCCGGTGCTCACCCTTCTCGAGAAGCTGAACTATGCCACGAACGTACTCGGCGGATAGCCCCGTCTTACGCGCGACCTCCGCCTCTTTGTAGCCACGCTTCTTCAGTCCCTCGATGTCCCGGAGGAGGTCGACCGCCTGATGTTTCCGCCGAGCGCAGTTCTCCACAAGGCTCATCACCAGGCAATCATCACTGTCGGCATCGATCACGATTGCCGGGATGGACCGTTGGCCTAGGGCCCTAAACGCTTCCAGACGACCTTGACCGCAGACGAGATCGTAATGGGTGTCGGTAGCGTTGGCTCGGCGAGCCACCGTGATAGGCCGCTTCAATCCGATATCGCCAATGTTCTCGACGATCTCGCGGAACACCCGCTTGTTGCGAACGCGCGGATTGACGACGTTGATCAGCTCGGTGTCGATAAGCTGGATGGAAGGAGTTATCGCTGGTTTCATCACGCGACCTCCAGGAGCTTGGTGCGGGCTGCCATACAATAGAGTGTCTCGAGCGTCTCGAACCGGTACGCGTCCAGAAAGATTGGATTGTGCAAGGCTAAACGCAGTCTTGCTGCCGTCATGTCCAGTTGGGGGAGGATGTAGTAGTCCAGTGCTTCGGCGTTCTGCTGGTCCATGCGGACAGCAACGGTGATATCGGGCTGTAGGCCGGTATCGAGCAGGATTTGCCAGCGCAGCGAGCCGCCGACGGTTTGCTGGCATCGGGCAATGACGATCGACGCCGTGAATTCGCCATTCACCGTAAGGAGGCTTTCCTGAGGAGCCCTCGTTACCGTGCCTCCTACCCTCGAAATCTCCTCAATCGTTGCCGACACGATCTTGGGGTGGAGTTCGCGCAGCCTCTTGTTGATGGCGATGTAGCTATAGTCTTGAGCGGGGGTATACCCGACGAGCTGGTACGCTCTTAGCAGGCTTCCAAAGCGGCTTTGATACGTGCTGCTGGATGGCAGCGACTCGGTCTCGTCTATGATCAAGCCGGACAGGTAGCCCCGCTCTTTATATAGCTGCTGCAGGCCGCTGAGCATGTCGTCGTTCGACACCCGCTTTGCACGATCCAGAATGAAGGCTTGGGCAGTTCGGAACAGCGCCGCATCCACAATCGCCGGGAAGACAGAATCCACTCGGATCCAATCTTCGGCAGCGTTGCGGACGCGACGCTTCTTGAGCTTGAACGAGGTCCTATTCCACACGTTGTTGCCGATATATTTTTCGTTGATCAGCACCTGGTGGACCGTTCCTCGCGTCCATGGCCTGTCCAGATCTGTCCGGACGTGCCGGGCATTCAGGTGGTCCGCAATGGTTTTCTCCGACATCCGGTCCTCGACAAACGCCTTATAGATCCATTGGACTACCTCGATCTCGTCAGGGGGTCCCGCAACCAGGACGACGCGGTCGGTCTGGATACTTTTCTGTTCGCCGCGAGACAGAGAGCCCTTCGTCGCACCAGTGTGATCCACCAGAGAACGTCTGAGGCCGAGGCCGGGTGGGCCGCCCTGGCGATATCCGAGCTCGATTAGCCGCCGTTGTCCGGCAAAGACTTTGACGGAGAGTTCTCGACTATATTCGCCGGCCATTGACCGCTTGACGGCCTTCACGATGCCGGCGAGTGAGCTTCCATCGTTCTCGAACTGCTCGGCGCAGAAGTGCACGCTGATGCCGGCGCGTTTGCAAACATGCTCGTAGTAGCCACCTTCGTCCGTGTCCTGAAAGCGCCCCCAGCGGCTCACGTCATAAACAAGGATCTCGGTGAAGTCCGACCTACCGTTCTCGACGTCGTCAATGAGTCGCTTGAAGGCGTCTCGTCCATCGAGGCTGAGACCGCTGCGTCCTTCGTCGGCATAGGTGCGCACGATCTCGAAACCGCGCGATGCCGCGTATTGGCGGATCGCATCGGCTTGATTCTCGGTTGAGTACTGCTGATGCTCGGTCGACATGCGGACATACTGCGCGGCACGGACTGGTGCAGGAACTCGCGCCTGATCGCCGCTGAGGATCCCCTTGGTACGACGCGCCACCGCCTTCTCCGCTCCTATCAGCATTCGGAGTGTCCGGCACCGGCACTCGCGCTGAGGAATGCGGTGCGATGGTCCCCGGCTTCTTGCCTCGCGCCAGTGTAGACGCACAGGAGCGCATCGTGGCGGGAAAGAAGGGCACAATTGTTCCGAAGAAGGGCACAAACGTGCACCTTACCTCCAACAGCGGCGCTGCGGCCGGCTATGCGGTTGCGATCGCCGCTGCTTTGCGTCGTGAACTTGGCGACACTCGCCAGGCGATCAAGTCGGCGAGACGTTGGACCGGGGCCAGCGAGCGAACGGTTAAGTACTGGTTCAACGGTTCGCGGGGACCAAGCGGGGAGCATCTTATCGCTCTCGCTCGCAACTCGGATGCGGTACTTGAGACATTCCTGGATCGTGCTGGGCGGCAACACCTGCTTGGAAGGACGCGGCTCGGAGAAGCGCGTGAACGCCTGCGCGCCCTCTTGATGGCGATCCAAGAGGTCCTCAACGAGTAGATTGAGCGGGTGTCGCCTGTCGTTCGACGATTTTGCCACGGACGAGCCTGATAAACACCGTCTCGGAGTTCCTCCCGCCGCAAGTGCTTGCGCCGCCACAATGTTCTGTTGATGGCGCGGGGTGGCACGGCATGGGCGTGGGCTATAGCGTCGAAAGTACCGCGCCTCTCGGGGTGTCATTGCGATACCGTCCGTCTCATCGACGTGCACGACAAGCAGATGAGCACGGCAAGTTCGGCGGGAACTAGGCGCAGGCATTGATTCTTGGTGAGATCAGTGGCCTCGGCTGCCAGGATTGAAATCGGGGGCAGGCGTGCCATGCTTCTATTGTGACGGCCATAACAGTCCATCATCGATTGGATCAGGAGCGGGCGCTCTCGCACGACAAGCAGCTCGCGCGCCGTACCTGGCTGGCCGACCAGATTCGCCGCTATGCGCAGAATTCGCTCGGCCCTCGATTTCTCGGCGTCGAAATGATCAGCACGCCCGGGACGCCAGGGCCCGGCATCGCAGTATTCAGCTTCGAACCATGGCCGGGCGGCGAGAGGACCGCCGACGAACACGATCGGCGACAGCTCGTCGCCGACTTCATGGCGTCGATTGAAAGAGGTCGGCGCTGGTAGCAGGTGTGTCGTCCGGCAGGCTACTGCCCCAGTAGCCCGTGTGTGGCGTGTTGCCGGCGCCTGCCTGGTTGGGAGGGCATGCAGCCACGCTCCTAGCGGCTGGAGACCCAGCGGCATGCCCTCGACGTCAGTGGGCGGAGCGAACTCCACTCACTGGACTGGCACTATGATTACCAGCCAAGGTGGGCTCCGTGCGGGTTCGCCGCCATCCCCACCACCGCGCTCGATCCGCCCCACCGTGCGGCGTCTCCTGCGGTCCCCGCGCTTCTGGGTCCGGGTCCCCGTGCGGACAGAATGCTGTCCGGATCAGACTGCCGTCGCCTGTTGTTCCACGATCCTGATGAATTCCAAAGCGATGTCCCGATGATGTTCTCGCAGATACTTGGCGACCCGCGGGTTCTCGATCAGGCGTGCCAGATATCCCTTCGCCAGGACCAGATCGAGGTGGTCGGCGCCATAGGTTTCGTCGACGAGCCGAAACTCACGATCCAAGCCCGCCGACTCGCGCTGCATCAGAGCCAGCTGCTCTTCGGTGACGCCCTTGCCAACGCCTCGCCGCTTGCCAGGCACCAGTTGAGCCTCCGGCGTGGCCGCCAGCAGCGTCCTGGCGTAGCTCACCGTATACTTGTTCATGGCGACCATGAGTTCGGCCGCTTCCACTTGGCGCTCGGCAAGCATTTTCCTGAGCGCATCGAAGCTGTTGATGGAGACGTGCTTGTCCTCCAGCAGTGAGGCTGCATCGGCGCAGATGCCGTCCAGCAGGCGGCGCTTGCGCCGGATGTTGTCGGCATTGACGCTCAGGACCGCGGCAAGCCGATCCTCCGATACACCGCGCTCGATGGCTTTCAGGATCATCCGGTGCTCCTGGATGATCGCCAGCCGGTTGATGCGGTTGTTGTAGGTGTAGCCTTCGTCATCGTTTGCGATGAGACAGAGGGTGCTTGTCTCCCCCGATTCCCTGAGAACCTCCAGCCGTATGTTGCCGTCCAGAACGATGAAACGGCCGACATTCTTGCGGTCGTGCGCCACGACCAAAGGTTCCACCACGCCGATCTCTCGCACCGAGGTCGCGATCTGCTTGAACTTCTGCGTGCGGCGTACCGCCTCCGTGACCGGTTTCAGGGGACTTAGAAGCTCGAGGGCGAGCTCCTCCATGCGGGCGGAGAAGGCCGGCTGGGCTGGCATCGGCCTGGTTTTCTGTCGAATAGCGTTGGTGCTCGGTCGACATCCGCACGTATTGAGCAGCCCGATGAACTGCGCCGGTGATCGGCGCCTGTTCGTTCGCATCACGGCGACGCCTGCCGCCGAGGTGCAAGCCGGCGAGGACTCCAGTAGGGGGTAGCCCCGGTTCCGGGTGGCTGCCCGAACTCATGCGAGATCCACTACCACTCATCGGTCACGCCCCTTGAACAATGGCACGCTAGCAGTGGAGTAGCGGCATGTCTGTTCAGGCGATGGGCAAGGCTGTTCCAAAAAAGGGCAAACAGTTGCCCCTCTCATACCCCGACCTCTCGGCGGCGTACGCGCAAGCCGTCGCTAAGGTGCTTGCGACAGAGCTCAAGGGCACGCATCGCGCCATCAAGACGATTGCCAAATGGACAGGAGCCAGCGAGAGGACGGCCAAGAACTGGCTGGCAGGGCGTCGAGGTCCCAGCGGCCCGCATCTTATTGCATTGCTTTCTAAGTCGGATGTGCTGCTGGAGCAGATCCTGCTGCTTGCTGGGCGGGGACCGGTGCTCGAGCTTCGGAGGCTGGAGACACTGAAGGAAGCTTTGCGCGGAGCCATCGGGGCGATTGAGGCAGCCACCGATTGATTGGGCCCGTGAGGCATACGAGCCAGCCAACACGATCGAGGATGTTTGTAGAGCTGGCGGTCAGCCGCCACCGTGGAGCTTTTGCACCGGATGCAGGCGGCCACTTTCGAAAAGCAATGTGTGAAGCACTTGGAAGTCGAAGTCTCCCCTGTTGCCTATGGCGTCGGACGAACCGCGCGTCTCGAGGTGAGCGCGTGTCATCGCGAGACCGTTCGCCTCATCGAGGTGCACAACAAGCAGATGAGCACCGGCAAGCTCGGCGGGAACTAAGCGCAAGCATCGATCCATGGTGAGAGCAATGGCCTCGGGTCCTAGGATTGCAATCCGGTTCCGGCGTGCCATGCTTCTATTGTGACCGCCTTAACAGTCCATCATCGACTGGATCAGGGGCGGGCGCTCTCGCATGACAAGCGCTCGAGCGCCGCACCTGGGCTGGCCGACCAGATTCGCCGCTATGCGCAGAATTCGCTCGGCCCTCGATTTCTCGGCGTCGAAATGATCAGTACGCCAGGAACGCGCGGGCTCGGCATCGCAGTATTCCGCTTCGAACCATGGCCGGGCGGCGAGAGGACCGCCGACGAACACGATCGGCGGCAGCTAGTCGCCGACTTCATGGCGTCGCTTGAAAGAGGTCGGCGCTGGTAGGAGGTGTGTTATCCGGCAGGTTACTGCCCCAGTAGGCCATTGTGTAGCGTGTTGCCGGCGCCGGCCTCGTTGGGAGGGCATGCAGCCACGTTCCTAGCGGCTGGAGACCCAGCGGCATGCCTTCGACTCAGTGGGCGAAGCGGATTCCACTCACCGGACTGGCACTATGACTGATAGCCAAGGTTGATACCGTGCGGGTTCGCGGACATCCCCACCACCGCGCTTGATCCGCCCCGCCGTGCGGCGTCTCCTGCGGTCCCCGCGCTTCTGGGTCCGGGCCCCGTGCGGACACGATGGTGTCCGGATCAGACTGCCGTCGCCTGTCGTTACACGATCCTGATGAAATCCAAAGCGGTGTGCCGATGGGGGTCTCGCAGATACTTGGCGAAGGCGGGCCAGATATCCCTTGGCCAGGACAAGGTCGAGGTGGTCGGCACAGTCAGTTTGGTCGGGGAGCCAGAACTCTCTCGGTCAAGGCTTGCATAGCGATTTTCGCACTCCTTGGCCGTTGCCGCTACCCAGCATCATCAAGCGTGCACGATTGCGCCGGGGAGTGGTGTTACGTTATATTCAGAAATGTTAAATTCCTGAGCATTGCACTGCTTGTGACAGACGTTCGGCATCGGCGGTGAAGCGCTCTAACCAGTCTTGTCATTACAATCCAGCGTCGCACCCGGGTGCGGAGGTCGCTTTTCTAAAGAGCACTCCCCGTGGAGAAGCAAGAAAATGAGGCCGCCGCCTCCCGGAGTGGCGTAGACAGCTACCAGGTCCTGGCTTTCGGATCATTCCGCCTGATTCCTGCAAAGCGGCTGCTGGTCGAGGGAAGTAAACCCGTACCCCTCGGCGGCCATGCCTTCGATATTTTGTTGGCGCTCGTCAGCCATGCCGGATCGGTTGTCACTCACGAGACTCTAATCGCTCATGCTTGGCCTAGCCTGTTCGTGGAACGTGGCGCGCTACGAGTCCATATCGCAACCCTGCGAAAAGCCTTGGGCGACGGCCAAGGAGGAAGACGGCTAATCGTCAATGCACCTGGCCGCGGCTACAGTTTTGTCGCCGAAGTTTCGACTATGCTTGCTAAAGACAATGCCGGGCCCACAAAAGTGCCCGTGGGCGGTTCTGAACATCTCCCAGCATTGCTCACCCGCATGTTTGGGCGCGAGAGCACTGTCGAAGCCCTGACGACGCGCATCCCGCTGCACCGATTCGTGACGATCGTTGGGCCAGGCGGGATCGGGAAGACGACGGTCGCCCTAGCGGTAGCTGGTGCCATTGGTCCGTCCTATCGTGACGGTGTTCGCTTCCTCGATTTGGCCCCCCTTGGCGATCCCGCGCTCGTTCTCAGCGCCTTGGCTTCTGCGCTTGGGCAGCCCGTAAACTTGCGAGATCCCGGTCCCGCCCTCGTCGCCGTATTGCGCGAGAAGGCAATGCTTCTGGTGCTCGACAACTGCGAGCACGTCGTTGAAGTCGCCGCGAGTTTGGCTGAGGAAATTTTCAAAGGTGCGCCCGAAGTGCACATCCTTGCCACGAGCCGCGAATCCCTGCGAGCCCGCGGTGAGCACATCCACCGCTTGCCGCCGCTCGAATCGCCGCCGGTCTCCTCGCAGCTGACGGCGACCGAGGCGCTAGCGTACCCGGCCGTACAGCTCTTCGTCGAACGGGCGACGGCGCTCGATTCGTTCCAGCTCACCGACGCCAACGCCGCCCAGGTTGCCGAGATATGTCGGCGGCTCGACGGCATTGCGCTGGCCATTGAACTGGCAGCCGGGCGGGTGGACACTTTTGGCGTAGGGGGTGTTGCGGCCCGGCTCGACGACCGCTTTCGTCTTTTGACCCACGGCCACCGCACGGCGATGCCTCATCATCAGACGCTGAACGCGACCTTTGAATGGAGCTTCCAGGTTCTGGCCGAATCGACGCGGAAGGTATTTCGACGGCTATCCGTCCTAGCTGGCGAATTCAGCCTCGACGCGGCGGTAAAAATAACTTCCGACGACGGCCTCCTGCCTTCGGAGGTCGTCGAACAGCTAGCAGCGCTCATTTCCGCTTCACTTGTGGTGGCCAACGTCACCCTCGAAACGGCATTCTATAGACTTCTGGAGTCGGCGCGGGCTTACGCGCGAGTAAAGCTGGATGATCAGGAAGAGTTCGATCGCGTCGCCCGGCGTCATGCTGAATATTTCCGTGACCTATTCCAGGCGCAAGAGGCTGAAGCTGCACGAACATCTGCGGAATGGAACAAGGCCTATGGCCGCCAGATTGAGAACCTTCGTGTGGCGCTGGACTGGGCATGGTCAGCAGGCCGCGACCCACGACTAGCGGTCGAACTGACCGTTGCCGGCATTCCCGCTTGGGAGCACCTGTCCTTGAATGAGGAATGTCGCTCGCGCGTCGAAACTGCCCTAGAGTGGCTGCGCGAGGAACAACTACATGGCAGTCGCCAGGCCATGCAGCTTTATTGCGCTTGGGCCAACTCGCTCTCGTATCGTTTTGATGCCAGGTCCAACATTGCTTGGACACACGTACTTGAAATTGCGCGTGCACTGGACGATCAAGACTATCAGCTGCGCGCGATAAGGGGCCTTTGGACGAACAGATTTGCCGAAGGCAATATTAACTTGGCAGATAGCCTCGCCGGAGAATTCAACGAAATTGCGCAGAGTTCCGTCAATCCTGCAGACCTCCCACTCGGCAAGAGGCTTACGGGAATGGTCCGTTACTATCGTGGAGAGTTTACGGCCGCGCGGGCGCTCTTGGCGGATGCGCTATCTGCTCAGGCAACGCTTGCGCCCCAACCGCATCTCCTGCGGTACAGACTCGAGCAGCAAACGGTTACTGGCACGGTTCTTTGCAAAGTGCTCTGGTTAAATGGATTTCCCGATCGCGCGCTTGAGATGGCAGATGCAATGCTGACTCGCGCCAAGCGATCTGAACATGCTCTAACTCTGCTAGATGCCTTGGCCTATTCCTCTTGCCACCTCGCTCTACTGGTCGGCGACCTTGAGGCAACGGACGTGCACATAGCGGAGCTTTTGAACCAAGCCGTATGCGACCCGCAGGGGCCTTGGTCTATATTTGGTCGATGCTGGCGAGGTGTCTTGCTCAGCCGTCAAGGCAAATTTCGTGACGCAGTGCACCAGCTGGCAGGCGCGCTCGCGGAGATGCCAGAAGGCAACTTTCTTCTTCCCTCCATATGGTTCCGCGGTGAATTGGCCTTGGCCTTGGCCAGATCCGGTGAGGCCGCCCAGGCGTCGGCAGAAATCGGTAAGGCGATCGCCCTCAGCACCTCCCATGAGGAACGCTGGTGCCGGGCCGAACTGGTGCGCTTCAATGGCGAGATTATTCTCATGGGAGGTGCGGCTGGGTCTAGAGAGGCGGCTGAAAGGGAATTCCAGAGCGCGCTCGCGTTGGCGCGACAGCAAGATGCGCCTTCCTGGGAGCTCCGCGCGGCCATCAGCCTTGCGCGGCTTAGGATTGCGTCTGGGAAATTTCGAGAGGCTCGCGAGGTATTAGAACCAACGAAGGCACGGTTCCGCGAAGGGTTTACCACAAGCGACTTGGTGGAAGCGACGGCCCTTCTCGAAACATGTTATGAAAGCGGCATCACTTGAGCATTGCGCTGCTTGAGCTGCATGTTGAGATACCGTTTGGTCGACCAGCGGGCGCGGCGAGGTGGCGTAACCCGGCGGCAGCTAAGTTGTGAGACGAGTTGCCGTCGGGAGGGGCCCGACGACCCGCGTCGCCGGCCCAGTTGCGCTTGAGCACGATGCGCTCGAGATAGAGATAGGGCTGATTGCGCTCGATCGGCTGCTTCCGCCAAGCTTCGATCTCGCAGTAGATCTTCTTGTTGAGGCTTGACACGCGTAGGTGCTGACCCGCGTGCCGCAAAGCTCCTCGGTGATCTCCTCGACCCGGCGGACCAACACGCCGGCAAGATACATCTCGATCAACGGTCCTCCACCAAGCTCTCCCGCGGCCGATAGCGTCCGATGATCGCGCTCTCGAAGGCCTGCATCTGCAGCGTCGGGACCTTCAACGTCACCTCGCCAGCGTTGGTCTGCAGCTTGCAATCGTAGCTGCCCGGCCGCTGATCGGCACGCGCAGCCGTGTGCTCGTAGCGCCTGGCCTTGCACGCCAATCGGCCTCGGCCTCCGGCATTGCTTTCAGTGTCTTCTCGACCGTCCTCGCACGATCCGACCCAGGTGCTCGCGCACTCGATCGCCGTCGATCCGGATGACGTTGTTCAGCTTGGTCCCTCTGCTGTCCTCTTTCGTGGTGGCTCCTTATTGAATCGGCTTCGGCGGTCGTCTCGCGACGCCAACTTAACCAGAGCGGGGGTCACCGCCCAATTCTGCGAAAGATTCTCTAAGTGATCGGCCGAGCCCACAGGACGCTGCAAGGCCTTCGTGAGGGCGACTCAGTTGCCTTTGGCGTAGGTGAAGCCGGCGCGCTGGAGCTCCACGAGAAAGGCGACTACGCTCGGCACAAGCACGGCGTCAGGGATGAGATGATTCGTGAGGTCGGCGGCGATGGTGTCCGCGGAGTGGGCGTCCGAGCGTTGCTGCAGCGTACGCGCGATTGCATGGATGGAATCGTGGCAGGCGATGAAGACGGCGCCGCGCTCCTG
>Ga0268266_10004267_pt1 | contig 13755 bp, 11 predicted proteins | sample KBSS13metaG_FD_190356 | JGI IMG/M metagenome (GOLD analysis project Ga0268266, IMG submission 190356) | Switchgrass rhizosphere microbial communities from Kellogg Biological Station, Michigan, USA - KBS S1-3 metaG (SPAdes) (version 2) | ecosystem: Host-associated > Plants > Roots > Rhizosphere...
TTCGATCGGCTGACACAAGTCCAGACGGCGGTGCTGGCCGACGATGCTGCCGGCCGCGACCTGCTGGTTTCGGCGCAGACCGGTTCGGGCAAGACCGTCGCCTATGGTCTGGCGATTGCAGCGAACCTGTTGGATGGCGCCGAGCGGTTCGAGCGCGCTGACGCTCCCTTGGCCCTCATCGTCGCGCCGACGCGCGAACTGGCGCTGCAGGTCCATCGCGAACTCGCCTGGCTCTATCGGCATGCCGATGCGCGCGTGGTTTCCTGCGTCGGCGGCATGGACCCGCGACGCGAGCAGCGTGAGCTGGCCGCGGGCGCGCATATCGTGGTCGGCACGCCGGGCCGGCTCTGCGATCATTTGCGGCGCGGCCGTCTCGACGTCAGCGAATTGAAGGCGATCGTACTCGACGAGGCCGACGAGATGCTCGATCTCGGCTTTCGCGAAGACATGGAATTCATCCTGCAGGCCACGCCGGAGGATCGCCGCACGCTGCTGTTCTCGGCGACCCTGCCGGTCGGCATCGTCGCGCTGGCGAAGGAATATCAGCAGGACGCCTTTCGCGTCGAAGTCGCCGGCGACGAGGGCGGTCACGCCGACATCGAATACCGCGCGATCCGGATTACCGCCGGCGATGTCGAACATGCGGTGGTCAATATCCTGCGCTTCTTCGAATCGCCGGGCACGCTGGTGTTCTGCAACACCCGCGACGCCGTCCGCCATCTGCAGGCAACGCTGCTGGAGCGCGGCTTCTCCGTGGTGGCGCTGTCGGGCGAACTGACCCAGAACGAGCGAACACTGGCGCTGCAGGCGCTGCGCGACGGTCGTGCCCGGGTCTGCGTCGCGACCGACGTTGCGGCGCGCGGCATCGACCTGCCGAACCTCGATCTCGTCATCCATGCCGATTTGCCCAACGATCCTGAAGTCATGCAGCACCGTTCCGGCCGTACCGGGCGGGCGGGCCGCAAGGGCGTCAGTATTTTGCTGGTGCCGCCGGCACGGCGGCGGCGCGCGGATATGCTGCTCAAGCTCGCCGGCATCGATGCGGCCTGGGGCCTGGCGCCGCAGCCTGACGAAATCCGCAAGCTCGATCAGGAGCGCATGCTGCGGGACGATGTATTCGCAGCCGAGACGACGCCGGAAGATACGGCGCTCGCGCAGGCGCTGCTCGCCGAACGATCGGCGGAGGAGATTGCCGCAGCGCTGGCGCGGCTTTATCGCGCGCGGCTCCCTTCGCCAGAGGACATCACCGATCCTGGCGAGGATCGCGTCAAGTCGCGTGCCGAGCGCGCCCGGGACCGGGCCGATCGCGAAGCCGGACGCGGATCGAAGTCGGCGAAATCCTCAGCGCGGCACGGCATGGCGGAAGACAGCGTGTGGTTCTCCGCCGCGATCGGCCGCAAGAAGAATGCGGAAGCGCGCTGGCTGCTGCCGATGCTTTGCCGCCGCGGCAGCATCAAGAAGGAAGATATCGGCACCATCCGCATCCTGGATACGGTGACCGAGTTCGAGATTTCCGCGCGCGTCGCCAGCCGCTTCGCCGCCCGGATCCGCCGTCCCGACAAGGAGGACAGCATCCGCATCGAGGCGCTGGCTGAAGCGCCGCAAGGGGGCGGGTCGGCGGCCGGCAAACGTCCGCCGCGCGAGCGCGAGGACCGGAAGCCGCGGCAGTACGGAAAACCCTGGGATGGCAAACCCTGGGAAAATGCGCCCCGGGAGGATGAGCCCCGGGACGACGAACCTCGTGACAAAAAAGCTCGTGACGAAAAGCCCTGGAGCAACAAACCGCCCGGCGGAAAATCCCGCGACGCCAGGTCTCATGATGGCAAGTCGCATGACGAGAAACCTCGCAACGAAAGGGCGCCAGGATTCGACAAGGCGCGTGACTACGCTAAAAAGAGGCCGTTCCGCGAGAAGCCCGCTTTTGCCGGCAAGCCGAAGCATGATGGTGAGCGTTCCGCGAAACCTGCGTTCGACAAGAAGAAAAAGAAGAAATTCCGCGGTTGATGTGAGGCGCGCGCCATGGATGAAATCGGGATCGATCGCCGCTCCCTCCTTGCGCTGATCGGCAGCGCTTTCATTCCTGCCGCGGCACGCGCCGCGTCCTATCCGTCGCGACCGATCCGGATCATCGTGCCGTTCGGGCCCGGCGGCTCCGGCGACATCACTGCCCGCCTGATTGGCAAGCAGATCGAGGAAAAGACGAAGCAGGCCGTCGTCATCGACAACCGCCCGGGCGCCAACGGCATCATCGGCACCATGGCGGTGAAGACAGCAGAGCCCGATGGCTACACCGTGCTGCTGATCACAACCTCGACCCACGCCGCCAATATGAGCCTCGTCCGCAACCTTGCCTACGATCCGGCAAAGGATTTCACCATCGTCGGCGTGTTTCGCTCCAGCGGCAGCTACCTGATGGTGCGGCCGCAAGCGCCGTGGCGCGATCTCGCCGGATTCATCGCCGCCGCCAAGGCCGCGCCGGGCAAACTGACTTTCGGCCATTTCAATGCGTCGTCGCGAACGCCGCCGGAATATCTCAGCCGCCTCGCCGGTATCGAACTGCAGGCGGTGCCGTATCGCGCCATCGCCAATGCCGTGGCGGATCTGATCAGCGGCGAAATCGATTGCCTGTGCATGGATACGACAGCGTCGAACCAGTACCTGCAGAACGGCCAGTTGCGTCCTTTGGCGATCACGCGTCTGACCCGCGCGCCGGCAACGCCCGATGTGCCGGCCGTCGCCGAAACCTTTCCCGGATTCCAACTCACGGGCTTCCTCGGCATGGCCGTTCCCTCGGCGACGCCAAAGGACGTCGTGGTGCAATTGAACGCGCTGATCAACGAGGCGCAGACCTCCCCCGAGGTGCGCCGCCGGATGGACGAGTTCGGCCTGTCCTATGACATCACCGATCTCGCCGCCTGCGAAGCCGAGGTGCGGGCCGAGCGCGAACGCTGGACCGAGTATACGCGAGTGGCCGGCATCCAGCCGGAGTGATCCCACCCTCATATCCTCGTGAACGGCACGATGCGCAGCTTGCGCCGGTTGAAATGATGATAATCATATAGACCGGCTTGCACAGCACGAACACAGGAGAGATGGATGGGAACGGCAATTGTCATCGGCGTTGGGCCCGACGCGGGCCTTGGTGCGCAGCTCTGCAAGCGGTTCGCTGCCGAAGGTCTCCATGTTTTGGTCGCCGGCCGCACCAGGGCGGCACTCGATGCGGTCGTTTCCGACATCGTCGCGTCCGGCGGCCGCGCCACCGCGGTCGTATCTGACGCCACCAGCGAAGCCGATACTGTGGCGCTGTTCGACAAGGCCGGCGCCGATCTGGAGCTTGCGATCTACAACGCCGGCAACAACACCGCGGGCAAGATCATCGACATGACCGCCGATTATTTCGAGCAGAGCTGGCGGGTCGTGTGTTTCGGCGGCTTCCTGTTCGGGCGCGAGGCCGTCCGCCGCATGGTGCCGAAAGGCGCGGGGACGTTGCTGTTCACCGGGGCCAGCGCCTCGCTCCGCGGTCGCTCGGGCTACGGTGCCTTCAATTCGTCGAAGGCCGGCCTGCGTACCCTGGCGCAGGCAATGGCGAAGGAATATGCCGGCGACGGCATTCACGTCGGCCATGTCGTCGTTGACGGCATGATCGGCGGCGAAAAGATCAAGACGCGTTTCCCGGAGGCGGCCAGCCGCGAGGAACGCCTGATCAGCATCGAGGGCATCGCCGACGGTTTTGTGTTCCTGCACAAACAGCCGCCGCGCGCCTGGTCGTTCGAACTCGATGTCCGGACCTCGCACGAGAAATGGTGATCGGCTTTCCCAACGGGCGATGATTGTGGCATGAGGTACCTGAATGAATTGCCCGCAGGAACCGATATGGCCGCCTTTCCGACCTCGACCACCGTCCTCGACTCCATCCTGTTCCGCGACGCGTTCGGCACGCCCGCGATGCGCGAGGTGTTTTCCGACCTCAGCCTGATCACACGCTATGCCGAGGTCGAGATCGCGCTGGCGAAGGCCGAGGCGCGGTGCGGCGTGATCCCTGCGCAGGCCGCCGAAGAGATCGCGAAACGAACGGATGTTTCGGCGTTCGATTTCGACCTGCTGCGCAGCGAGACCGATATCGTCGGCTATCCAATCCTGCCGCTGGTGCATCAGATCGCGAAGCAGTGCGGCGACGCCGGCCGTTACGTGCATTGGGGTGCGACCACCCAGGACATCATGGACACCGCCGTAGTCCTGCAGGTCCGCGCCGGACTTGAGATCATCGAGCGCGATATCGCCGAGCTTCGCGTTATCCTCGCCGGCCTCGCCAAACGTTATCGCGATACGCCGATGGCCGGCCGGACCCATCTGCAGCAGGCGCTGCCGGTGACGTTCGGCTACAAATGCGCGATCTGGCTTGCGATGTTCGATCGCCACGCCGAGCGATTGACGCAGTTGAAGCCGCGCGTGCTGGTCGGCCAGTTCGCGGGCGCGGCCGGCACGCTGGCTTCGCTCGGCGACAAAGGGTTCGAGGTTCAGCAGGCCCTGTGCGAGGAGCTCGCGCTCGGCGTACCCGTCTCGACCTGGCACGTCGCGCGCGACGGGCTCGCCGAGGTGATGAATTTTATCGCGCTGGTCACCGGCTCGCTCGGCAAGGTCGCGCTCGACATCATGATGATGGCCTCGACCGAATTCGGCGAGGTCTACGAGCCCTTCGTGAAGGGCCGCGGCGCGTCCTCGACGATGCCGCAGAAGCGCAATCCGATCTCGTCGGAATTGATGCTGGCGGCCGCCAAGGGCGTGCGCCAGCACGCCGGCCTGATGCTGGATGCGATGGTGCAGGATTTCGAGCGCGCCACCGGGCCGTGGCACGCCGAGTGGATGGCGATCCCGGAAAGCTTCGTGCTGACGGCGGGCAGCCTGCACCAGGCGAAATTCGCGCTCGGCGGCCTCATCGTCGACGAGAAGAAGATGGCTGAAAATCTCGACATCAGCCGCGGGCTGATCGTGGCTGAAGCCGTGATGATGGGACTTGCGCCCGATCTCGGCCGGCAGGAGGCGCATGACGTGGTCTACGATGCCTGCCGCGTCGCCAATGACAAGGGCATGACTCTTGCGGATGCGCTGTCGGCGGATTCTCGCGTGTCCGCGCGCATCGACCGCGCGACCATCGAACGCCTGACATCGCCGAAGAATTATCTTGGACTGGCGCCCGAGATGGTGGACCGCGTGCTCGCGGCGTCGAGGCGCTGAGTTGACTCCCGGACAAATTGATTCGCTGGAGATGCCGCGACTTTAAGCACCGATGACGCCAGCGCGTCGCGTCTCAAGCTTGCCTCAAGGGTTCATCAAGCTCCCTCACGTCCATTTGTCTCGCGTGACGAAGCACGTGTGAACTATCTCACAGGTCGCTTTCGCGCCTTCTGACATTTTGCCCGCGCGAAACACCCACCTGCACGCGGGGCACATCAGCGATGCGTATTTCCTCCGACGGCGAGTCCCTGCCGCGCGCGAAGCGCGGGGGATTCTTCACGCGCCTGCTCGAAGCGCTGCACCGATCGCGGCGCCGCGACGCGATACGGGTGCTGCGCCGTTACCGTCACTTGATCGCCGGACAGGCTCAGATTCGTCCTGCGAGGCACGTGCCGAAATCCCGACAAACTGAAATGAGCAGCCGAAATGCCCACCGAAATAACACGCCCGTCCGCGCCGATCATCAAACGCGTCGGGATGCCGGGACCAAGCTCGCGTGACGTGAAGCCACTCAATCTCACTGCTCTCGCCATCATCGCTGCCCTCGTCGTGATCATCCATGTCGCCGCCGGCGCCTTGCTCGATCATTCACACGCGCATGCGTCGATTGCGGCGGCGGACGACGAGGCGTTGTGCCTGGGGGATGCGAAGCCGGCGGTCCCGTCACTGCCCTTCGACTAACCGAATTCTGAGGGGCAAGTTGCCAGATCTGGCGACCAATCTGCTGTTGAGCGTCGCCGTGATCGACCTCGCCATCAGCCTGCCGGCGCTGTTTGCCGGTTCCGTGCTCGGCATTGTTGCATTCCGGAACATCAATGAGATCGGGTTTCGGCGGACCATTCTTGTGCTATTGCTGGTGTCAGGCGCTTCGCTCGCTTTGGCTTGATTGTCTGATCAAGGCCGAAGGCTGCGAAGCCCCATAAATCCAGCATTGGCCGAAAGAATCATGACCGCACATCAGCGCAACGTTTCCGCCTCGATCGATCCCGTGAAACTCGACCGCCTCGCCGAAGTCGCGGTCAAGGTTGGCTTGCAACTGCGGCCGGGACAGGACCTGCTGCTGACCGCGCCCTCGGTCGCGCTGCCGCTGGTGCGCCGGATTGCCGAACACGCCTACAAGGCGGGCGCGGGAATCGTGACCCCGTTCCTGTCGGATGAGGAGATCACGCTGGCGCGCTACCGTTACGGCCATGACGAGAGTTTCGATCGCGCCGCCGGCTGGCTCTATGAAGGCATGGCGAAGGCGTTCAGCGCCAACACTGCGCGGCTCGCCATCGTCGGCGACAATCCGATGCTGCTGTCGGGCGAGGACCCCGCAAAGGTCGCGCGCGCCAGCAAGGCCAATTCGATGGCCTATCAGCCGGCGCTGGAAAAGATCGTCAACTTCGAAACCAACTGGAACATCATCTCCTATCCGAGCCCGTCCTGGGCGAAGCAGGTGTTTCCCGACGTCCCGGAGGATGTCGCGGTGGCAAAGCTGGCGGATGCGATCTTTGCCGCGTCGCGCGTCGATCAGGACGGCGCGGTGGCGGCATGGGAAAAGCACAACGCCGTGCTGCGCGAGCGGACCGAATGGCTGAACGGCCAGCGCTTCCATGCGCTGAAATATTCCGGCCCGGGTACGGACCTGACGATCGGCCTCGCCGACGGTCACGAATGGGAAGGTGGTGCCTCGACCGCCAGGAACGGCATCACCTGCAACGCCAACATCCCGACCGAGGAAGTCTTCACCACGCCGCATTGCCGGCGCGTCAGCGGTCATGTCGTTTCATCCAAGCCGCTGTCCTATCAGGGCACGCTGATCGACAACATCCAGGTCAGGTTCGAGGAAGGTCGCATTGTCGAGGCCAGGGCCTCGCGCGGCGAGGAAGTGTTGAAGAAGGTGCTCGACACCGATGAGGGCGCGGCCCGTCTCGGCGAAGTGGCGCTGGTGCCGCATTCATCGCCGATCTCCAAGAGCGGGCTGCTGTTCTTCAACACGCTGTTCGACGAGAACGCCGCGTCCCATATCGCGCTCGGCCAATGCTATTCGAAATGCTTCGTCGGCGGCGACAAGCTGACCCCGGAGCAGATCGCGGCGCAAGGCGGCAACAAGAGCCTCATTCACATCGACTGGATGATCGGCTCGGCCGAGACCGACATCGACGGCATTCATGCCGACGGACGCGTCGTGCCGGTGTTCCGCAAGGGCGAGTGGGCGTGAGACGATTGCTCACGCCCGCCGTCGTCAATCCAGCTTGAGCTTGTAGAAGTCTGTCGCGGTCTTCGAGAACAGCGCCGTCTTCTCCGCCTCGCTGTATTGCGCGGCCAGCCGCTTGAAGGCGTTGAAGATCACCTGATAGCTGCACTGGCCTTTGTCCGGCGGAAAATTGCTTTCGAACATGCATCGGTTTGGCCCGAAGGCCTCGATGCAGGTTTCGATATAGGGACGCCATGCGGCCGCGGCTTCCTCCGAGGAAGGCGGCTTGGGCCGCAAATGAAAGTCGTAGCCGAGCAGGCACATCGCAAGCCCGCCGAGCTTGACGACGACGTTGCTGCATTTGGCGATTTCCTGGATCGAGGTCTTCCACACCGGGAAGATCTCCTCGCGCCGACCCGCATAGCTGCCGATGCCGATCGGGCCGCCGCAATGGTCGAGCACGATCCTGGTATCCGGAAAGGCGCGGGCGAGATCAGTGAGTTCACCGATCTGCGGATGAAACAGCCAGGCGTCGAAGTTCAGCCCCAGGGGTGCGAGGCAGGCAAAACCCTTGCGGAAGGTGCTGTCGAGCAGCAATCCCTTCGGCCGCGTCGCATACATGCCGGCGACATTGGGATCCGCATCCCACGCCGACGAGTGCCGGATGCCGCGGAAGCGGCCGTTGCCGGCAACGATCTCCGCCTCCAGCACGGCCTTCGCTCCGTCGCCGAGCAACAAGTTGACGTGGCTGACGATGCCGGCGCAGATCGCAGCCCTGCCGTAGCCACCACTCGCGGCCATGGCCGCCACGCCGTTCGCGAATTCGACCTCGCCGACCGGACGGAACGCCTCGGGGCCGGTGGCGCGGTACATCGAGCGGCAATCGACGTAGACGGTTGCGACGACGTTGTGGCCGGAGGCGATGTCATCAGCCATCTCCTCGATCATGTAGTGCAAGCCGCCGCGGTCCCAGAGATGGTGATGCGGATCGACGATCGGGCGGGCGGGATCGATGATCTCCTCGGTGTGCTGCGCGAGCCAGTCTTCCCGCGGATCGGCGTAGAGCCCGCTCTTCGAGGCGGGTGCAGTGCTGGCGGCCATGAGTTTCGCTCCCAGTGATTATTGTTGTTCGTTTTGCGTTGACAGCAGAGGCTATCGCGCCTTCGGCTCACACCCCGTCCAGAATGATCACCGTCGGCGTGCCCGGCAGCGTATCGCGTGAAATCTTCAGCGTCCGCTCGGACCGCTGGTCGATGACGAATTGCTGGCCGATCAGTCGCATGAACTCGTCGAGCGGCGTAGCGAAGCGGTGCATCGGCAGCACCACGGCGGAGCGCAGACGCTTGGTGATCTCGGAGACGCCGTCGAGCGACATCGTATAGGTGCCGTCGATCGGGACCATCACGATGTCGAGCCGGCCGATCGCCGCGAAATGCGTGTCGTCGAGCTTGTGGTGCAGATGCCCGAGGTGGCCGATGCAGAGGCCTGCGACCTCGAAGATGAAGATCGAGTTGCCGTCCTTGAGCATCGCGCCGCTGGCGTCGTCGCCATAGTAGCGGCGGATGTCGGTCGGCACGTTGCGGATATAGACGTCGCCGACCCGCGTCGAGACATGCGCGGCCTGTCCGTTCTCCGCCCAGCCATGCAGGACGTGCGGAATTTTTGGATCGGGGAACAGTGTGTAATGGGTCGAATGCGCGCGGTTCATGGTGACGACATCAGGCAGCCGCCCGGTCCGGTAGTAACCGTTGAAATCGGTCCCGATCCGTACGCCCTCGGGCGTGTCGATATAATAGGTGGAGTGCCCGACATAGGTGATCGCGACTTCCTGCGGCTTGGCAGCCGTGCGGCGAAGGCTGACCGGCGTGGCAAGCGGCGGAGCACCCGCCATCGCAAGGCACTCGCTGCGCAGGGGCCGCTGTTGGGCGGCCGCCGGGACGATCAGCGAACCGAGCAAGGCGAGGGCGACAGCGAAGCATCGCAACATGGCATGACCCATCCGCGGCAACGGCCGCAGGCCGCACTGTACCGTCGAATTCCGGAGACGTCATGATGGCATTCGCGCACGGCAGCGTGCCGGAATTGCTTCATCGGATGCGCGCAAATGCCGTATTGTAAAATTCAACCAGGGAGTCCGCCGTGACTGAAAAGACCGCCGCCTCGGCCCCGCATGCCGCGTCATCCAAACGGTTGGAGCCGTTGCGCCAGGTCGATGCCGGCGTTCTCAACATTGCCTATTACGAGGCCGGACCCGCCGATGGCCCGGCCGTAATGCTGATGCACGGCTTCCCCTACGACATCCATTCCTATGTCGACGTCGCGCCGCAACTGGCTGCCCAAGGCTGTCGCGTCATCGTTCCCTATTTGCGCGGCTACGGGCCGACGCGGTTTCGCGATTCGAGCACGCCGCGCTCGGGTGAACAGGCGGCGGTCGGTGTCGACATGATGGCGCTGATGGATGCGCTTGGCATCAAGCGGGCGGTGTTCGCCGGCTACGATTGGGGTGGTCGCGCGGCCTGCATCGGCGCGGCGCTATGGCCGGAACGCTGCATCGGGCTCGTCTGCGTCAATTCCTATCTGATCCAGGATATCGCCAACGCGATGGCGCCACAGCGGGTCGAGCGCGAGGTGGCGCTGTGGTACCAGTATTACTTCCAACTCGAACGCGGCCGCGCGGGTCTGGCCGCCAACCGGCGCGAGATCACCAGGATATTGTGGACGCAATGGTCGCCGAACTGGCCGTTCGACGATGCCTGCCTTGAGCGAACTGCAGCGGCTCACGACAATCCCGATTACGTCGATGTGGTGATCCACAGCTATCGGCACCGCTTCGGCCTTGCCGACGGCGATCCGCAATATGCCGATATCCAGCGCAGGCTGGCGACGCTTCCTCCGATCACCGCGCGAACGATTACGCTGGACGGTGCTGGCGACGGCGTTGCGCCGGCGACCGACGGCAGCGCGAGCGCGTCAAAGTTTACCAACCGTCTTGCACATCGTGTGGTGCCGCGTGCCGGGCACAATCTGCCGCAGGAAGCGCCCGAGGCATTTGCCGCGGCGGTGATGGAGCTGGTCAAGGCGTAGGCGATGTCTGATTGCGTCGATCGCATGCGCCGCCTGCTGCTCGGCGCGGCCTTGTCAGGAGTGGCTGGCAGGGCCTTTGCCCAGGCCGCGGTGCCCGCGCCGCCGCTGCGGCGGATGGAACCGTTGAGGCATGCCGATGCTGGCGTCCTCAATGTCGCATATTATGAAGAGGGGCCTCCGGACGGTCCGGTCGCCATCCTGCTGCACGGCTTTCCTTATGACATTCACTCTTATGTAGATGTCACCCCGCAACTGGCAACGCAGGGTTGCCGCGTCATCGTTCCCTGTCTGCGAGGCTTCGGTGCAACGCGCTTCCGCGGTTCGGCGACGCTACGCTCCGGCGAGCAGGCCGCCATCGGCGCCGATGTCATCGCGCTGATGGATGCGCTGGGTATCCGCAGTGCGGTCCTCGCCGGGCACAATTGGGGTGGTCGCGCGGCCTGCGTCGCCGCCGCGCTATGGCCGGAGCGTTGCCGCGGCATGGTGACCGTGAACAGCTACCTGATCCAGGACCTCTCGCAAGCGATGGTGCCGGCCAGCCCCAGGGATGAGGTCGCGCTCTGGTATGAATATTATTTTCTGCTGGAGCGCGGGCGCGCCGGGCTGGCTGCCAACCGGCGTGAGATCGCCAGGATGTTATGGGAACAGTGGTCGCCGGATTGGGATTTCGACGAAGCCACCTTCGATCGCAGCGCGGCGGCGCATGACAACCCCGATTATGTTGACGTGGTGATCCACAGCTATCGGCATCGCTTCGGCCATGCGGCGGGCGATCCGCGCTATGCCGATTTGCAGCGGCGGCTGGCGTCACAGCCACCGATCGCCGTGCCGTCGATCACACTGGACGGCGACAGGGACGGCGTGCTGCCGGCGAGCGACGGCAGCGCAAGCGCATCCAAATTCACCGGCCGCCGAATCCATCGCATCGTACCGGGCGCCGGCCATAATGTGCCGCAGGAGGCACCGGAAGCGTTTTCAGCCGCCGTCATGGAGCTCATTCGCGGCTAGGTCGACTTTGCCGCATGGTCAGCGACTGCGGAAACAATCATTCTTCCCGCACGCAAATTCTATAAGAAGAACAAAATTTTACGGGGCGGAATTCCATGGCGAAGCGTCACGTCTTGCTCGCGATCTGGCTTGCATCCTTTGCCTTCATACCGTCGGCCTTCGCCGAGGAATTCCCGAGCCGTCCAATCACCTGGGTCGTGCCGTTCGCGCCGGGCGGCATCACCGACACGACATCGCGCATCGTCGCCGAGGAAATGTCGAAGACGCTCGGTCAATCGGTGCTGATCGACAATCGCGGCGGCGGTGGCGGCACGGTCGGCACCGAGCAGGTGGCGCGTTCCAAGCCCGATGGCTACACGATGATCTACGGCACGCAGGGCACGATGGCGGCCAACGTCACGTTGCGCAAAAACCTTTCCTACGAGCCACTGACGACGTTCCTGCCGGTGCACCTGGTCGGAGAGAGCCCGAACCTGTTCGTGGCCTTTGTGGATGCGCCGTACAATTCGGTGCAGGAGTTCGTCACCTACGCCAGGCAAAATCCGGGCAAGGTGACGTTCTCCTCCTCGGGCGTCGGCACCGCGACCCATCTGGTCGCCGAACTGTTCAAGACGGTGGCCGGCGTCGAGATGCAGCACGTGCCTTACCGCGGCAGCGCGCCGGCGCTGAACGACATGATCGCCGGCCGCGTCGATGTCATGTTCGATTATCCGGTCTCGGTCGGCCCGCATGTCGAGGCGGGCAAGCTGAAGGTGCTGGCCACGACAGCGCCGGAACGGCTGCGTGCATTCCCCGATGTGCCGACCATGGCCGAACTTGGCATGAAGGACATGACGACCCAGAGTTGGTCCTCGATCATGGTGCCGGCAGGCACGCCCGCGCCAGTCGTGGACCGGCTGGCGGCTGCCGCGCATGCCGCACTGACGTCGGAACGCGTGCGCACGCATTTCGAAAAGGTCGGTACCCGCCCGATGACGCTGCAGAAGGCCGAGATGATCCCCTTCATCGAGAAGGAGATCGTGCGCTGGCGCGATGTGATCGAACGGGCAGGGCTGGAGAAGCAGTAGAAACTAGTCGCGCCGCGGGCTGATCTTCCACGTCGCGGCCAGAATGCCGGCCGTCATTACGCCGCTGATCACCGCCGCGATCGGGATCGTGACAGCGAGCGCTGCGGTCGCGGCCCAGCCGATCGAGCAGAAGGCTTCGGCGAAGGTCGCCAGCCGCGATGAGGTCTGGCGGCGGCGGAACTGGCTGCGCTTGGCCTGCACACGGAACCAGAGCTGGATCGCGCCTGCGGAGACGGTTGCGACGATGACGCCGAGCGCTGTGACGATCGCCTGTGTCACCGAGGCAAAGGCAAGTGCCGCGATCAGTGGCGCGAAGATGACGCCGATCGTGATCAGCACCACCTCGATCTTGGCGCGGATCACGCGCGACGGCGGCAGCGGCGCCGTTGCTACCAGGTCGGCGGCGTCTTCTCCTGATATCGTCAGCCAGGCGAGGCCGCCGGCAAGCTGGCCCGCCGCCATCACGATCACCGGTGTGATCAGGACGATCGCCGCCGACATTTCGGAAAAGCTTCGCCACAGCATCAGGGCCGGCGGCACCAGATACAGCAGTTGCATCAGGGTTTGCGACAACAGCCACGGATCACGCCGCAGCAGCAGGAACTCCTTGCTGCGTAGCGCCTGTTGCCGCGAACCGCGGCGAAACGCGGTCGCGCGCGTCCCGCGACGGACGGACCGGGCGGTCGCGGCGACGCTGACGACGGTCTCGGCAAATTTCGGCGAGAAGATCGTCATCACGGCGCCGAGCAGCAAGAGCCCGCCGGCCATCAGCCACGACAGTACCATGCCGTCACCGATCGCCGCGCGCGCCGGCCACCACAGCGCGCTGTCGAGCGCAGGCGCGTAGGCTGAAGCGGCATCGGAGGTCAGCACTGCAAACCGCGACAACGTACCGTAGGAAAGGATGGCCGCGACCTGGAGCGCGATGACGAACCCCGCGCCGATAATGGCAGCCACGATCTGCGCGACGAGGCGGGTCCGGCTCGGGCCGATCAGCCTGAACAGCGCGACCGTGATCGCGATCGCGACGGCCGCGGCAGACAGGCCGATGGCGATGACGACGCCGAAGGCGGAAAGCCACCGGATGCCGCCGCCGATCACGAGAACGTCGACAAAGGGCGTCGACAGCAACAGCGCCATCCCGATTACGGACAGGCCGATCGCCGCGATCCGCACCGAGAA
>Ga0268266_10004271_pt1 | contig 13748 bp, 15 predicted proteins | sample KBSS13metaG_FD_190356 | JGI IMG/M metagenome (GOLD analysis project Ga0268266, IMG submission 190356) | Switchgrass rhizosphere microbial communities from Kellogg Biological Station, Michigan, USA - KBS S1-3 metaG (SPAdes) (version 2) | ecosystem: Host-associated > Plants > Roots > Rhizosphere...
TAGTGGCTGGCCACCTCGTCCACAACCGGTGCGAGGGCGCGACACGGTCCGCACCAGGCTGCCCAGAAATCCACGAGCACGGGCTGCTCCGATTGAAGGACATCTTTCTCAAAGTTCGCATCGCTCACTTCAGTTACAAACTGACCTGCCATCTAACTTCCTCCCTAGAATGCTCTGCGATTGCCACCCAAGCTGGCCGAGCAATCTACACAATAATAGATGCGCCAGCGATTGTGTAGGTTCAAATCTGGACAGGGAGTGTAGAAAACCGCGAGATGTTCCCAAGACTGAGGAGCTTACGCAATCATCCGCAAGGTTTCTGTTTAAAGTGAGAACGCCCGGACCCCTGTGGAGGGGTCAACGGGCGGCGTAGCAGCCCTCCCCAGAACTGCTCACATGCTCAAAGTACGCAAGTTCTGGAGGCTCGTAAAGGAATCTTAGGTAATCTTTTCCTAGTTACCGTGTGGTTAGGGCAAAAATTTCCCATTCTGGAACTCAGCGCCGCCGGCGATGCTCGTCTGGACGATCTCAACCTCGAGATCCTGGGCGGCATTCTGGATCGCCGCAAGCACAGTGGGAGAAGCTGCTTCGGCGATCAGAAGGACGGAAGGCCCTGCTCCGCTGAGAGCGACTCCAAGTACGCCTTGAGTTCCAGCCAGAGGGAGCAGCCGCGGGAGAAGGGGGCAGGCCTCCATCCGGTAGGGCTGGTGAATACGATCCTGCATTGCTGAAGCGAGCAGGTCACCCCGCTGGAATGCGAATGCCGACACCAGAAGTGCGGTCGCCTGAATATTGGCGACTGCGTCTTCGCGGGAGTAGCGATCCGGGAGCAGAGCGCGTGCCTTGCTGGTTGAGAGACTCGCCGACGGAAGAGCAAGCAGAAGGTTCCACTTTATATTTTCACTGTAAGTAACAGTTTTAACGGAATCTTCTGTCATCAGAGATACAGTCATCCCGCCGTGAAAGCAGGCTGCTACGTTGTCCGGATGCCCCTCGCGACGGCAGGCTTCTTCGAGGATCTGCTGGGATTTCCAAGTGAGCTGTCCGAAGTGATTGGCGAGCATGACCCCGGCCAGCAGCGCTGCCGCGCTCGACCCGCAACCCATGCCCAGCGGGATCTCGTTATGCAACCGGAGGTGGAGGCGAGGAGAGAGCTTGCCGGCATTCGCGAGAACATCGACGTAGGTGGTCAGGATGAGGTTGTTCTCGATGACCGAGCAGGCATCGGCGTTCCGGCCAGTAGCGTCGATCTGGAATGCTCCGGTGTCGGATATCTTCGCGTCGATGGTGAGGTAAAGAGCCATGGCAAGACCGAGGGCATCGAAGCCGGGGCCGAGATTGGCCGAGGTGGCGGGAAGGCGCAGATGGAGGCTTGGTGTGGTCATACAGTACCGAGTGGGGCTGAAGCCTGAGCGAACCGCAGGTCCTTCGACTCCGCTGCGCTTCGCTCAGGATGACACATCTGTCTTTGTAGTGGATCGGCTCATGCGAGGCCGGAGATCGGCTTATGCGTGAACCAGCTTCATCTGGGACTCGAGCTCGCGGAAGACCGTGTCGGGGTCGGGGTCGAGCACAACGGGCGGTTTGCGCAACGCAGCATGCAGGATCTGATCAGGTCCTGAGATTTGAGCGTTCTCCTCTTCGGTGAAGAGTTCGCCGCGATGGTAGTCGATGGTGTAGTTGGAGTCCTTGAGTGTGTGGCCGGTGAGGATGAGCACGACGCGCTCTTCTCTTCCGATCTTGCCCTGGGCGACCAGCTTTTTCAGGCCTGCGAGGGTGACTGCGGAAGCTGGCTCGCAGCCGATTCCTTCGGAGCCGATCTCAGCCTTGGCGAGGGCGATCTCCTGCTCGGAAACCTGCTCGCACCATCCTCCAGTGGTACGGAGGGCGCGCAGCGCCTTTCGCCACGAGGCGGGATTGCCGATGCGGATTGCGGTTGCCCGGGTGTTGGCTTTCACGGGAATCAACTCTTCGCCGTTGTTTTCGATCAGGGTGCGGTAGAGCGGGTTGGCTCCTTCGGCCTGGATGATGCTGATCTTGGGAACACGGGAGATCAGGCCGAGATGGTGCATCTCCGCGAACCCCTTGGCGAGGGCGGAGCCGTTGGCAAGATTTCCGCCGGGAACGATGACGTGCTCGGGAACCTGCCACTCCAACTGCTCGACGAGCTCGAAGGCGGGGGTCTTCTGGCCTTCGAGTCGATAGGGATTGACCGAATTGAGGAGCATGATGGGGAAACGGTTGACCAGATCGGTGAGGACGTTGACGCAGCCGTCGAAGTCGGTCTTGAGCTGAATGGTGAGGGCGCCGTAGTCCATGGACTGGGAGAGCTTGCCCCAGGCGATCTTCCCCTCTGGAATGAAGACGATGGAGCGCATACCGGCGCGTGCGGCATAGGCGGCCATTGCGGCGGAGGTGTTGCCGGTGGAGGCGCAGGCGACCCACTCGAACCCGCGCTCACGGGCGACGGAGAGGGCTGAGGTCATTCCTGTGTCCTTGAAGGACCCGGTAGGATTCATACCCTGGTGCTTGGCGAGTACCCAGTTGAGGCCGAGGGCCTTCGAGGCACGGGGTAGCTCGTAGAGGGGGGTGTTGCCCTCGCGAAGCGTGACGACGTTATCGAGGTCGTCGATGACGGGAAGAAGGTCGCGGAAGCGCCAGACTCCGGATTGATCGACCGGGAGCGTGGAGGTGCGACGCTCCTGCCAGAGCCAGCGGAGGGCGCTAGCGTTGGGAAGCTTGGAGTCGGAGGCTGGAGTATCGCCATTGGGCAGCGAAGACCAGGGATAGATGACGTCATAGAGGCCATTGCAGGTGGGGCAGCGGAATATGCTATTCACAGCGCTGCCGGCGATCCTGGCGCCGCACTCTATGCATCGGAGCTGATGTGTCGCGACTTTCATGGTTTCAGTTAGGGTATCGTACTCGGCGAAGACAGCCAAAGGCAGGCCTCTTGCTTATAGCGGCAATCTGCGGCTGGATTGCCGTTTCCACCGCTCTGGCTCAGGGGAAAAAGGAGCTGCGAGTGGCCGCGGCGGCGGATCTGCAGCCGGTGCTGCCGGTCCTGGCGGCGCAGTATGAGAAGGCGACCGGGGTAAAGCTGGCGATAAGTTTTGGCTCTTCCGGAAATCTAGCCACCCAGATCATCCATGGCGCCCCTATGGATCTGTTTCTGGGGGCCGACTTCGTCTATCCGGAGAAGATTGTTGCAGCCGGGCTGGCCGACGGAACTGCGCCGACCCAGTATGCGCGAGGAACGCTGGTGCTGTGGGCGCGGAAGGATTCTCCCCTGCAGCCAATCACGCTCGATTCGCTGACAGATAAGCGGGTGACCGCAGTGGCGATCGCGAACGACCTGCATGCCCCTTACGGACAGGCGGCCGTGGCCGCGCTGAAGCGGCTAAAGATGTATGACACCGTCAAACCACACCTGGTGATTGCAGAGAACATTGCGCAGGCGGCCCAGTTTGTGGAGTCGGGCAATGCCCAGCTGGGGCTGATCTCGCTGACTGCGGCAAGCACATCGCGATTTCAATCGGAGGGAACCTTCGTCCGGGTTCCGCGATCTTCTTACGCGCCGATCATGCAGTGCGCTGTGGTGATGGCGAAGTCGGATAGAAGAGCGGAGGCGCATGCCTTTCTGGACTGGTTGTTGAAACCCGAGATACAGGCCACATTCGCGCCCATGGGCCTGGAGCCAGTGAGGTAGCAGCGATTCCCTTTTCTCTGTGTAGACTTGCGCTGTATGGATCTTGAAGCCCTTTGGCTGACACTGCGGCTTGCAGCGAGTACTACAGTGATTTTGCTGCTGATCGCGCTTCCGCTGGCCTGGTGGATTGCTTCAGGCCGCGGACCAGCGCGGGCTCTGGTGCAAGCGATCGTGGCGTTGCCATTGGTGCTTCCCCCTACGGTGTTGGGATTCTATTTATTGGTGGCCCTGGGACCGCTCACCGCCCCAGGGCGCTTCCTCATCCACCTCGCGGGACACCCGCTTGCTTTCAGCTTTGAGGGCCTTTTGATCGGCTCGATTCTGTATAGCCTGCCTTTTGCGGTGCAACCGCTGGTAGCCGGATTCGAAGCCGTGGACAGCGGGTACATAGAAGCTGCATCCGGGTTGGGAGCCTCACCAAAACGCGTGTTCTTTTCCATCGTGCTTCCGATGGCGCGGGCTTCCCTGCTGACGAGTGCGGTGCTCACGTTTACTCACACAGTCGGCGAGTTTGGTGTCGTGCTGATGTTGGGAGGAAATATTCCGGGCGCGACGCGTACGCTTTCAATCTCACTCTACGATCTTGTGCAGGACGGAAACTACGCCGCTGCAAATACCACCGCGCTGGCGCTGGTGGGATTTGCGATGGTGGCGCTCGTGGTGATGTATCTCTTACCGAGTGTGCGCAGAAGCGACGGAAGGCAGGCCGACGTTGTCCGATAGCCTGCTGGACGTAAGGATGAAGCATCGTGTGGGCGGCGTCTCTCTGGATGTGGAGTTTCGCCTGACCGCGCCGTGGACGGTGCTCTTCGGCCCCTCGGGGAGCGGGAAGACCACTGTGCTGCGGGCGATCTCGGGATTGGTGCGCCCGGAGGAAGGACGAATCGTAAAAGACGGCCAGATACTGATGGACAGTTCGACAGGAAAGTTCATCCCTCCTCATCAACGGCCGGTGCGCAGCGCTGCCCAGGCGGCATGGCTATTCCCTCACAAAAGCGTGCGCCAGAATCTGATGTATGGCAGTGGGTGGCCGACACGCCCCGTTCAGGCCATGGAAATTGCAGAGGAGACGATGTCTCTGTTCCGGCTTGGTGAGCTTGCGGATCGAAGTTCCGTGGAGTTGAGTGGCGGTGAAAGACAGCGGGCTTCGGTGGCTCGCGCCGTCGTATCCGCAGTGACATTCGAGGGGCCAGGACAAGCGTTGTTGCTGCTGGATGAACCTTTCACGGGCCTCGATGCCGCGCTCCGCGACGAGCTTCTAACCGGTCTGCGCGATTGGCTCACACGATGGAAGATCCCTGTGCTTTCGGTGACCCACACCTTAGGCGAGGCCTTTCAACTGCAGGCCGAGGTGATCAAGATTGCAGACGGCAGAGTCGTTGAGCAGGGACCGGTAGAGACAGTGCTGGCAAAAGAGCGCGAGCGACTGCTACAGCAGCTTCGCGCAGAGTAATCAGCTTCCGAGTTGAACCGGCTCCTGTTCGAGTGAGATCCCGAAGAACTCTTTCACCGTGTGTTGAATGGCATTGCGCAGGGCAAAGATATCGCCGGCACTCGCGTTGCCGCGATTGATGAGTGCAAGCGTGTGACGGGAGGAGATTCCGGCATTGCCCATGGCAAAGCCTTTGACGAATCCGGCTCTTTCCAGCAGCCACGCCGCTGGAAGCTTGATTCGACCCTCTTCGGCGGGCCAGTGAGGAATCTGGTCTGGGTCGAGGCGAAGACCAGAAGCAATGCCGTCGAAGATCTCGCGCTCGACGATGGGGTTTTTGAAGAACGATCCAGCACTGCGGCAATCGGGTTCACCTTCGACAAGAAGCATGCCCTTGCGATGACGGATCTCGCGCACGGCATGATAGATCTCAAGCGGTGTAGGCTCGGTCTCGCCGAAGTGCCGCGTCAGGTCGGCATAGGTCAGATGTGGCTTACGGCCAGGATCGAATCGAAACGTGACAGCCGTTACGATGTAGCGTCCACGATGCGTCGTGTTGAAGATGCTGCGCCGATACGCGAAGCCGCACTCGGCATTCGAGAGCTCGACAAAGCGGTTGGCCTCGAGATCGAGTGCACGGACGGAAGCGATGGTCTCGGCTACCTCCTGCCCGTAGGCGCCGACGTTCTGAACGGGAGTTCCGCCGACGGTTCCGGGGATACCGGCGAGACACTCGACACCGCTGATTCCCTGCTTGCAGACGGAGAGGACGAACCGGTCCCACTCCACCCCTGCGGGAACGGTGTAGGCCACCTGATCTCCCTCCCGCGATGGAACGATGGCCCCGTCAAGAGCGATGTGAATCACAAGACCATCAAAACCGGAGTCGGGGACGACAAGGTTGCTCCCCCCGCCAAGGACGAAGACTGGAAGCGATCTCTCGCGCGCAAACAGAAGGGACTCCAGCAGCTCGGCTTCGGCCCGGATGTCGCAGAAAAAGCGTGCGGGACCGCCGATCCGAAGGGTTGTGAACGGGGCCAGAGAGATGTTCTGCCGAATGTCGATCGCGGTAGGCGGCACGGGTTTGAGAGTACATCAGGCTAAGGGAAAGACGAAGAGCGGGCACCGCGGATGACGCTGTCTGGACAGTCCCGGTACAATAGAAGGGTAGAAGAGATGCGGACCGGGAGATCCCGGCGTCGGTTCTTCTGAAGGGGGAAAAGGGATTATGTATCCAGAGATTATGGTGATTCCGATGCGCGAAGAGCTGACCCGCGCCGGACTGAATGAGGTCCGAACAGCAGATGAGGTCGATTCGGCTCTGGCACAGCCTGGAACCACAATGGTCGTGGTGAACTCGATCTGCGGCTGCGCGGCGGGTAAGATGCGCCCTGGTGTCCGCTTGGCGATGCAACACACGGCGAAGCCGGATCACTCCGTTACAGTGTTTGCCGGTCAGGATCGCGAAGCGACTGAGCGTGCCCGCAGCTACTTTGGCGGACATCCGCCGACGTCGCCTGCAATTGCGATTCTGCGTGACGGCCAGCTGGTGTACCTGATGCAGCGCTCGGCGATCGAGACCTCTACGGCACCGGCAATCGCCCAGGAGCTCACACGCGCATTCGATACCTACTGCGCGACGACGCCTGCATAATTTTTTTCATTTGAGCGCTCGGGCCGGAGATGGGTATATACCCGCTCCGGCCTTTTCTATTCTGCGAACCTCAACTTCAACCCAGAATTTGCCGATAGAAGAAGTGAACCATGACTATGCCCAGTTCCTTCTCTTCCGGCCTGTTTTCGGTCAGCCCTGTCGCCCCGGGCGGTCCATCGGCAAAGACCGCGGACGCGCCTTCGCTGGTCGGCGAAGGTCCGGCTATGCAACGGCTGATGTTGCAGATCGAACGTATAGGCCCGCACTTTCGCACTGTTCTGGTACGAGGAGAGGTCGGCACGGGAAAAGAACTGGTTGCGCGGGCACTCCATGCAAAGAGCGACCGTGGAGCAGCCCCCTTCTTCGTCTGTCATGCCGCGAGACTCGCAAGTGCGGACCGTGAAGACCACCCACTCGATGTAGCTGAGGCAGCAGATCAAGGGACGTTGTTTCTCGATGGAATCGACGAGATTCCAGCCGAAGCGCAGCAGCCCCTGCTACGTCTTCTGAACCAAAAGAAGGCGAGAATCATTGCCTCAAGCAGCCAGGATCTGCGGGTTATGGCCGCGGCCGGCATCCTTCGTCAAGACATCTATCACCGGCTCGCTATGGTCGAGATTGCGCTGGAGCCTCTGCGAAGGCGAGTAGAGGATATTCCTACGTTGGTCATGCACTTCCTGGAGAGGTTTGCTGCCCGGTACGAAAAACGGATCGAGACTCTTGCTCCGGAGGCAATGGAAAGCCTGCTGCTGCACGAGTGGCCTGGAAATATCCGCGAGCTTGAAAATGTTCTGCACAATGGAGTGCTGCAGTGCGAAGGAAGCGTGCTTGGCACCCGGGATCTGCCTCCTCTCCTTGCCGGAGCGGGTGCGACGCATCCTGTGGAGCTGCGACAGAGCGAAACGCCTCTGCGGCTGCAGGAAGTAGTCGAGCGGCATGTGCTTCGCGTACTGAAGGACTGTTCCGGGAACAAGGTGCGAGCCGCAGAGGTACTCGGCATCAGCCGGTCGACTCTGTATCGCATGCTGGAAGGACGAGCGGAGCAAGCCTCCGGATCTGCGGTATAAAAGCATCCCGCGATACACTGACCGATGAAGTCTGAGGTGTGCATGGACAGGTTTTCGTTGGTTGGGCTCCGCGTAGTGGCGGGCGTTCTGGTATTTTCCTGCGGTGGGATGACACCGCGCATCGCGCAGGCCCAGGCAGGCCCTCTCGGCCCCCCGACTGCGACGGCGCAGAACGCTCCGCAGACGGTCGAGGAGCGCAGTAAGGCGTTATCGGCACTGCTCGAAGAGATCTGGCAGGACCGGCTCAAGCACTCTCCCGAGTTCGCCTCCTTCCTCGGAGACAAGCGCTACAACGACCAGTGGAGCGACTACTCGGTCAAAGAAGTGAATGCCTCGCTCGAGCGCGGACGCGTCTTTCTGGATCGGCTGGGTGCGATCGACACCACGGGGCTTAAGCCGCAGGAGGTTCTTTCGCGTGATCTGATGGTGCGCGATCTGACCGATGCCCAAGAGGGAGCGCCATTCAAGGAGTGGGAGATGCCGGTGAACCAGTTCAGCGGCTTCCACACCGACATCGTGCAGCTGGTCAGTAATCTTTCTTTCGAGACAGTCAAGGACTATGACGACTACATCGCGCGACTGAAGAAGATTCCTGTAGTGTTCTCGCAAAACATGACGAACATGCAGTTGGGAGTGGACGAGAAGCGTGTTCCCCCTGCCTATCTGCTGGAAAAAGCCGTAGTCCAAACCGAGACCCTTGCCGCGCAGAAGCCTGCTGAAAGTCCCTTTGCCCAGCCGCTCAAGAAGTTTCCAGCCTCTATCAACGAAGCCGATCGCAAACGTATCACCGAAGAGATGACCGAGGCGATTACAACCAGCGTTCTGCCCACCTACCAGCGTTTCGCACGCTTTTTGAAGGCCCAGTATGTTCCCGCAGGACGCAAGGATCCTGGCGTCTGGGCCATGCCTGACGGAGACGCTTACTACGCCTACCGTGTTCGTCAGAGCACGACGATGGACAAGAGCCCGGAAGAAATTCATCAGATCGGGCTCGAAGAAGTTAAGCGCGACGAGGCCGAGATGCTGGCCATCGTGAAGAAGCTCGGCTTTCAGGATCTGAAGAGCTTCAATGCAGCGATGAAGACAAATCCGAAGCTTCATCCGGCATCCAGAGAAGCTCTGCTCGGCGCTTACAAGGGATACATTGCGCAGATGCAGCCCAAACTGCCGCAGCTCTTCGGAACCTTGCCAAAGGCACAGGTTGAAGTCGTTCCGGTGCCAGCCTATATCGAGAAAAACCAGGCTCCCGCTTACTACTATCCCGCAAGTCAGGATGGAAAGCGCCCCGGGCGTGTTTATGTAAACACGTACAACTTTGCCGATCGCTCCCTGTCCTCGGTAGAGGCAGTGGCTTATCACGAAGGGATTCCCGGTCACCATCTCCAGACCTCGATCTCTCAGGAACTGACCGGCCTGCCTTCCTTTCGCAAGCAGGAGTACTTTACGGCCTACACCGAAGGCTGGGGACTCTACAGCGAGCGGCTTGGTAAGGACATCGGTTTCTATCAGGACCCCTACAGCGATTACGGCCGACTGGAGGCCGACATCTGGCGCGCGATTCGTCTTGTAGTGGATACCGGAGTCCACTACAAGCACTGGACCCGCCAGCAGATGGTGGACTTCTTCCACGATCACTCCACCATCGATGAGACAAGTATTCAGGCAGAGACAGACAGGTACATCGCGTGGCCGGGACAGGCGTTGGGCTATAAGATGGGTCAGCTGAAGCTTCTTGAACTTCGTCAGAAGGCACAGACCGCTCTCGGGCCGAAGTTCGATCTTAAGGCGTTCCATGACGTTGTGCTGGATTCAGGTGCCCTGCCGATGGATCTGCTGGAGAAGCAGGTGGATGCCTGGATTGCGACTCAGAAGAAGTAAGGCATCCATCTCTGATAGCCTTTTGAGATGAGCGAAGAAACGTATGAAGTGGAAGCGCCGGCACCGGCGATGCCTCATCTGCGCGTGGCAATTCTAGGCACCGGGAAGATGGGCGGGATACTTCTGCAGGCTTTTTTGAAGAACAACCTGCTGGGGCCGGACCAGATCTTTGCCACTGTGCAACATCCGGAGCGAGCACAGGCGCTTTCGGTGCAGTACGGCATCGAGATGTCGACTGACAATCTGGCAGCTGCTAGCCAGGCGGATGTCATTCTCCTGGGCGTAAAGCCTGCACAGGTTCCCGCGCTGGTTGAAAAGATTCGCCCCGCTCTTTCGCCCGGAAAGCTGATCCTTTCGATCGCCGCTTCCGTAAAGACTCACAGCATTGAAGAGGCTGCGGGCTGCGACCTCGCCGTGGTTCGCGCGATGCCGAATACCCCCTCCATGCTCGCGGCCGGAGTTACGGCCTTGTGTGCTGGGCGATTCGTGTCTGCTGAGCAGATGGTCATTGCACAGAAGGTCTTCCAGACGGTTGGGCGAACCGTAGTGGTCGACGAAAAGCACATGGACGCGGTGACGGGATTGTCCGGCTCGGGACCGGCTTATATCTACATCATCATCGAAGCTCTTGCTGAAGCTGGCGTCAACGTTGGTCTTCCGCGCGATGTTGCAACCTTATTGGCTGCTCAGACAACGCTTGGATCAGCAAGAATGGTGCTCGAGACGGGTTATCATCCTGCGCTGCTGAAAGATGCCGTAACCACCCCTGCAGGGTGCACCGTCGATGGCATTCTGGAGCTGGAAGAGGGCGGCCTTCGCGTGACGCTGATCAAGGCAGTCAAACGCGCGACGCAGAGAGCCAAGGAGCTGGCAAACGGCTAATTCCAAACGCTCGTAGAATAGTTCTATGGCTACGACGACAGCGATGACCGCGAAGCAGGTTCCCAGCGCTCTGGTGCGTTATGCATGGGTTGTCGTCGCTTACAACATCCTTGTGATCCTGTGGGGTGCTGTCGTACGGGCAACGGGCTCCGGCGCGGGATGCGGGAATCACTGGCCCCTCTGTAACGGGCAGGTCGTTCCACTGTCGCCGCGTGTCGATACCATTATCGAGTTCACCCATCGCTGTATGACGGGCGGAGCGATCTTCTTCGTTCCTGCATTGCTGATATGGACGTCCCGTAAGACCATCAAGGGTCAGGCGGCACGTTTGATGGCTGTGGCCTCCACGGTTCTGCTGGTCAACGAAGCCATTCTTGGAGCTCTACTGGTCAAGCTGGGTTACGTGACCGGCAACCAGTCTGTCGGCCGCGTCGTTATGCTGTCGATCCATCTGAGCAATACACTGCTGCTACTGGGCGCTCTTACTCTGACCGCGGTAACGCTCGAAACCGGTCAGATGACCCGGGAGCTGCGATTGCGCGGAGCCAAAGCTCTATGGAGCATCATAGGACTGGCTGCCACCATCGTCGTAGGCGTGAGCGGATCTCTGGCAGCTCTGGGCGACACTCTATTTCCCGCGTCGAGCCTGCGTGCCGCCATCGAACAGGATCTCTCCTCAAGCTCTCCTCTCCTGTTGAGGCTCCGCGGAGTGCATCCTTTGAGCGCAATCATCGCCGCCGGCTTCGTAATTTGGATCATCGCACAGGCGAGACACCTACGACAAAATCGGCTGGCGAATGCCGTGCTCGTTCTGCTGTGCGTGCAGTTTGGTCTGGGACTGCTAGATATAGTTTCGCTCGCTCCCGTATGGATGCAGATTGCACACCTCCTTGGAGCAGACCTGTATTGGATCGCGCTAATCGCTTTGACCGCGAAGGTCGCATGGGATCCGCAATCGCAAACCGTCTGATCGGAACACATACGGCGACCCTCTGGGGCCGCCGTATCTCAAGTAGAGCCGTGATTGCTCCTACTTCCCAGTCACCTTATCGGCAGCCTTCTTGGTTCCGTCGGCTGTCTTGTGATACGCCTTCTTGGTCCCATCAGCCGTCTTGTCGGCGGCCTTTTCCGTACCTTCCTTGGTCTTGTCGTAGGCCTTCTCGGTGCCGTCCTTGGTCTTGTCGTAGGCCTTCTCGGTGCCGTCCTTGGTCTTGTCGTAGGCCTTGGTCGTTCCCTTCTTTATGCCGTGACCGGTGTCCTTTGCTGCGGACTTGGTCTCGCTGCCGGCCTTCTTCATATCCTGCGATGCATCCTGAGCGGCGGCGCTAAGGGAAAGGGACGTTGCCAGTGCAAGTGCAAGGATTCCAAACCTAACAGTCTTCATGTTTAATCTCCTGCCGTATCGGACTTCAGACACGGTTTACTAAATATAGCCGGATTGAGCACGGACGGCTATGGAAGCGACCGTAACTAACCTAGCCCTCCGGCCGGCGAAGCTGTTGATTTTTAAGAAGCAGCTCCGCCACAAGCTTCTGTAACCTTATATTTTCCACCTCAAGCTGGGCGATCCTGGCATCGATCGAGCCACCACCGCCAGCGCGATCGGTGCCGGCTAGCGTAGCTGGAGGAATCGCAGCGGTATGGCCGTGCATCATCTTCAGGATCTCTTCCTTGGTCATCAGACGAATCTCCAAACGGACGGGGTTCACCAGGCTATACCTCCATCAGGGCTGGACCGTGCGATCAAACGGGCGTCGGCCGCACCGCATTCCCTGACGAAATCGCTCTCGCTCTTCCGGGCTCATGTGCTCCCAGCGTTCTCTCATACGCCTCTTCCAGCGAGAGTTGCGACCGGAGTGGCGATGGAAGCCTCCAAAGAAGATCTTGGAGAGAATAAGCAGGCCCAGAGCCTGCCAGAAAGTAAGCGTGTGCCATCCGAACAGCTGCGGCATAAGAGCATTCCACAGCCCTTTTACGACAAAACCCAAAACTGTGGCCGCAACGAGTGCAAAGAGCAGCACTTTGATAACTCTGACCGCTTTGTTACGCATCTGTATCTCCTTACTGGTAGATCCGATATCCGATGGATTCATCCTTCTCCTCCGACAAAGTCGTCATAAACCGTCTGCAACCGGCGGCGCAGATGCTGAACGGCGTATCGCTTGCGAGAGAGAAGGGTGTTGATACTAATGCCGGTTTCGGTGGCATACTCCTTGAAAGAAGTCCCCATAACCTCGTGGGCCAGAAAGACCTCTCGCTGCTCCTGCGGCAGCTCTTCGATTGCATCTTGAAGAGTCTCGAGCAGGATCCTGCGCGCATAGATGGCGTCAGGACCATCTTCGGCAGAGGGCAGAAGGTCTTCCAGGGTTAGCGATCGATCGTTCTCCCCCTCATCCCCGAGAGGATCGCTCAGGGAGCTTGGCTTGCGGCGGCGAAAGAGATCGACGATCCGGTTGCGTGCGACTCGAAGCAGCCATCCACTCACATGCTCGATAGGCTTCATCATGCGGTAGGCTTCAAGAAGCTCGTAAAACACATCCTGAAGGATGTCCTCAGCCTCCCCGGTATCTCCCACATAACGCCGGATGAAGCTGCGGAGCCGAGGCTGGTCACGCTTCATGGCCTCTGAGAAGAGGCGATCCTGCTCGGCAAATTGCAAACCGTCCATGGGAGTGGGGGGCATCTGATGGAAAGACGTTTCAGGGCACCGTTTTATTGTGTGATCCTCGAAAGAATCGCAAATAAGCGACATTTGCCGGATTGTTCATATATCGGATATACCGGTTACGGTAAGCTCGTAGACCTCTATGAGTCCTGAAAAGAGAACGACTGCCATCAAAAGCGCCAGCGTAGCGAAGAAAAAAACATCCGCCGCCTTAGTCCCGGTAGAGACTCATTTCTTCGATCGCGATGAGTCCTGGATGAAGTTCAACGAGCGCGTGCTGGAAGAGGCACAGGATCCGGAAAACCCTCTGCTCGAACGTGTCAAATTCCTCGCAATCACTGCAAGCAATCTGGACGAGTTCTTCGAGATTCGCGTAGCCGGATCTCTCCAGCGCATCGAAGACGGCTACAGCCAGACCTCTCTTCCCGACGAAGGAAGCCTGACTCCGCAGGAGAGGCTGG
>Ga0268266_10004272_pt1 | contig 13748 bp, 8 predicted proteins | sample KBSS13metaG_FD_190356 | JGI IMG/M metagenome (GOLD analysis project Ga0268266, IMG submission 190356) | Switchgrass rhizosphere microbial communities from Kellogg Biological Station, Michigan, USA - KBS S1-3 metaG (SPAdes) (version 2) | ecosystem: Host-associated > Plants > Roots > Rhizosphere >...
CTGACGCGCTGGCTGCACCCGAACTTCCCACTCAGGTCACTAGCGGCAGTTCAGCGCGTGGGTGTCGAGCATCATCCGCCCGAGCGCGACCCACGCGGCGCCGTAGTACGTCGGGTTACCGCGGTCGAGCCCCGCCGCGGCGTCCAGGAGCTTCTCCTTGTCGGCCGTCCGACCGGCGGCGTCGGCCGCCGCCGCGGCCGCGACCAGCGCCACGGGGTGCTGCGTCTTGCCCGCCGGCTTGCCGCTGGGCGTCCACTCGACCGGGATGTCGGCGGGCGGGCGCCCCTCGAACGCAGGCCAGGCGCGGGCGGCGAGCTTGCGTCCCTCCGGTGACGGATCCTCCGCGTAGCGGATGAGCGTCCGCACCGCGTCGAAGCCGTACGCCGGATCTGCGGTCGGATCCGCGGGCGGCCCGCTCGCGACCGGCTTGGCGTCCTTGATCACGGCCCAGTCGGGCGGCAGGTTGCCCGGGTCGGGCATGAGGCGGTCGACGGCGTCCTGCGAGCTCGCGGCCAGGGCGCTCCAGCGGGCATCGCCGGTCGCGCCCCCGAGCGCCGCGTACGTGGCGGGCGAGAAGTAGCTGGGGTTGAAGATGACCTTCGGCGTCCTGGCCCACGGGCCGGCCACCAGCAGCGGCTCGTCCGCGACCTTCGTCGTCTCGCTGGTGAGGATCGCCTCGCCGAGCTGGGTCCCCTCGCGACGCAGCCCAGGGCGGTTGAAGCGGCAGGACGCCGTGAGCAGCGCGCGCGCGGCATCCAGGTCGGCGTCGGAGGCCGGCTTGGGGTCGACGATCTTGCCGTTCTTCCACAGGAAGGCGATGAGGCCGTCCTCGCCGCGCAGGTTCTCCTTGGTCCAGTTCCAGATCAGGTCGAAGCGCTTCTCGTCGCCGATCGCGGCGGCGAGCAGCATCCCGTAGGCCTGCCCCTCGCCGACGGTGTCGTTGTCCTGGTCGGTGCGGGCGACCCGCCCGTTGGACTTCACGTACGTGTCGAGGAAGTGCTTCGCGGCGACCTCCGGCGCGCCCCCGGCCGCCTCTCCGGGTGTGGTGGCGGTGGCCGTCGGCGACGCCGAGCTGGAGGACGAGCCCGAGCCGGCGCGCCCGCCCGTCACGAAGTACAGCGCGACGCACGCGAGCGCGAGGCCCAGCGCGAGCATCAGACGCTCACGGACCGTGCGGCTCAGGCCGTCACCCCCACGAGCTCCGGCGACTCGGGGTTCTCGATGCGCGGCTTCGCCAGCGCGGGCCAGCAACCGGTCAGGAGGATCGAGATGTGCACGGCGGCGAAGCAGACGTTGTTGATCGTCGCCGCGTCCCGGTTGCGCGCGAGCCCGTAGATGCTCGCGAGCACGAGGATCCCGACGACGACCAGCGCCGGCATGACCGCGGAGGGCTGGCGCGCTCCCGCGCCGACCTTGGGCGTCACGACGAACGAGCCCTCCTTGCGGAGCACCGTGTAGATCGTCGAGAGGATGTGGATCCAGAAGTTCGCGGCGGCGAGCGCGAAGGCGGCGAACGTGTACGAGCCGGCGCCGGCGAGCGCGACCGTCGTCAGAGCGACGGCGAAGTACGGCGCGAAGTGCAACAGGAACTCGGGCGCGGTGATGCCGGCGATGGGCTGGCCGCCGCCGATGAGCCGGATCACCGGGAAGCTCATGTAGATCAGCACCGTCCAGCCGGACAGGAAGTACGACGCCGACAGCACGTACTGCACCTTCAGCTTGAACGGCAGCTTCGCGCGCAGCGCCCGCGGCAGGCCCGACAGGCACCCGCGCGCCCAGCGCTGCTGCTGCGAGACGTACGCGGCCATGTCCTCCGGGCCGAGCCCGCGCGAGAGGACCTCCGGCACGTAGACCGACGTCCAGCCGAGCTCGTGCAGCCAGATGGAGAGCTCGTAGTCCTCGGTCAACGAGTTGGTCGGGAACCCGCCGACGCTCTCGAACGCCTCGCGCCGGAACAGCACGTTGGTGCCGCAGCAGAAGACGGCGTCGAGGCCGTCCTTCCCGCGGGCGATCGCGCCGAAGAAGAGCGCCTGCTGCGACCACGACGCCGCCGCGACGCGGTTCTCGTCGCCGTTGGCGTAGTACTGCGGGGTCTGGACGAACGCGACCTTGGGATCGTCCATCCAGCCCAGCGTCCACTCGAGGAACGCCGGATCGGCCACGTGGTCGGAGTCGAACACCGCGATGAACTCCGCGTCCGTCACGGTCAGCGCGTTGTTGATGTTCCCGGCCTTCGCGCCCGTGTGCTCGTCGCGGCGGATGTAGCCGACGCCGTGGCGCGCCGCCAGGTCGCGCATCGCGTCGTCGTTGCCGTCGTCGAGCACCCAGACGCGCACCTCGGCGCCGCGCAGGCCCGCAGCGGCGGCGACGGTCAGGTCGACGATCTCGACCGGCTCCTTGTACACGGGGACGAACACGTCGACGGCCACGCGGCGGGTCGGCGGCCTGGCCTCGCGCACGCGATCGTTCGAGCACGTCCACCAGAAGCCGAACGCCTGGATCGTGTTGAAGATCTCCGCGGCGATCAGCAGCCCGTACAGGTACGGCGTGCCGATCCGGTCCGGGTTCAGCAACCAGCCGAAGTACCAGACGGCGGCCGGCAGGGCGAAGATCAGCATGATCCGCACCCGCGTGCGGACGTCGACCGACGTCGGCACCGCCTGCCAGGTCACCTGTCGAAGCCGGACGTCCCACGGGCGACTGCTCATCGGAACTCCCACACCTCCGTCTGCGCAGTATGGAACTTCCGCAGCAGCCGCCGGTTGAACTCCATCTGGCCGACGACCTTGTTCGTGCGGTCGAAGAACTGCTTGTTGTCCTGGAACGAGGCGAGCACGAAGACCGGGCTCCCTTCACGTCGTGGTGGTGTCCCCTTGCTCAGCGGGCGGCTCCGGATGTCGGGCGCGTAGTACTCCAGCACGTACTTCATGTCCGGGGGCTCGTACACGAGCAGGCTGCGCGGCCCGGCGTCGGCCTTGATCTCCTTGAGCGCACCCCGGAAGTCGTACAGGCGCGGGTTGCCGTCGTTCGTCTGCTGGTCCCACAACCCGAGCAGCAACGTGAGGATCACGACCCCCGCGGCGGCGAGGCGCGCCCCCGGGCGCCGGATCCAGCCTGTGACGAGCCGCGCGATCACCAGGAACAGCAGTGGCACGGCGACGAGGAAGTAGCGGACCTCGAACAGCTCCCGGTCGAACAGCGCGACGATGATCAGGATCACGATCGGGACGAACGCGGCCGCCGCGAGGATCCCCGTCGCCCGCGAGCCGCCCCGGCCGAGGAGCAGCAACGACAGCAGCAGGAGCAGCGGCCAGGCCGCCGAGAGCAGCTGGGTGATGCTGTCCGGGTGGTAGCCCCAGAGCGCCCAGGCCACGTTGGAGACGACCGCGTAGAACGAGAGCCCGTCGAAGGTGCCCGCGGGCGAGCCGGCCGCGCCGACCGTCGAGGTGTACTGCTTGTGGGCGAAGGTGATGAGCGGAATCAGCTGCATCACGAGCACCACGAACGAGTACGCGAAGCCGAGGGCCAGCGGCCGGAACGGCTCGTGCGCGCGCCGTTTCTGGAGCAGGACGCCGAGCCAGATCACCTGCTGGATGCCGATGAGCAGCAGACCGAAGTAGTGCGACCACAGCAGCGCCGCCGTCGCGAGGATGTAGAGCGCCCAGTTGAGCATGCTCGGGTTGCGGATCGCGCGCAGCTGGGTCAGCAGCGCCAGCAGCCCGAACAGGGTCACGAACGCGTACATCCGGGCTTCCTGCGCGTACCAGATGAGCAGCGGCGACACGGTGCCGAACGCGGCGGCGACGAGGCCGGTGCGGCGGTCGTACAGCTCGCGCCCGAGGAGGTAGAGCGCGGGGATCACGAGCGTCCCGGCGATGATCGACGGCAGCCGGACGACCAGCTCCCCGTCGCCCAGCACCTTCACGGTGGCCCAGAGCACGATGTAGTGCAGCGGCGGATGACGGTCGCCGTACTGCAGGTTCAGCATCATGTCGTGCAGGCTCAGGTTGGCGTCGTGGATGCTGATCGCCTCGTCGAGCCAGATGCCGCGCGGGACCGCAAGCCGCAACGCGAGCCCGACGGCCGTGCATGCCGCGAGCACCAGGAGGGCGGTCCTCATCGCCGTGTCTGGCTCCCCACGAGTGGGCAGCCGCCCACGCGGACCGAAGAGCTCGGCCTCACGTGCTCCCCGGAGGTGCCGCCACAGTGAGTTCATCGTCCGCGGCCGCCTCGCCGTCGAGCGACTCTAACCCCGCAGGGCGTCGTCACTCAAGGGTCAGGATCTCGGTAGGCTCGGGAGGTGACGGAGGTAAGCGTGGACTTCCTGGCGGACCTCGGGCGACTGGCCCTGTTCGCCGACCTGCCGGCGAGCGAGCTCGAGGCCATCGCCCTCCGCTGCGACGAGCGGTCCTTCGCGTCCGGCGAGTGGATCGTCCGGCAGGGCGATCCCCGGTCGGACGTCTACCTCATCGTCGACGGCGAGGTCGTCGTCGTGATCGACGACGAGGACCGGCGCCTGTTGTCGAAGGGGTCGTTCTTCGGCGAGGTGTCCGTGCTGCTGGGCGAGGCGGCCACCGCCTCGATCCTCACGCGCACGCCGCTCCGATGCCTCGTCGTGCCCGGCGCCGAGCTCGAGGCCTTCCTGCTCGCGCACCCGGTCGTGATGTACCGCATCCTCAAGGCCGAAGCCCGCCGGCTCGCCACTGCCTCCGAGTGGCCGACGTGAGCGAGGCACAGCCCGGCGCTCTTCCCGGGTATCTCCCGATCGCCGAGCACGGCGTCATCGGCGATCTGCACACGGCCGCGCTCGTCGGGACCGACGGCACGATCGACTGGTACTGCTGCCCGCACTTCGACTCGCCGAGCGTCTTCGGCGCGATCCTGGACCGCACGCGCGGCGGCTACTACCGGATCGCCCCGACGACCGAGGACTGGACGCCGAAGCAGCTCTACTTCCCCGACACCAACGTCCTGATCACCCGCTTCCTGACGCGCGACGGCGTCGGCGAGGTGCAGGACTTCATGCCGATCCACCACTCGCCCGGCAGCGTGTTCCGCCACCGGCTCGTCCGGCGCGTGCTCGGGGTCCGCGGCCAGCTGACGTTCCGGGTCGAGGTCGAGCCGCGCTTCAACTACGGGCGCGACCCGCATTCGGTCGTCTTCCACGAGAACGGCGCGGTCTTCCGCTCGGCCGGCATCTCGATGGCGCTGGAGACGGCCACGCCGTTGCGGCCCAGCGCCGACGGCGTGACGTGCGAGATCACGCTCGCGGCCGGGGAGAGCGCGACGTTCGTGCTCGAGCGCGTCGAGGACGACTACGTGCCGCGGCCGTACTCCGAGGACGAGACGCGCGAGGCGTTCGACCGGACCATCGAGTACTGGCGCAACTGGCTCTCCAAGTCGCGCTACCAGGGCCGGTGGCGTGAGGTCGTGCACCGCTCGGCGCTGACGCTCAAGCTGCTGACGTTCCTGCCCACCGGCGGGATCGTCGCGGCGCCGACGACCAGCCTGCCCGAGCAGCTCGGCGGTGGCCGCAACTGGGACTACCGCTACACCTGGATCCGCGACGCCGCCTTCTCGCTCTACGCGCTGTTGCGGCTCGGGTTCACGGAGGAGGCCGCGGCGTTCATGGAGTGGCTGCGCGGGCGCTTCGGCGAGAACCGCACCGGGGCACTCGGGCCGCTGCAGATCATGTACGGCATCGACGGTCGCGCCGAGCTGACGGAGGAGGTCCTCGACCACTTCGAGGGCCACCGGGGGTCGGCGCCGGTGCGGATCGGCAACGGGGCGGCGGACCAGCTCCAGCTCGACATCTACGGAGAGCTCATCGACTCCGTGTGGTTCTACAGCCGCAACGCGTCGCCGATCGACCACGACTCGTGGGTCGATCTCAGCCGCGTCGTCGAGTGGCTCTGCGAGAACTGGGACCAGGCCGACGAGGGCATCTGGGAGCAGCGCTCGGGCCGCCAGCACTACACGTACTCGCGCCTCATGTCGTGGGTCGCGCTGGAGCGCGCGGTGAAGATGGCGCTCGACCGGGGCCTGCCCGCAGATCTTGCGCGCTGGCAGTCGTCGCGCGACCAGATCTACCACCAGATCATGGCTCGGGGGTGGCATCCGGAGCGCCAGGCCTTCGTGCAGCACTACGACACGGAGTTCCTCGACGCGGCCGTCCTGCTCATGCCGCTGGTGGGCTTCGTCGCCCCCACCGACAAGCGCTGGATGGCGACGCTCGACGCGATGTCCCAGGAGCTCGTCTCGGACAGCCTGGTCTACCGCTACAACGTCGAGGCCTCACCCGACGGGCTCGAGGGCGACGAGGGCACGTTCTCGATCTGCACGTTCTGGTACGTCGAGGCGCTCGCGCGGTCCGGCCGTGTCGACGAGGCGCGTCTGGCCTTCGAGAAGATGCTCACGTACGCGAACCACCTCGGGCTGTACTCCGAGGAGATCGGCCCGACCGGCGAGGCGCTCGGCAACTTCCCGCAGGCGTTCACGCACCTCGCGCTGATCAGCGCGGCGTTCTACCTCGACCGCGCGCTGGGCTAGCGGATCACCCGAAGTCGTCGAGGACGAACGTGTCCTTCGTCGAGTCGACGTGCCCTGCCGAGGCCGCCCCGCCGATCGCGTAGAGCGAGTCCGAGAGCGTCGTCACGGCCATGCCGTGGCGGCCTTCCGGGAGCGGAGAGAGCTGCGACCACCGCTGCGTCTTCACGTTGTACGCCTGCACGTCGTCGGACACGGTCGTCGCTCCCTCGCCGCCGACCGCGACGACGCGGTCCCGCACGAACGCCACACCGACGCTGCCGGCGGCCTTCGGCATCGAGTCGAGCTTCGTCCAGGTGTCGTTGACCGGGTCGTAGCGCTCGAAGGCGTCGAGGTTCTTCGACGCCGACAGCTCGCGCCCGCCGACGGCGTAGAGGTAGCGCCCGTCGGACGCCGCGCCGAGGTGCTCGCGCGGGGTGGGGATGGGCGCTGCCTCGGTCCACTCGTTCCCGTCGAACACCTCGGTGTCCGGGACGAGCTTGCCGTCCGCCTGGCCGCCGACGACCACGATCTTGCCGTTCACCACCGCCGCGGCCGCCGCGGCCCGCGCGTGGTTCAGGGACGGCAGCTGCTCCCAGGAGTCGCCGTTGAGCACGTAGACGCGGTCGGACACCCCCGACGTCAGTCCGTCGCTCCCGGGGAGGAAGCCGCCGATCACCACCGCCTCGCCCTTGTAGTTGACGGCGGAGGCGTGGTTCACCGGGTCGGGCAGCTTGGGTCCCGTCGTCCACGTGTTGATCGCGCGGTCGTAGGCCGCGGTCTCGGCCGTGGGCTTGTCGCCCGCACCGATGCCACCGAAGATCCATGCGCGCCCACCGAGGTCGGCCGCCGCCGCGTACTGGATCTTGGTGGGGGCGTCGGCGACCTTGCGCCACTTGACGTCGACCCTCGCGGGTGACGCATCGCCGCCGGAGAGATCCAGGATCTCGGCCTGGTTCGTCGATCCGACATGCCCGGGCTGCGTCGCGCCGCCGATCGCGTAGATCGTGGTCCCGAGCGCGGTGACCGCGGCGCCGTGGACGCCGGTCCCCAGCGATGGCAGCTTGCCCCACGTGTCGTTCTTGATGTCGTAGCCGAACACCTTGTCGGACGCCGTCGTGGTGCCTTCGCCACCGACCGTGACGATGCGGCCGCCGGCGTACGCCACGCCCTCGCTGCCCTGGGGGTCGGGCTGGGCCTTCAGCTTGGTCCAGCGGTTGGACCCGGGGTCGTAGCGCTCGAGCGCCTCCGAGTTCTTGTCCGCCGACAGCGCACGCCCGCCGACGGCATAGACGTAGCGGCCGTCGGAGGCCGCCCCGAGGTGCTCGCGCGGGGTCGGGATGTCGGCCTTGTCGGTCCACCGCTTGCCGTCGAAGACCTCGGTCTGCGGGACGAGCTTGCCGTTGGCCTGACCGCCGACCACGACGATCTTGTCGCCGACGACGGCGGCCGCGGCCGCGGCGCGCTTGTGGTGCAGCGACGGCAGCCGCTCCCAGGTTCCGTCGCGCAGCACGTAGACACCGTCGGACTGGCTGGAGGTCAGCTCGGGCCCTGGGATGAAGCCGCCGATGACGACGGCCTCACCCTTGTAGGTGACGGCCGAGAAGTGGTGCAGGGGCACGGGCAGGCCGGGCCCGGTCGACCACGCGTTGGACTTCGGATCGAAGGACTTCGTGGTGGTGCTCGACGTCCTGGACGCGATGCCGCCGAACAGCCAGACCTTGCCGTCGACTGCCGTCGACGCGGCGTACTGGCGCCGGAACGGCACGTCGGAGATCGGCTGCCAGGCGAGGCCCTCCGGGAGCTTGGTCGCGGCGACTGCCGGCGCCGGCGTCGACGTGCCGGAGCTGTCGCCACGCGTGAGCAGGAAGGCCGCGGCTGCGACGACGATCACGCCCACGAGCCCGAGGGCGATCAGGAGGCGCGACCGCCCGCCCTGCCGGGGTGGCCGCCCGGGGCCGCGCGGCGGCACGGCGGCGGCCCGCTCGCTCGGCGGCGGGGTCGGCGGCGGCGGCGGGGCCTGGTCGGCGATCTGCGGCTGCTCGTGCGTCGAGGGCCAGTCGAACACCGGTGCGCTCATCGGCGCCGGGGTGGTCTCGTTCAGCGGCGCGGCGGGCACCGGCGCCCGTGCCTGCGTCGGCTCCCCGAGGAAGACGTCGTGCTCGCCCACCGACCGCGCGTCCGCGCCCGCGGCCCGCGTGGCCTGCAGGCCGGCGGAGCCCAGATGGGCCCGCTGCTCGGCGGCGGCAGCGTCCACGGCGAGGGCCATCTCCGAGGCACGAGCGAACCGGTCCTCGGGCTCCTTGGCCGTTGCCCGTGCGACGACGTCGTCGAAGGCCTGGACGAGATCGTCGCGCTTGGTGCTGGGCAACGGGCACGGATCCTGGACGTGCGCCCAGAGCTTGGCCATGTCGTTGTCCTTCGGGTACGCCACCTCCCCGGTCAGCATCTCGTAGAGCACGCAGCCCAGCGAGTAGATGTCGGCGCGGCCATCGACCGTCCCGGCCCGGATCTGCTCTGGCGCGACGTAGTCCGGCGTACCGACCCAGGCGCCGGTGCGCGTCAGGCTGCCCTGCGACCCGAGCCGCTTGGTGAGCCCGAAGTCGGTCAGGTAGACGTGCTCGTGCTCGCCGGTGCCGCTGAGCAGGATGTTGGCCGGCTTGACGTCGCGATGCACCAGGCCGCTCTCGTGCGCGGCGTCGAGTGCCGAGGCCACCGCCGTCATGATGCGCTGCACGCGGTCGAGGCTGAGCTGACCGCCGTTGATCACGTGACGCAGGTTCGTGCCGGGCACGAAGCGCATCGCCAGGTAGAGGACGCCGCGATACTCGCCGCCGCGATGGATGGGGACGATGTTCGGATGCTCGAGCGATGCCGCGAGCCGTGCCTCCGCCTTGAAGCGTCGCACCGCGTCCGGGTTCTGCGTGTGCTCGGGCGCGATGATCTTCAGCGCGACTGTCCGGCTGAGGTCCTCGTCGGTCGCGCGGTAGACGACTCCCATTCCGCCGCGATCGAGCATGCCGTCGATGCGGTAGCCGGCGAAGAGTGTTCCCTGCTCGAGGCTCGTCAAGCGCTCAACGGCTTCATCCATGATTCGCGCTCTCGTTGGCGCCATCCCAGGCCATGCGGCATGGTACGTCCGAGCGAGGTGTCGGTAAAGGCGGCACGGTCAGGCAGGCCGGGAGATCCCGGCCCCTCAGAGGGTGTTCCAGACCGGCCGGCCCGGGTGGGGTTCGGTGCACTGCGCGCCGTGTTTGCTGGTCTTTTGGTGCGGTGCGCCGAGCCTGGCGGTCGGCTGCGCGTTCGCAGCGCGTGGGTGTGGCGGATCCCTCGCGTCTATCCCCGGGGGTGGGGCGGCGGCCCTGGGCGCGCCTTCACAACGGAGAGACCCGCTGAGCGGGTCTCTCCTCCCCTCTCGAGCCTCCGGGTGGTCAGAGGACCGTCGTCCTCACCGGTGGCTTCACCGAGCTAAGCGTCCCCGTGCTCGGTGTCCTACCGCCCATGCGCGGCTTGTGCGGAATGATACGCGTAGCGGTGACGCTGCAACGCGCCAACTTCCGGGTCGCCGGCCTACGTGCCGAGCAGCGCACAGACCGCCTTGGCCTGCACGTTGCGGAGCTGGCGGAGCAGCGCGCCCTTCGGCGCAGGGATGTTCAGGCTCGTGGTGACCGAGCGGGTGCCGTCTGCGGTGGCGGCGGCCCACTGGACGTAGCCGGGGAAGTTCCCGGTGTGGCCGTAGACGACGCCGCAGCTCGTCGTGTACCGGAAGAGCGCGAGGCCGGCGGCGTTCCTGCCCGGACCGGCGGGGCTCGAGGACCCGGGGACGAACTTCATCTGCTCGGCCTGCTGCGCGGCGCCGAAGAACTTCAGGCCGAGGTCGGCGCGGATGAACGCCGAGAGGTCGGTGGGGGTCGAGACGATCGCGCCGGATGCCCATGCCCCACTCGGGCTCAGGAAGCGCGTCACGTCGGACGGGTCGGCGTTCGGGCTGACGACGTAGCCGTGGATGTACGGCGCGGGAAGTGAGATCCGGTGGGTCGGGAACGACGTCTGCATGAGGTTCGCGGGGCCGAACACGATGTTCTCGAGCAGCGTCGGGTAGGGCGTGCCGCCCACCGTCTCGGCGATGAGGCCGACGACGATGTTGTCGGTGTTGGAGTACTCGTACTTCGAGCCCGGCGTGAAGACCAGGCGGTCCTTGCGCACCCAGTCGATGATCTCGGTGGGAGCGACGTAGCCCTGCGGGTCCTCCATGGCCTGCTTCACGAAGGCGTCGGACTTGGTGTAGTCCGGGAGGCCGCTCGTGTGGTTGAGCATCTGGCGGACGGTCACGGCCGCCCACGCCTTGGGCAGGTCGGGACGCCGCTGACCGATCGTGTCGTCCAGACCGAGCTTGCCCTCCTCGACGAGGTGCAGCGCGACAGCGCCGCTGAAGGCCTTCGCGATGCTCGCGATCCGCATGTGCTGGGTCGCCGTCGGGGCACCGCGTCGCTCGATGTTCGACCGGCCTGCGCTCAGGGTCGTGAGCTTCCCGTCGCGGTAGAGCGTCGCGATCGCGCCCGGAGGTCCGCCCTCAGCGGCCACGAGCCCTCGCAGCCCGCGCTGCACCTCGGCGTCGGTCGTGGCGGCTCGACCGATGGCCGGCGCGAGCAGGAGTGCCATGAGCACGGAGACGAACGGGAGGGAGAGGCGGACACGACGCGACATACGCGCTCCTAGGACGGGCTGGACGGTCGGCGCCGAGCCTCGCGCATCGGCGCCGCGCGTGCAGGGGACCTGGGTCCCTTGTTGGCGGGTCGGCGCTGCTGCACGCTGCGGCAACATGAGACGACTCCCGGTCCTCGCCGCCGTGATCACGCTGGCGTGCCTCGCCGCACCGGCTGCGAAGGCGGCGCCGATCACGTCGGTCCCCGGCCTGCCCGCCGATGCGCTGACGACGATGAACGCGGCGCCCTACGCGTCGGCGCAGTGGTTCATCGCGGTCCGCGACCTCGCGACCGGCGCGCCGGTCGTCTCGCTGAACGCCGACCAGCTGGCGCAGCCCGGATCGGTGGTCAAGACGTACAGCATGGGCGCGGGCTGGCAGCAGTTCGGGCCGGACAGCCGCGTGGTCACGCCGGTGAAGCGCACCGGGTCGCTCTCCGGGAGCACGCTGGACGGGAACCTGATCCTCGTGGGCCAGGGCGACATGACCATGGACGGCCGGACGAAGCCCGACGGCACCGTCGACTACACGAACCTCGACCACAACGACGCCAACCAGCTGCCCGGCGCGACCCTCACGCCCGAGAACCCGCTGACCGGCCTGAACAAGCTGGCCCAGCAGGTGCGCGCGTCCGGGATACGGCGGGTGTCGGGCGACGTGATCGTCGATGACCGGCTCTGGGACACGTTCCCGCTCGAGAACGGTCCCGTCACCCCGATCATCATCAACAACAACCTCATCGATTTCACCACGAAGCCCGCCAGGACGGGCCGGACCGCGACGACGGTCATGCGGCCGAAGGTCGCGCCGTGGAAGGTGACCAGCGAGGTGAAGACCGTCGCTGCGGGCGGGCAGACGCAGATCGCGGTCTCCTCGCCGTCGCACGGCAAGGTCGTCCTGTCGGGCACGATCGCCGCCGACAGCGATCCGGTGATCAACACCTACGCGTTCTCCGACCCGGCGCGCTACGCCCGCACGGCGTTCATCGAGGCGCTGGGGCGCGCCGGCGTGGCCGTCTCGGCGAACGCGACCGCGACCAACCCGGCGAAGCTGCTCCCGCGCACCTCGACGGTGACCGGGCTGCGGACCGTCGCACGGCTGCGCTCGCTGCCGCTGAGCGAGGAGACCGAGTACGTGCTGAAGGTCAGCTACAACCGCGGGGGCCAGACGATGATCTGCCGTCTCGCCGCGGCCGCGGGCAGCACCGACTGCGACGACGGCATGGCGAAGGCGGCCCAGATCTGGAGGAAGGCCGGCCTCGACACCAAGGGCGCCGTGCTCATCGACGGCTCGGGGCTCATCGGCAACCTCATCACCGCCGACAACCAGGTCCAGCTCGAGACGATCATGTCCAAGCGCACCGATGCCGCCGCCTGGCAGGCGACGCTGCCGATCCTCGGGGTGGACGGCTCGCTGGCGATGGTGCAGGCCGGTGGTCCCGCGGCGGGGAAGGTCTTCGCCAAGACCGGATCACTCGGTGGCATCGACCTCTTCAACGGACGGTTCCTGCTGCCCAGCAAGGCGCTCGGCGGCTACATGGACACGAAGCAGGGCCGCCGCTTCGCGTTCTCGATCGTCGTCACGAACTCCGTGTTCCCGACGCTCGCGGGCGTGTTCGCGGCCAACGACGACGTGGGCAAGGTCGCCGCGTCGATCCAGCAGGGCTACTGACCGGAGGAGCCACATGCCTCGTGCCATCCGACTCATCGTCGGGCTCTCGCCACCGCCGCCCTCGTGCTGCCGGTCGCGACGGCGCGCGGCCAGAGCGCGGAGGACGGGCTGAGACAGACGCTGACCGCCCAGATGGCGCAGGGTCCAGCGGCGGCGGGCGCCTACGTCGTGGATCTCACCGACGGTCACGTCGTTCTCGACGATCGGTGACCAAGTTCTACACGACCTCGACAGCGCTGCTCGAGCTCGGCTCGCGCACGCAGCTGTCGACGCGTGTCCTCGGCGTGGGCCGTCGTGCCGGATCGACATGGACCGGCGACCTCTACCTGCGCGGGGCCGGCGACTTCACGTTCGGCACCGCGGCGTTCAGCCGCAAGGCGTTGGATCCGACGCGAGCGTCGAGCGTCGAGCGGCTGGCGGCGCAGCTGCGCCGATCGGGACTGCGGCACGTCCGGGGCCGCGTGTTCGGTGACTCGACGCTCGACACCGACAACGGCGGGACGCCGTTCGGCCCCGGCTGTCCGTACGGCCCTGCGGGGAGGCTCGAGCGCCCGATCCCGAATGGCCCGCGGACCCCGATCGGCTTCGACCGGGGCCTGCGCAACGCGACGAGCGCCGACCCGCAGCCCAACCCCACGACGTTCGCCGCCGGCCGGTTGATCCGGGCGCTGCGTGGCGCCGGCATCAGCGTGGACGGGCAGGCCGGGGCCGGGCCGACCCCGGCACGGGCGCGCCCGCTGGCGACGACTCGCTCCCCTTCCATGGCGCGGCTCGCCGCGCTCGTCAACCGGCCGTCCGACAACGACGCGGCGGATTCGATGCTGCGGCTCATCGGCGCACGGGTCGC
>Ga0268266_10004273_pt1 | contig 13748 bp, 9 predicted proteins | sample KBSS13metaG_FD_190356 | JGI IMG/M metagenome (GOLD analysis project Ga0268266, IMG submission 190356) | Switchgrass rhizosphere microbial communities from Kellogg Biological Station, Michigan, USA - KBS S1-3 metaG (SPAdes) (version 2) | ecosystem: Host-associated > Plants > Roots > Rhizosphere >...
TCTAAAATAAGGTCCGTATAAAATCACTCCAATCAGTACAGCAATAAAGACTTTATTACTACGCGTGAGCAGACACAATAATGGAAAAACAAAGTAAAAAACTTCTTCTACAGAGAGCGACCACAACACGCCCAAAGCGTAGTTTACCCAACCGAATTTAATAATCAGGATATTCATCCAGAAGGTTAAAGCCGCAAAAATTGTTAGTGGATAGGAAACCTCAATACCATTAGGTGCTTGGTTCATAAAGGGTTTTAAGTCAAATGAACCAAGTATGCTTACCCCTAAAATGAGTAATATCAGACACGGTAAAATACGTGCTGCTCGGCGGATATAAAAATGTTTGAGGTTAATTGCAGAGAATTGTTTGTCTCTTTTTAAGGTGTGATGGGTAATTAAAAAACCCGAAATCACAAAAAACATGGTGACGCCATAATTTCCGTTTCTTGCGATGACTGTGCTAAATGCTTCACCTAAGAAATCAAAACCTAACCATGTATCTTTAAGTTTATAGGGAATATTAAAATGATGTAAAAGAACCAAAAGGATAGACATTCCTCGAAGAATATCTATTTTATAATTACGCATTCGATGTGCTTCCAGTTTTATTAATATACTGTGTGGCAGAAGAATACTATCGATCAGTTATTTTAAATAAAAATTTTAAGCAGTATTTCGTAAATCAGAAAAGACGATACTTTTTATATCCTTGAATTGAGCACAGGCATAGCAGAAATAACTATTAAATAAATATTGATAAAGCCTTTATATATTTGAATTTCTCTACATAAAACTTTAAATTAGCTCTTATCGAGCTATGTTTATTTTTTAAACTTTTTAAAATCTATTTAATTCATAAATTAACATGTTGTATGTGGTTGTATATACATAGCATGTCAACTAAAATACCTTTTTGCCTGCCGCCTTTTTGAGTATTTGTTATGCCCAGAACATCAAAACAAGAACATGCTGAGCTTTCGATTGAAGCTGATAGTCCAGTTCCTTTATACCAACGCGTCAAACAGCTAATTTCACAAAAAATTTATGAAGGCTCGTGGGCTGTAAATAAAAAAATTCCTTCGGAAAGTGAGTTGGTTAATCAACTCGGTTGTAGCCGTATGACTGTAAACCGTGCGCTTCGTGAGTTAACGACGGAGGGCCTACTTGTTCGAATTCAAGGCGTTGGTTCGTTCGTAGCTGAAGGGCAAGGCCGAACTGCACTTTTTCAGATTAATAATATTGCCGATGAGATTATTGCACGAAACCATAAGCACCACGCTGAAGTTTTAGTCTTAGAACAAATTTATGCAAATGCAGAGCAAAGCGTGTTAATGCAGACTCGCGAAGGGCAAAGATTATTTCACTCGATTATTGTGCATTATGAAAATGATGTACCTGTTCAGGTCGAAGATCGTTTAGTCGACGCAGCGCTCATTCCAGATTATCTACAACAAGATTTTAAAACCATTACCCCAAATGCTTACCTCATGGCAAAAGCACCTGTGTCAGAGGGTGAACATATTGTTGAGGCAGTTTTAGCATCTCCGCAAGAGTGTAAATGGTTGAAGATTACCAAAGCTGAGCCGTGTTTACTGATCCGTCGCCGTACATGGTCAAACAAGCAATTGATTTCAAGTGCGCGTTTGATTTATCCGGGCAGCCGCTATTATCTCGAAGGGAAATTTAACCCATGATTGAATTGATCAGGGCCGATCAATATACAAAAATGCTTTGGAAAAATGGTGCGGGTTTCACTTTAGAAATTGCTCGAAGCCAAGGGGATGCTGATTTTGATTGGCGTATTTCGATGGCAGATGTGACCACTTCCGGGCCATTTTCATTATTTCCTAATAAGCAGCGAATTATTAGTGTGCTTGATGGAAAAGGCTTGGTGCTGCATGTCGATGATCTTCCTGCCAAAACGCTGAACCAAGGCGATATTTTTGCTTTTCATGGCGAAAGTCAGGTTCAAAGTGAACTGGTAGACGGGGCAATTCGAGATTTAAATTTAATTTATGATCCTGCAAAGTTTCATGCCCGTTTTCAGTGGTTGGATGGTGCGGTGGAGCAGGCATTTATTAGCTCGGCAGATCTGATTTTCATTTTTAATAGTGGTTCTGAAACGGAAGTAAATGTTGATGAACATTCCGTTCAGATTGCTGCTCACGAGACATTAAAAATTGAGAAAAATGCTGGCGTGACATCGATCAGTTTTCTAAAAAAACAACTTAAAAGCTGCTATGTCATTGAGTTAATTCAACGATAAAAAGACATTATTTATTACTTAAAAAGCACATGTCGATTTAAAAGATATGTGCTTTTTTTATGCCTAATATAAAAATAAATTAATTTAATTCATATGCTTATTCAATTTTTTTAAAAAAATATGAGGAACCCTCTTCACGCCGTAAAATATTTGTGTAGTATATGGATGTATATACAAGTTAATACATTACTATACAAATGCAGAAACAAGTGATGTTCTGCTGATGTAAGCTCAAAGGAAGGAGTCCGCCTGTGACAACAACGACAACAAAATTTCGTGATGTAGAAATTCGTGCACCACGTGGCACTGAATTAACGGCTAAGAGTTGGTTAACTGAAGCCCCATTACGTATGTTGATGAATAACCTTGATCCGGACGTTGCAGAAAACCCGAAAGAGTTGGTTGTATACGGTGGTATTGGCCGTGCAGCACGAAACTGGGAATGTTTCGACAAAATTGTAGATACTTTAAAAAATCTTGAAACTGATGAAACTTTATTAGTTCAATCAGGCAAACCAGTAGGTGTATTTAAAACTCATAAAGATGCACCACGCGTTTTAATTGCAAACTCAAACCTTGTACCGCACTGGGCAAACTGGGAGCATTTCAACGAGTTAGACGCTAAAGCTTTGGCTATGTATGGTCAAATGACAGCGGGTTCTTGGATCTACATCGGTAGCCAAGGCATTGTCCAAGGTACTTACGAAACTTTCGTTGAAGCAGGCCGCCAACACTACAATGGTGACTTAAACGGTCGTTGGGTTCTTACTGCTGGTTTAGGTGGTATGGGTGGTGCTCAGCCTCTAGCTGCAACACTTGCTGGTGCGTGTTCTTTAAACATTGAATGCCAACAAGCAAGTATCGATTTCCGTTTACGTACTCGTTATGTAGATGAGCAAGCGACTGATTTAGACGATGCTTTAGCGCGTATTGATCGTTACACGAAAGAAGGCAAGGTTATTTCAATTGCACTTCATGGCAATGCTGCAGAGATTTTACCTGAGCTTGTTCGCCGTGGTGTACGTCCTGACATGGTGACCGACCAAACAAGTGCACATGATCCACTCAATGGCTACCTACCAGTAGGCTGGACTTGGGATGAATACCGTGAACGTGCGAAAACTGAACCAGAAGCTGTTGTAAAAGCTGCAAAACAGTCGATGGCGAAACATGTACAAGCGATGCTCGATTTCCAAAAAATGGGTGTTCCAACATTTGACTACGGTAATAACATCCGTCAAATGGCGAAAGAAGAAGGCGTAGAAAACGCTTTTGATTTCCCTGGCTTCGTACCTGCATATATCCGTCCATTGTTCTGCCGTGGCATTGGTCCATTCCGTTGGGCAGCGCTTTCTGGTGACCCAGAAGACATTTATAAAACAGATGCCAAAGTTAAAGAGTTAATTCCTGATGATGAACATTTACATCACTGGTTAGACATGGCTCGTGAACGTATTAGCTTCCAAGGCTTACCAGCACGTATTTGTTGGGTTGGTCTAGGCTTACGTGCAAAACTTGGTTTGGCATTTAACGAAATGGTTCGTAGCGGTGAATTATCAGCTCCAGTTGTGATTGGTCGTGACCACTTAGACTCAGGTTCAGTTGCGAGTCCAAACCGTGAAACTGAAGCAATGCAAGATGGATCAGATGCAGTATCAGACTGGCCTTTATTAAACGCTTTGCTTAATACAGCAGGCGGCGCAACTTGGGTTTCTTTACACCATGGTGGTGGTGTAGGTATGGGCTTCTCTCAACACTCAGGCGTTGTGATTGTGTGTGATGGTACAGATGAAGCTGCTGCACGTATTGCTCGTGTACTGACCAATGACCCTGCAACAGGTGTTATGCGTCATGCCGATGCCGGTTATGAAATTGCGATTAACTGTGCGAAAGAGCAAGGCTTAAACTTGCCAATGATCACGCAATAAAAATACATGGAAGAAAACTGGCGGTGCTTTTTGCAATTGTGAAAAGCACTGTCTCAGCAGAATATAGTGCAAAAAATTAGGAAGCCAACATGGAATTACTGATCCAACCGGGAAAATTAACCTTAGCTGATTTACGTCAAGCTTACCTCAACCCGATTAAAGTTAAATTAGATGAAAGTGCTTCAGCTGCAATCAACGCAAGCGTGGCTTGTGTAGAACAGATTGTAAATGAAGGGCGTACAGCTTACGGCATTAACACAGGTTTTGGTTTACTTGCTTCAACCAAGATTGCTCCTGAAGATTTAGAAAAATTACAGCGTTCGTTAGTTCTTTCACATGCAGCAGGTGTAGGTGAAGCACTTGATGATGCGATGGTTCGTTTAATTATTCTATTGAAAGCAAATAGCTTGGCACGTGGCTTCTCAGGTATTCGCCGTAAAGTCATTGATGCTTTGTTGGCTTTAATTAATGCTGAAGTTTATCCGCACATTCCTCTTAAAGGTTCAGTAGGCGCTTCAGGTGACTTGGCACCACTTGCACATATGTCTTTGATTTTACTTGGTGAAAGTAAAGCGCGTTATAAAGGTGAGTGGTTACCAGCAGTTGAAGCTTTAAAAATTGCAGGCTTAGAACCAATTTCTTTAGCAGCGAAAGAAGGCTTAGCGCTTTTAAACGGTACACAAGTTTCGACTGCTTATGCTTTACGTGGCTTGTTTGAAGCTGAAGATTTATTTGCTGCTGCGACAGTTTGTGGTGGCTTAAGTGTTGAAGCAATGCTGGGTTCACGCTCACCGTTCGATGCACGTATTCATGAAGTACGTGGTCAACGTGGTCAAATTGATGTGGCGGCGGCTTATCGTGACTTATTGACGGATTCGAGTGAAATTGCACATTCACACGAAGACTGTAGCAAAGTTCAAGATCCGTATTCTTTACGTTGCCAACCACAGGTGATGGGTGCATGTCTAACTCAAATCCGTCAGGCTGCTGAAGTTTTAGAAATTGAAGCAAATGCGGTATCTGATAACCCACTTGTTTTTGCAGAACAAGGTGATGTGATTTCTGGTGGTAACTTCCATGCGGAACCTGTAGCAATGGCGGCAGATAATTTAGCATTGGCAATCGCAGAAATTGGTTCACTTTCAGAACGTCGTATTTCGATGATGATGGACCGTCACATGTCACAGCTTCCACCGTTCTTGGTTGCAAATGGCGGTGTGAACTCAGGTTTCATGATTGCTCAAGTGACAGCAGCAGCTCTTGCGAGTGATAACAAAGCACTTGCACATCCAGCGAGTGTTGATAGTTTGCCAACTTCAGCGAATCAGGAAGACCATGTATCAATGGCACCGAATGCAGGTAAACGTCTTTGGTATATGGCTGACAACGTCCGTGGCATTTTAGCTGTCGAATGGTTAGGCGCTTGTCAGGGTCTAGACTTCCGTGAAGGCTTAAAAAGCTCGCCTAAACTTGAACAAGCTCGTAAAATCTTGCGCGATCAAGTTCCTTACTACAGTGAAGACCGTTTCTTTGCTCCTGATATTGAACAAGCAAGTGAATTACTTTCGAGTGGCTGTTTAAACGAGTTACTTATTCCAAAACTACTCCCTAGTTTATCTGAAGTGTGATTGATAAAACGGTCACATGGAGTGGCCGAATCTAACTAAATTTCCTCAAGGATTGGAGATTATAATGTCACAAAACTCCACACTACAGCGGGGATTGAACACCCGCCATATTCGTTTCTTGGCATTGGGCTCAGCAATTGGAACTGGGCTTTTCTATGGTTCGGCTACCGCCATTAAAATGGCGGGGCCTTCAGTATTACTCGCGTATATCGTTGCAGGGATTGCAATTTATATCGTTATGCGCGCACTGGGTGAAATGGCTGTCCATAACCCAGTATCCGGTTCATTTAGCCACTATGCATCACAATACATTAGTCCTTTGGCAGGTTTTACTACGGGCTGGACTTATGTGTTTGAAATGGTGATTGTCGCGATTGCCGATGTCACCGCTTTTGGTATTTATATAGGGTTCTGGTATCCCGATGTGCCACGGTGGATCTGGATTTTATCTCTGATTATGTTCTTGGGTGCCATTAACCTGATTCACGTTAAAGTCTTTGGTGAACTCGAATTCTGGCTTTCCATCATTAAAGTTAGTGCCATTGTTGCCATGATTTTAGGTGGAATAGGCTTAATGTTCTATGGCTTCCACGCTGACCATAGCAGTGTGGTACCGGGTATTCAAAACTTATGGATTTATGATGGCTTTATGCCGCATGGCATTGCAGGCTTAGTTGCATGTTTATCTGTGGTTGTATTTGCTTTCGGTGGTATCGAAATTATCGGTTTAACTGCTGGCGAATCACAAGACCCTAAAACGACTTTGCCAAAAGCAATTAATGCTGTTCCAGTACGTATTTTACTTTTCTATGTACTGACCATTTTTGTTTTGATGTCGATTTTCCCATGGAATCAAATTGGTAGCCAAGGTAGTCCATTTGTACAAATTTTTGAAAATTTAGGCATTAAATCTGCCGCGAATATTCTAAATATTGTGGTGGTGACTGCTGCGATTTCGGCAATTAATAGTGATGTATTTGGCGCTGGCCGTATGCTTTATGGTATGGCAAACCGTGGTCAAGCACCTCGCATTTTCCAAAAATTATCGCGTAATGGTGTGCCTTGGATGACTGTTGTGGTTATGGCTGGCGTGCTGTTAATTGGTGTGGTGTTGAACTACCTAATTCCTGAAAATGTATTCATGATCATTGCATCAATTGCGACTTTTGCAACGGTTTGGGTATGGCTCATGATTTTACTTTCGCAAGTTGCGATGCGCCGTAAATTATCTACTGCTGAAATTAAGGCACTGGATTTCCCTGTATGGGGTTGGCCAGTTGCACCTGCGTTCGCGATTGGTTTTATGGTGTTCATTTTAGTGATGATGGGTTATTTCCCTGATTCACGTCCTGCAATTTATGTCGGAATAACATGGCTTGCACTCTTAACTATTGCTTATCGCATATGGGTAAAACCACAGCAAAGCTTGGGAAAGGAAAGTAATCCTATCCAGCAAAATGTTGAGATAGAAAGCTAACAAATGAACTGCCCAATGGTTTAACTATTGGGCAGTTTTGAGGAAAGGCTCATGAAAAAACTTTGGCAGAATTGCCACATTGCGACCATGCAAAATGGGCAATACTCCTACATTGAAGATGCTGCAATTGTCACAGAAGGGCATCTCATTCAGTGGATTGGAAAACAACAACAACTTCCTACCGACACATATTCCGAAACAGTTGATTTAAACGGTGCTTGGGTGACCCCAGGGTTCATCGACTGTCATACGCATAGTGTATTTGGTGGCAACCGTAGTGTTGAGTTTGAAAAGCGCTTACAAGGTGTAAGTTATGCTGAAATTGCAGCAAGCGGTGGCGGTATTGCCAGTACAGTACGTGCAACGCGTGAAGCAAGCGAAGAACAACTATTAAATTCGGCACTTAAACGTATTCGTTGCATGCAACAAGACGGTGTAACCACCATCGAAATTAAGTCTGGTTACGGACTCAACTACGAAAACGAGCGCAAAATGCTGCGTGTGATCCGTCAAATTGGTGAAGCTTTACCAATGACGGTCAAAAGTACCTGTTTAGCTGCTCATGCTTTACCGCCAGAGTACAAAGACCAAAGCGATGCTTATATCGAGCATATCTGTACAGAAATGTTGCCTAAACTGCATGCTGAAGGTTTAGTCGATGCAGTTGATGCGTTCTGCGAGCATTTAGCATTTTCACCTGCTCAGGTCGAACGTGTTTTTAAAACAGCACAATCATTGGGTCTACCCGTTAAGCTTCATGCTGAACAGCTCTCATCATTAGGTGGCTCAAGTTTGGCAGCACGTTATCATGCATTGTCGGCTGACCATTTGGAGTACATGACCGAAGATGATGTCAAAGCCATGGCAGAGTCGGGTACGGTTGCTGTGTTACTACCGGGCGCCTTTTATCTATTACGTGAAACACAATATCCACCGATTGAAAGTCTCATTAAACATGGCGTGCGTATTGCGCTTTCGAGTGATTTAAATCCGGGCACATCTCCAGCACTTTCTTTACGTTTAATGCTCAACATGGGCAGTACGTTATTCCGTTTAACGCCTGAGCAAGCATTAGCTGGTGTCACCATTCATGCTGCACAAGCACTTGGTTTAGAGCAAACGCACGGCAGTCTGGAGCAGGGTAAAGTCGCTGACTTTGTGGCTTGGGATATTGAGCATCCATCTGAAATTGTTTACTGGCTGGGCGGAGATTTGCCTAAGCGAGTCGTTCAGCATGGACAAGAAGTTATTTTTTAAACGGTGTCACATGAATCACACATTTAAATGGCAAGGTCGCCATGATGGCGAGGGTGAAGCACACCAACGTATTCACCATATTATGAATAAAACCCAACACGCTGAATTTGCGTTGATTGGTTTTAGCTCGGATGAAGGCGTGAAACGTAATAAAGGCCGAGTCGGTGCTGCCGATGCGCCAGACGCAATCCGTAATCAGCTTGCCAATTTACCTATTCATCGTCCAGTCAGTATTGTCGATTTGGGTACAGTGACCTGCGAATATGACAATTTAGAGCAAGCCCAAACAGAGTTGGCTGAGCAAGTCGCAACTAGCCTACAAAATGGTTTAAAACCGATTGTACTGGGTGGTGGACATGAAGTTGCATTTGGCAGCTTTAGCGGTCTGTTCCAATATGTACAAGCCCACGCGCCAGATAAAAAAATAGGCATTATTAACTTCGATGCCCATTTTGATTTGCGTGAAGCAGAGCATGCAACTTCTGGAACACCTTTCTTACAAGCAGCGCGACTTTCAGAACAGCATCAAAAACAATTTAATTATTTATGTATTGGTGTGGCTAACCATGCCAATACTAAAGTTTTGTTTGATACAGCCGATGCTCTAAATTGCTCATATTTACGTGATCATGAGGTTAATATTTTTAACCTATCTAATGTTCTTGCAGCGGTTGATGCTTTTATTGAAAAAGTAGACTGTTTGTACGTTACGATTGATTTAGATGTCTTCGCGGCCGCGGTTGCACCCGGAGTAAGTGCACCAGCTGTAAAAGGAATTGATTTAGCCACTTTTGAAGCAATTTTTAAGCATATTCAAGAGACTGGAAAAATCAAACTTTTAGATATTGCTGAGTGCAATCCAAAATTTGATTTAGACAATAGAACAGCAAAACTGGCTGCGTATATTGTTTATCAATATTTGTTTTCTTGAGAAACAATTTTTAATGTAGAAATTCAAAAGTGCACTGAGATCGCTCATGTGCACTTTTTTAAGTGTCTGAACCATTAAAGTCAGATGTGGAATATAGATAGCAACTATAAATAATTTAATTAAAAAGAAAATTAATTTATAAAATCATTGAGTTAAAAAAATACTCGATTTTTACACTATTTTATATGCTGCTTGGCACGTAATTTGTTTTGTCTTTATTTTAACCTTTGTTAAATATTTCTGGATAATTAAATGAAAAACAGAACCTTACATTTTGCTTGTATCAGTGTTTTATTTTGGATGTCTCATTCTTCTAATGCTGCAACCCCCGAAATAAATACAAATACCATCGAAAAATCACAATCTAAACAAAACAGTGGTGTCTCTGTTCGGGTGAAAGCTTTAAACCAGCTTTTACAAGAACAGTGGGAATACACTTTGAGAAATAACCCTGAAACTGCAACGACTTTAGGAGATTTACGCTACAACAATCGATGGACCGAGGTTTCAAAAAATCAGATCGAGAAAGATAAAAAAAGTACTCAAAATTTTTTAAAACGTTTTGAAGCAATTGATAGCACAGGGTTTTCAGCAACTGATCAATTAAATAAAGATCTAATGATTTATCAGTTGAAAGAGACACTTAAAAGTTATGATTTGAAACTCTATGAGATGCCTTTCAATCAAATGTGGGGGCTACATTTACAGTTTCCGGGATTTATTAGTTCGATTCCCTTTGATAATGCGAAGCAATATCAAGACTATATTGCTCGTTTAAAACAAATTCCTCTTATTCTTGATCAAGGTATTCAGTTAGCGAAACAAGGGCAAAAAGACGGCTTGATGCCACCGAAATATTTAATTGAAAAGGTGGCAAAGCAGATTAATAGCATTGCAACTCCCGCAGGGAGGGACAGTGTGTTTGCTTCTCCATTAAAGCAATTTCCAAATAGTATTTCGAAACCAGAACAAGAGCGCTTAAGCCGTGAAATACTACAGGCCATAGATCAAAATGTTCGACCTGCCTATCAAAAACTAGGCACGTTTATTCAGAAAGATTACTTACCCTATGGACGACAACACGAGGGTATATGGAGCTTGCCAAAAGGTGACGAGCTCTATCGCTTTTATGTAGAAAATAATACGACCACGTTGGAAAGCCCTGAAACTATTCATCAGCTCGGATTAAAAGAAGTTGCTCGTATAGAAGCGGAAATGCTGAAAATTGCGAAGGCACAAGGTTTCAATGACTTAAAAAGTTTCCAACAATCCTTAAAAACAAATCCAGCCGTTTTCCCAAAATCTCGTGAAGAAATTTTAGAGATTTATCGCGGATATATTGCCCAAATGCAACCAGAGTTGCCGAAGCTGTTTGGTTTATTGCCAAAAAATAAAGTCGAAGTTTTACCTGTAGAGCAATATCGAGAAAAAGAAGCGGCAGGTGCGGAATATCACCAAGGAACACCTGATGGTTCACGACCTGGACAAGTTTATGTAAATACTGGCGATTTCTCTGAACGTTCCAAAATATCAATGGAAGCGACTGCTTACCATGAGGCAATTCCCGGCCATCATATGCAGATTGATATTGCCCAAAACCTGCCAAACTTACCAATGTTCCGAAAGCAACCCAACCATACTGCTTATATTGAAGGATGGGCACTTTATGCCGAACAATTGGGTAAAGATGTTGGTTTCTATAAAGACCCGCTTTCAGACTATGGAAGACTATCGAGTGAGTTGTTCCGTGCTTGTCGTCTAGTGGTTGACACTGGAGTACATTATAAAAAGTGGACCCGTCAGCAAATGATTGATTTTATGCGAGAACACTCAGCTTTAGATGAACCTGATATTCAGGCAGAGACAGATCGCTATATTGCTATTCCTGCCCAAGCATTGGCATACAAGATGGGCCAACTGAAAATTTTAGAGCTACGGGAGCTCGCGAAACATGAGCTTGGGGATCGTTTTGATATAAAAGCATTCCATGACATGATCTTAAATGCAGGAACCTTGCCTTTAAATATTCTGGATGCCCGTATTAAAAATTGGATTAAGGAACAAAAAGCGGCAGCTTAAAACAAAATTCGAAATTTAGGTCAGGTCCTCGTTGGGCCTGATTTAAAAACAGATAGAAAACATAATATAATAATAAAAAATATATTTTCGAAACTAGAAATGGGAAAAACCTTAAAAGAATATCAGGCTATTATTTTTGATTTAGATGGCACTTTAGTCGACTCCTTTAGCTTCTTTTTAGGTGCTTTAAATCAGCTTGCCAAGAAGCATAAATTTAAATCTGTAGAGCTACATGAAGTAGAGCAGTACAAACATCTTTCACCAAAAGAAATTATGAAAGAGATGAATGTTTCTAGGTGGAAACTGCCTTGGATTGCCAAAGATTTCATTCGTTTAATGAAAGAAAGAGACCAAGAAGTTTACATGTTTGAAGGCATGCGGGACCACTTAATTGAACTACATAATCGGGGATATACGCTCGCAATTATTACTTCAAACTCTAAAGAAAACTGTCAAAGTCTTTTGGGTGCAGAGCTATGTGAGCTTTTTGCTCATATTGATGGTGGCTCGTCTATATTTGGCAAAGCTAAACGAATTAAGCGTGTTCTAAACATTTTGAATTTAAATAAAGAGCAGGCCATTTATGTCGGAGACCAAACGACTGATGGCGAAGCTGCACATAAAGCAGGCATTGATTTTGCTGCGGTAGGTTGGGGGTATACATCGGCTGAAAAATTAAAAACCATTCAGCCCAAAGTCGTGCTCAATGACTTGGCAACCATGAAAGAATTTTTCTAAATATATGAAATGCAGGACAAACCATGAATAACAATAACAACCCGATTGGAATGATTGATTCTGGTTTAGGCGGGCTGTCTCTATTTAAGTACATTCGGCAGGCCCTTCCGAATGAAGACATTATCTATTTCGCTGACTCGAAATATGTCCCGTATGGAGACAAAGAAAGCGACTGGATTGTTTCACGAACCACGCATTTAATTTCAAATCTAGTTGCACAGGGTAAATGTAAGGCGATCGTGATTGCTTGTAACACCATGACGGCTGTAGCGATTGAAACAATCAGAGCACAAATTAGTGTTCCACTTATTGCGATAGAACCAGCGGTAAAACCCGCGGTAGCAATGACTGTGAGCAAGCATATTGCTGTTTTGGCAACTGCCACCACAGTGAAGGGCAAAAACTTAAAAAGTTTAATTGAAACGTATGCCCAAGATATTAAAGTGTCTTTGGTGCCTTGTATTGGCTTAGCCGAAAAAATCGAAACGGGCAAAGCGCATACAGCGGAAGTTAAGGATTATTTGAAAAATATTTTGGCGCCGTTAGTCGAGCAAAAAGTCGATACGATTATTTTAGGATGCACACACTATCCATTTGTCTCAGACACGATTCAGGAAATTGTAGGCCGTGATATCCAAATTATTGAGCCTTCGGAAGCTGTAACAGCGCAATTAATTCGGCAGCTCAAACAATATCATTTAAGTTCTGAAAGTCCAAATGAGGGGAATCATATTATTTGGACCAGTTCAGACCCGTTGGAAGTTGCGGACGTGACTTTTTCTTTGTTAGGTACACGTTTATCTGTAAAAGCTATTGAAAAGTAAACTTTATAAAAGATGATAAGAGGTATATGCTTATCATCTTATATATCTATATAAACTATTAAATTAGAATTAACGATTAATCTATTTTATTAACTAAAAATATATAACCCAATTTTATATTTTAAATTTAATTAAAAGCCATAAATATAATAGGGAGAATAATGTTATATAAATATGAGTAAAATTATTATATTTAAATTTTTTTATTAAAATAAATTGACGTTCTTTATTATACCAATTATGATTTCGTTGCTGGCCTACATTGCCAGCCGGTTTTAGCAGACCGACCCTAGCGTAGCGGGTTATACTTTTCTAAGTATTTCCCGTGTGGAACCTTTGTGCCCCCCTTTTTCTCTATGGTAGGGCGGAAGGGGGACGCGTTCGCGCGTGCTGGTCGCTAGGTCAGTCTGCTAACCCTCTTTCGTTCTACCACCATAAATTAATTCGCGGTGATCTGGTGGTAGGACTCCATTTTTAAGGAGTTGGCCATGCCACAATTTAAACTCATTTTCTCTCTTATTTAACTATTTTATTTATTTAAAATTTGGGTTTTCTATATCCTGATTTTTTATATTTATAAATTATTTTTTATCTTAAAATATAAATTATTTTATTTTTCT
>Ga0268266_10004274_pt1 | contig 13748 bp, 11 predicted proteins | sample KBSS13metaG_FD_190356 | JGI IMG/M metagenome (GOLD analysis project Ga0268266, IMG submission 190356) | Switchgrass rhizosphere microbial communities from Kellogg Biological Station, Michigan, USA - KBS S1-3 metaG (SPAdes) (version 2) | ecosystem: Host-associated > Plants > Roots > Rhizosphere...
GGCGACGTCACCGGAGAGCACTGCGTCAACGCGTCGCTGCGCGCTGCGATACGAGCTGATCCAAGTGTTCGTCAGGATGCGGAAAAGCCATGCACGCACATTGGTTCCATCGGAGAACCTGTGAAATCCGGCATACGCCTTGACCATCGTCTCCTGCACCAAGTCTTCAGCGTCCGCCGGCCGCCGCGTGTACCGAAGCGCCGCGCGGTAGAGCTGATCGACCAACGGCAGCACATCGCGAACGAAACGCGCCGACACGTCATCTGTCCAGTCGCTCATATGAGCAGCCTGGCACCTCAAGCGGACTTGAGGTCAAGTCATTTTGCCGAAGACGCAAAGCCCCCGACGCGTAATGCGCCGGGGGCTTTGTCGCGTTACGTCAGTAGCGGTAGTGCTCGGGCTTGTACGGGCCCTCGACATCGACACCGATGTACTCCGCCTGCTCCTTGGTGAGCTTGGTCAGCGTGCCGCCGAGCGCCTCGACGTGGATGCGCGCCACCTTCTCGTCCAGGTGCTTGGCCAGTCGGTAGACGGCGTTGTCGTACTCGTCGTTCTTGGTCCACAGCTCGATCTGTGCAATCACCTGATTGGAGAAGCTGTTGCTCATCACGAACGACGGGTGACCGGTCGCGTTGCCCAGGTTCAACAAGCGGCCCTCGGACAGCACGATGATCGACTTGCCGTCGTCAAACGTCCACTGATCAACCTGCGGCTTGATGTTGAGCCGCTTGGCGCCGGACTTCTCCAGCGCAGCCATCTGGATCTCGTCGTCGAAGTGACCGATGTTGCCCAGGATCGCCTGGTGCTTCATCGACTTCATGTGATCGAGCGTGATGATGTCCTTGTTGCCCGTCGAGGTGATGATGATGTCGGCCTCGCCGACACCCTGCTCGACGGTCACCACATCGAAGCCGTCCATCAGTGCCTGCAGCGCGTTGATCGGATCGATCTCGGTGACGGCCACCCGCGCGCCCTGGCCCGCCATTGACTCCGCGCAGCCCTTGCCGACGTCGCCGTAGCCACAGATCAGCACCTTCTTGCCACCGATCAACACGTCGGTGCCGCGGTTGATGCCGTCGATCAGCGAGTGCCGGGTGCCGTACTTGTTGTCGAACTTGCTCTTGGTAACCGAGTCGTTGACGTTGATCGCCGGGAACGGCAGCTCACCCGCAGCCTCGAACTGGTAGAGCCGCAGCACGCCGGTCGTGGTCTCCTCGGTGACGCCCTGGACCGACTCGGCGATCTTCGTCCACTTGTCCTTTTCGGTCTCGAAGCGCGTCCGCACCAGGTTGAGGAAAACCTTCCACTCCGCGGAGTCGTCCTCATCGGCGGGCGGCACCACACCGGCCTTCTCGTACTGCGCGCCGCGCAGCACCAGCATGGTGGCGTCGCCGCCGTCGTCGAGGATCATGTTGGCCGGCTCGCCCGGCCAGGTCAGCATCTGCTCGGCGGCCCACCAGTACTCCTCGAGCGTCTCGCCCTTCCACGCGAACACCGGCGTGCCCTTGGGCTCCTCCGGCGTGCCGTGCGGACCGACGACGACGGCCGCCGCGGCGTGGTCCTGGGTGGAGAAGATGTTGCATGATGCCCAGCGAACTTCGGCACCGAGGGCAACCAAAGTCTCGATCAGCACCGCGGTCTGGACGGTCATGTGCAGCGAACCGGAAACCCGGGCGCCCTTCAGCGGCTGCACATCGTGGTACTCGCGCCGCAGCGACATCAGGCCTGGCATCTCGTGCTCGGCCAGCCGGATCTCCTTGCGGCCGAACTCGGCCAAGGACAGGTCAGCCACCTTGAAGTCGATGCCGTTGAGCACGTCGGCCTTCAACTCAGTCATGTATTAGAGCCCTTCTTCGTTCGTCATTGCCAATGTGCGCACGGACGTACGCAGCGGCGACACCCATGCGGAAACCCCCTTAGCCTGCGGGCTCGCGGGACAGGCGCTTGTGCGGTTGAACAGCAGGGGCGCTCTGACAGCTAAGGAGTATCTACAACACCGTAGCGTTCGGCGAACGGCGTCATCAAACGGGCGAGGTCGCGGGCGACGTCGTGGTCGGCCTCCGGCGGCATCGAAACATAGCTCATCGCGAGCCTGACGATGGCCCGGGCAAGTACCCCCGCGTCCTCCTCGCTCGTGCGCACCCAGCTATTCATGAAGGTCTCGGTCAGCCGTTCCGAACAGCGCGTGATGATCGGCGCGGAGTCCGTGGTGATCAGCTGTAACAGGTCTGGTTTGGTGGTACCGGTCAGCAGCGAGATCACCAGCGGGTCTGCGGCCGACTCGGCGAAGAAGTCGCGGAACCCCTGCAGAAACGCGGCATAGATGTCGCCGGCGTTGCCTCCGATCGCGTCTTCGATCTGATCCACCAGCCGGTCGGCCAGCCGCAGCGCGTAGCCCTGCGCCAGCCCTTGGCGCGATCCGAATTCGTTGTAGATCGTCTGGCGGCTGATGCCTGCGGCCTTCGCGACGTCCGACAGCGTGATCGAGGACCAATCACGACTCACGAGGAGTTCCCGCATGCCGTCCAAAATCGAATCGCGCAGCAGCACCCGGGACGCCTCGGCGTACGGAATGCGCTGCGCGCTTCGCGGGTCGCGCGGGCTAGTCACACGCGCAACCGTAGCGGTCACGACCGTGCGACCTCCACCATCTCGAAGTCGGATTTCGCCGCGCCGCAGTCCGGGCAACTCCAGTCGTCGGGGATGTCGTCCCACCGGGTGCCCGGGGCGATGCCGTCCTCCGGCCAGCCCTTGGCCTCGTCGTATTCGAATCCGCACTGCACGCAGATGAACAGCTTGAATGCGGCCGTGGGCTCTTCGCGCAAGCGCTCATCGCTGGTCATCGGGTTGCTCCTGTCATTTCGAAGTCGACCTTCTCGCGTACTGCACAGTCCGGGCAACACCAGTCTTCGGGTATTTCGCTGAAGGGCGTGCCCGCGGGAAACCCTTCCCGCGGAGCGCCTTTCGTCTCGTCGTAGACGTAATCGCAGCCGGGGCATGTGAAGGTGCTCATGCCGGCGCTCCGTACTTGGCCATCACCTTGTCGCGCATCCGCGGCTGCACGTTGACGCGGGTGATGTCGCCGCCATAGTGCTCGAGCACCCGGTGATCCATCACGCGACGCCACAGCGGCGGGAAGTACGTCAGCGCGATCATCGACGCGTATCCGCTCGGCAGGTTCGGCGCGCCCTCCATGCTGCGCAGCGTCTGGTAGCGCCGCGTCGGGTTGGCGTGGTGATCGCTGTGCCGTTGCAGGTGGTACAGGAACAGGTTGGTCACGATGTGGTCGGAGTTCCAGCTGTGCACCGGCGCGCACCGCTCGTAGCGGCCGCTTTCCAGCTTCTGGCGCAGCAGGCCGTAGTGCTCGAGGTAGTTGACCGTCTCCAGAAGCGTGAAACCGAACACCGCAGAGATGACAACGTACGGAATGAGTGCGGCACCGAAGACCGCGACCAGGATGCCGTAGAACACCACCGACATTGCCCATGCGTTGAGCACATCGTTGGACCAGTGCCACGGACTCTTGCCAGCACGTCGCAGCCGCTGGGCTTCCAGTTCCCACGACGACTTGAGGCTGCCAAATACGCTGCGCGGCAAGAACTCCCAGAACGTCTCGCCGAAGCGGGCCGACGCCGGGTCCTCCGGGGTGGCGACGCGGACGTGGTGGCCGCGGTTGTGCTCGATGTAGAAGTGGCCGTAGCAGGTCTGGGCCAGCGTGATTTTCGACAGCCAGCGCTCGAGTTCGTCCTTCTTGTGGCCCATTTCGTGTGCGGTGTTGATGCCCACGCCTCCGAGCACACCCACCGAAAGCGCCAGACCGATCTTCGCCGGCCAGCCCAGCCCGCCGTCGAAACCGAGCCAAGTCAGGTCGGACGCGGTGAACAGGTACGCGCCCAGGACCACGCTGGCGTACTGGAACGGGATGTAGATGTAGGTGCAGTAGCGGTAGTACTTGTCGTTCTCCAACCGCTCCATCACCTCGTCGGGCGGGTTCTGACCATCGGGGCCGAACCTGAGGTCAAGCGCGGGCAGCAGGATGTAGAGCAGGATCGGCCCGATCCAGAACGGCACCTGGGCCGCCGCGTGCCAACCCCACTGGTTGAACGCCCACACCAACGGCAGCATCACGAACAGCGCCGTCGGTGCGATCAGCCCCATCAGCCACAGATAGCGCTTCTTGTCGCGCCACTGGGCGACCTCGAGGTCGGACATTTGAGTGGTCACTACATGCCTCCTGAAGTGAGTGCCATCACGTCGTACCGTTGACTATAGGGCCGTTTTTGTCGGCTGTCTAGACACAGAGGCATGTTTTGTAAAGATCGAGCTAGGCGCTGGCGAGCACCTCTTCCCGTTGCGCCAGCGCCGAGTGCCTGCGCCCGTAGGCGAAGTAGATGATCACGCCGACGGCCATCCAGACCACGAACCGGATCCACGTCAGCGTCGTCAGGTTCAACATCAGCCACACGCAAGCAAGGATCGACAGGATCGGCACCAGGGGTACGCCCGGTGCTCGGAAACCGCGTTCCAGGTCGCCGCGCGTGCGGCGCAGGATCATCACACCGGCGGACACCAGGACGAACGCGAACAGGGTGCCGACGTTGACCATCTCCTCGAGCTTGGCCATGGGAAACAGCGCCGCCGTCAGCGCCACGACAACACCGACCAGCACCGTGATGCGCACCGGCGTGCCGCGCTCACCGGTCTGCGCCAGACTGGCGGGCAACAGCGTGTCGCGGGACATCGCGAACAACACCCGCGACTGCCCGAGCATCAGCACCATGACCACGGTGGTGAGCCCGGCCAGAGCGCCGATCGCAATCGCCTTGGCCGCCCAGTCGACGCCGTTCAGTTGGAAGGCCGTCGCGAGGTTGGCGCCGGAATCCTCACTCGCGCTCTTCAGGTCGTAGTAGTGCACCATGCCCGACAGCACCACCGACACCGCCACATAGAGCAGGGTGACGATGATCAACGAGGCGATGATGCCGCGCGGTACGTCGCGCTGCGGCCGCTTGGTCTCCTCGGCGGTGGTGGCCACGACGTCGAACCCGATGAATGCGAAGAACACGATCGACGCGCCGGCCAGCACCCCATACCAGCCGTAGGTGCTGCTGCCTGCGCCGGTGAGCAACGAAAACAGCGACTGCTCAGTCGCCTCGGAGCCGCCGGCGGCCGCGGGCGGAACGAACGGCGAATAATTGGCGGCCTTGATGAAGAAGGCGCCGACCACGATCACCAAGAGCACGACACCCACCTTGATCGCGGTGATGACCGCGCTGACGCGCGACGACAACTTGGTGCCCAACGCCAGCAGCAATGTCAGTACGGCGACAATCAGCAGAGCCCCCCAGTCAACCTTCAGCGGCCCCAATTCCACTGTCCCGCCGGAGAATCCGAAGACTGTGCCGAGATACGTCGACCAACTCTTGGAGACCACCGCGGCGCCGACCGCGAACTCCAGAATCAGATCCCAACCGATGACCCACGCGACGAATTCGCCGAACGTCGCGTACGAGAACGTGTAGGCGCTGCCCGCCACCGGCACGGTCGATGCGAACTCCGCGTAGCACAGCGCCGCCAGGCCGCATGCGATGGCAGCGATGATGAACGAGACGGAGATCGCCGGGCCGGTGATGTTGCCCGCGGTTGAGGCGGTGACGGTGAAAATGCCCGCGCCGACGACCACGGCGACGCCGAACACGGTGAGGTCCCACCAGGTGAGGTCCTTACGCAACCGCGTTGAGGGCTCGTCGGTGTCCTCGATCGACTGCTCGACAGACTTGACTCGCCAACCCATAGAACCCGTAGCCATCACCGGCCCCTTCCTGGTCCCGCCAGCCGGGATCTATTCGGTACTGTTCCCCCGATGGGGCGGAGTTATAACCACGCGATCGTGATAGGTGCCAGCCTGGCCGGCCTGTGCGCGGCGCGCGTGCTGTCAGACGTCAGCGAGCGGGTCACCGTCTACGAGCGCGACCCGCTGCCTGCGGGCCCCGAGAACCGCGCCGCCGTCCCGCAGGGCAAGCACGTGCACCTGCTGATGGCGCGCGGTGCTCAGGAGTTCGAGCAGCTGTTTCCAGGCCTTCTCGAGAAGATGGTGGCCGACGGGGTGCCGATCCTCGAAAATCGGCCTGACTGCATCCATTTCGGGGCGGCCGGTCACGTGCTCGGCACCGCTCATCGGCTGCAGGACGAGTTCACCGCATATGTGCCGAGCCGGCCGCAGCTGGAGTGGCAGATCCGGCTCCGCGTGCTGGCCATCGACAACGTCGACATCGTCTCGGCCGCCGTGAGCGAACCGACCTACGACGCCGCACAACAGCGTGTGACGGGCGTGCGGCTCGACTCCGGCGAGGTAGTCGACGCCGACCTGGTCGTCGACGCTGCGGGACGCGGCACCCGGCTGCCGGTTTGGCTGGAGACATGGGGATACGGGCGTCCACATGAGGAGACCGTCGACGTCGGCATCGCCTATGCCAGCCACCAGGTGCGTGTTCCCGATGGCTTGTTGGCCGAGAAGGTCGTGGTGGCCGGTGCGTCACGGGCACAGCCGCTGGGCATCGGAATGCTCTTCTACGAAGACGGCAACTGGAACGTCACGACGTTCGGAATCGGCAGGGTCGAGCCGCCGCAGACCTTCCCCGAGATCCTCGCCCTCGCCGACGAGATCCTGCCCGCACACGTCTCGTCCGCGTTGCGCCGCGGCACTCCGCTCGGCGAGATGGCCTTCCACAAGTACCCGACCAGTCGGTGGCGTCGATACGACAAACTCGAGCGCTTCCCCGCGGGCATCATTCCGTTCGGCGACTCGGTGGTGAGCTTCAACCCGACGTTCGGCCAGGGCATGACCATGACAGCGATCCAGGCAAGCAACCTGCGGACGGTGCTGGCCCTGGGCGACGACGGTGTCGCGGGCCGACTGGCCAAGGCCACAGCCAAGACGACGTGGCCGGTCTGGATGATGACCTCGATCGGGGATCTCACGCTGCACAACGCCACCGGTGAGACGAAGTGGTGGTACAAGCCAGTGGGCAGTCTCTTCGATCAATTCCTCGGCGCCGCGGAGACGGATCCCGTTCTGGCGGAATGGTTTTTACGCCGGTTCAGCCTGCTCGACAGCCTCTACATGGTGCCCTCGGCCCGGCTGATCGGCCGCACCGTCCGGCACAACATGCGGATGTGGCTGGCCGATAAGCGGCGCCGACCGGCCGTTGCACGTGCAACGAGCACGGTTGGCTGACGAATACGAGTTGCGCCGACCAATGAACGTAGCTGAGCTGCGGCCTCACAATCCCGGTGTTTCCGGCTGAGCGAGCCCTAAAGCATCACGGGCCCGGGCCATTTCGGTCAATATGCTATCGGCTGGCATTCGTTCGACAACGCTCATCAGCGCGAGACGAGCGGGCGCGCCACGCAGCGCGTAATCATCAAGGGCCGCACGCAATTCGAATAGCGTGGCGCCCTGACGGCGCGCGAGTTGTATTGCGCCATCAACGTCGGCTTGCCGGTCCGTGGGGTCCTTCTGGACGGACCCACGTAATCGCAGTAGTTCCGCGTCGTAGAAGTGCATCTGGGTGGTGCGCGCGAACTGAAGTGCGGTGTCAAGGCGGCCGCGGGCCGCTTCTGGTTGTCCGGCGGCGCTCAACAGTCGGCTGAGGACAGCGTCGTAGTACGTGCGGAATCGATTGATTTCGAGCGTGCGCCAAGTCTCAAGGAGGCTACGCAGGGTGTCGATATGACTATTGAGGGTTGTATCGCCCTCGGCTACGGCGGTGAGGCCGTCGACTGCAGCGCGGCACGTGTCGCCTTCCAGTCGCCACTGATCGAAACCATGTCGCTCGGCCAGTTCGCTGACTTCTGCGGCAAGGGCTCCGGCACGGTCGAGATGACCGGCCTCCATGTGCATCCAGGTTTGGAGTGATCGAGTGAACGCCAAGCTGTACGGGCCTCGAGGGAATGCCTGGTCCGTGGCTCGCTGGGCCGCCTGAGTCAGCAGGCCGTCGGCGCCGGCGAGATCGCCTCGAAAGAGATGAACCACTCCTAGGTGCATCCGCGCGTGTGTCTCAGGATCTGTGAGGTTGCGCCAGACGGCGTCAATCCTGCGGACGTCTTCGCCGGCTAGGCCGACCAGCGCCTCCTCGAAATGAGAATGGGCGTCGCTGAACTCGCCGCGGCGGAATGCCAGCACACCCGCCATCTCCGCGATCACGGCACGGCGCGCCTGGTCTCCGTGTTCGAGGCCTGTCCGCAGGGACTCAATCAGTTGGGCTACCCGCCGCAAATCCGCACGTACCGTGAAATAGCCAACGACCGCCACCAGCGCCGCGAAAAGTTCGTCGTCTCGCAGATCCGTACCAGCTAGCTGCAAGCATCGTTCGAAATCGACGGCGGCGGCTCGGCTTTGATAGCCGTCTGCGGCAGAAGTCAGCAGGCCCCGCTCGAGCCGTGCCGCTCTTTCGGCGTGGTCGCGGCTGGGACCCGACGCGCTGTAGGCCAGCTGCGCAAGTGACTGGCTGAGATAAGTGCGCGCCTCGGCAAGTGCGCCGCGCCGGCGAGCCTCGCTGGATGCCCGCTGATAGGCCGACGCAGCCTCATCGAAGCGCTCTGCCTGCTCGTAGTGGGCGGCGGCCAATCGCCAATCCGGGTCACCCGCGGCCGTCAGGGCGTCACCTTTCCGTTAATTCTCCGGCGCACTGATGGCGGCGCCAGCTCGGCGGCGACTTCGCGCAGCAGCTCGTGGCGAAAGCGCCAGTTGCCAGTTCCAAACTGATCGAGCACTCGCGCATCTGTGAGTTCGTCGAGGGCCTTGTTGATGGCTTCATCCCCGAGGCCGACCACTGCACAAAGCAGGTCGCGATCGATCTCCCGACCAATGATGGCGGCGACTTCCACCACCGGCATGACGTCGGGACTGGTGCGCAGCCGGGCGAATAGCGGCTCATACAACGTCTCGGGTACACCGACGTCGTTGTGCCCGTTGACGACCTCTTCGATGTAGAAGGGCACACCGTCGCAGCGGCGCGCTACCGCGGCGCGATCCTGGGCCGACATAGCGGGGTCGAGGGCGCAGATCAGATCATCGGTCTGCTGTTCGGTCAACGGCGTCAGGTCCAAGACGGTTGCCGGCCACCCGGCCGGCAACCACTCTCCTGGGCGTCCCGTCGCCACCACCATCAAGGCGCCGTTTGCGTTGTCGCGCAAGGAGCTGAGGATCTCAATGGTGGAGTGATCGAACCAGTGCATATCTTCGGCCACCACCAGCCCGGGGGCATTCCTCAAGCAGGCCAACAGGTAATCGCGGACGGCATCACCGATCTGTTCGTAGAGTTTGTGGCCCTGGACGGCGACAGGCTCATAACCCGCTTCGGTGCTGATACTCAATACCGGCGCCAGCAGCGAGATGAGTGCCGACCCCAGCCCGAGAGCGCGCACCTCGTCGCCGAGCAGGCGCAGCCGTTCGGCTGCTTCAGTGGTGCGACCAATGCCGCACCGACGCTCGAGCAGGGCACGGACCGGGTGCAGGCCGGCGTCCGTGTGAAACGGCGATCCCACAAGCTCCAACACGACACCGCCGTCACGCCGGACCAGCTCACCAGCGGCGGCAGCCAGGTGGCTCTTCCCAATTCCGGCCTCACCGCGAAAAACCACAGCAGGTGGAGCAAGCACGCCGGATTTCGCTTGCGCCCAACACATTTCCAGTCGGTTGAGCTCCGAGTCGCGGCCCACCGTACGACCCACAGTCAGGCGGTGCGACGGGGCCCGCTCGCCTACAACGCGGTGATAGGCGATCGGTTCGGTGACACCCTTGACTGGTGCTGCGGCCCGGGCCTCAAGGTCAAACCTATTGCGTATCAACCTCTCAACCGGTTCGGAAACCACCACCGCTCCCGGTGGAGCCAGACTCGAAACGCGAGCAGCCAGGTTGGCGCCCAACCCATCGACACCGCCTCGAGCCTTGTCTAAATACACCAATCCGCGATGCACCCCGACCCGGACACTGATCGCGACTCCGAAGCGGCGCCGAGCTTGCTCACTGAGGCGGGACACCTCCCGGCAGACGTCCAGTCCTGCCCGCACTGCCCGGCAGACATCGTCCTCGTGTGCAATCGGGTAACCGAATAGCGCGAGTAGCCCGTCACCCTTAACGGAGTCGATATGGCCCTCGTAACGATTCACGGCACGCTGGACCTCATCTCGATAGCGACCGACCACCGTGCGGTACGTCTCCGGCTCCACTTGGGTGGAAAGGGCCGTTGAGTCGACTAGGTCGGCGAAGAAGATCGTGAGCCGCCGGATCTCGCCCCCATCGCCAGGTGCCGCCAGCAAGTCCTCGGCGTCGATGTTGCCTTGGTCTACCGTCAGCACCTGGCCGGCCAACGCGGTCGCGGTGGCGAGGTCACCCCGATTGATCGCTTCGATCGCGTCATCGAGCCACTCGTCAATCGACGAGCTTTGCGTTTCGCGGATACCGCCGTCTTTTGACGAGCGCACCCCGCCTTCAACCACGCGATCTATCGTGTCATCACCACGGTAAAGGCGTGCAATAAAGCGCAGCGCAACATCGGACCCACCCGGTTGCTGGCATTGCGTTCGAGGGGAGGCAGATGGACAGTGACGAGTTGCATGCGCTGGTGTCAAGGCATATGCAAGCAGAGGACGCAGGCGACGTCGACGGCGCCGTGGCTGTCTACACAGACGATGTCGAGCACGATGTGGTGGGTTTTCCCGGCAGCCCAAGACATGGGAAAGAAGGCGCGCGCGAATTCTATGAATATCTCGTCGCGAACTTTCGGACCGAAGGCTGGGAAGTCCTGCATCGGTTCGCAACACCGGAGGCACTGGTCCTAGAACAGGCAATGACCGGAACGGTCATCGGTTCGATGCTCGGCCTTCCAGGCAACAACCGCCGCATTACTTTTCGTATGCTGCATGTCTTCCAATTTCGCGACGGCCTGATCAGCCGGGAAAACATCTGGCTTGACTCTGCGGCCATAGTCGACCAGCTGAGCTGACCTGTCGGCCGGAGGACTGCCATGGCAGGGAAGCCGGCGCACTCCCCTGCGTTTACCCCTCCTCTGCAGCGGCTATTGGAGCTACCGTCGAGTAGGGCCGATTGCTAGGGAGGTCTGCGATGACCGCTACCGGGGAAATCAGCGAGAAACAGGCCAGGGAGACCGCCGAGCACGCGCGCGAGGCGCAGTGGCTGGCACCCAGTTTCGGCAAAGAATTGTTCCTCGGCAGACTACGAATGGACCTGGTCCATCCACACCCCAGCGGCTCATCGGAGGACAGCGAGCGCGGCGAGGCGTTCCTCGCCAAGTTGCAGGAGTTCTGCGAGTCGCAGATCGACGCCGCAGTGATCGAGCGCGATGCACAGATTCCGGACGAGGTGATCCTCGGGCTCAAGGACATCGGCGCGTTCGGCATGAAGATCGACACCGAATACGGCGGCCTCGGCCTGTCGCAGGTGTACTACAACAGGGCGCTGGCCATGGTCTGCTCGGTGCACAGCGCGCTGGGCGCGCTGCTTTCCGCGCACCAGTCGATCGGGGTGCCGCAGCCGATCTCGATGTTCGGCAACGAGGAGCAGAAGCGAAAGTGGCTGCCGCGGTGCACAACCGAGATCAGCGCGTTCCTGCTGACCGAACCGGATGTCGGCAGCGACCCTGCCCGGCTGCGCACCACCGCGACCCCGGACGGCGACGACTATCTGCTTAACGGGGTGAAGCTGTGGACTACCAACGGGGTGATCGCTGACCTCATGGTCGTGATGGCCAAGGTGCCCGAGGGCGAAGGCCATCCCGGCGGCATCACCGCATTCGTGGTGGAGGCCGATACAACGGGCATCGCGGTCGAGAACCGCAACGCGTTCATGGGATTACGCGGTATCGAGAACGGTCTCACCCGGCTGACCAATGTGCGGGTGCCCGGCGAAAACAGAATCGGGGAGGAAGGCGACGGCCTTCGCATCGCGCTGTCCACGTTGAACACGGGGCGGCTGTCGCTGCCCGCGACGTGCTGTGGCGTGGCGAAATGGTGTTTGTCGATCGCCCGGCAGTGGTCATGCGAACGGGTGCAATGGGGCAAGCCGGTCGGCGAGCACGACGCGGTGGCCGGCAAGGTGGCGTTCATCGCCGCCACCGCCTACGGGCTGGAGTCGATGGTCGAACTGGCCAGTGAACTCGCCGACGCGGGTCATAACGACATTCGGATCGAGGCGGCTCTGGCGAAGCTGTACGGCTCGGAGATGACCTGGTTGATCGCCGATGAGCTGGTGCAGATCCGCGGCGGCCGAGGCTTTGAGACAGCCGAGTCGCTGGCCGCCCGCGGCGAACGCGGCGTCCCGGCCGAGCAGGTGCTGCGCGACGTGCGCATCAACCGGATCTTCGAGGGCTCAACAGAAATCATGCATCTGCTCATCGCGCGCGAAGCGGTGGATGTGCATTTGAGCGTCGCCGGCGACATCATCGATCCCGACGCCGACATGCGGCGCAAAGCCCGGGCAGCGGCCAACGCGGGTCTGTTCTATGCGCGTTGGCTTCCAACCCTGTTCGCCGGAAAGGGGCAATTGCCAACATCATTCGGCGAATTCGGGCCTCTCGCCACGCATCTGCGCTATGTCGAACGGGCCAGCCGCCGATTGGCCCGCAGCACGTTCTATGCGATGTCACGCTGGCAGGGCAAGCTGGAACACAAACAGCGGTTCCTGGGCCGCATCGTTGACATCGGTGCCGAATTGTTCGCGATGACGGCCGCCTGCGTCCGCACACAGCGGGCAGGCGTGGAAGATTCGGCGTTCGGGCTTGCCGACGCGTTCTGCCGCCAGGCGCGGGTGCGGGCCGACCAACGGTTCGATGAACTGTGGCGCAACAGCGACGACAGCGACCGAGCCTTGGCCCGCGATGTGCTCGGCGGCCAGTACACCTGGCTCGAGGAAGGAATTCTCGACCCCTCGATCGAGGGACCGTGGATCGCTCACGACGGTGGCGCGGGAAAAACGGACGTGCACCGCTTCATCCGCGCGGCCGCCAGACGCGGTGTTGCATGACCTCACAGATCCGGCCGCTGGAGGACCTGACGCAGTTCGGCATCGCGTACTGGTTGCCGCCGGGCGGCAGGGACAACGGCGTGTGGGCGGATACGTGGGTAGCGATCGCCGACCTCGAATCCGGTGACGCCGGTGTGGTTCTCGACCTGTTGGCGAAAGCAGATGTCGGCGGCTACGTGGCCGTTCCCGGCGGCATCCGGGCCAGGGCGGGTGGCCCGGTCAACTGTCGGGTGTGGGTGGATGCGATGCAGTACAGCGTCGCCGAGGACGTGCTGATCAGGTTCATGCGCGCACACAGGTAGCCTTCGGTGCCATGGGGACGACGCGATGAGCGCTGGTCTGTTCGGCCTTCTTGATGACATCGCAGCTCTGGCCCGGCTGGCGGCCGCCTCGGTCGACGACATCGGCGCCGCCACCGGACGCGCGACAGCGAAGGCCGCAGGCGTCGTGATCGACGACACCGCCGTCACACCGCAGTACGTGCACGGGATCACCGCCGACCGCGAGCTGCCGATGATCAAGCGGATCGCGATCGGGTCTCTGCGCAACAAGCTGATCTTCATCCTGCCCGCGGCGTTGCTGCTCAGCCAGTTCGTGCCGTGGTTGCTGACGCCGATCCTGATGGTCGGCGCGACGTACCTGTGCTACGAGGGTGCCGAAAAGGCGTGGGGTTATGTCCGAGGACACGACAGCCATGGCGCAC
>Ga0268266_10004275_pt1 | contig 13748 bp, 16 predicted proteins | sample KBSS13metaG_FD_190356 | JGI IMG/M metagenome (GOLD analysis project Ga0268266, IMG submission 190356) | Switchgrass rhizosphere microbial communities from Kellogg Biological Station, Michigan, USA - KBS S1-3 metaG (SPAdes) (version 2) | ecosystem: Host-associated > Plants > Roots > Rhizosphere...
CATCTTCGCGGGCCCGTCAGGTGTCGGTAAGACCGAGCTCTCCAAGGCGCTTGCCGAATTCCTGTTCGGCGACGACGACGCGCTCATCCAGATCGACATGGGCGAGTTCCACGACCGCTTCACCGCCTCGCGGCTGTTCGGCGCCCCTCCGGGCTACGTCGGCTACGAGGAGGGCGGCCAGCTCACCGAGAAGGTGCGGCGCAAGCCGTTCAGCGTGGTTCTCTTCGACGAGATCGAGAAGGCCCACCAGGAGATCTACAACAGCCTGTTGCAGGTCCTCGAGGACGGCCGCCTGACCGACGGCCAGGGTCGCACTGTCGACTTCAAGAACACCGTGCTGATCTTCACGTCGAACCTCGGTACGTCCGACATCAGCAAGGCTGTGGGACTGGGCTTCACCCAGGGCGGTGGTGAGAACAACTACGAGCGGATGAAACAGAAGGTCAACGATGAGCTGAAGAAGCACTTCCGGCCTGAGTTCCTCAACCGCATCGACGACATCATCGTCTTCCACCAGCTGACTCGCGACGAGATCATCACGATGGTGGACCTGATGATCGGCCGGGTGTCCAAGCAGCTCAAGGGCAAGGACATGGCCATGGTGCTCACCGACAAGGCCAAGGCCCTGCTGGCCAAGCGCGGGTTCGACCCCGTGCTCGGTGCCCGGCCGTTGCGCCGCACCATCCAGCGCGAGATCGAGGATGCGTTGAGCGAGAAGATCCTCTTCGAGGAGGTCGGACCCGGCCAGCTCGTCACCGTCGACGTCGACAACTGGGACGGCGAAGGCTCCGGAGAGGACGCGAAGTTCACGTTCACCGGAACCAAGAAGCCGGCCGAGCCGGTCGAGCCGGAACTCGAGAAGGCAGGAGCGGCTGGCACGCCGACAGCGGCAGCATCCGAGTAAACAACTACAGCGAAAGCGCCCCCGACATCGTCGGGGGCGCTTTCGCATGCAATGTCCACGACTGTGCCGTTTCATCCGCGACGCGCCGCGGCGAGCGGATTAATTCGCACACTCGCTGCGGCTAATCTCGGCCGCAACACCTCAGAAAGGACCCCGCGTGCTGATTGTGACCACCAATGATCTTCCCGGCTGGGAGATCCAGCGAGTGTGCGGCGAGGTATTCGGGCTGACCGTCCGATCCCGAAACGCGTTCGCGCAAATCGGCGCCGGGTTCAAGTCGATGTTCGGCGGCGAATTGCAGGGCATGACCAAGAACCTCGCGGAAAGCCGCAACGAGGCGATGAACCGGCTGATGTCCGAGGCACGCGGAAGGGGCGGGAACGCCATCATCTGTATGCGGTTCGACACCACCGAGCTCGGCGACGTGTGGACCGAGATTTGCGCTTACGGCACCGCGGTGCAGGCCGTTCCGGTCACCGACGCGGCCAAGTACACCGCCCAGCAGTTGGGATATGGCGCCGGAGGCTAGACGCTTTGTTTAGGATGCTCATGTAATCGACGGGCGAAGGAATGCTGGTGAAAATCCAGAACGGTCGCGCCACTGTGGACAGTCAGACCCGACGTCCGTCGTCAACCCTGTAGCTGGGACGCGACATCCCGGAAAGGAAATGAGATGACTTCTCCCGAGGCTCGCAAGACCGTCGTACCAGCAGTCGATCTGTCGGTGGCCAAGGCGGCCATGTGGCTGTCGCTGACGGCGTTCCTCGCCTTGGTCGTGCTGTACTTCGTCGGTCTGGACCAGGGGGCAACCTCGGTGTTCGGCGACAACATGTACGTGCACGAGTTCGTGCACGATGCGCGCCATCTGCTCGGCTTCCCCTGCCACTGAGCAGGTAGCCGCGGGATGGAAAAACGAATAATCGCGCGCGGGCTATTGGCCGGCGCAATCGGTGGAGTGCTTGCCTTTTTGTTCGCGCGCACCTTTGTCGAACCGGTGATCACCCGTGCGCTCGCCTATGAGGAATCGCACGAACACGGCCATGAACATGGCGTCGAACTGTTCACCCGCGGGGTGCAGGCCAATGTCGGGATGGGCTTCGGCGTGCTCGCGTTCAGCGTGGCGATGGGCGCCCTATTCGCCGTGGTGTACTGCGTGCTCTACGGCCGCGTCGGCAACCTGTCGCCGCGATCGCTGTCGGTCGTGCTGGCCGGCGGAATGTTCTTGTCGCTGTATGTGATTCCGTTCCTGAAGTACCCACCGAATCCTCCTGCAACCAGCCTCGAGGAAACGATCCGGCAGCGCACCCTCCTTTACCTGCTGATGGTCGTGTTGTCGGCCGCGCTGCTGGTGGCGGCGGTGTACCTGGGCCACCGACTGGTGGCGCAGTTCGGCCGATGGAGCGCGACGTTGATCGGTGCCGGGGCGTACGTGGTGGCGATTGCGGTCGTGATGCTGGTTCTGCCAACGATCGACGAGACGCCCGGCGACTTTTCGGCCGAGGTCCTCTACGAATTCCGGTTGTATTCGCTGGGCACGCAATTCGTGCTGTGGGCGATGATCGGGCTGGTGTTCGGATCAATGGCCGACAGGCTGCTCGGGAAACCGGCGCGACGGGAGCGCATAGCGGCGTGAGTGAGATCGTCCGGCTCACCCTTGTGTCGCACGCCATGACCGACGCGATGGCGGCCGGACGATTTCCCACCGACGAACCGCTCAACGCCCTTGGTCATCGCCAGGTCGACGCGTCGATCGACCTCGGCGTCACCGAGCGCGCGTACTGCGGACCGGAGAAGCGGACCCGACAGACCGCCGAACTGCTCGGGCTGCACGCCACCGTCGACAACCGATTGGCGGATCTGGACTATGGCCGCTGGCGCGGCGATGTGGTCGGCGGCGTGCAGTCCGACGATCTGGCGATCTGGCTCACCGACCCGACGCGCGCGCCGCACGGTGGCGAGACGGTCGTCGAGCTGATCGACCGGGTCGCAGGGTGGATGGACTCGCTGACCGCCCGTCGGACCCGGTTGGTCGCAGTTACGCACCCCGCGGTGGTCCGCGCCGCGATCCTGGTCGTGCTCAACGCGCCGCCAAAATCGTTCTGGCGCATCGACATTGCGCCGGTCAGCCGCACGGTCATGCACTTCCGCGGCCACGCTTGGACGCTGCGGTCGAGTCTGTAGTCAGCCGACGGGAATCAGACCGAACGCCTGCTTAGCGATCGACAACAGCCAGCCCGCCGCGGTATTGCTTCGGAAACTCGGCCAGTTCGCCTGAAAGCTGACCACCCAGGGCTGGCCGGTGCGGTCGACCGCATACCAACTGAACGTCATGTCGCCGGGCAGGTTTCCGGCCTTGGCGCCGATGTACGGCCACTTCGAGGAGTCCAGGTCGATGCCGCGGACGTGCGACAGGATGTCCTTCACCGGCGCCGCCGCACCGACCGCGGCGGCCTGCAGCGCGGCGTGTACCCGGCAGATGTCGGCGGCACTGCCGTACCACTCGGCGCCGTAGATGGACGCCGGCGTGCCGGTGCGTGCCGGATCCGGTTCGTAGGGGCGGTAATTCGTCTGCTCGAGCAGTTGCGCGCGAACTTGGGGGGTGGCTTCCTTCCACTGCTCGCGCAGATCCGGCTTACCCCAACCGATCGAGAACAGTTCGTGCATGGTCGGAAACGGCGTCATGCTGGCCGGGTCGTGATGACCGGCTTCGACCAGAGCGCGCTCGACGGCCCTCGGGGTCAACCGCTCGATCAACAGGTCGGTCGCCATGTTGTCACTCGCGGAGATCATTTCCTGTGCAGCCTTGCGCACGGAAACCTCAGTGCCCGAGGGCAGCTTGCCGAGAGTGGCCGATCCGACCTTCTTGGCTTCGTCGGTGATGGTGAGTTCGTCGGTCCAGTGCAGCGTTCCGGCCTTGACGGCATCGGCAACTGCAAGCAGCACATACAGTTTCATGATCGACGCCAACGGCAGAGACAGGTCGGCGTTGGCGCCCGCGATCGCCTCGCATTTGCCGTTATTGACTTTGGAAACCTGATAGGAGTAGCGCGCACCCGTCTTCGCAAGCACCGCGTCGATATCGCGCCAGTCCGTGATTTTCGGCGGTTGGAGCTTCACCGCGAACCGGTCGACGAAACCGTCTGCGTTGGTGCGCAGTTCAATGTCCTGAGCCGCACCGTAGGGCGTCACCGTGTGCAGTGTCGCCTGCCCCGCGCGGATCTCGATGCCCGACACCGTGATCGGCCGATCCAGCCAGAGGTTGCCCATGGCCGAGGTGACGCCGTTGACCTGATCGGGGGCGGCCATGGTGGCTACCCCGACGGTTCCGATCGGCCATTCGGAGTTGATCATGTCGATGGTCTGCTTGGCCCGCAGACCCTGGGGCGTGTTGATCTCGATCGGCACGCCGTACGTCGTGTCGGCCGCCGGCGCGGGCGCTGCGGTCTTGGCGCAGCCACCCGCCAGCGCGACGACGAGCGCCGCGGCGATCGACAGGCTGGCCGCGGCGCGCGCGCTACGCCGAGCCTTACTTGCCGGCGCCCGCAACGTCCAGGACAACCTCGAACTCGAGCAGTGAGGCCCCCGTGGCCACCGGGTTGGCGGCCTGACCCTTGTGCGCCTCGATGGCCGGGCCGGTCGCCCACGCCTGGAACGCCTCTTCGGATTCCCACTGTGTGACGACGAAGTAGCGGTCTTCGCCCTTGACCGGGCGCAGCAGTTGGAAGCCCAGGAAACCGGGCTGGTTGTCGACCGCGTGCGCGCGGTGTGCGAACCGCTTCTCCAGTTCCGGGCCTGCGTCGGGCGGGACCTCGATTGCGTTGATCTTCACCACTACGTTTGGGCTGGGCATGCCGCCCAGGTTACCGTGCGCTGCCATGGCCCCCGACCTGCTCACCCCGCGCGGAGGCGAGGGTGATCCGCTGGTACTGGTGCATGGGCTGATGGGGCGGGGCAGCACGTGGTCACGTCAGCTGCCGTGGCTGAGCCGCCTTGGTGCGGTCTATACCTACGACGCACCGTGGCACCGCGGTCGCGACGTCGTTGACCCATACCCGATCAGCACCGAGCGCTTCGTTTCCGATCTCGGCGACGCGGTCGGAGAACTCGGTCGGCCTGCTGTGATGATCGGCCATTCAATGGGCGCACTGCACTCGTGGTGTCTGGCCGCGCAACGGCCCGACCTTGTCAGCGCATTGGTGGTCGAGGACATGGCACCGGACTTTCGGGGGCGCACTACCGGGCCGTGGGAACCGTGGGTGCATGCGCTTCCGGTCGAATTCGCCACGGCCCAACAGGTTTACGACGAGTTCGGGTCCGTCGCGGGTCAGTATTTCCTCGAAGCATTCGACCGGACTGCGACGGGCTGGCGGTTGCACGGCCACCCCCACACGTGGATCGAAATCGCAGCCGAGTGGGGCACCCGCGACTACTGGTCGCAGTGGAATGCCGTGCGCGTACCCGCACTGCTGCTTGAGGCGGGTAACTCGGTCACCCCCGAGGGACAGATGCGCAGAATGCAGGAAACCGGCTACCGGGCAACGTATTTGCACGTGCCCGGCGCCGGTCACCTGATCCACGATGACGCGCCCTCGGTCTACCGACAGGCGGTCGAAGAGTTCCTAGCGACGCTCGCCGGTGGCGCCTGAGGCGGGCCAAAACGGTTGCTTTTCAAACCGTGAGCGGATCGCATCGATGTCGTGTGCGATGCGGAAGCCGTCCCGGTCGTCCTCGAACAGCCGACCCACCATCGGGGCCGACCACCGGAACTGATCGAAGCGAATACGAAGCGAGTCGGAGCGATGGGCGGCCCAGCTGAGCGCCGCTGCCACCGCGAAGGGGGCGATCAGGATGAGGAGTGAGAGTGCAGTGGTCATGGCAGTAATGCTCCGCTGATAAAGATCCCGCCAACAGTGGCAGGAAGGACACCTTGCGATAAAATGCTGCCATGGCATTAAAGAGCGTATCTGCGCTGGTGCTCGACGGTCTAGCGGTTTTTGAGTTCGGCGTGATCTGCGAGGTCTTCGGTATCGACCGCTCAGCTGACGGTGTCCCCAACTTCGATTTCAAGGTCTGCGGGCCCGAGCCGGGCAAGGCGGTCCGGACATCCGTCGGCGCCACCATCACTCCTGATCACGGTCTCGACGACCTCCTCGGCGTGGACCTGGTTGCGATCCCTGCGATCAGTAGCCAGTTCGGCGGCTACCTGCCGGAGGCTCTCGAGGCGGTGCGAAAGGCCGCCGATTCGGGCTCGATCATCCTGACGGTGTGCTCCGGTGCCTTCCTCGCCGGGGCGGCCGGCCTGCTCGACGGCAAGCCGTGCACCACGCACTGGATGCATGCCGATGAGCTGGCCCGGATGTATCCGACCGCCAAGGTCGACCGCAACGTGCTGTTCGTCGACGACGGCAATCTGATCACCAGCGCGGGCACTGCGGCGGGCATCGACGCCTGCCTGCACCTGGTGCGACGCGAGTTGGGCAGTGAGGTCACCAACAAGATCGCGCGCCGAATGGTGGTGCCCCCGCAGCGCGATGGCGGGCAGCGTCAGTACATCGACCAGCCCATCCCGGTGCGGTGCTCGGAAGGGTTTGCGCCGCACCTGGATTGGGTTCTGAGCAACCTCGACAAGCCGCTGACGGTGGCGATGCTGGCGCGCCGGGTGAACATGTCTGCGCGCACCTTCGCCCGCCGGTTCGTCGAGGAGACCGGGCGCACCCCGATGCAATGGGTGACCGACCAGCGGGTGCTGTACGCGCGTCGACTGCTCGAGGAGACCGATCTCGACATCGACAGGATCGCGGACCGATCAGGCTTCGGCACCGCCACGCTGCTGCGCCACCACTTCCGCAGGGTCATCGGCGTCACGCCGTCGGACTACCGCCGCCGGTTCGCCTGCGGCGGGCCGTGCGAGGAGGAGGCCGCGACGGCGTAGCTAGTCGCCTTCGCCCGCCAACGCGAAACGGCCATCGGCCGTCTGCTCCACCAGGCCGTCGACGAGCAGCGAATCCAGCGCCCGGTCGCGCTGTGCGGTGTCGGTCAGCCACGCCACGTCCAGTTCGGCGCGAGTAACTGGAGAGTCGTTGCCGCGCAACACATCCAGCAGCTTGCCCCGGACCTGACGGTCGGTGCCCGCGTACTTCTGCACGCGGCGGGCCTCGGTGCCGGGCGGATAGCCACGCGCCCGCCAAGCGCACGCGCTCAACGGACACAGGCCGCACTTCGGTGAGCGGGCCGTGCACACCGTCGCGCCCAGTTCCATCAGTGCGACCGAAAACGTCGGCGCATCAACATCATTGGGCAACAGCGCGGCTACGTCGTCGAGATCGCGCGGCGACGAAGAGGCCGCTGCGTCGGCCCTGCCATGCACCGCCCTGGCGACCACCCGGCGCACATTCGTGTCGACGACCGGCACACGCTGCCGGTAAGCGAAACACGCGACAGCCCTTGCCGTGTAGGCGCCGATGCCCGGCAGCGTCAACAGAGTCTCGACGTCCGAGGGCACCCGGTCCTCGAACTGCTCGGCGATCACCGTCGCGCATTCGTGGAGCCGCTTGGCCCGGCGCGGATAGCCGAGCTTGCCCCAGGCCCGCAACACATCGGCCGCACTGGCCGCCGCGGTCGCCGATGGCGTCGGCCAGCGATCCACCCAGGCCAGCCAGATCGGCTCGACCCGCGACACCGGCGTCTGCTGCAGCATGAACTCGCTGACCAGGATCTGCCACGGCGTTACGCCTGGTCGCCGCCATGGCAGGTCACGCTGCGCGTGCTGAAACCAGTGTGATAACTCACGTGAATCGATCACCGGCTGATACTCCGGCAGAATGTCGGCCATGCCGAACACGAGCCCGTTGACCGCTTGGAAAGCACTCAAAGAAGGTAACGAGCGATTCGTCGCCGGTAAGCCGTTACACCCGAGTCAGAGCATCGAGCATCGCGCCAGCCTGGCAGAGTCCCAGAAGCCCAACGTGGTGGTCTTCGGCTGCGGGGACAGCCGGGTGGCTGCCGAGATCATCTTCGACCAGGGCCTTGGCGACATGTTTGTGGTGCGTACCGCCGGCCACGTCATCGACTCGGCGGTCCTCGGCTCGATCGAGTTCGCTGTCACAGTGCTCAACGTGCCGTTGATCGCGGTGCTCGGGCACGACAGCTGCGGTGCGGTGAAGGCGACCTTGTCGGCGCTGGACGACGGCGTGGTGCCCGGTGGCTATGTCCGCGACATCGTCGAGCGGGTGACCCCATCGATCCTCGCCGGCCGCCGTGAGGGGCTGAGCAGGGTGGACGAGTTCGAGACGCGGCACGTCACGGAGACGGGTTCGCAGCTGCTTGCGCGCTCGACGGCGATCGCCGAACGGGTCGCTTCCGGCGATCTGGCGATCGTCGGCTTGACGTACCACCTCTCCGACGGCCGGGTGGTTTTGCGGGATCATCTGGGCGACATCGGCGAAGCCTAACCGCCGACACGCCGAGTCACCTCGAACGAGGTGGCATGACCTGCCCTTACCGTGAAGATGTGCTGGATCTAGAACCGCATGGCCCGCTACCGAGGCAGATCTACTGGCGTCGCAGGGCACTCGCGCTGGGGATAGCGGTCCTCGTCATCGGCGTCATCGCCGCAGTGGTGGTGATGGTCGTCATGAACAGCACGAGCAGCCCCGCCAAGCCCGCCGAGAAGCCGGCGCCCACCCAGGCGGCCGCGCCGACCCCGCTTCCCGGGGAGAACCCTGAAGTCAAGACACCGGTGATGCCGCCTGCACAGCAGGCCCCGGCGCCGACCCCCACACCGACCGCTGCCGTCGTGCCGCCGCCGGTGCTCAAGGAAGGTGACGACTGCCCGGACTCCACGCTCGCGGTCAAGGGCATCACCAACCAGCCGCAGTACGTCGTCGGCGATCAGCCGAAGTTCACCATGGTCGTCACCAACATCGGCCTCGTCGCGTGCCAGCGAGACGTTGGCGCCGCGGTGTTGGCCGCATACGTCTACTCGCTGGACAACCAGCGGCTGTGGTCGAACCTCGACTGCGCGCCGTCGAACGAGACGCTGGTCAAGACCTTCCAGCCCGGCGAGCAGGTGACGACCGAGGTGACCTGGACGGGGATGGGCTCAGCACCCCAGTGCCCGCTGCCGCGCCAACCGATCGGGCCCGGCACGTACAACCTCGTCGTGCAGCTGGGCAATCTGAGGTCGGCGACGGTCCCGTTCATCCTCGCGCCTGCTGCGGCAGCGCCCCCACCGGGTGAGCAGCTGCCGCAGGCCGGGCCCGCGCCAGCGCCGCCGCAGGGTGGCTAACCGGCGTTCTCGACGAGTTCCTCGTCCCAGCCGTTGACGTGTGACTCCTCGGCCACTTCCGCAGCCGGCTGAGGCTCAGGGTCGGGCACGTGGGGCCGGAGGTGCTCGGTACCCGGCACCCCGCCGAGAGCCGCGATCGCCTCGGTGATCTTTTCCGCTTCCTCCGCGGTGGGGGTTGCGCCGGCCTCGAGCTCATCGAGCAGACCGGTGCGAAGCCCCGCGCCGTTTTCTACTTCCGTCGCCGAGAGCTTGGCGTGGATGCGGGTGGCGTACATCTGTAGGCCAAGGCTCGACCCGGGTGCCGCCGCGGCGTGCTCTACCAGCGACTCGTAGCGGCGTCGAACATTGCTCAGCGCGACGATGACCGCGGATGACGGCCTGCTGGTGCTTGCTGCCTCCGTCAGCGCGGCGCGCAACTTTCGCAGACCTGACAGGACCACGTCCGCGCGAGCATGAAACTTTCTGTCCTCTTGGAACGGCAACGCGTCGATCGCCGCCGTGTACATGTGCATCGCCGCCTCGGAGAGGTCGACGATGATCCCCGAATCACCTTCCTGTGACGCGGATAATGCCATGGGCCCTCAATTCTCTAGCGGGTCAATCCGATAGCGGTGATTACGGGTCGACCCTAGCGGTCCCGGGCAGACGGCTCGACTGGTGCCGCCTAGTCTGAACCAGCATGGCCGCAGGCTCGGGCGAACGGGAGACCACGATGACCGGATTGGTGCAATCCACTAGGGCCACCGAGGATTCGGCGCTTTCAGAGGTGCACCAACCCCCAGCCCCGGCGGCACCAGTTAGCCCTGAACCCAGTCGGGGCGGCTGGCACCCGATCGGGTGGTTTGCTTGCGGGATCGCCGGCCTTCTCGCGATTGCGTGGTTCATCTTCTTCAGCCGCGGCGAGCTCGGGTCGAAGGCCGAGTGGTTCTTCGGTGCTGTCGTGTTCTGCGTCGTGCTGGTGACCACGTGGCAGACCCTGACCGTTCAGCGCCAGGCCAACCGGCACGCCGCGGCGGCCGCTGAACGCCTGCGCATCGAACTGGTGGCCGCCGAGGAGCGCACCGCGCGCGAGATCGCCATGACACAGGCGTTGCACAGAGTCGAGATGGAAGCACGCGAGAAGGTGTTCCGCGCGGAGGTCGAGGCGCAACGCGAGCTGGCTCGCATCGAGCGCATGCATCTGCTCAACCAGCTGCAAAAGCAAGCGATGGTCGAGGTATCGCGCGCCGTCAACGGGCACACCCAGATGCTCGCCACGCTGTGGAACGAGGGCGCCCGCATCCTGCGCATCGAAGACCGCGACGAGCGCGAGCAGGCGATGAATCCGATCTTCGAGCAGATCAGCCGGGTGGTGAACGACTTTTCCGTCGAGATCAGCAACGCCAACGTGCTGATCGAAGACGATCGCCTGCACCGGTCGCTGAACCAGGTCAACGAGGCTGCCGTGATGGCGATCCGGGTGGCGGAGGATGTACACGACGCGGTCGTCGACGGCCGCACGCCCAAGGCGGATTCGATCAGAACCGTGCAGCGAATCATGCAGACCAGAGCCGCAGAAGCCCGCAGCCTGGCGTGGGAATTGCTCCGCAACGGGCTCGACAACTCAAGCGCCGCAAGGGAATAGAGCTAGGCCAACCGGTCGGCGATGGTCGACTCGGCCAACTGAGACAGGCCTTCCCGGATGTGGCGGGCCCACATCGAGCCGATGCCCTCGACCGACTGCAGGTCGTCGGACGTTGCGGCCAGCAGTCCCTGCAGTGAGCCGAATGACCGCACCAGCAAGTCGACGTGAGCGAACTGCAGCCGCGGGATGCCCGCCATCGCGCGGTAGCCACGCGAGCTCATCGCGGAGTCCTGCGCCTCTGCCGTCGACGGATAGCCGAAAACCCTTGCCAGAGTGGTGAAGTCGAGAAGTTCGTTGTCCGAAAGTGAGTCGAGCTCCTCGAGCGTGGCACTGACTTGAGCGGCGGTCGGCGGATCGGGGTTGGCGTGATAGTCCCGCACGATCAGCTCGCGGGCAGTGTCGTTGTCGCCGACAAGTTCCTCCAGCTGCAGCTTGAGCTGGCGTCCGTCAGTGCCGAGTTCGACGACGTCGGAGTCGATTTCGAGGCTGATCCGGCGCACCATCTCCAACCGCTGCACGACGGTCATCACGTCCCGCAGCGTCACGAAGTCCTCGATCTCGGCGGTCGAGAGCTGACGGCTGACTTCGTCGAGGCGGGTCTTGTAGCGCTCCAGTGTGTCGATGGTCTGGTTGGCCCGTGACAGGATCGCGGCCGAATCCGGGATGACGTGGCGCTCGCCTGCGACATACACCGTGACGATGCTCATCGAGTGGCTCACCGAGATGACCGGATAGCCCGTCTGGATCGCGGTGCGCTCGGCAGAGCGGTGCCTGGTGCCGGATTCTTCGGTGGGAATCGACGGGTCGGGCACCAGCTGCACATTAGCCCGCACGATGCGGCCGCCGTCGGTGGAGAGAATGACCGCGCCGTCCATCTTCGACAGCTCCCGAAGCCGGGTCGGTGCGTAGCGGACGTCGAGCTCGAACCCTCCGTCGCAGATGCCCTCGACACTGTCGTCGTAGCCGATCACGATCAGTGCGCCGGTGCGGCCGCGCAGGATGCGCTCCAGCCCGTCGCGCAGCGCGGTCCCCGGCGCCAGCCGCGCGATCGTTTCCCGCAGGGTCGGGCGCGCCAACTGCACCACGTTGCGGCTCGACCTGCCGCTCGCCTTGACGGCCATGCCTCCTCCTAGGGTCGGCCGGCGTCAGTCTGACTGATTTCCCGTAGTACCCGCAACGCGGTCTGAATGTTGTCGGCCGGAAGAGCCCGCAAACCTGCAGGCGCCGCGGTGACACCCGCGGGCACGACGGCGCAGCCGAAGCCCAGCCGCGCCGCCTCCGAGAGCCTGCGGTCCATGCCGCTGACCCGGCGCAAATCGCCTGCCAGGCCTACCTCGCCGATGGCCACCGCGTTGGCGGGCATCGGAAGGTCGGTGTAGGCGGAGGCGATCGCAAGCGCCACCGCGAGATCCGATGACGGGTCGGTCAGCCGCATGCCGCCGACCGTCGACAGGTAGATGTCGTTGGTGCCGACGGGCAACCTGGCGCGCTTCTCGAGCACGGCGGTGATCATCGCGGCGCGCGACGAGTCGATGCCGCTGACCGCCCGGCGCGGCGAACCGCTGGCAGGTGATCCGATCAGCGCCTGCACTTCACCGATCAGCGGCCTCTTGCCGTCGAGCGTGACGGTCACCGCGGTGCCAGACACCGGTTTCGGCCGCTGGTCGAGGAACAGTCCCGACGGGTCGGCTACACATTCGATTCCGTTGTCGTGCAACAGGAAACAGCCGACCTCGTCGGCCGCGCCGAACCGGTTCTTCACGCCGCGCACCATCCGTAGCGCCGACGCCCGGTCGCCCTCGAAGTGCAGCACCACGTCGACGAGATGCTCGAGAGAACGCGGCCCGGCGATCGCGCCGTCCTTGGTGACGTGGCCGACCAGAAGCATTGCCACGCCGGACGTCTTGGCGGTCATGGTCAACGCGGTCGTCACTGCCCGCACCTGGGTGACGCCGCCGGTGACGCCGTCGACTTCGGTGGTCGACATGGTCTGCACCGAGTCGACGACAACAAGGCTCGGCTTCACCTCGTCGATGTGGCCGAGCGCCATCTGCAGATCCGATTCGGCGGCGAGGTAGACCTCATCGTGGGTGCAGCCGGTGCGCTCGGCCCGCAGCCGGATCTGGCCCGCGGACTCCTCACCGGACAGATACAGCGCCCGCCTGCCTGTCTGCGCCCAGCGGTGGGCGACCTCGAGCAGCAGTGTCGACTTGCCGACGCCCGGGTCACCCGCGAGCAGGGTCACCGAGCCGGGAACCAGGCCCCCGCCGAGCACGCGGTCCAATTCGCTTACGCCAGTGTGGAAGTGGCGGGTGTTGCCAGGGTCGATCGAGCTGATCGGCACGGCGGGCGAAGTGGGCGCCACGGCGCGGCGCGTGGCCGAGCCATTGACTGCGGCCAGCACCGCGACTTCATCGACGGTGCCCCAGGTGCCGCAATCGGGACAGCGGCCGACCCATTTCGGGGTGACGTGGTGGCATTCCGAGCAGCGGTACTGCGAACGCGCTTTAGCCACGCCGTGACCGTAACCGGTCGGACCGACAGATCCTTAGTGGTGACCGCCCGTGTCGCCGGCTTCCGCAGCGGCTTCACGCCGCGGCTGCTCGCCGGCCGAGATCGGCACCTGCACCGAGGTCTCGCCCGCCTTTTCGAACGTGAACGTGAGCTTGTAGGTCAGCCCGTTGGTGATCGGCTTCGACAGGGCGACCTTGGCCTTGACCGCCTCGGCCTTCTCGGCGGACTCCAGCGGCGCGATCTGGCCGTCGGGCTCGCCGACCACCAGGACGCCGTTGGCGGGCACCGAGGTGTCGCCGGACAGGCTGACCGTGCCGATGTCGGTGGTCACCGAGAGCAATTTGTCGTTGACGTCCGGCGAGTTGTTGGCGGCGACGAACAACAGCTCGGCGTCGCTGCCCGGCTGCACGTAATCGGTG
>Ga0268266_10004277_pt1 | contig 13744 bp, 15 predicted proteins | sample KBSS13metaG_FD_190356 | JGI IMG/M metagenome (GOLD analysis project Ga0268266, IMG submission 190356) | Switchgrass rhizosphere microbial communities from Kellogg Biological Station, Michigan, USA - KBS S1-3 metaG (SPAdes) (version 2) | ecosystem: Host-associated > Plants > Roots > Rhizosphere...
GTTTCAGGCTCAGATATTGAGCCTGGTCTATGAGGGCGTGTTCGGCAAATTCCCCGATCTCAAGGTCGTGCTGATGGAGTCGGGCGTGAGCTGGCTGCCGGCCTTCATGTGGCGCGCCAACAAGACCTGGCGCGGCGTGCGCGTCGAGGTGCCGTGGGTCGAGCGCGAGCCGGCCTCGATCATCCGCGATCATATCCGTGTCACCATGCAGCCGTTCGACGGGCCGCCGGATGCCGCAGGCGTCGCCGACGTGATCGAGCAGATCGGCTCCGACAAGATGTTCCTGTTCGCGTCCGACTATCCGCACTGGCAGTTCGACGGCGACGATCCGATGCCGCCGCATCTGCCGGCGAGTATCGTCTCGCGCATGTGCGCCGACAATCCGTTAGAGACCTTTCCGCGGCTGAAACTCGCCGCTTGAACAATCAAGGAGGATCGCATGAGTGACGTCATCGACCGCCCGATTCTTGCGGAGGAAGAAGCCGCCAAGAGCCGGCTGCGCATCATCGATTGCGACGTGCATCCGAGTATCCATGCGCATGCCGATATCGAACAGTTCATGCCAAAACGCTGGCAGGAGCATCTGCGCACCTATGGCAGCCATCTGCGCACGCCCTATATCGGCACCACGCCGTATCCGCGCTCCTCGCCGTTGATCGCGCGCCGCGATGCCTGGCCGCCGACCGGCGGGCCTCCCGGCTCCAATCTCGAGTTCATGCGCAAGCAGTACCTCGATCCGCTCAATGTCGAGTTCGGCATTCTGCAGGTGCTCGATCTCTTCATCTTTTCGCAGCAGAACCTGGAATTCGGTGCCGCGATCCAGCGCGCCATCAACGACTGGCAGCTCGCGTTCTGGTCCGACCGTGATCCGCGGCTGAAGGCCTCGATCCTCGCCGGCCAGGACGACACGCAGTTCGCGATCGCCGAGATCGAGCGCTGCGCCAAGATCGGCCGTTATGTGCAGATCAACGTCTGCCCGCGCGCCAACGAGCCGCTGGGCCGTCGCCGCTACTGGCCGATCTATGCGCGCGCGCAGGAACTCGGCCTGCCGCTCGGCATCCATGTCGGGGGCTATGGCGGCCATGCGCCGACCGGCGGCGGCTGGCCGTCCTATTATGCCGAGGAGCACCAGTCGAACGCGCACACCATGGCGGCGCAGCTCACCAGTCTGGTCCTTGAGGGCATTCCCGAACGCTTCCCGAAACTCAAGATCGTGTTCATCGAGGGCGGCTTTGGCTGGATCCCCTCGGCCACCTGGCGGATGGACCGGCACTTCGAAGCCTTCCGCAGCGAGGTGCCGCACCTCAAGCGGAAGCCGTCGGAATATGTGAAGGAGCACTTCTGGTTCACGACGCAACCGATCGACGAGCCGGACGAGGCAAAACATCTGCGCTCGCTGATCGAATGGGTCGGCGTCGATCGCCTGCTGTTCTCGTCGGACTATCCGCACTGGGACTTTGACGATCCGCGCTACGCCTTCAAGACGCCGCTGACGGATGCGGAGCGGCGGAAGATCTTCAACAGCAACGCCCGCGCAATCTACAAGTTCTGATCGCAGTAAAGAGAGCATGGCCCGGCACATCATCGCGAGCACGTCGGAGATTCCGCCCGGCGGCAACAAGGTCGTCGAGATCAACGGCCGCGACATCGTCGTGTTTCATGTCAACGGCGAGTACTTTGCGCTGCTCAATCGCTGTCCGCACGCCGGCGCGCCGCTGGAGAAAGCCGCCTGCGTGGCGCGGCTGACGTCGAAGGAGCCCGGCGTCTACGAGCGCTCGCGGGTCGGAGAATTGCTCCGCTGCGCCTGGCATGGCTGGGAGTTCGACATGCGCAACGGCCAATCCTGGTTCGACCCGCAGCGCGTCAAGATCAGGACCTATCCGGTCGTGATCGAGGATGGCGAGACGCTTGCCAAAGGCCCTTATGTGGCCGAGACATTCCCTGTCCATGTCGAGGACAGCTACGTCATCGTCGAGGCGTAAAGACCGGTTTCCATCCAGTTCAGTTCACCCGAGGAGTATTCCATGACGCACGCCATCCGCTTTCACAAAACCGGCGGTCCCGAAGTTCTGGTCTGGGAAGAGGTCGAGGTCGGCAAGCCCGGGCCGGGGCAGGCGCGCATCCGCCACACCGCGGTCGGACTAAATTTCGTCGACATCTACAATCGCTCCGGCCTCTATCCCGGCCAGTTGCCGAGCGGGCTCGGCGGCGAGGCGGCCGGTGTGGTCGACGAAGTCGGATCCGGCGTGACCGATCTGAAGCCCGGCGATCGCGTCGCCTATGGCAGCGCGCCGATCGGCGCCTATGCCGAAGCACGGCTGATTCCGGCCGATCGCCTGCTCAAGCTGCCCGACGGCATCGACGACAAGACCGCCGCCGCCATGATGCTGAAGGGCCTCACGGTGCAGTATTTGATCCGCCAGACCTATCGCGTCAAATCCGGCGACACCATTTTGCTGCACGCCGCGGCCGGCGGCGTCGGTCTGATCCTCAGCCAGTGGGCCAAGCATCTCGGCGCCACCGTGATCGGCACCGTCGGCAGCGACGACAAGGCCAAGCTGGCCAAGGCCCATGGCTGCGCCCACACCATCGTCTATTCGCGCGAGGATTTCGTCAAACGCGTCGACGAGATCACGGGCGGCAAGAAGGTGCCGGTGGTCTATGATTCCGTCGGCAAGGACACCTTCCTCAAATCGCTCGACTGCCTGGCGCCGCTTGGCGTCGCCGCGCTGTTCGGCGCGTCTTCCGGCGCGGTCGAGCCGCTCAACCTCGGCCTGCTGGCAGCGAAGGGATCGCTGTTCGTCACCCGTCCGACGCTCAACACTTATGCAGCCGGGCGTGAGAACCTGGTGGCGATGGCGAAGGAATTGTTCGACGTCGTCAAGTCGAGTGCGGTCAAGATCGAGGTGCACCAGACCTATCCGCTGAAGGACGCCGCGAAGGCGCATGCCGATCTCGCCGCGCGCAAGACTACGGGGTCGACGGTTCTTACCGTGTAAGAGCCTCGCGCGTTAGAGCAAGGTAACATCGGCGCGAGCCCGCGCCGATGTTACGGGATGAAATCAGCCGATACGCGAGATTAACTGCAGACCTGAACGGGCTGGTGCCGCCAACCGTGACTGGTGTGCACGCGTCGCTGCACGACGTAGCAGCTGTCGCCACTGTCGTAATAGGCATAGGGATTGTAGCCATAGTCGTAGTCGTCATAGTAGTCGTACGGATAGTAGCCGTAGCCGTATCCTAGCCCACCGAACGCGAAGCGGCGCCCAAAGCCACCATGGAATCCACGGCCGAAGCCGCCATGGTGGAATCCGCCGTATCCGCCGGCGAATCCGCCGCCGCGAAAACCACCGCCGCCAAAGCCTCCACCGTGGAAGCCGCCGCCCATGCCGCCGCCGTGGAATCCGCCGCCGCCGAAGCCGCCACCACCGAAGCCGCCACCACCGAAGCCGCCGCCGTGACCGCCACCGCCGCCAAAACCGCCGCCGCCACCGCCATGGCCGCCGCCACCTCCACCTCCGCCGCCACGGGCCAACGCCATTGTCGGTGAAACCAGCGCCAGGCTTGCGACCGCCATCAAGGCGATCAAACTCTTACGCATCATCTTCACTCTCCTTCAGATCTCGCTTCCATCCGCGATACTTCAGAGGTGGCGATGGTGTTTTGAAATCGCTATCGCAGTCGACGCGCTTGCCGCTCAACTATCCGCGATGCGCGGCTAAAAGAAAATTTAAGAGCAGCGAGCGAATTGTTACATCATCGTTACAGCGCCGCCGACATCAGGCGGTCTTCTCCATCAGGCCATCGATCATCGCGCGCACGATGGCGCCGATCTCCTTGCGCAATGCCTCGACCGGCACGGCGATCAGTTTTTGCTCGAGCCCGAGCAACACCATGCCGTGAGTGGCGGAGAACAGGCTGCGCGCCGTCACGCCGAGCTCAGCCGGCGTTCGTTTTGGAAACAATTCTGCGAGCGGACGATAGATGTGACGGAACAGATCCATCTGTTCACTGATCGCCCATTCCGGAACGGGCTTGCCTGGCGCCATCCGGTGTTCGAACAGCGAGCGCCACAGTTCGAGGTTTTCAGCGGCGAAGTCGCAATAGGCCACCGCAATTCGAACAAGCGTCTCGCGCGGTGAGGCAGGGCCATGGCTCTCGGCTGCCGTGAGTGCTGCGTCGAGACGCCTGAGCGTGCGCGATCCCACCCGCAGGATGAGCTCGTCGACGTCCTCGACGAGATTGTAGACCGCGCCGTTGGCGACCCCGATTTCCCGCGCCAGCTCCCGCGTCTTCAGCCCGGCTAATCCGCCCGCAGCCATGCTTCGCTCCGCAGCCAGGATCAATTCTTCTCGAAATTTCGCTCGTCTTTCCAATGCTTTAGACATCATCTACCAAATCTTTGAGCGACGCTCAAAATAATACTTGAGCAATGCTCAAGTTGGTGCTACATATGATTCATGAGCGTTGCTCATAACACAGGGAGCCACCAATGTTCAAAACTGTTTTGACGCTCTTTCGGGGCAGCGTGGCTGCCGCGGGAGAAGAACTGGAAGACCGCACGGCGCTTCTCATTCTCGATCAGCAGATGCGCGATGCGGCGGCCGCCGTCGACCGCTCCAAGCGCGCACTGGCGCTGGCGATCGCAGGCGACCAGCAGGAGGGCCGTCGTCTCGACGCTACCAATGCCCGCATCGCCGATCTCGAAGTCCGCGCCACAGCCGCGCTGGACGGCGACCGGGAAGATCTCGCCCGCGAGGCGGCACAGTCGATCGCCAACCTCGAGGCCGACCGAGACGCCGCGATGACCGCGCGAACCCTGTTCGCGTCCGAGATCGCGCGGCTCAAGCGCCACGTCTCCAATGCCGAGGCACGGATCACCGAACTCGATCGCGGCCGTCGCATCGCCCGCGCCTCGGAAGCGGTGCGCGCGCTTCGCAAGGGCGGCATCGAAGCCGCGCGTCCCTACGAATCCACGCTGCCGGAAGCGGAGAATACGCTGAAGCGTTTGCGCGACCGGCAGATCGAGGCCCAGGCCGCCGCCGACGCGCTGATCGAACTCGATGCCGCCAGCGGACCGCAGGCGACCGCCGAGAAACTCGCCGAACAGGGCTTTGGTCCTCGTCTAAAATCGACCGCGGATGACGTGCTCGCGCGGTTGAACGCCAAACGCACGCAAGCTGCCTGAAACTGAACCTGATCGATTAAACCTATTTTCAACAGGAGATTATCATGAACCAGAACGTGCAACCCCACAGCGGTGCCTGGGTTACCTTTACTTATGTTTCGTTTTCCGCCTCGGCCTTCATGGTCGCGATCGGCGTGTTCTTCCTGCCGCTCGATCTCTGGATCAAGGGTTATCTCGCGATGGGCATCGTCATGCTCGTCCAGTCCTGCGTCACCCTGACCAAGACCATCCGCGACATGCACGAGGGCGGCAAGCTGGTGAACCGCATCGAAGACGCCAAGGCTGAACGGTTGCTCATGGAGGTCTCCAAGGCCGCGTAACCTGTGACGCGGTGCTGCGAAGGCGGGCGGCGGGTGCTTCGGCATCCGCCGCCTGTCCCGGACAGAAGACAAGGGAAGGGTGATGTCGATGAAGCGAGCTCTGATGTTTCTGCTGCTGGGTCCGGCACTGGTCGTCATACCATGGCTGATTTTCATCGCCGCGATTGACGGGTTAAAGGGACCGGTCGACATCGTCGCGACGGTACTGTTCCTCTTCACGTTCCTTGTTGCGACGATCACCGGTCTCGTTGATGGATGTCTGGCGCGCGCTTTGCCGATACGTTTGCGAACGCTTGTGACCGCGTCCGTCGGAGCGACGATTGCGTGGATTCTGGCCTACGCGTTTTTCACGGGAATTTTTTCGCCGTCGGCGTCGCTATCGTTGCTGCTGATGACGTTCGCGATCGGAGGCGCAATCGTGATGGGAACCTGCGCGTTGTTGTCGCACGACCATGGCAGCGCGCCGGAACCTTCCATCGTGCCGCCCAGCCCGGGAGAACGCGGCTGGCCCGGCATGGCGAGCATGCGCCATTCGCTGTCATGAATCATTTGAAGCTGCCGCTCAATCCATCGTTTACCGTGCCGCAACCATAAGGCGTCTGAGTCATACCTCCTTAACGGCCGAGGGCGCACATGTTCCCTGCGGCATTTCCAAGGCCGCGCAACCTGTGACTCGGTGCTGGCGAAGGCAGGCGGCGGATGTTTTGCATCCGCCGTTTTCCTGTCTGGCCCTCGATGTTTGACGTCGCCGACACATCGTTTACCTTCCGCCCACCGTAACGTGTCGCACTCATGGCTCATTAACGGGCCCGGCGCACAAATCCGGACCGGGTGCGGGCAAGTAGTATGGCGTTTATCTCGAGCGGTAGTTCGGCGATCCGTCGTGCGCTGGGGCAGGTTCGCTTCGCGAGCGGACGGCTGGGCGGCTATGGCGTGTTTTGGCTGAAGGCGCTGCGCCAGCGCACCATCGATCTCACCATTCGCACTCATGCCGGGCTGATCACACGCATCGTCGAATTTCCCGGCCTGTCGCTTTCCGAAGCCGAACTCGGCGAACTGGTGTCGCAACTGCGCGTCGTCGCCGCCAAAACGCTGCCCGAGGAAAGCCTCACCTACGGCATATTCTCCGGCAATCGCGAGAGGCTGTCGCGCGCCGTCGTCACGCTGATATCGGAGGAAGCGAGCGGACGTCCGATCGCCTTCAACGCGCTGTCGGTGATGGAAGTCGAACTCGATGGCGACCCTGTGGAAGTCACCCATCTCGGGCTGGTCATGGTCGATCCCGACGAGCGCGGGCAGGGGCTGTCCTGGGTTCTCTATGGCCTGACGGCACTCGTTCTGTTTGTCCGCGACGGATTGCGCCTGAAATGGATTTCGAACGTCACCCAGGTGCCGTCTGTGGTTGGCATGGTCAGCCAGACCTTTTCGGACGTTTTTCCGTCGCCGCATCCGGACTCACGCCAGAGCTTTGCGCATCTCCAGTTGGCGCGCGGCATCATGTCCCGTCATCGCGCCGTGTTCGGCGTGGGCGAGGAAGCCGGCTTCGATGAAGCCAGATTCGTCATCACCAACGCCTATACCGGCGGCTCCGACGCCCTCAAGAAAACCTTCGAAGCCGCGCCCAAACATCGCGACGAGCAATACAATGCATTTTGCGAACGGGAACTGGACTATGCCAGGGGCGATGATGTTCTGCAGATCGGCCGTATCGATCTTGCGGGCGCGCGCCGCTATCTCCTGAGTGAAGTGCCACCGGGTTCGCTGCCGGCACTGCTCGCAACCGGCACTGCGCTGACGCTGCAGCGGCTGGTGCTTCCCCTCGTTCACTGGATGGACGATACGCGCCCCTTCGGCATCCTGCGGCCGCGGACGCCCGGCAACGGGAGCAGCCCATGACGCCGGGGCTGATCGCCGATTCGATCGTGAACCTGTGCGGGGCGATTGGCCTTGGCGTCGCCATGGCCACGCTCTACCGGCGCGATCCGAGGAGCCCGCTGACCCGGCGCCTGCTGGTCGCACTCGGCATCATCGCGTTGCTGTTCCTGGTGCGCGGCACGGCGTGGTGGAGCGGCAGCCGGCTGCTCGACAACCTGTCGATGATCCCGGCCGCGCTGATTCCGCTCGGCGCCCTGCTCGTCACTGAAGGGATCCTGCGGCGTCATGCGCCACGTTGGGCCAAGATCGTCATTCTGGCCGGCGGCATCGCGCTCGGCATCGCCGGAGCTGTCGGATCGGAGCGTTTTGCCGCGCCGTTTGCCGTTGTGCTCGCGCTGTTCCAGCTCGGCGGCTTTGCCATCTGCGCCTGGCTGCTGGCGACGCGCAACCGCACGACGCTGATGGCGTCGGAGAATCGCAGCATCGGTCGCCTCGCCGTCGGCGCGGTCCTTGTCATCCCCTTCATCGTCACCGATTTCAGGGTGTTGATGCCGGATATCCCGGTCAGGCTCGGGGCGCTGGGTGCATTGCTCGTCGTCACCGCGATCCTGATCGCGGAACGCGGTGCGGAAACGCAGCGTCAGGCGCTGCTGATGACGGTGTTGCGGCTCTCGAGTTCGGCGCTTCTCGGTATCGCCGCCGCATTCGTCGCCCCGGATGTCGGTGCGGCGCAGGTTATGCGGTTTTGCGCCATCGCGATCTCGGGCGTTCTCGCGATCGGCCTGGCGGTGGACGCGCTGCGTGCGCACTTCGAGTCACAGGTTCCGGGTGTTCTCAATTCGGTCGCGGCGTCGCCGGCCAGAACGCGCGACGCGCTGATCGCAGAACTCGCGCGTCATCCGATCTTCGAGAGCGCGCGGCGTTACCGCGAGAACGAACTCGAGGCCTATGACCCGCGACTGCTGCGCAATTTCCTGTCGAACGTGCGGGTGCTGCGCCGGCCTGATGCGCCGTGGGGCCTTTCATTGTCCGATCCCGCCGTCGAGCGCACGATGTCGCTGTTGGCTGCCAACAGCGCGACGCATCTCATTGTGCTGTCGCACGATCCGATTGACGTCATCGCTCTTGCGGTTCCCGTGATTTCGGCCGATCCGGCCACGGAAACCGCGCTGGCGCTGGTGCGGCGCCTGCTGGCGCTGACGCCGGAGACCGTCTGAAATTTCGTCACGCAAATTCTCGTGCCTGCCTTACGAAACGCATCCTGATTGTGATAAGACCGCCGCCGTAGCGTTCATGACGGGGCAGGCCGATGTCGAAGCAAGCGATGCGCGAAGAGGCCGAGCGCCTGATCCGCGAGACGATGGAAAAGAAAGCCCTCGTCGTCAAACAGGGCAACACCCGGATCGAGGCGGTCTGCGGCAAATGTGGCGCACCGAACCGCGTCCAGGCGGAAAAGGGCGCTACCCGCGTCAAATACGTCTGCAAGCAATGCGGTGACAAGCAGGTAACGCTGTAGGGATCCTAAGCTGTCATTGCCCGCGAAGGCGGGCAATCCAGTATTCCAGAGGCGCCACGGTGGAATCGAAGGGCCGCGGCGTACTGGATACCCTGCATTCGCGGGGTATGACGGCCCGCTATTCCCCCTTCACGAACTTCGCGAACGCTTCCGCATAATCCGGATGCCAGCGCGACAGTGCGGGACGATTTTCCACGATATCGCCGGCGGCCCACAGCATGCGCCGTTCGTCGAGTTCCCTCGCGACGTCATTATCTGGGCAGAGAATGTAGAAATCGCCGGCGTCGATGTGCGCGATCATGAAGTCGACGGTCTGCTCGGGCGTCCAGGCGCCGGGGGGCTTTTCGGCGCGGCCGCGCGCGGTCAATCCGGTGAAGACGTGGCCGGGGATCATCAGATGCGCTGATATCCTGCAGCCCGGTATGTTCCGCAACTCGTGCGCCAGTGCCTCCGTCTGCGCTTTCACCCCGGCCTTCGAGACGTTGTAGGCGGGATTGCCTGGCGGCGTCGTGATGCCCTGCTTGGAGCCGGTGTTGATGATGAGGCCGGGCCGTCCACGTTCGATCATGTGGGGTGCAAACGCCTGCGTGCCGTTGATGACGCCCCACAGGTTGACGGAGAGAATGCGCTGCCAGTTCTCCAGCGGCCCAAAACTGTTGCTGTCGGGGCCGATGCCGGCATTGTTCATCAGGATGTCGGTGCCGCCGAACCGCTTTTGCACCGCGGCTTCCAGGTTCGCGAGGTCGTCGAAGCGGCTGACATCGACCGGGGCGGTCATGACATCGGCCGCGCCGCCCTTCGCGACGGCGGCCAGTTTGGCCGCTGCCTCGGTGAGCCGGTCAGCCCCGATATCCGCAATGCAGACTTTCATGCCGAGGGCGGCGAAACGCGTGGCGGCGGCAAGCCCGATGCCGGACGCGCCGCCGGTGATAACGGCGACATTGTTGGGCGACATGGCGGGGTGGGGCATCGTCATTCTCCGGACAGATATGGGGCGTCTACTCGTAGACCGATACCATTAGTCTACCACGTACGAATGGGCATGGGAGGTCCTCGCTTCGGCTACTTTCCGGCCTTGCCCGGCCGCTTTACGGTTTCCTGTCACCGTTGTAGACATACAAATATAACGGTTCGCGGCATCGAGATTAAAACGACATCAGGGAGAGTAGACATGGCTGTCACGCAGGCAATTCCGATCACGCGCCATCCTTATGCGGATGGCTCCTACAAGAAGATGCTGATCGATGGCCAGTGGGTCGACGCGGTCTCCGGCAAGAAATTCGAGACGCACAATCCCGCAACCGGGGAATTGCTCGCAACCGTCGCCGAGGGCGACGCCGAGGATATCAACCGCGCCGTGGCCGCCGCCCGCCGCGCCTTCGAGGGGCCGTGGAGCAAGGTCAAGCCGTTTGAGCGTCAGGCCCTGCTGCTGAAGCTCGCCGATCTCGTCGAGAAGAATTTCGAGGAATTGTCGCAACTCGACACCGTGGACATGGGCGCGCCGATCAGTCGTACCCGGGGCAACAAGCTGCGCGTGCTCGGCATGCTGCGCTATTACGCCGGCCAGGCGACGGTGATCCATGGCGAGACGATCGAGAACTCGCTGCCCGGCGAAATCTTCTCTTACACGCTGAAGGAGCCGATCGGCGTCGTCGGCGCGATCATTCCCTGGAACGGTCCGCTCTCCGCCAGCGTCTGGAAGATCGGTCCCGCGATCGCAACCGGCTGTACCGTGGTGCTGAAGCCGGCCGAGGAAGCGCCGCTGACATCACTGCGGCTCGCCGAGCTCTGCATGGAAGCCGGCATTCCCGCTGGTGTCGTCAACGTCGTGCCGGGCTATGGCGAGACCGCCGGTGCGGCGCTGGCCTCGCATCCCGGCGTCGACAAGGTCGCCTTCACCGGTTCGCACGTCACCGGTCAGTCGATCATCCGCGCTTCCGCCGGCAACCTCAAGCGCGTCTCGCTCGAGCTCGGTGGCAAGTCGCCGGACATCGTGTTCGCCGACGCGGATCTCGATGCAGCAGTGCCGGGCGCTGCGATGGCCGTGTTCGCCAACTCCGGTCAGATCTGCAGCGCCGGGACGCGGCTGTTCGTCGAGCAGAAGGTCTATGACGAGTTCGTCGGCCGCGTCGCCGAATTCGGCAAGAAGCTGCAGGTCGGCAACGGCCTCGATCCGAGCACGCAGATTGGACCGCTGGTGTCGAAGGATCAGCTCGAGCGCGTCTCCGGCTATCTCGACATCGGCCAGAAGGAAGGTGCGAAGGCGCTCGTCGGCGGTTCGCGACTGACCGAAGGCGCGTTGTCAAAGGGCTATTTCGTGCCGCCGACCGTGTTCGCCAACGTGCAGGACAATATGCGGATCGCGCAGGAGGAGATCTTCGGCCCCGTGATCTCGGCGATCTCGTTCAAGGATCCTGACGAGCTGATCAAGCGCGCCAATGCCACCACTTTCGGATTGGGCAGCGGTGTCTGGACCACCAATGTCAGCAAGGCGCACCAGGTCGCCAAGGCGTTGCGCGCCGGCTCGGTCTGGGTGAACTGCTATCAGGCTATGGATCCGGCGGTGCCGTTCGGCGGCTACAAGATGAGCGGCTATGGCCGCGAGTCCGGCAAGCAGCACGTCGAGGAATATCTCAACGTCAAGGCGGTCTGGATCAAGACGGCCTGAGGCGTTCCCTTAATGGATGCGGCAGCGGCGGCTTCGGCCGCCGTTGTCCGTTTAATGCGTGATTATCGGCTGGCGGCCTTCTTCGGCCGCCCGATGTCCTTGCGCAGCGCCTCGAGCTCCTTGCGCGCGGCACTGGCCGCGTTGCGTTCGATCTTGCGGTAGCGCGCGACCAATGACGTGCCGAACGGCGTCAGGACCGCGCCGCCGCCGTTCTTGCCGCCGGTTTGCCGTTCGACCGCGGCCTGGCGGCAGATGCGGTTGATCTCGTCGACCAGGTCCCAGGCGCGCTTGTAGGACATGTCCATCGCGCGGCCCGCCGCCGAAATCGAGCCGCAGGTCTCGATATTCTCCAGCAACTGGATCTTGCCCGGCCCGATCCGACCATCGTCCGCGAGATCGATCCGGACGCTCAGGGAGGGCAGCGATCTGGCGTTCGATTTCGGCATGGACGGCTTGCTTTCTCGGGTCACGCGGCGAGATTGCCACCGGAGCCTTTTACGAACAAGCTGAAGCCGTTACATATCCGTATCAACACGGGGTCCGGGAATAGACATGAATTATCCATCGATGTTTTCGCCGCTCAAGGTCGGTCCATATCAGCTCAAGCACCGCCTGGCATTGGCGCCATTGACGCGGATGCGCGCGGCCAAGCCCTCGCTCGCGCCGCGGCCGCTGAACGCGGAATATTACGCCCAGCGCGCGACCCCGGGCGGGTTGCTGATCGCCGAGGCCTCGCCGGTCATCGAAACCGGCTTCGGCAGCCCGGGCGTGCCCGGCATTTATACCGAGCAGCAGATCGCGGGTTGGCGCGAAGTGGTCGATGCCGTTCACGCCAAAGGCGGGATCATCTTCCTGCAGCTCTGGCACGTCGGGCGGGTCTCGCATTCCTCGTTCCAGCCGGGCGGCGCGCTCCCGGTCGCACCCTCGGCGGTGCCGATCGCTGATCTCAAGACCGGTACGGCCGACGGCAAGGCAGTCCCGTATGAGACGCCGCGGGCGCTCGAGACATCAGAAATTCCCGGAGTGATCGAAGCCTATCGGCAGGGCGCCGAGAACGCGCTCAAGGCCGGCTTCGACGGCGTCGAGATTCACGGCGCCAACGGCTATCTGATCGAGCAGTTTCTGCAGTCGCACACCAACCTGCGCACCGATCAATACGGTGGCTCGATTCCAAACCGCGTGCGCTTCCTGATGGAAGTGACCAAGGCCGTGGTCGATGTCTGGGGCGCGGACCGCGTCGGCGTACGCCTCTCGCCCTATGGCGTCGCCAACGGCAGCGGCGAGCCGGACCCGATGCCGCTCTACACCTATGCGATCGAACAACTCAATCCGCTTGGCCTGGCCTATCTGCATTTCATCGAGCCGCGCTCCTCCGGCGCCGGCCGCGCCGAGGTCAACCATCAGAACGTGCCGTCGGCGATGGTGCTGTTCCGCCCGATCTGGAAAGGCGTGCTGATCACCGCCGGTGGCTTCACCGGCGACGCAGCGGAGGCGGCGATCCGGGATGGCCATGCCGACGCGATCGCGTTTGGCCGTATCTTTATCTCCAACCCGGATCTGCCGCGCCGCCTGCAGCGCGGCTTCCCGCTGACGCCGTACAACCGCGCGACCTTCTATGGCGGCGACGTGGCCGGCTACACGGACTACCCGGAGCATAACGAGCTGGAGCAGGCGTAGCTTCTGCCGTCATTGCGAGCGAAGCGACTTGTCCGCCGAAGCCTCGGCGAAGGCGGAAGCAATCCATCTCTCCGCTTGCTGAGACCTGGCTTGCTTCGTCGCTTTTGCTCCTCGCAATGACGAGAGGTGAGGACAGGGCAAAGATGTTTCCAGAAGAGGAATTCGAGCAAAAGAAGACCAAGGCCGTCGCGCTCGGCAAGCCCGCCGCCGGCCAGTGCCTGTGCGGCAAGGTCGCCTTCGAGATCGACGTGCCGGCGCGCTGGGCCTGGCACGATCATTCGCCGTCGAGCCGCCGCGCGCATGGTGCGGCCTATGCAACCTATGTCGGAAGCTGGCGCAAACGCTTCCGGATCACCAAGGGCGAGGCCAGCCTTACGCGCTATGAGGACAAGGCGACCGGGACTGCACGAAGCTTCTGCGCGAGTTGCGGCACGCCGATCATCTACGAGCGCCCGCGCTCGCCGCATATGGTCAATATCCCCCGTGCGCTGTTTTCGGGT
>Ga0268266_10004278_pt1 | contig 13743 bp, 11 predicted proteins | sample KBSS13metaG_FD_190356 | JGI IMG/M metagenome (GOLD analysis project Ga0268266, IMG submission 190356) | Switchgrass rhizosphere microbial communities from Kellogg Biological Station, Michigan, USA - KBS S1-3 metaG (SPAdes) (version 2) | ecosystem: Host-associated > Plants > Roots > Rhizosphere...
GGGGATTGCAGCCGCGGCGTTCGGCACGTTGATCGCAATCGTGTTGGCAACCAAGCAATCATGCCCGTTCGTCTACTCGTGGAATGGCTCAGAATATGTCTTCGACGCCGAACCCTACGGCGGCGCCATCACGCGTGGCATGGAGCGTGACGATTTTTCGGAATTGGAGCATGTCCGTGAACAGAACGGGGTCTACAAACTACTGGTCACGAATGAAGTGGATGAGACGCAATACACCAACCTGATGGAATTGTGGTTGGTGGACCATGCCAAAGGTTCGCGCGTCGTTTCGGACGAGAACGGAACGCTCCGTGCCTACACTGGAATCCAAAAGCTGAGCGCGGCGCGCGACCGCGACGGAAAAGATCTCCGGCAGTGGCTCGAAGCTACAGACCGCAAGGTCTGGGAGCCGGATACGATTGCCGCACCCGACGGCAACTTGCGCCAGGAAGTGATTCTGACGTTTCCCAAGCCGAAAAGCGCGAGGCAGGTGAACTTGATCGCGAATGCCGCCACCGGGCTATGGGGCTCGTTCATGATCAAGAAAATGGTGGAACTGCACGGACGCGATACTCCGAGCTGGCTCACTTCGCTGGATGGGAACCCGGCTGGACTGAAGAACATTCACGCCTGGGGCGAGCGCGAGGGAACCTACCGGCTGCCTATTGAAGTTGAAGAGTCCAGTGGCTGGGTGGTGCGGGGCGCGCTGCCGAACGGCGGTCCTATGCTGGCGGAGGATCGCGTCATTCCAATGGATGTCAGCCATGCGACTGGCACGCAATTGCGTATTCGCATGCGTCCGCCTGTTGGTTACTGGGCCTTCAACTCGTTTGCCGTGGCGTACGGCGCCGGAAAGGCCGTGAACGTGAGCCATGTCGCTGCAAACACTGCACAGACTTCGGAAGGAAAAGACATCCTGCCGGACCTGGCAGCCGCAGACGACCGCTACTATCCGATGCCTGATATGACGGACCAGGCCGAGTTAACATTCCCGGCCCCACCCCGCAAAGCGGGCGCCGAACGAACGGTGTTTCTCCACAGCCGCGGCTGGTATCAACTGCATCTGCGGAACCAGGGTCCGCCGGATCTGACCACATTCAACAAGATCCTGACGATTCCGGGCGCGGCCGTGCAGTTCGCGGCGGATCGCTTCACGGAGTGGCAGCGTGGTGACGTCCGTTAGCGGGCCCGCAGTTGAGTCGTCGCGGGAGCGAATAGAGTATGTCCGCGGATGGTTGCCCGCGCCGCCAATCGTGCTCCTGCCGGGGCTGTTCGCCGGTAGCTGGATCTGGACGCCGGCTATGAATCACTTGGCTGCTTTGGGATATAGCATCCTGCAAATCGTGGAGCCCTTCGCTGCGCTAGAAACCAAGACTGCTTCCATCGATGTATTGCGGCGGATGCTGATTGACGCGCTCGATGAGCACGGAATCGAGCGCGCTGTTCTGTGCGGCAACTCCCTGGGGGCGCTGGTGGCGCTGGACATAACGGCCCGCCATCCAGATCGGGTCAAGGCCCTGGTAATTAGCGGATGCCCGGGCTTGGGGGAAACTCCCAACCTGGGGCTGCGCCGCAGCGGGGACATGTCGCGGCACAATGCTGATTTCATCGCGGATCAGTTGTTTTACGACCGCTCGGCGATCCCTGAAGCGTTGATTGAAAGAAGCTTTGCGGTGGCTCTCGACCGGCGGTGCGCGATGAATATGCTGCGCTACGTGCTGGCCATCCGCAAATATAACGTGAGGGAATGCCTGGTGCGGATCCAGTGTGAGGTTTCGATGATCTGGGGGGAGCAGGACAGCATCGCGCCGATCGAAGAATGGGAGGAAAACCTTCATCTGATCTCGCATGCCACCCTCCATAAGGTGTCACGCTGCGGGCATTCGCCGATGATCGAGCGGCCCGCGGAGTTCAACGCGATCCTCGCGAAATTTATTATCGAGCAAGGCTGATTCCCTTCCCCTGCGTTCTACAATGATCGGTATGAAGACTTCGCTGGCTGGCTTGATTCTGCTCTTTTGCCTACCTCTGATAGCGCAGCAACCCCCGCCTCATTTCGAGAATCTGATCCAACTCACGCAAGGCGGCTCAAATGGTGAGTCGTATTGGTCCCCGGACAGTAAGCGCATCATTTATCAGTCGACGCGCGATGGCCGGACGTGCGATCAGGAATACGTCATGAACGCCGATGGCTCGGATCAGCACATGGTCTCGACCGGCAAAGGCGTTACTACCTGCGGCTACTTCACCAGCGACAACAAACACATCATCTACGCTTCAACGCATGAAGGCGGCGACGCTTGTCCGCTTCCACCCGATCGCAGCAGGGGCTATACGTGGGCGGTATATCCCACGTTCGATATTTATCTGGCAACCGACACCGGCAAAATAATCAAGAAGCTGACCGATACCACCGGCTACGACGCCGAGGGCACGGTCAATTTCAAAACTAAGCAGATGCTCTACACTTCGCTGTCCTCGGGCGATTTGGAGATTTGGACCATGAAAGAGGACGGGAGCGCCAAAAAGCAAGTCACTAAGGCCGAAGGCTATGACGGTGGCGCGGTGTTTTCGCGCGACGGCAAGAAAATGGTGTGGCGCGCGTACCGTCCGGATACTCCTGACAAGGTTGCAAAGTATCGCGATCTGCTTAAGGACAACCTGACGACGCCGATGAAGATGGAAGTTCATATCGCCGACGCCGACGGCTCGAATGCCAAGACCATCACCAATTTCGGCTGCGCCAGTTTTGCGCCGACATTTACTCCCGACGGCAAGAAGATCCTGTTCGCCTCGAATAAGAACAAATGCGATTCGAGCTTCTTTGACCTGTTCCTGATGAATCTGGACGGCAGCGGACTGGAACAAGTGACGGACTACGGCAAGTTCACATCCTTCCCCGAATTCTCGCCGGATGGCAAATACCTGATCTTCTCCTCCAGCTATCAGGGCAAAGGCAACTACGAATTCAATATCTTCCGCGCAGACTGGAAGCCGTAGAGATGGCGCCTATAGCGGGAACCCGCCCTCCGGCTCCAGCCGGTGTGGCGTCCGATGCATTGGTATTTTTCGGCGCTACCGGCGATCTGGCGTATAAACAGATCTTCCCTGCCCTGCAGCAGATGGTGATGCATGGCGAACTGAACGTCCCCGTGATTGGCGTGGCGAAAGCCGGATGGACGCTGGAACAACTTAAACAGCGGGCACATGATAGCCTTAGCGAGCACGGCGGCATAAACGAAGGGGCCTTCGCCAAATTAACCAGCCTGCTGCAATATATCGATGGCGATTATCAAGATCCCGCCACGTTCACGCAGTTGCGCCAGATGCTGGGTTCCGCATGCCGGCCCACGCACTATCTGGCCATCCCGCCGAGTCTTTTCGGCGCGGTGGTCGAGGCGTTGGGACGGTCGGGCTGCGCGGCAGGCGCCCGCGTTATCGTGGAGAAACCGTTTGGCCGGGACCTCAAGTCCGCTCAAGAACTGAACGCGATCATCAACACGGTTTTCCCGGAGGACGCGATCTTTCGCATCGACCACTTCCTGGGCAAGGAGGCGGTAGAAAATCTTCTGTTCTTCCGGTTCGCCAACACTTTCCTGGAGCCGATCTGGGACAAGCGTTACATTCACAGTGTTCAAATCACCATGGCGGAAAAGTTCGGCATCCAGGGCCGCGGCAAATTTTACGACGAGGTGGGCGCGATCCGCGATGTCGTGCAGAACCACCTGCTACAAGTGGTAGGATTCCTGGCGATGGCGGCGCCTACCAGCCTTTACCCGAACGCCCTGCGCGATGAGCAGGCCAAGGTCTTCCGCACGATTGTTCCGCTGACACCCTCGGATGTAGTGCGCGGACAATTCGTTGGATACCATCAGGAACCCGGCGTGGCGCCGGATTCGCGGGCGGAGACATATGCGGCGGTGCGTTTGAAACTAGACTCCTGGCGCTGGTCGGGCGTTCCCTTCGTCATCCGTGCCGGAAAGTGCCTGCCCGTGACGGCGACCGAAGTCGTGGTCCGATTGCGTGAGTCTCCGCTTTGGCGCGTGCCGTTCGGGGCGAACTATGTGCGCTTCCAGTTGGGCCCGGAATTCAGCGTGAGCATGGGAATCCGCGTGAAACGCCCGGGGTACGACCTGGTGCCGATGGCCAGCGAGTTATCGGTTATGAAAATCGATGTCGACGGTGCGGTTAGCCCTTACGAGCGCTTATTGTCGGATGCCATGCGCGGCGATGGCATGCTGTTTGTCCGCGAAGATGCGGTGGAAACGGCTTGGTCCGTGGTAGACGGCGTGACGGACCGGAGTCTGCCCTTGCAAATCTATGAGCCGGCTACTTGGGGGCCGCCGGAAGCCGAACAGCTGGCGCAGGACATCGGCGGCTGGCACAATCCGGAATGAATTACAGTCGGCCCCGTAAAAATTAAGGCATCGCCGCCTGGAGTCCTATGAAAACTAAAGGTGAACCTTAGAGGTACTAAGGTCAACTTCCAATGGTGCTTCGGCCGGGGAAAAGGCACCATTGGATAGGTGGATGAAATAAAGCCGGCCAATTTCCGTTCATTGGCTTCCAAGTTCTCTCGCTTCACTGTCCTGTTGTTTCTGTGGATGGTGGGGCTGATCGTTCTTTGGGATGTGCGGAACCATGCCTTCAATCTCCCCAAAGCCCTTTTGATGTGCGCAATTGTGGTGCTGCTGGGGGGGTTGATTTCGCGATTTACGATGCGAGCCTTGGGACGCCCGCTAGCCTTGCTGCAGCAAGGTATCACGTCCGTACGCGAAGGAAAATTCGAACCGATTCAGACGAGTTCGACGCACGATGAGATCCAATATCTGGGCGAAAGCTTCAACCAGATGATTGCGGAAATCAATGCGTCGCAGGCCGAGATACGCCAGCACCGCGATCTACTCGAAGAGCGCATCCGCCAGCGCACCGAAGACCTGGAAAAAGCCATGCGCGCCGCGCTCGCCGCGAGTCAGGCCAAGAGCGAGTTTCTGGCGAACATGTCGCATGAATTGCGCACTCCGATGAACGGGCTGCTGGGAATGCTGGAGGTGGTGCTCGATAGCTCGCTCAACGCCGAGCAGCGCGAGGAACTGGCAATCGCCCAACGTTCGGCCTATGCCCTGCTGGCTTTGCTCAACGACATCTTAGATCTTTCCAAGATCGAAGCCGGCAAGATGATGATCGAAGCCATTCCATACAATGTGCGGACCGTTCTCGAAGACTGCGTGAAGTCGTTCCAGGCGCGCGCGATGCAGAAGAAGATCGCACTACACCTGGAAGTCGACGCCGGTGCGCCCTCGGAAGTGATCGGCGATCCGCTTCGAGTACGGCAGATTGCGGCCAATCTTCTCTCCAACGCGCTTAAGTTCACGGAACGCGGTTGGGTATGCCTGCGGCTCTCCTCTGAACAAGGCGCCGAAGGACCGGCCCACATGAAGATCGCGGTCAGTGACACCGGGGCTGGAATTGAAGCCGGCAAGCTGACGGCGATCTTTGAGAAATTCACGCAGGCCGACGGCAGCATTACCCGCAAATACGGCGGTACCGGACTGGGTCTAGCCATCACCAAACGGCTAGTGGAAATGCAGGACGGCAAGGTCAACGTGGAGAGTCAGGTGGGGAAAGGCAGTACGTTTACGGTCACGCTGCCGTGGACCCCGGTAGCGGAATCCGCTGCGTCGTCGTTAGAGCCGCAGGCTGGCGCCGCCGTCAAAAAGATCAATCCCACGGAGGTACGCGTCCTCCTTGTGGAAGACAACTTGGTGAACCAGAAAGTGGTGCTGGCGATCCTGCGCAAGAAGGGCTATCGCATCGACGTAGCCAGCGACGGGCGGGAAGCGCTTTCGAAACTGGACGCGAGTTTAGCAACGCCGGAGCAAGCCTACAATCTAGTGCTCATGGACGTGCAGATGCCGGTGCTCGACGGACTTGAAACCACGCGTATTGTGCGTCTGAACTCGCGTTGGGACCGGTTGCCGATCATCGCCATGACCGCGCACGCCATGAATGGCGATCGTGAGCGCTGCCTGCAGGCCGGCATGAATTCGTATGTTTCGAAGCCCATCCAGCCGGCGCTACTTCTATCCATCATCGAGAAACAGCTGCAGGAGCATGCGGTCGAGGCGCCTCCGCCACCGGTGCCGGTTTCCGATCATGGCGTCACCGCCAGGTCGTTGCTTGAAGACTCCAAAATGGCGAACGATCTGCTTGAAGTGTTCTTGCAACTCGCGCCCGAGCGCTTGGATCGCCTGGAGGCCGCCGCGGCCGAAGCCGACGGCACCACACTCGGCAGCGAATCGCGCAAGATATCGGAAGCTGCAGAGCAATTGGCTTCGCGGGCATTGAGCGAGTCGGCCCAACGGATCGAACTAGCAGCGCGTGGACGAGACTTCGCGGCAGCTCTTCAGGAATTGCAAACCCTACGACGCGAAATCGCGGAGTTGCAGGCGCTGACAGCCTAGAAAACGCGACGCGTAAGACGGCCAACGCTGAACTTCGCAGTATCGGCCACAGCCATCACGGTCATCACGCCAGCTTGCACCGGATCCGTCACCACTAAGTCGGCCGCATCTGGAACGCTGCCCGCCATGTTGAGGCTCACGACCAGCAGCCCCTGCGCGCGCACTTCGCGCACTGCGTTCTCAATGTCGCCGCCCATTAGCGATCCCGCCATCACGATCGCCTTGACGCGCGGCAACCGGCCAGCGGCGCGGACGGCGGCGGCTAACGGCTGCTCTCCTACCAATGGAATGGTGTCGATCGAAATGTGCTCGCCGCGAATATTGTGGCGATCAGCCTCAAGAATCGCTCCTATAGCGACTTGACCCACCTGCGCTCCGCCGCCCACGATGATGATCCGTTTCCCGTAGATCTTTTCCATCGTCTCCACCTGGTCTGCATGCCGGACAATCGGAAGTTTTCGCAGATCCTCCAGCATGGGCCCGGGATCGCCCTGCACTTCGATTTCGAAATACGTGTGATCGGTGCCGGCTTCGCGGCCCGCGATGATGTCAACGCTGATGATGTTTCCGTTATGCCGCGCAATCACGCCGGTGGTGGTATGCAGAATCCCAGGGCCGGACGAAGAAATAATTTCAATACCGATCTTTTGATTCGCCACTTACTCCACCTCGTATTTCTTTAGGAGCCCATCCCAATGGCCCTGCGCCTGCAGCAGAATCTCCGCGATCTCGCGAAGCGCGCCCTCACCGCCAGCCGCCGCCGTCACGTGATGGACGCAGCGTTTTACTTCGGGCCGGGCATTGGCCGGAGCGAACGCCAGCCCGGCGCGCCGGAGAACCGGGACGTCGGTCAAATCGTCCCCCACGTACGCGATCTCGTCCAAGGCGAATCCACTCCGCTGCATGATTTCGTTCAGGATCGGCACCTTCTCGATGTGGCCCTGGTAGACATACGTCATTCCGACTTGCTTCGCGCGGACCTCCACCGCTTCCGATTCACGGCCCGTGATGACACCTGTCTGGAAACCTTTCCATATGAGCCACTGCAACGCGATCCCATCTTGCGAGTTGAAACCCTTGGTCTCGAAAAGATCGCCATTAGCGCCAGGCAAGTTGTAGATCAGGCCGTTGGTGATCACACCATCGACATCCATAAGCAGCAGACGAATTTTCGCCGCGCGTTGTTGAAGCTGGGGATCCATCATTAAACACTACAATAGTGAAAGAGTTGGCCGTGCTGGAGCGGGTCCGCAAAACCATTATTCGTTATAACATGCTGCCTCGCGGGAGCCGCGTTGCCGTTGCGGTATCCGGCGGTCCCGATTCCGTTTGCTTACTGCATGCGCTGGTGGAACTGGCCCCGGCCTTTGATGTTTCGCTCTCCGTCGCCCATTTGAATCATCAACTCCGCGGAGCCGAATCGGATGAAGACGAGCGTTTCGTGGCTGCGCTCGCCGCGCGGTCGGGACTTCCCTTTTATCGGGCACGCGCAGACGTCGGGGCAGCGAAAGATAACTTGGAGCAGGCCGGAAGGCGCGCGCGCCGAGCTTTCTTCACGGGACTGAAGGCGGATCGCGTTGCGTTGGGGCACACTCGTGACGATCAAGCCGAGACGGTGCTAATCCGCCTGTTGCGCGGATCCGGCCTGCGCGGCTTGGCCGGAATTTATCCAGTGACGGATGACGGCTACATTCGCCCGCTGATCGACACTACCCGCGTCGAGGTTGAGGAATTCATGCGCGGCCGTGGTCTCGAATGGCGCGAGGATTCGAGCAATCACGATCCCCGTTTTGCCCGCAACCGTATTCGCCGCTCACTGCTCCCGGAACTCGCCCGCGACTGGAATCCGCGGATTGGCGAATCGCTGGCCAAGTTGGCGAGCCTGGCCCACGACGAAGAACGATGGTGGCGGTCCTATATTGACGACTTGGCGGCCGGGATTCTGATCGAGCGCAGCGGAGGAATCGAATTGCGGGCATCCGTCCTCGCCGCGCTCCCGGCAGCCTTGGGCCGCCGCATAATCCGCCATGCGATTACCCGAGTAAAAGGCGACCTTCGGCAGCTGGAATTTGACCACGTCGATAGGGTTCTGGAGTTGGCCGCCCAAGCCGAGGGCCATGGCCGCCTGCGCCTCCCCGATCTGGATATCCGCCGCTCATTCGGTTGGATTCGGATCGCGCAGGCGGGTGGGCAAATCGACCTTACGGCCACCCGCTTGGCCATCCCCGGCGTCTACCCCCTCCCGCACGGCGACTGCCTCCATTTAGAGATTTCGCCACAGGCTCTTGCCGCAAAAAAGGGTGCTACGCTTAAAACAGCCGAGTTAAGTCTGCGGCGCCTCCCGCCGATTTTGGAATTGCGGGGGTGGAAGCCGGGAGATCATTACCGTCCAAAGGGGCAGGACCGGGATCTAAAGATCAAGGAAATGTTCCAACTGGGGCGAGTGCCCTCCTGGTTAAGGTCGTCATGGCCGATTATCAGTAATGGAGACACGATCTTGTGGGCTAAAAAGTTCGGAGCCGCTGCAGAGTTTGCCGCGAGTGACGAGCGCGGTCCGGTACTCCGAGTCTGGGAAGCAGAATCGCCGAACAGTTGAACCTTTTGGTGCGGTTATCTCGTCTGTAGCATAGAAGGCAGTTTTTGCCGGGATTATTTGGGGAGAACGCATGAATTCGAGCGTGAGAAATTTGGTGTTGTGGGTTGTGGTGCTGGGGCTGGTGGGCTTGGTCTTTGCAGTGATCAAGAATACCAAGCCGACGGGAGCGCACCCGGACTTTTCGGTGCTGGTCAACGACGTCAAGGCTGGCAAGGTCGAAAAGATCACGCTCAATAGCGTGACCGGCGATGTTCACGGAAAGTACAAGAATGGCGACGAGTTCACGTCCACCGTTCCACACACCTACAACGACTTCACCACCCTGCTGATCGACAAGGGCGTGTCCGTCAACGTTGAGAAGGACGCGGGCGGAAACTGGGTTTCGCTCCTGATGAATGCCATACCCTTTGTACTGCTGGTGGGCTTCTGGGTGTTCATGATGCGCCAGATGCAGAGCGGCGGCAACAAGGCTTTGAGCTTTGGCAAATCGCGAGCGCGTCTACATTCGTCGCAGCAGAAGAAGGTGACGTTTAAAGACGTAGCCGGTGTCGAGGAAGCTAAGGAAGAGCTGCAGGAGATCATCGAGTTCCTGCGCGAGCCGCAAAAGTTCCAAAAGTTGGGCGGACGCATCCCTAAGGGCGTGCTGCTAGTGGGATCGCCCGGTACCGGCAAGACCCTGTTGGCGCGCGCGATCGCCGGTGAAGCCAACGTTCCGTTTTTCTCGATCTCGGGTTCGGATTTCGTCGAGATGTTCGTCGGTGTCGGCGCCAGCCGTGTTCGCGATCTGTTTGAGCAGGGTAAAAAGAACGCGCCGTGCATCATCTTCATCGATGAAATCGACGCCGTCGGCCGCCATCGCGGCGCCGGATTAGGCGGCGGACACGATGAGCGCGAGCAGACCCTCAACCAGTTGCTGGTAGAGATGGACGGTTTTGAATCCAACGAAGGCGTCATCCTGGTGGCGGCGACCAACCGCCCCGACGTGCTGGACCCTGCACTGCTTCGGCCGGGCCGTTTTGACCGCCGCGTGGTCGTGGGACGTCCGGATCTGAAAGGCCGCGAACAGATTCTCAAAGTTCACACCAAGAAAGTTCCGCTGGGGGATGATGTGAATTTGATGACGATCGCGCGCGGTACCCCGGGATTCGTCGGCGCGGATCTCGCGAACCTGGTGAATGAAGCTGCGCTCGTCGCGGCCCGCCAGAACCGCAAGGTCGTCATGCAGTTCGATTTCGAACTCGCCAAGGACAAGGTGATTATGGGCGTGGAGCGCCGCAGCCTGATCCTCAGCGACGAAGAGAAGAAGAACACCGCCTATCACGAGGCCGGACACGCGCTGGTCGCGGCACTTACGCCCAACGCCGATCCGCTGCATAAGGTCACGATCATACCGCGCGGCATGGCGCTGGGCTTGACCATGCAGCTGCCGCTGGACGACAAGCATAGCTACGACAAGGATTATCTCGAAGCGCAGATGGCCATCTTGATGGGCGGCCGAATCGCCGAAGAGATTTTCATGCATCACGTGACCACCGGCGCCGGCAACGACATCGAGCGTGCAACCGATATGGCGCGCAAGATGGTCTGCGAGTGGGGCATGAGCGAACTCGGCCCGTTGAGCTTCGGGAAGCGTGAGGAGCAGATCTTCCTGGGCCGCGAAATCGCGCAGCATCGGGATTACAGTGAAGCCACTGCCATCCGCATCGACGAGCAGGTGAAGAAGCTGGTGCAGGAAGGCTACGATCGCGCTCGCAAGATTATCGAGGAGCGCTCGGACGCCCTCGACCGCATCGCTCGCGCGCTGCTGGAGCGTGAAGTTCTGGACGGCAGCGAAGTACGGCAATTGATTGATGGCGAGATTCTGGAAGCCATGCCGACTCCTCCGCCGCCACCTTCAAGCGACGATGGCACGCAGCAGGTGATCAAGCCGGAACCGCCGCGGCGTGTTCCCGGCATGCTTGAGGGCGGCCCACAGCCGGCCTGAGGAAGCGATTTAACGCACGTGATTCCGGCGTTTCCGGTCTACGTCTTCGACGTTGACGGCACCCTTGTCGATTCGCAAGCTGACATCTGCGGAGCGGTAACCGAAGTGCTGGTTGCGCACGGCCGGACCGATATTTCACATGAGGTTCTGCGCCGCTATATCGGACGCCATCTGATCGAAGAATTCCTGGAATTTGGATTCCCGCTGGCGGAAGCCGAACAGATGATGCAGGAATATCGCGTGACTTATGCGGCCAGAAAGCACGCTGGGACTGCGGTCTACGCAGGAGTCGCCGCGACGTTGGGGCGGCTAGGCGGCCGGAAGTCGACAGCCACTACAAAAGGCACTCCCACCACGCGCATCGTGCTGGAGCAGTTCGCGCTGCTACAACACTTCGATCACGTCCAGGGGACGGACGGCTTTCCGGCCAAGCCCGAGCCTGACGTGCTGCTCAAGTCTCTGGAAGCCTTGGGCGCGCGCACGGCAGACTGCCTATTCGTTGGTGATTCCTCCGCCGACATGGAAGCCGGGCGGCGCGCCGGGATCCGAACTTGCGCGGTCACGTGGGGCTACGGGGATCGCGAAGAACTCGCGCGCTGGACTCCAGACTTTTGGATTGACGCGCCGCACCAACTCTTGCCGGACTACTAGACGCGCCCATGAACCTGATTGGAACTCGCGACGGTCACTTCGACGATAACGGGTCACGGTTCAAAGTTGTGGGCGCCAACAATTACTATGCGGCGTTTGCTACGCACGCCACGCGCAGAGCCTTATTGAACGCGGCGAAACAGATGGGACTCAATGTTCTGCGCTGCCCCGCGTTTCTCGATGCCGCTTGGCGCGGCGCCTGTTTCCAGTCCTGGAATTTTGCAACCAATCGCCCCGAAGTGAACTGCGGCGAAAACGGACTCCAGCGCCTGGACCAGCTCGTCGCCGATGCCGAACAAGTTGGGATCCGGCTTATTTTTCCACTAGTCAACCATTGGCCAGACTTCGGCGGTATGGATCGTTACGTCGAGTGGTTTGGTGCAGCGTCGCGCGACGATTTCTATAGCAATCCTGCCATTCGCGGAGCCTACCGGTCATATGTAAGCCAAATCGTTACGCGAAAGAATACTGTGACTGGACGCGCGTATCAAGACGAGCCTGCGATCTTCGCGTGGGAGCTTGCGAACGAACCCCGCTGCGATGCACGCGGGGGAGACGCGATCCTGCTCGAATGGATGGGCGAGATGAGCCGCTGGATCAAACAAAACGATCCGAACCACTTGCTCGCAGTCGGCGACGAAGGCTTTTTCGGGAAGCATGGCGTGGATTGCAACGCCTTTCTCAAAATCCCCGACATCGACTTTGGCACCTTCCATCTTTATCCGCAAGCCTGGAAGGAGCGCGATCCGCTCCGCTTCGGACTCCGCTGGATCGAGCAGCACCTTGCCGCGGGAAGGGACGCCGGGAAACCGATGCTGCTTGAGGAATACGGAATAAGCATCGGAGGTCCACGCGGTCTGTCATCGGCACGCGCGCGGGATGACATTTATCGCGCGTGGCTACGCCTGATCGTGGAACAAAACGGCGCGGGCGATCTGGCATGGATGCTCGCGTCCACTGACGACGAGACTGGGGAACCGTATCCGGACTACGACCGCTTCACGTTCTATAGTGACGCCGACGTTCCTTCCATCCGCGCGCACGCTATCGAGATGACTTTTCACGGCGAGATACCGAACAGCGCGCCCACACCTGCGGTCACAGCCATCGCCAGTGCGCCCCAGAACGTAACGCGCATCGCGCCACCGGCAACGCTTGCGCCACCGGCCCGCGCGGCGATCCCCCCAAGTAGCGCTAGAAAAAACAAAGATGTACCCGATACCAAATAGATCAAATACGGGGGCGGGCCGAGGGCTGTAACGAGTAAGGGCATGCCCGCGCCCACGGCGAAGCTGGCCGCCGAGGCCAATGCAGCCTGGACCGGACGCGCCGTCTGCTGAGGGGTTATGCCGAGTTCGTCGCGCGCGTGCGCCTCCAGCGCGTCGTGATCCATCAACTGGTCCGCGACCTGCTTCGCGAGCGCAGGTTCCAGCCCGCGGCCGACATAAATTTCCGCCAGTTCCCGGTGCTCGCCCTTGTTGTCGATCTTAAGTTCGTGACGTTCAAGATCGAGATCGGCCTGCTCGATGTCCGCTTGAGAGTGGACGGACACGTACTCGCCGGCGGCCATTGACATTGCCCCGGCTACCAATCCCGCCGCTCCAGCCACCAGTATGTTGCCGTGAGTCGCATGCGACGCCGCAACGCCTAGGACCAAGCTTGCCGTCGAAAGAATCCCGTCGTTGGCACCCAATACCGCCGCGCGCAGCCAGCCGGTGCGTTGCATTCGGTGGACTGCCTTTTTTCGTTGCGTCATAAGTTGCTTTTGGCACCGGCCCAATCGGTGTATACTCCTCTATTGTCATCTTGCGAGGTATCTATGAAAACCTGTAAATTACTGATCCTCACGGCTTTCGTCACACACATTGCTTTTGCTCAGGGCCAAAACGAACATTGGGTAGCCACCTGGGCGACCGCGCATCGCGCTTCCCCGCCCTTGGCTTCTTCAGCAGTTGGACAACCGTTCACCGCAGCACAGCAGGCGCAGTTCGGCTTCAACAATCAAACCATACGCATGATTGCTCCGGTTAGCATTGGCGGCCGGCGCG
>Ga0268266_10004281_pt1 | contig 13736 bp, 10 predicted proteins | sample KBSS13metaG_FD_190356 | JGI IMG/M metagenome (GOLD analysis project Ga0268266, IMG submission 190356) | Switchgrass rhizosphere microbial communities from Kellogg Biological Station, Michigan, USA - KBS S1-3 metaG (SPAdes) (version 2) | ecosystem: Host-associated > Plants > Roots > Rhizosphere...
GCAAGGCGCTGATGCAGGGCCGGGCGCTGCCCAACCTGGCCGAGCATATGGCGACATTCCTGGCCGAAACGCTGTTCAAGACCTCCGACCTCTATCTGACGGCCGACCGCAAGAAGGCGCTGATGCTCGAATTCTGCGGCAATATCGAGCTCTGCAAGATCACAGAGGACCTGGTCTTCACCGACCCGTACCGGTTGAGCTCCGGCAACCGCTGGACCAGCCCGCAGCTCGATGAGACCGCCGCCGCCTTTCGGGCCGATGCCCAGCTCAAGGCCGAGGTGCAGCAGCTGAAGCTGAAATTCCTGACCAGCGCCGAGGCGCTGGTGCATGGCGACCTGCATACCGGCTCGATCATGGTGACCGATGACGATACGCGTGCCATCGACCCGGAGTTCGCCTTCTTCGGCCCGATGGGCTTCGATGTCGGCGCGCTGATCGCCAATCTGCTGATTGCCGCCATCGCCCACCGCGTCCACCGCCCGGGCGAGCTGGGCGATGCCTATCGCACCTGGATCCTGGATCAGGCCGAGCAGATCTGGACCGGCTTCGCCACCAAGTTCCGTACGCTGTGGCAGACCCAGGCGAGCGGCGACGCCTTCACCGCCGAGCTGTTCGCCGATAGGCAAGGGCAGGAGGCGCTCGCGGCCGCGCAGGACCGCTATATGGCGGGTCTGTTCGCCGACACTCTGGGCTTCGCCGGCTGCAAGATGATCCGCCGCGTGTTGGGCCTGGCCCATGTCGAGGATCTGGAGAGCATCGCCGACCCGGACACGCGGGCGACGGCGGAAAGCAAGGTGCTGGCGATCGGCCGCAAGCTGATCCTGACCCGCGCCTCGTTCACCAAGTTCGGCGAGGTCCTTCATCTGGTCGAAGAGATCGACGCATGAAGGTCGAAGCATGAAAGTAGAAGTATGAAGGTAGATGGGCGCCCCTATCGCACGATCTGGCCGGCCGAGGACGGTTCGGTCGAGGTCATCGACCAGACGAAGCTGCCGCATGTCTTCGAAGTGCAGGGCTGGCGGACGACGCCGGATGCGGCCGAGGGCATCCGCACCATGGTGGTGCGGGGCGCCCCGCTGATCGGCGTCGCCGGCGCCTATGGTTTGGCGTTGGCCCTGAGGGACGATGCCACCGACGCCGGCCTGGCGCGGGCCTACGACGCGCTGCTCGCCACCCGGCCGACCGCGGTCAATCTGGCCTGGGCTCTGAACGCCGTGCGGGCCGAGGTCCAGCCCCTGCCCCCGTCGTCGCGCGCCGATGCCGCCTGGCGCCTGGCCGCCCGGCTGGCCGACGAGGATGTCGAATGCTGCCGCGCCATCGGCACGCACGGGGCGCGGCTCATCGCTGATTCCTATGCGAAGAGCGGCAAAAGCAGGCCGGTCAATGTCCTGACCCATTGCAATGCCGGCTGGCTGGCGACAGTCGATTGGGGCACGGCGCTGGCCCCGGTCTATGCCGCACACGATGACGGCATCCCGGTCCATGTCTGGGTCGACGAGACCCGCCCGCGCAACCAGGGCGCCAGCCTGACCGCCTGGGAACTGCAGCACCATGGCGTGCCGCACACGGTGATCGCCGACAATGTCGGCGGCCATCTGATGCAGCATGGCCAAGTCGATCTCTGCCTGGTCGGCAGTGACCGCACCACCGCGACCGGCGACGTCTGCAACAAGATCGGCACATATCTGAAGGCGCTGGCCGCGCACGATAACGGCGTCCCCTTCTATGCCTGCGTCCCATCCAGCACGATCGACTGGACCCTGTCCGACGGCGTGCAGCAAATCCCGATCGAACAGCGCGATGGGCGGGAGGTCAGCGAGATTTCGGGTATGACTGCCGGCGGGCAGGTCGAGACCGTGCGCCTGACCCCGGTGGGAAGCCCGGTGGCGAATTACGCCTTCGACGTCACACCGGCGCGGCTGATGACGGGAATCGTGACGGAACGTGGGATTGCGAAGGCTGACCGGGCCGAGTTGGCAAGGCTGTTTCCGCGGTAAAATCGCATCGTCGTTTCCGAAGCCTCGATGGTCGGCCGTCCCCTGCTAACTTAGACCGTCATGACCGGGCTTGACCCGGTCATCCACGCGGCTCCGCCTGCGCCGAAGCCGGAGGTTTGCGCCTACGGCACCCCGTGGATGACCGGGTCAAGCCCGGCCATGACGATTTTGATATGATGGAGCCGTCTCAGGCTCCCGCGCCCCTATTCCATCTTGAAAATGCGTCCCGTGCAGTCCAGATATCGCACGCGAGATTTTGCTTTTCTGGTCGGGTGGCTGTATAAGGCTGCCCCATCGGCGATCTCGGAAATGTCGCCCTTGTAATCCCTTCCCGGGCGCGTCGGATTCGGCGCGCCCTTTGTTGTACTAAGGTCCGGGAACGGGCCGATTGTCATGAGGTCGTTGTAATGCCCCGTACTACTCCGCTCGCTGACGTCCGCAATATCGGCATCATCGCCCACGTCGATGCCGGCAAGACCACCACCACCGAGCGCATCCTGTATTATACGGGCCGCAAGCACACGATCATCGATATCCACGACACCAAGGATATGAAGACGTCGACGACGACGGATTACCTGGAGCAGGAGCAGAAGCGCGGCATCACCATCCAGTCCGCTGCCGTCTCCACCTTCTGGCGTGAGAAGAAGATCAACATCATCGACACGCCCGGCCACGTCGACTTCACGATCGAGGTGAACCGTTCGCTGCGCGTGCTGGACGGCGCGGTCGTCGTGTTCGATGGCGTCGCCGGCGTCGAGCCGCAGTCCGAGACCAACTGGCGCCTGGCCGACAACTACAACGTTCCGCGCTTCTGCTACGTCAACAAGATGGACCGCTCCGGCGCCAATTTCAGCCGTTGCGTCGACATGATCCGGACCCGCCTGGGCGCGACCCCACTGGTGCTGCAGCTGCCGCTGGGCTCGGAAGACAATTTCCGCGGCATGGTCGACCTCGTCGAGATGAAGGCGCTCGTCTGGTTCTCCGACGACAAGGACGCCAAGTGGGAAATCTGGGACATCACCGACGACCTGGCCGACAAGCTGAACATCACGGTCGCCGAGGACCGTGAGATCCTGACCAAGATCGCCGAGTACCGCACCCAGCTGGTCGACACCGCGGTCGAGCAGGATGACGAGGCGATGGAGGTTTATCTCGAGACCGGCGAGGCGCCGTCCGTCGAGATCCTGCGGCGCTGCATCCGCAAGGGCACCATCACCAGCACCTTCTCCCCGGTACTGTGCGGCTCGTCCTACAAGAACAAGGGCGTGCAGCAGCTGCTGGACGCGGTCGTCGATTATCTGCCGGCCCCGACCGACGTCGAGGCAATCAAGACGGTGGATGCCGACGGCAACCCGACCGGCGAGCGTATCTGCTCTGACGACGAACCCTTCGCCGCGCTGGCCTTCAAGGTCATCAACGACAGCTATGGCGCGCTGACCTTCTGCCGCATCTATTCCGGCGTGATCACCAAGGGTATGCAGGTCGTGAACTCGACCCGCGGCAAGCGCGAGAAGATCGGCCGCATGGTCGAGATGTTCGCCAAGGAAGCCAACGCCATCGAAGAGGCCCGCGCCGGCGACATCATCGCCTTCGTTTCGCTGGCCGAAACCGATACCGGCGACACGCTGTGCGACGCCAGCGCGCCGGTGATCCTGGAGCGCATGCGCTTCCCCGATCCGGTCATCTCGGTCTCGGTCGAGGCCAAGACCAAGGGCGACCAGGAGAAGTTCTCCACCGCGCTGGGCAAGATGGTCCGCGCCGACCCTTCCCTGCGCCTGGAAACCGACCGCGACACCGGCCAGACCATCCTGCGCGGCATGGGCGAGCTGCACCTGGAAGTCACGCTCGACCGCATGCGCACCGAGTTCGGCGTCGAAGGCAATATGGGCCGTCCGCAGGTCGCCTATCGCGAGGCGATCACCAAGCCGGTCGAATATGTCTATACCCACAAGAAGCAGACCGGCGGTTCGGGCCAGTACGCCGAAGTGAAGATCATCTTCAAGCCGCTGGAGCGCGGCCAGGGTTTCGAGTTCATCGACTCGATCGTCGGCGGCTCCATTCCGCGTGAATACATCCCCTCGGTCGAAAAGGGCCTGAAGGTCCAGAAGGAAGACGGCGTCGTTGCCGGCTACCCGACGGTCGATTTCAGCGCCGAGCTGATCGACGGCAAGTACCACGACGTGGACTCGAACGCGCTGACCTTTGAAATCGCGGCCCGCGCCTGCTTCCGCGAAGCGCTGAAGCTGGCTGGCCCGATCATCCTCGAGCCGGTGATGAAGGTCGAGGTCGTGACGCCGGACGACAATCTGGGCGACGTCATCGGCGACATCAATCGCCGCCGCGGCCAGATCGTCGGCCAGCTTGAGCGCGGCGCGGCGATCGCCGTCGAGGCGACCGTGCCGCTGTCCGAGATGTTCGGCTATATCGGCCAGCTGCGCGGCATGACCTCGGGCCGTGCGTCCTACACGATGGAATTCTCGCATTACGAGCCGGTGCCCCGGAACGTGCAGGAAGAGATCGTGTCGGGCAAGGCCAAGCCGGCAGCCTAAAGAGACGACGGCCGATGGCGACGCTCCATACCCTTGAGCCGCGCCATCGGCCTGTCTTGTCTGCCGCCCAAGATGCGGCGGGATTCACGCGGACGGAACTGTCGCAGATGCTGTCCGTCTACAGCCGCCGGGTCGCCGACGGCGAATGGCGTGACTACGCGATCGACAATCGCGACGGCATGGCGATCTTCTCGATCTTCCGCCGCAGCTTCGAAGGCCCGCTCTTCTCCATCGTGAAGCAGCCGGCCGAAAAATCCCCCGAATACGCCCTGTTCGCCGGCCCCGAGCGGCTGGACAGCAATCACTCGCTGCCGGATCTGCTGGCGGCGTTCGAGTCCCGGCCGCGGCTGATTCAGGGCTGATCTGGGGCTGATCAGCTCCCCTTGACCGCCTTATCCGCGACGAAGACGCTCATCGCGATGTGATAGAGCGTGCTGGCCGGGGCATTCCTGGTCAGCAGCGTGCCGTCCTCAGCGAAATGATCCTTCCACAGGCCGGGCTTCATGCCGGCGGCCATCAGATGCCGGTCGTACATCCAGTCGAACGTGACCTGGAGGCGCTCAGCCGCCTGCGGATCGGTATGGAGACGCACCGCCTGGGCCTTTGCCGCCTCGGTCAGCGGCCAGGTACGGCTGCCGCTCTTGAGCACCACGCCGTCGCCCCGCACCTCATCGACGATCAGCGCCGGCGGGCGGACGCCGTAGGTGTAAGCCTTGTCCAACAGCCGATCGACGATCGGCCTTGTGACGGTCCCGGTCAGGCGCTGATATTCGCAGAGCAGCCAGGCCCATTCCATGTGATGGCCCGGCTCCCACATCGCATCGGCGCCGCCGATGGGCACCCAGTCATGGTCGAAATACTCGGCCAGGATGCCGGCCTCAGGCCGGAAGAAATGGGTCTTGAGATAGCCGAACTTCTCGCCCGCCCGGCCGAGATAGCGCGCCTCACCGGTCGATTCATGCAGCGCCAGCAGCGCCTCGAACAGGTGCATGTGCGGGTTCTGGCGCAGCACCTCCGGCACATGCGGATGGCTGTCGAAGTAGCCACCGCGCGGCGCCGTCAGCGCCTCGTCCAGATAGGCGAGCGTATCGTCGGCCAGCGCGATCGCCTGGCTGTCCTTGGTGAGGCTGTAATAGGCGGCGGCGGCCAGCAGCACGAAGGCGTGGGCGTAGAGGTCGCGGTTGCCGTCGACGACCGCGCCCTTGCCGTCGACCTTGAAGACGAAACCGGGCTTGCCATCCGGGCTTCTGTAGCGCTCGATCAGCGCGTTGAAGGCGCTGTCGATCTTGTCCCGGCAATCGGCCCAGCCCAGCAGCATCGCCCTGGCATAAGTGAATATCTGCCGTCCCTGGACCGTCAGGCGGCGCGGCGCCGACGGGTCCGGATTGCCCTGGAAATCGAGGATCTCGTGAAAGCCGCCGCTCGACGGATCGAAGCCGCGATCGATCCAGATCGGCAGGCAGTCCTGGATCAGCCAGGTTCGCATCCGGTCGACGGATTTGACGGCGAGGGAGAAATCCGGGGCGGCTTTTTTCATGGGGTAAGGTTTACCATTTCCGGACGCCCCCGTAACCGTTTTACGCCCTCGCCAACCCCATGATCCGGCGGATCATTTTGCCGCGCCCGCCGGCAGCCTTGGAGATGTCGCGCCACAGAGCGCGGTCGAGCTGCGAGAAATGCCAGTTGCCAAGCTGGCAGCGTGGCGCCAGCGGATAGCCGGCATAAAGGGGCAGCTTGAACCGCTTGATGCCATGACGTTTCAGGAAGGCCTTGTCGTCCGCGGACAGAACGTCCACCGAGCCGGACCGGTTCGCCTTGTCGACGAGCGACCTGACCCTGCGCCGGTCCTCATCGAAACGATCCAGCTTGTCGAGATAGCCCGGCAGCTCGTCGATATGGGCATCGAGCCACGTCTCGACATGCGGCAGCACCCGATCTTCGGATTCCAGCTGCTTCGCCACCCGCGCCGCGGCCTCGGTCAGGGCCGCCTTCACGTCTTCGTTGACTTGCATGTAGCGCGCCGAAACGCCGACCCCGAGCAGCGCCGCCAGGGGCACGCTGAACGGGCCGGTCAGGAAGGTCAGCACCATGAACAGGAAATTCGCCGAACTGCCGGCGCTCTCCTCCATCAGCCCGCCGACATAGTGCGAGAACTCGGTCAGATACCGGCGCTTGAACTCCTGCCGCAGCAGGGTCTCGTTGCGATTGCTGATCATTTCATATCAATACAATCGCGGGACGCGCCGGTTCCGAGCGGTCGCCCTTATCTCAGCGACGCGTTCAGCTTGCCCAGCGCGGCGGAGCCCGGGCACAGGGCCGCCTCGTCCAGCTCCTTCAACGGGGTTTTCACGGTCTTGATGTGGGCGTGCATGTCTTCCGGGTCGGGATCGACATAGAGCAGGCCGGTCACGATCTCGCCCTGGGCGTGATGCTCGGCCAGGAAGCGCATCGCCGCGACGCGGTCGTTGACGTCATAGTCGCCGGCCAGCTTGCGCAGGCGCAGGATCGAGCCGTCATGCTGCTCGACCTCCTGGACGGAGCCCTCGGCATAGTCGGTGGTGATCTCTTCCCGCGGCGTGATCACATCCAGGAAGTTCACCGCCTCGTTATGCTCGCGCACATAGTCGAAGCTCTTGGTCGAGCCGACATGGTTGTTGAAGGCGACGCAGGGGCTGATGCAGTCGATGAAGGCGGTGCCCTTGTGGGCGATCGCGGCCTCGATCAGCGGCACGAGCTGGGTCTTGTCGCCGGAGAAGCTGCGAGCGACGAAGGTCGCGCCCAGCTGCAGCGCCATGGCGACCATGTCGATCGCCTCATCGGTATTGGCGATGCCCTTCTTGCTCTTCGAGCCGCGGTCGGACGTGGCCGAGAACTGGCCCTTGGTCAGGCCGTACACGCCGTTATTCTCGACGATATAGAGCATGTTGATGCCGCGCCGCATCAGATGGGCGAACTGCCCGAAGCCGATGGAGGCGCTGTCGCCGTCGCCCGACACGCCGATATAGAGCAGGTCGCGGTTGGCCATGTTGGCGCCGGTCAGCACCGAGGGCATGCGTCCGTGGACCGAGTTGAAGCCGTGGCTGGCGCCGAGGAAATAGGTCGGCGTCTTCGACGAGCAGCCGATGCCCGACAGCTTGGCGATCCGGTGCGGCGGCAGGTCGAGCTGATAGCAGGCCTGGATCAGCGCCGCGCTGATGGAATCGTGGCCGCAGCCGGCGCACAGTGTCGAGATCGAACCCTCATAGTCGCGCCGTGTATATCCCAGCTGGTTCGGCTGCAGGCTCGGATGGTGGAGCTTCGGCTTGGTAAGGTAGGTCATTACACGGCCTCTTTCAGGCGCTGTTGAACCGGAGGCTGAAGATGGATCGCGATGCCTTCGGAGATGAAGGCGGCGGTCACCGGGGTGCCGTCATAATGCAGCACCGGGATCAGCTTGGCCGGGTTGATCTCACACTCGTTGATCACCAGCGTGCGCAGCTGGGCATCGCGGTTCTGCTCGACGATGAAGACCGTGTCGTGCGCCTCGATGAAATCGACGATGTCCTGGTGGAACGGGAAGCCGCGTACCCGCATGATGTCGATCGGCATGCCGTCGGCCGCCAGGATTTCAGCTGCCTCACCCATCGCCGGGCTGGTCGAGCCGTAATAGAGCGCGCCGATCCGCGTCGCGACCGGGGCCTTGCGCTCGATCGGCTGCGGCACGAGGTTCCTGGCCGTTTCGAACTTCCGCAGAAGCCGGTCCATATTGTCCTTATAGGCGGCCGCTTCCTCGGTGTACTTGGCGTAACGGTCCTTGGACGAGCCGCGGGTGAAGAACGAGCCGCGCTTCGGATGGGTGCCGGGCAGCGTGCGGTAGGTGATGCCGTCGCCATCGACGTCGAGATAGCGGCCGAAATCCTTGCCCGCCTCCAGCTCCTCATAGGTCATGATCTTGCCGCGGTCGTACTTGCGGTTGTCATCCCATTCCAGCGGCGCGCACAGCCGTTCGTTCATGCCGATATCGAGATCGAGCAGGACGAAGATCGGCGTCTGTAGCCGGTCGGCGAGGTCGAAGGCCTGGGCCCCCATGGTGAAGCATTCATGCGGGTCTTCGGGGAACATCAGCACATGCTTGGTGTCGCCGTGGCTGGCATAGGCGCAGGCCATGACATCGCACTGCTGGGAGCGCGTCGGCATGCCGGTCGAGGGGCCGGTGCGCTGCACGTCGAAGATCACCGCCGGAACCTCGGCGAAATAGGCCAGCCCCAGGAATTCCTGCATCAGCGAGATGCCGGGGCCCGAGGTCGCGGTGAAGGCGCGCGCGCCGTTCCAAGAGGCGCCGATCACCATGCCGATCGACGACAGCTCGTCCTCGGCCTGGATGATGGCGAACTTGTTCTCCCCGGTTTCCGGGTCGATGCGGAACTTGTTGCAGTATTTGGTGAAACCCTCGGCCAGAGAGGTCGAAGGGGTGATCGGATACCAGGCGCAAACCGTGGCACCGCCATAGACGGCGCCGAGGCCAGCGGCGGCATTGCCCTCGAGCATGATCCGGTCGCCGACCGCGTCGGCGCGCTTGATCCGAACGCCGACCGGGCACTGGAAGTTCTTCAGCGCATAGTCCCGGCCCATGTGGAACGCATGGATATTCGGCGGGATCAGCTTGTCCTTGCCGCGGAACTGCTCGGAAATCAGCTGTTCCACCACCTCTGCCTCGATATCGAGCAGGGCCGACAGGGCGCCGACATAGATGATGTTCTTGAACAGCTGGCGCTGCCGTGAATCGGTGTATTCGGCGTTGACGATGTGGGTCAGCGGCATGCCGATGACGGTGATGTCGTCGCGGAACTTCGACTTCGGCATCGGCTTCGACGAATCGTAGAACAGATAGCCGCCGGGCAGGATCGAGGCGACGTCCTTGTCCCAGGTCTGCGGGTTCATCGCCACCATGAAATCGACGCCGGCGCGGGCGCCGAGATAGCCGGCCTCCGACACGCGGATCTCATACCAGGTGGGCAGGCCCTGGATGTTCGACGGGAAGATGTTACGGGGCGCGGTCGGCACGCCCATGCGGATGATCGACTTGCCGAAGAGAGTATTGGCCGAGGCCGAGCCCGAGCCGTTCACATTGGCGAATTTGATGACGAAATCGTTCGTCGCGACTATCGGTTGCATGCGTGCCCGTCCTTAGCGTGCGCCATCTCGAGGAAGAATTTCTGCATATCCCAGGCGCCGGTCGGGCACCGCTCGGCGCACAGGCCGCAATGCAGGCAAACGTCCTCGTCCTTAACCATATAACGGCCGGTATTCAGCCCGTCGGAGATATAGAGATCCTGGGTCAGGTTGACCGCCGGGGCGTTCAGCCGCGTGCGCAGGTCCTCCTCGTCGCCGGGCGGCGTGAAGGTGATGCAATCGGTCGGGCAGATATCGACGCAGGCATCGCATTCGATGCACAGCTTCGGCGTGAACACCGTCTCGATATCGCAGTTCAGGCAGCGCTCGGCCTCCTGAAGGGCGAGGACGGGATCGAAGCCGAGCTCGACCTCCATCTTGATGTCCCGGAGCGCGATCGCCTTCTCACGCAGCGGCACCCGGTAACGCAGGTCGTTGGAGACCTCGTTGTCATAGCTCCACTCATGGATGCCCATCTTCTGGCTGACCATGTTGAACAGCGGCGGCGGCCGGTCGTTCACATCCTGGCCCTGGCAGAACTTGTCGATCGAGATCGCCGCGTCATGGGCGTGGGCGACGGCCCAGATGATGTTCTTCGGACCGAAGGCCGAATCGCCGCCGAAGAAGACGTTCGGAATGCTGGACTGAAGCGACTTCTCGTTCAGGACCGGCAGGCCCCATTTGTCGAACTCGATGCCGGCATCGCGCTCGATCCAGGGGAAGGCATTCTCCTGGCCGATGGCGACCAGCACGTCGTCGCATTCGATGAAGACATCCGGCTCGCCGGTCGGAACCAGGTTGCGCCGGCCCTTCTCGTCGACGACGGCCTTCACCTTTTCGAACCACATGCCCTGCAGCTTGCCGTTGTCGTGCTGCACGCTCTTCGGCACATGATAATTGAGGATCGGAATATCCTCATGGATCGCGTCTTCCTTTTCCCAGGGCGACGCCTTCATTTCCTCGAAGCCGGAACGCACGACCACCGTCACGCTCTCGCCACCCAGGCGGCGGGAAGAGCGGCAGCAATCCATGGCGGTGTTGCCACCGCCCAGCACGATCACGCGCTTGCCGATCTTGGTGATATGGCCGAACGAAACGCTGGACAGCCAGTCGATGCCGATATGGATATTGGCGCGGGCCTCCTCGCGTCCCGGCACGTCCAGATCGCGCCCGCGCGGCGCGCCGGAGCCGACGAAGATCGCGTCATAGCCCTCGGAGAGCAGCTGCTTCATGCTGTCGACGCGTTGGCCGAGCTTGGTCACCGCGCCGAGATTCAGGATATAGCCGACCTCTTCGTCGATCACCGTCTCGGGCAGGCGGAATTTCGGAATTTGGCTGCGCATCATGCCGCCGGCCTGGGCGTCGCCATCATAGATGACGCATTCATAGCCCAGCGGCAGCAGGTCGCGCGCGACCGCGAGCGAGGCCGGCCCGGCGCCGACCAGCGCGACGCGCTTGCCGTTCGAGGCGCCCTGGGTGGGCAGGCGAGCGGTGATGTCGCTCTTATAGTCGTAGGTGACGCGCTTCAGCCGGCAGATGGCCACCGGCTCCTTCTCCACCCGGCCGCGGCGGCAGGCCGGCTCGCACGGGCGGTCACAGGTGCGGCCAAGGATTCCCGGGAAGACGTTCGACTTCCAGTTGATCAGATAGGCGTCGTCATAACGCCCGTCGGCGATCAGCCGGATATATTCGGGAACCGGGGTATGGGCCGGGCAGGCCCACTGGCAATCGACAACCTTATGAAAGTAGTCCGGGTCGCCTATATCGGTCAGTGTTACGCGCGCGCCATCGTCCATCGATCATCGCCATCTGAAAAAGGGGGTGGTGTGGCTCAGCCCAATCAGCCTTGAGTAGGGTCCATTCGGATGCATCCGCTTAGCGCTGGTTGCCGCTTAACGGCAGCCCCCTCCTCTGGTCATATAGTTACTTAGCTGCATCATTTTATCGCACATTTGCACGAAGATTCGATAGCCTGCAACGACGAACGAAACGACGCAGTTCCGGGCAATTGATATTTGCGTAGCAAAACTTTTGCAACAGCCCAGGAACCTTTCATCGCGCGCGGCACTTTCCATAAAGTGCGTAATTTAACCACCGCTGAACCGATGAAAACGCCAAGCAGGGGGATTTTTTCGCGAAAAGATCGCGCGATAGCGGCAGCGGCCGTCCTCACCCTGCTGGCCTTCATGCTGTGCCATGCAACATACGCACAGCAGACATCCCCGGATCAAACCCAAAATATCCCCGATCCGACCCAAAAGTCCCCGCCGCCTCCCCCCGATGCCAAGCCCGCCGGCGATCCGAAGACTGGCGTTTTACACCCGCCGGACGTCGATCCGAAGATGGCGAAGCAGGTCCCCGACGTCGATCCCGGCATGACCCAGCCGCCGCCGGCCAAGCCGGACAAGCAGCCCCCGCCTGCCGACCAGCCGCCGCCCAAGGTGCAGCCGAAGTAAGCGCGGGACGATCACCCACCTAGCAGCCTCCGCCCGACCCGGCTAATGTCCGGCTCGTTACGGAATCCAGGAGGCGATTTTGAAGACCCAAGCTGCGGTCGCATTCGAGGCCGGAAAGCCGCTCGTCATCGAGACCGTCGATCTCGAAGGGCCGAAGGCCGGCGAAGTGCTTGTGGAGATCAAGGCCACCGGCATCTGCCATACGGATGCGTTCACCCTGTCGGGCGACGATCCGGAGGGTCTGTTCCCGGCCATATTGGGCCATGAGGGGGCGGGGATCGTCCGCGAGATCGGCCAAGGCGTGACCTCGGTCAAGCCGGGCGACTATGTGATCCCGCTTTACACGCCGGAGTGCCGGCAATGTAAGTTCTGCCTGTCGGGCAAGACCAACCTGTGCCAGGCGATCCGTGCCACCCAGGGCAAGGGGCTGATGCCAGACGGCACCACGCGCTTCTCCTATAAGGGCAAGCCGGTGCTGCATTACATGGGCACCTCGACCTTCTCCAACTTCACCGTGCTGCCGGAAATCGCGGTGGCGAAAATCCGGTCGGACGCGCCGTTCGACAAGGTCTGCTATATCGGCTGCGGCGTCACCACTGGCATCGGCGCGGTGATCAACACCGCCAAGGTGACGCCGGGTTCGACCGTCGCCGTGTTCGGGCTGGGCGGCATCGGCCTGAACGTGCTGCAGGGCGCGCGGCTGGCCGGCGCCGACATCATCATCGGCGTCGACCTCAACCCGGCGCGCGAGGCACTGGCGCGCAAATTCGGCATGACCCATTTCCTGAATCCCAAGGACGTGCCCAATATCGTCTCCGCCATCGCAGACCTGACCGACGGCGGCGTCGACTACTCCTTCGAGTGCATCGGCAATGTGAACGTGATGCGCCAGGCCCTGGAATGCTGCCACAAAGGCTGGGGCGAAAGTGTGATCATCGGCGTCGCCGGCGCGGGGCAGGAGATCGCGACGCGTCCGTTCCAGCTGGTCACCGGTCGCGTCTGGAAGGGCTCGGCCTTCGGCGGCGCGAAGGGCCGGACCGATGTGCCGAAGATCGTCGACTGGTATATGAGCGGCAAGATCAATATCGACGACCTGATCACGCACACGATGCCACTCGCCAAGATCAACGACGCCTTCGACCTGATGCATCACGGCGAGTCGATCCGCTCCGTCGTCCTGTACGACTGATCCGCCGCGCATATTCGAGAACATCATTGTGGCATTGATCGAACTCGCGCCCCGGGCGCTGTGGGGACGCCCCGTCATTATCGGCGGAGGCGTTGCCGGCGCGGTCGCCGCGCTGACCCTGTCGCCCAAGCCGGCAGTGCTGGTCGACCCGGTGCCGGTCGGACAGGAGGCGGCGAGCCGCTGGGCCCAGGGCGGGCTGGCCGCGGCGGTGGGCGCGGACGATTCCCCGCATCTGCAGGCCGAAGACACGGTCGCCGCCGGCGCCGGCCTGACCGACCCGGAGGTCGCGGGCTGGATCGCCGAGGAAGGGCCAGCCACGGTCGCGGCGCTGGAACGATTCGGCGTCCATTTCGACCGGACTGAGACCGGCGCCTTCTCACTGGGGCTGGAG
>Ga0268266_10004284_pt1 | contig 13731 bp, 12 predicted proteins | sample KBSS13metaG_FD_190356 | JGI IMG/M metagenome (GOLD analysis project Ga0268266, IMG submission 190356) | Switchgrass rhizosphere microbial communities from Kellogg Biological Station, Michigan, USA - KBS S1-3 metaG (SPAdes) (version 2) | ecosystem: Host-associated > Plants > Roots > Rhizosphere...
GATCAGCCGGCTTGGCCGCTAGACGAACAAAATTCTCAGAGCCGATACAGGATCTGGTCGGTCCAGAACCGCTCGAGGCGGTGCAGCGATTTGTTCAGCGTCGCGAACTCCTCGTTCGAGATGCCGCCGACCTGCTCCACCGTCTTGACGTGCTTCTGGTAGAGCGCGTCGACGATCTTGCGGATCTCCTGGCCCTGCGCGGTCAGACGAATGCGAACCGAACGACGATCGACGCGGGAGCGCTGATGATCGAGGAAGCCGAGCTCGACGAGCTTCTTGAGGTTATAGGAAACGTTGGAGCCGAGATAGTAACCGCGCGTGCGCAACTCGCCCGCGGTCAGCTCCTTGTCGCCGATGTTATAGAGCAGCAGCGCCTGCACCGAATTGATGTCGGCGCGACCGCGGCGATCGAACTCGTCCTTGATGACATCGAGCAGTCGGCGATGCAGACGTTCCACCAACGTCAGCGCTTCCAGATAGAGCGGCTGCACCGGAGCTTGACCGGCAGAGCGTTCAGCGGTTTCCACCGCCGTTGCAACGGCTTTGATCATGACACTTCCCCTGTAGTCGTTTTTATCGACTTATTTCGACGAAACTTTTGTCCCGTCTGATAGCCTCAACTTAAGGGGGCGGTTTGAAGATCCGCTTAAATAAGAGAATAAAGAGATCATGAATTTAAGACAGTGAATCGTCGATTAAGCCCATGGATAAAGGGCTTTTCGCAACGGTTCATTGACGGTGGCAGCCGCGTGTTCACGCTTCGTCTGCCTGCCCTGTCGCATTCGGAAACAGGTCGGCCTGAAATCGAAACACTCGCGTAACAGGTGTGGTGGAACCGTTTACGCCCCTTAACGGTGACTGAAACGTTACCGGCAAAATTTTTGAAAATTGTTCGGGTTGGCGTGGCGATTTCTGCACGTGGCTGGATTATGGCGGAAAACTGACACGCTGAAGCAGCGGGGGCTTTCATCCTTCGAGACGCGGCCAAGCGGCCGCTCCTCAGGATGAGGTCAGAGACCCTCGTGGTGAGGAGCGCGGCAGAGCCGCGCGTCTCGAACGATGCTACGCATCGCCGATCGAACCATGAGGCCACCGCACGCGTTGCTTCACTATGGCGGGCGTTCGCGCGCGGCCATCCAGGCGAGCGCGAGATAGGCGGCCAGCATCAGGGCCTCGATCCCCACTACCGTGAGACTGCCGCCGTAGATTCCCGGGAACATCAGTTCGATTACCGCCATCGACACCACGGTCGTCAGCCACACCACCGCGCCCCAAGGCGTCGCCAGCCACAGCCCGACTGCGGCGACGAGTTCGATCACGGCGAAATAGACGGTGGCGGTCTGCCAGGCCATCGACTGGTTCTCGAACGCCTCTTCCTCGCCGCCGATGAATCCCGTCACCTGCGCCCAGTGGTAAAGGCCCTTGAGGATCGAGATGACGGCCATGACGCGCAGGAACAGCACCAGCCGCCGCGTCCACACATTGTCGTCGGGCTCGATGCGCTCCGACGACATCGCCGCCATCGACATCGCATCCCTGCCCTTGTCCCGCCCCTGATCGCGCGCCGAAGTGTCAGCCATGGTATCTGACCTCGGAATCGGGACTCGACGCGGGCTGGAATCTCCTCATGGCTGTGTCTTGGCCCGGCGGCCGGGTAAAATCAATTGCCGATGAGATGGATCAAGGCGCGGTGACGGGCGGCGTTCAAGATGCTAGAACTGGAACAAATCCAGATTGACCCGCGCCTTCAGGAGTACCCATCACATGGCGATCAAATTCGGGCGTCCGATCGAAATGCGCGACGCACCGCGGCGGCAGTCCGCCCTCGCCTCCACCCCGCTCGACCTGGCTATCCGCCCCCGCCGCAATCGTAAGGCGGAATGGGCACGGCGGCTGGTGCGCGAAAACGTGCTGACGACCGATGACCTGATCTGGCCGCTGTTTGTGGTCGGCGGTCAGAATACGCGCACACCTGTGGCCTCGATGCCCGGCGTCGACCGCCTTACCGTCGACCAGGTGGTGCGCGACGCGGAGCGCGCGGCCAAACTCTCCATCCCCTGCATCGCGCTGTTCCCCTACACCGACCCGTCGCTGCGCGACGAGACCGGTTCCGAAGCGCTCAACCCGAACAATCTGGTCTGCCAGGCGGTGCGGGCGATCAAGAAGGAATTCCCTGATATCGGCGTGCTGTGCGACGTCGCGCTGGATCCCTTTACCAGCCACGGCCATGATGGGCTGATCGAGGACGGCAAGATTCTCAACGACGAGACGGTGGCGGTGCTGGTGCAACAGGCGCTGGTACAGGCCGAAGCCGGCTGCGACGTCATCGCGCCATCGGACATGATGGACGGCCGCATCGGCGCGATCCGCGAGGCGCTCGACGAGGCAGGCCACCTCGATGTGCAGATCATGTCCTACGCGGCGAAATACGCCAGCGCCTTCTACGGCCCGTTCCGTGACGCCATCGGCTCCGCCAAGACGCTGACCGGCGACAAGCGCACCTACCAGATGGACAGCGCCAATACCGACGAAGCACTCCGCGAAGTCGAACTCGACATCGCCGAAGGCGCCGACATGGTGATGGTCAAGCCCGGCATGCCCTATCTCGACGTGGTGCGGCGGGTGAAGGACACGTTTTCGATGCCGACCTTCGTCTACCAGGTGTCCGGCGAATACGCGATGATCGCGGGAGCCGCCAACAATGGCTGGATCGACGGCGACCGCGCGATGATGGAAAGCCTGCTCGGCTTCAAGCGCGCCGGCGCGGACGGAATTTTGACTTATTTTGCGCCGCAGGCGGCGGAGAAGTTGAAGGCGCAGGGGTAAGGCCCCTGCTCCCTCCGCGTCATTGCGAGGAGCGATTGCGACGAAGCAATCCATCTATCCGGTATGCCGTGACATGGATTGCTTCGCTCCGCTCGCAATGACGAAGTGAGAGACGCGCCCTCGTCCGCTAATATTGCCCGCTGTTAATGGTCGCAGGCTCTTGGCGAGTGTGCAGACGGTTCCCATGTTTCGTTTGGGAAATTCGGCCTGGAGGACGGACCATGTCTTATAGCGGCTCTGGCAATACTGGCGGCGGCCCTTCAAGTGCTGGCGGCGCTTCCAATGCTGGCGGCGTCTGGCGAAACGACGGCGGGGTGCCGCCGCATGCGTTCGATCCCGACATGCAGCCCGAATTGTTTCGCGGCGTGCTGACGCGGCGGGTGTTTGCGTTCCTGATCGACCTCGTGGTGCTGACCGTTCCTGTCATCCTTGGCTACATCTTCATTGCCGTGTTCGGCGTCATCACGCTCGGGCTCGGCTGGATGCTGTTCTGGCTGGCATGGCCGGCCACGATTGTGTGGGCCATCGTCTATTACGGCGCCTCGATCGGCGGCCCGCATTCGGCCACCATGGGCATGCGCGCGATGGATCTGGAAGTGCGCACCTGGTACGGCGCGCCGGGCTATTTCGTACTCGGCGCCTGCCACGCCGTGCTCTACTGGGTCTCGATCTCGTTCCTGACGCCGCTGGTGCTGCTGGTCGGCCTGTTCAACGGCCGCCGCCGGCTACTGCACGACATCATCCTGGGAACCGTGGTCATCAACAGCTCGGTTCGTACCCAGGTAGTACCTTCGGCCCGCAGCAGCTTTTGAACGAACCGTTAAACTGCAATTGACCGTCGGCCCGCGGGGCGCGATGCTAGTGTCTGTCCGGTCCGGAAAATGAATCCGGGCCGGACTGGCGCTTTTCCGTTCTATGGAGTTTTCTTAACGCAAAAGCGCTATGGTTGATTGTTTCGGAGGCCTGACGACCCGACGTGACCCAGCATTCGCGTGACACCCCGCAATTCTACCTGACGGCGCCCTCGCCTTGCCCCTATCTGCCGGGGCGGCATGAGCGCAAGGTGTTCACGCATCTGGTCGGCGACAAGGCCGGCGACCTCAACGACCTGCTGACACATGGCGGTTTCCGCCGCAGCCAGTCGATCGCCTACCGTCCGGCCTGCGACCAGTGCCGCGCCTGCGTTTCCGTGCGCGTCGTCGCCAACGAATTCCGCCCCTCGCGCAACTTCAAGAAGGTTCTGGCGCGCAATTCCGACATCGTCGGCGAGCAGCGCAGCGCGGTCCCGACGTCGGAGCAGTATTCCGTGTTCCGCGCCTATCTCGACAGGCGGCACCGCCACGGCGGCATGGCCGACATGACCGTGCTCGATTACGCCATGATGGTCGAGGACAGCCATGTCGAGACCCGCATCATCGAGTACCGCAAGCGGGGCGTCGATTCCGGGATCACCGGGCGCGGCGAAGAGCTGATCGCGGTGGCGCTGACGGACGTGCTCAGCGACGGGCTGTCGATGGTCTATTCGTTCTTCGAGCCGTCGCAGCAGAACCGCTCGCTCGGTACCTTCATGATCCTCGACCACATCACCCGCGCCCGCAGGCTCGGGCTGCCTTACGTCTATCTCGGCTACTGGATCGAAGGCTCCAAGAAGATGGACTACAAGGGCCGCTTCCTGCCGCAACAGCGGCTGGCGCCATCAGGCTGGCTGCGGGTGGACGCATCGGGCGAAGTACCGTCCGAGCCGCAGGATTAGCCTTTTTGCCCGCTCCCGCGAGGTTGGGTGACCCGGTAGGCCGCGAAGCCACGATCAGAGGCGGCGTCTACCAGGTGCCACGATAGCCGTAAGGTCTTCCCCAAAGGACCGGCAAACGTCGCGCAAGCATCGGCCCGCCCATCGTTAGATGAAAGCCGGTGAAGGGATAGCTACCAAGCCGATCCCTTCACCAGCATTGAAGGATCAAGACTTCTTCAGCAGCGGACATTTGCTTTGTTCGCGCGGAATGTTGGCGTCGTCGGCCGGCACCGTGGCGACGACGTCATAGAAATCCCAGGCGCCCTTGGACTGCTCCACCGTCTTGGCCCGCAGCAGATAGTAATCGTGGATGTGCATGCCGTCTTCGCGCACATAGCCCTTCTCCGAGAAGAAATCGCTCACCGGCAACGACCGGAACTTTGCGAGCACCGCGGCAGTGTCGAGCGTACCGGCCGCCTGCACGGCTTTCAGATAATGCATTGTTGCGGAGTACATGCCGGCCTGAACCATGGTCGGCATGCGGCCGACCTTGTCGAAGAATCGCTTCCCGAACGCGCGCGATGCGTCATTTCGGTCCCAGTAAAATGCCTCCGAAGTGAACAGGCCCTGCAAGTTGGCAAGTCCCACCGATTTGGCATCTGTGATCTGGAACAGCAGAGCAGCCACCTTCATCTTGCTCTTCAGGCCGAGCAAGCCAAATTCGTGAGCCTGCATGAGAGAGTTCGAGGTATCACCGCTGGCATTGGCAAGCGCCAGAACGTTGGCGCTGGAGTTCTGGGCCTGCAGCAGGAAGGACGAGAAGTCGCTGGTGTTGAAGGGGTGGCGCACGGAACCGACGACCTTGCCGCCTGACGCCTTGACCACAGCCGAGGCATCAGCTTCGAATGCGTGACCGAAGGCATAATCGGCCGTCAGGAAGAACCACTCGTTGCCGCCCTGCCCCAGCAATGCCTTTGCCGTGCTGCGCGCCAGCGTGGCGGTATTATAGGTCCACTGAAAGGTGTTCGGGGAGCACTTTTCGTTCGTGATCGTCGAAGCACCCGCCGACGACACGATCATGATCTTGTTCTTGTCCCGGACCAGATCGGAGAGCGCCAGCGCGACCGCAGAGTTTCCGATATCGAGGATGACGTCGACGTTCTCAGTGTCGATCCACCTCCTGGCGATGCCGGACGCGATATCCGTCTTGTTCTGATGATCTGCGAAAATCAGTTCAATCGGCTGTCCCAGCAACTTTCCGCCGAAGTCGGCGATCGCCATCTTGGCGACTTCAACGGCAGCAGGACCGGCGGCGTCCGCATACTGTCCCGACTGGTCGTTGAGTACACCGAGCTTGACCGGCTTCGACGCAGGCGCCTGCGCATGGGCCGAAGCCAGACTCGCAAGAACCATCAATGATGCCAGCACGTTTTTCATTTTTTTACCTCCCATTGGAATTGATCGACACTCGAAAACGTCACGATTGATATTGAGACACCCTGCCCGGCAGGGACCTATTCAGCGGCCTCGCAATACCGCTCGAGCCCGTCCAGGCTTTCGCCATTGGCGCGGAGCGCGCCGCCCCACTTGGCAAGCCACCAGCCATATTGCTCGGGCCACTTTTCAAAGTTTCCGGTCAGCCCGAAATGCTCTGCGGCATGGAGCGCCCAGAACGGATTGAAGAGCATCTGCCGCGCCAGGAAGATCAGGTCCGCACGGCCATCCTGCAGAATGGACTCGGCGAGGTCGGGCGTTCGGATCATGCCGACCGCGCCGGTCGGAATGCGGGCCTCGTGGCGGATCTGTTCCGCAAACGGCACTTGGTAGCCCGGACCGCGAGCGAGGTTGGAATTGGTCGATCCAGCGCGCAGGTTCCCGCCCGTCGAACAGTCGACGAGATCGACGCCGAGCTCCTTCAGCTTGCGGGAGAAGATGACGCTGTCTTCGATCTCCCAGCCGCCGTCGATCCAGTCGGTGGCCGAGATGCGCACGAAGAGCGGCGTGGACGACGGCAGCGCCGCACGCACGGCGCGCGTCACCTCGAGTGGGAACCGCATCCGGTTTTCGAGGCTGCCGCCATATTCGTCGGTGCGGAAATTGGCGAGCGGCGACAGGAACGACTGCAACAGATACCCGTGCGCCATGTGGAGTTCGATGATGTCGAAGCCCGCCAGCACCGCCCGGCGCGCCGTCGCGACGAACGCGTCGCGCACGCCGACGAGGCCATCCTTGCTGAGCGGGATCGGAGTCTGAAAACCGTCGGAGAACGGGACGTCGGACGGGCCGGTCGGCACCCAGCTCTCCTCGCCCATCTCAATATCGCGGTCGGTCAGATGGCTGTTGCCCCTGAACGCGCGCTGCTGGCTGGATTTCCGGCCGCCGTGATTGATCTGGATCGCCGCCTTTGCGCCATGCGCTTTGATGACGTGCACGATCCGGCGCATGCCCTCGATCTGGCCATCCTCCCAGAGCCCGGGATCGCCGTTGGTGATACGCCCTTTTCGCGAGACCGAGGTCTGCTCGACGAACACGAGCCCGGCCCCGCCCATGGCAAACTTGCCGTAATGCACCAGATGGAACGGCGTGACGTAGCCGTTGTCGGCCGAATACATCCCCATCGGCGAGACCACGATCCGGTTACTGAGCTCGACGCCACGAAATGAAACGCTTTCAAATAGCTTGACCATTTCAATCTTTCTCAACTGGTGGTGTCACGCTTGTGCAATAGCGCCGGACAGGCGCAACGCATCGATCTCGCTGCTCGACAAGCCCAGATATTCCGAAAGGACTTCGCCGTTGTGCTGCCCGAGCCGCGCGGACGGCACGTATTCCGGCGCTCCGGCGTCGTGCAGCACCAGCGGGCTGCGGTGAACGAGAATGTCGCCGTATTCCGGATGGGCGATCTCGCGCAGCATGCCGCGAGCGTGGAGGTGCTTGTCGCCGGTCACCTCGAGCAGGTCGCGAACCGCCGCACAGGGCACGCGGTTGGCGCGACAAAGCTCGGTGATCTCGCTGCGTGTGAGTTGCGAGGACCAGTCCGACACGATCTGATCGGTCAGATCGATATGCTTGAGCCGGCTGAGCACCGTGTTGAAACGCGGATCATCGGCCAGCTCCGGCCGACCCATGGCGCGCGCGAGGCCGTTCCAGTGAGCTTCGCTGACGCTGATGATGGCGACATGACCGTCGGACGCCGGGTAGACATTGTAGGGCGCCTCGGCCAGCCCGCCGTGGCGATTTCCCGTGCGAGGGGCAGCCGCCTTGCGGTTAAAAACGTCGGCAAGGTTGGAGGCCATCGCCGGATAGACGGTTTCGACCATCGCGATCTCGACCAGCCGGCCGCGCCCGCTCTTTTCGCGATCATAGAGTGCGGTGAGAATGCCGGCGTACAGATGCACGCCGCTGATGAAATCGGTGATTGCCGGACCCGCCTTGACCGGAGGACCTTCGGCAAATCCGGTGACGCTCATGATGCCGGACACGGCCTGCACGGTGAGATCCATTGCCAGATTGTCGCGATCCGGGCCCGACAGGCCATAGCCCGTGGCCGAGCCATAGATCAGCCGCGGATTGATGGCGCTGAGCACGGAATAGCCGACGCCCAGGCGGTCGAGCACGCCCGGCGCGTAGTTCTCGATCAGCACGTCGGCCTTTGCGACAAGCTCTTTCAGAACCTTCACCCCTTCAGGCGATTTCAGGTTCAGGCTGATGTTGCGCTTGTTGGCGTTCAGCATCGCGAACGGAACCGCGTTGCCTTTGCTGATGCGGGCGCGGTGACGCACCGGCTCGCCGTTCGGCGGTTCGACCTTGATGACGTTCGCACCGGCCTGCGCCATCAGGAATCCCGCATACGGCCCCTGATAGACCTGGCCGAGATCGATGACGGTTACGCCGTCCAGCGGCAGCTTGCGGGTGTTGGTCAAGATGTCCTCGGTGCCGTCAGAAGTTGTAGAGCCGCGTCGGATTGTCGATCAGGATTTTTCGCCGGACGGCTTCATCGGGCACGCATTCGTGCAAGAGCCGCAGCAGGTCCTGAAGGTCAGGCATGGTTTCGGCGCTGTGGCCCACATGGGGCCAATCGCTGCCCCACACGACCTGATCCGGTGCGGCCGCTACGATGGCGCGCATGAAGGGCGCCGTGTCCGCATAGGGACGGCCCGTGCGCGTGTTGCGATCGGCGCCCGAAATCTTGGTCCAGTAGCGACCGGTTTTCAGCCGATCGGTGAAGGCGCGAAAATCCGGGTGTTCGTGGCCCTTGTCGGCCATGGTGCGCGACATGTGGTCGATCACAAAATTCAGCGGCAGTTTCTCGAGGTCGGCGGCCGCGGCAGCCAGATCTGAGCTCTCGATCCAGAGCTGGGCGTGCCAGCCGCGTTCCGCGATGCGAGGGGCAAGCTTGACCAGATCGTCGTAGCTGGTGCCGATCGTCGAGACCGGCTTGCCGTCCTGCCGGATCATGGTGACACGCACCGCCTTGAAGCCGGCATCGGTCAGTTCATCCAGCCGGTTGTCGCTGACATCGGGCCGGAGGATCGCGACCGCACGAAGCCGGTCGGGATAGCGGCGCAGCGCATCGTAAGTGACGGCGTTATCTTCCCCCGAACCGACCGCATGGACGATCACCCCGCGCGTGACGCCGAGCTTTTCCCAAACGGCAAATGCATCTTCGATGGTGAACGGCTTCGCCGCCGAGAAGCGGCCTTCGCTTCCGGCCGGAAAGCGATCGAACGGACCGTAGATGTGGAAATGGCAATCGCAGCTGCCTTCCGGCAAACGATATTCCATTCAGGACAACTCCCTATTGTCGAAGAGAGGAGACCGAAGCAGGCGCAGGTGTCAGCCCAACCGGCCAACGCCCGCCTGCGAACTCGGGATGGTGGAGAAGAGTTTGACTGAACGGGCGCAAAGCCCGTGCGGCGACGCGTCTGGCAAGACGGATCAGGCGACCGCGGCAGTCGAATGCATTCCCGACTTCATTTCACCTCCCTGTCATCCAGCGCGCATGACGACCGCAAGAACGGTCAGTCGCGGCTTTTGTTGTTCTGACCGGCCAGCCCGCATGGTGGTCCCAATGATGGGAGTCATCGCGCGCGTGCCATTGCGCTTCGAACAGATTAGGAGGGGAGCCGGATATAGTCTATCCCTTTACTGGTATGTGGCTTTATTTTCATATATATGTATTATGATGCGAGGCCGAGGGTGGATGACGGACATTATTGGCCTTCTTGGATGCAGGTCCCGTGTCGATCCGAGGTATTTTGTTAGCTCAACAGGATCTATTTACATATAGATGGAAATGACATCCGCCATTAAGACCGCCAAGCGCATTTTCGAAGTGCTCGAGTACTTCGAGGACGTAAAGCGTCCGATTTCGCTGAAGGAAGTTTCGACCAAGTGTAACTATCCCACCTCCAGCGCGGCGGCGCTGCTGAAGAGCATGGTGACGTTGGGATACCTGTTCTACGACAGCTACAATCGCACCTATCTGCCGACGATGCGGATCGCGCAGATGGGCGAATGGCTGAACACCGGCCTGTTTGGTGACAGCGCCATCCTCGCGCTCGTCGACTATGTCCATCAGGAACTCGACGAACTCGTCAACATCAGCACGCAGTCCGACCTGCACGCCCAATACATTCACTGCCTGCAAACCAGCAAGCGCCTGCGATTTGATGTAAAGCCAGGCGAGGTTCGGCCGCTGGCGATCAGTGGGGTTGGCCGCACCTTGCTCAGCGGTCACACCGATGTGGAGATCGAGCGGCTGCTACGCCGCATCAATGCCGTCTGTCCCGTCGAGGAACGGATGGAACTGAACGCGTTGATGAAAATCATCAATGGCATCAGACGTGATGGCTACATGTTCTCCAAGCACGTTATTGTCCAGGACGCCGGCGTCATCGCCGTGCTGCTGCCAAAACGCGATTTCGGACGCGACCTGGTGCTTGGCGTCGGCGGGCCGGTATCTCGTCTGGAAGAACGGCATGACGAAATCCTCGCGTGCATTCGCAAGGGCATCGCGAAGTTTTTGAACTGAAACCGTTCGGATCAGCCGAAGAACGTCTCGAACAGCAGCTTCACGTTCAGCGCGACAATCACGCCGGCGACGATCCAGGCGATCACGGCCACGCCGCGCGGGATGACGAAGTCGCCCATCTTGCGCCGGTCGGAAACGAACCGCACCAGCGGGATGACCGCGAACGGCAATTGCATCGACAGAATGACCTGGCTGAACACCAGCAACTGGCTGGTGCCGCGCTCGCCATAGAGCGCGGTGACGATCACCACCGGAACGATGGCGATGCCGCGTGTGATCAGCCGCCGCGCCCAGTTCGGCAGCCGCAGATGCAGAAAGCCTTCCATCACGATCTGGCCGGCCAGCGTCGCGGTCACCGTCGAATTGAGACCGGAGGCGAGCAGCGCGACCGCGAACAAGGTCGAGGCAATGCCGAGCCCAAGCAGCGGTGACAACAGTTCGTAGGCCTGGCCGATCTCGGCGACGTCGGTGCGGCCGGTCGAATGGAACGTGGCGGCCGCGACGATCAAAATCGCGGCGTTGATGAACAGCGCCAGCATCAGCGCGATCGTCGAGTCCGTCGTCGCCCATTTGATCGCCTCGCGGCGGCCCTTGTCGTTACGTTCATAGGCGCGGGTCTGCACGATCGAGGAGTGCAGATAGAGATTATGCGGCATCACAGTGGCGCCGATGATGCCGATCGCGATGTAGAGCATTTCAGGATTGGTGACGATCTCGGTCGAGGGCATGAAGCCCTTCAGCACGCCAGCGACCGACGGGGCCGCGGCCACGATCTGGATCCCGAAGCAGACCCCGATCACGATCAACAGCGCAATGACGAACGCTTCGAGGAAGCGGAAACCCTTGTTCATCAAGAGCAACAGCAGGAAAGCGTCGAGCGCGGTGATCAGCGCGCCGCCGATCAGGGGAATGCCGAACAGTAGGTTCAGCGCGATCGCCGTGCCGATCACTTCCGCCAGATCGCAGGCGATGATCGCGGCTTCGCAGGCCAGCCAGAGCATGAAGTTGACCGGCCGCGAAAAGCTGGCGCGGCAGGCCTGCGCGAGGTCGCGGTCGGTGACGATGCCGAGCCGCGCGGCAAGCGCCTGCAACAGGATCGCCATCAGGTTCGACAGCAGGATGACGGAGAGCAGCGTGTAACCGAACTTCGACCCGCCCGCGAGGTCGGTGGCCCAGTTGCCGGGATCCATGTAGCCGACCGAAACCAGGTAGCCCGGGCCAAGGAAGGCCAGCAGCCGACGCGACCAGTGCCCGCCAAAGGGAACAGCAATGGTCGAATTCACTTCGGGCAGGCTGCGCTGCGTGCCGGCGGCGGCGTCAGCGCGCCAGCCAGCAGTCGTGTCGGTCATCGTTACACTCTCAGTCGAGGTCTTCGGGCCAAGCGCGGGCGTTCGGGCATCCATAGAAACAAGATGGCCGATATCGGTTCTTATTGCAACTCATTTGCAACTGCATCTGGCCATCACGAAAATAATACCGGCGCCCGCTGGAAAGCACTGAAGAAGTGCTTTATGCTGGAAAACATGATCAAGATCCCGGTCGAGACGCCCACGGCCACGCTGCGATACGCCCTAACCCCCGACGAGGCCGGTATTGCCGCCATCGAGGCGACCTTTGCCGCCTATGACCGGATGATGGCGATCCTCGCCGAGGTGGCGCCTGTCGGCGCCAACCTCGTGGCGCTTCACGCCCAGGCCTACGAAAAGATCCGCACCGAGACCGGCCTGCCGGCCCGCCTCGTGACGCTCGGTCTGCGCGACCGCGCCAGCTACGCGTCGGGCGCGGCGGTGCGCAGGATTCCGCTCGACGACAAGTTGTTTGCGATCAAGGGACCAACTTCACTGACCATTAGCACTGTTCAGGGACGCGTCTTGGTGCCGTTCGATGTGCCGGGCTACCTTGCCGGCTGGGAAAGCCCCTTCCCGGCCCACCTGGTCTCAGACGGCCACGCCTACGAAATCCAGATCGCCGTCAAATCGAAATCAGTTCAACCGGAGGAGAAGACCATGCTTCACGAAGGCATCCTTGCGCGTATGGGCCGGCTTCTGGCCGCCATCGCCAGCCAGACCATCGACAATGCCGAGAACAGCAACAAGGTCGCCCTCGTCAAGCAGGCGATCCGCGAGATCGATGCCGGCGCCGACGAAGCGCGCTATGCGCTCGGCAAATCGCGCGCAGAGGAATTCCGCCTCAAGCGCCGCCGCGAGGAGCTGGACGCCGAGGTATCAGCGTTAACGGAAAAAATCCGTCTCGCAATTGCGGAAAATCGCGAAGATCTCGCGCGCGCTGGCGTCGCACGGCAAATTGATCTGGAATCGCAGACGATTGCGCTCGAACGCGCGATGGATTTCGTCGAACTCGAAATCGATGAGCAGACCAAGGCCTTGCAGGCGATGCTTGGTGCGCGACGTGAAGCCGAGACCCGCCTGGCCGATCTGGAGGCCAGCCTGCTGCAGCAAGCGTCGCTTGAAACCGGTCGGGCACTTCCCACGACTAATACCATGAGTGCCGATCGCGCCATGGCGGCGATTGCACGCGTTACTGGCGTGCCCGCATCAAGCGTGCTCGGCGACAAGGAGCTGGACGAACTCGATCGCCTGCATCGCGAAAAGGAAATCGCGGCGCGGCTTGAAAGGATCAAATCGCAGCAATGAGTGCAGTGACCGATATCCTGCTGGCGCCTGACGTACGTCCGTTCGCGATATCAGCCGCAATCATGGTCGCCCTGGGCGGCATCGAATTGCTGACGATGATCGTGGGTTTCTCGATCAGTGAACTCATCGGCAAGGATTTCGCGCTCGAAACCGAGAGCCATAGCGCCATCGGCGGCCTGTTCCTGTGGATCAACGCAGGACGGCTGCCGCTGCTGATCCTGTTGATCCTCGCGCTTGGGATGTTCGCGATCGAGGGCTTCCTGGTGCAGGCTGTCGCGCACAGTGTCGGCACGACCGTGCCGGTGACGTTCGCCGCACTTGCCGCCGCAGCCCTCAGCCTGCCGGCCATCCGTGTCACCAGCCGCGGCATCGCCCGCATCATCCCGCGCGACGAGACCTATGTGGTGGATGAGGCTGATTTCATCGGTCACGTCGCCGAAGTTTCAATCGGGCCGCTCGACCAGGGGCTGCCCGGCCGCGTCCGT
>Ga0268266_10004286_pt1 | contig 13730 bp, 13 predicted proteins | sample KBSS13metaG_FD_190356 | JGI IMG/M metagenome (GOLD analysis project Ga0268266, IMG submission 190356) | Switchgrass rhizosphere microbial communities from Kellogg Biological Station, Michigan, USA - KBS S1-3 metaG (SPAdes) (version 2) | ecosystem: Host-associated > Plants > Roots > Rhizosphere...
ATTTTATCACCCACTTTCAGCTTACGCTTGCTGGCGAGATATACTTTGGCGAGTTTCAACACACCTGCAGGCAGTTCGTCACCGATGCTGAGGTTGAATTTCTCACGTTTGTAACGACCGAGTTCTTCGTTGAATTTGATGTTATAGTTGTGCAACAACTGGTTGATAGAATCATCAGTTTCTTTATCACCTGTCCATCCCAGCGGATTTACATTTTGATAATCGATAGAAGTAAGTGTTTTTGAATTGAACTTACCGCCTTTGCTGATAACGCTTTCACCGAAATTATTAGTAACACCTGCAGAAGCTTTGTCTTTCAGCAGTATCTGTAGTTTTTCAAGCAATAATGCCTGTATGTCCTGCAGATTTTTTTCGTGTACTTTTTCTATTTTTTCTAAAGCTGTCTTTTCACGCACTTTAGAGTTCTTGTCTTTCTTAGCGCGCTGGAAGAGTTGCTTGAAGATAACAGTACCTTCTGTACCGCTTGGCGCTTTCAGAGAAGCATCTTTTGCATCACCGGCTTTATCACCGAAGATCGCACGAAGAAGTTTCTCTTCCGGTGTAGGATCTGTTTCACCTTTTGGCGTTATTTTACCAATCAGTATATCACCTTCACCTACGTGTGCACCTATGCGTATGATACCGTTTTCATCCAGATCTTTAGTCGCTTCTTCTGATACGTTTGGTATATCCGGGGTAAGCTCTTCTTCACCCAGTTTTGTATCACGTACTTCCAGTTCATATTCATCAATGTGTATTGATGTAAACCAGTCGTCACGCACTACTTTTTCATTTATCACTATCGCATCCTCGAAGTTGTAACCCTTCCATGGCATGAATGCCACTTTCAGGTTGCGACCCAGCGCCAGTTCACCATCTTTAGTTGCATAACCTTCAGTAAGGAAATCGCCTTCTTTTACTTTCTGGCCTTTGCGCACTGAAGGGCGAAGGGTGATGCTTGTGCTTTGGTTGGTTTTCTTATACTTCGTTAATGTATAAATTTTCAGATCATCTTCAAATGATACAAGACGTGCCTTATCACCGCGATCGTAACGAACATGTATTTCGTTAGCATCTACGTATTCTATCACACCATTGCCTTCTGCATGTATCTGTATACGTGCATCGCGGGCAGCCTTTGCTTCCAGCCCTGTACCTACTATTGGCACTTCAGGACGGATAAGCGGCACAGCCTGGCGTTGCATGTTCGATCCCATCAGCGCACGGTTGGCATCATCATGTTCAAGGAACGGAATCAGCGACGCACTCAAACCAACTATCTGGTTCGGTGCCACGTCCATGTATTCCACTTCTTCGCGGTCCAGTATCGGGAAGTCACCCGTCTGTCGCGATTTGATTTTATCTTCTACGAAGTTGCCTTTTTCATCCAGCGGTACGTTTGCCTGGGCGATCTTTGCAAGATCCTCTTCTTCTGCACTTAAGAAATGTTGGTGCTTCAGATCTACTTTACCGTCTTTTACTTTACGGTAAGGTGTTTCTATAAAGCCCATTTCATTTATCTGCGCGTGTACGCAAAGTGTAGAGATAAGACCGATGTTCGGACCTTCCGGAGTTTCAATGGTACAAAGACGGCCATAGTGGCTATAGTGTACGTCACGAACTTCGAAGCCTGCACGTTCACGGCTCAGACCACCGGGGCCTAACGCAGAGATACGACGTTTGTGCGTGATCTCAGACAATGGGTTGGTTTGGTCAAGGAACTGTGATAACTGCGAGGTACCGAAGAATGAATTGATAACAGAAGAAAGTGTACGCGCATTGATCAGATCAATTGGCGTGAACACTTCATTATCGCGCACGTTCATACGTTCGCGTATAGTACGTGCCATACGTGCAAGACCAACACCGAACTGCGCAAACAATTGTTCGCCCACGGTACGTACGCGACGATTGCTCAGGTGATCGATGTCATCTATTTCAGCCTTACCATTAGTAAGACGTACCAGGTATTTAATGATGGAAATGATATCTTCCTTGCTCAATACTTTCGTATCCAGGTTGATATCTAATCCTAATTTGCGATTGATTTTGTAACGGCCTACTTCACCCAGATCATAACGCTTATCACTGAAGAATAATTTTTCAATGATGCCGCGTGCTGTTTCATCATCCGGCGCATCAGAGCCACGCAACTGGCGATAGATGTGTTGAACAGCTTCCAGTTCAGAGTTTGAAGTATCCTTGTTTAAGGTATTGTAGATGATAGAAAAATCACCACTCACTTCTTCCTTTTGCAGGAAGATAGTAGGTATACCCATTTCCATTATCATTGCAGCGTTTTCTTCATCCAGCGTGCTGTCACGTTCCAGCACTACTTCGTTACGCTCAATGGTTACTACTTCACCGGTGTCTTCATCTACGAAGTCTTCAGTCCAGCTGCGCAATACGCGGGCAGCTAGGCGGCGACCTATATTAGCATCCAGGTTTTTCCTGTCAGTCTTCACTTCATCAGCCATACCGAAAAGTTCCAGTATGTCTTTATCTGTTTCATAACCTATTGCACGAAGCAATGTAGTTACAGGGAATTTTTTCTTGCGGTCAATGTACGCATACATCACGTTGTTGATGTCGGTAGCAAATTCCATCCATGCACCTTTGAATGGTATCACACGTGCACTGTATATTTTAGTACCATTCGGGTGTACGCTCTGTCCGAAGAACACACCTGGTGAACGGTGAAGCTGAGATACAACCACACGTTCAGCACCATTGATAACAAAGGTACCGCGCGGTGTCATGTACGGGATATTACCCAGGAACACATCCTGAACAATAGTTTCGAAATCTACGTGCTCTTCATCGTTACAGCTCAGGCGTAATTTAGCCTTTAGCGGTACTGAGTAAGTAAGGCCGCGTTCCATACACTCGTCTATAGTGTAGCGTGGCGGGTCAATGAAATAATCAAGGAATTCCAGAACGAAGATGTTACGTGTGTCAGTGATAGGAAAATTTTCCTTGAACACTCGGAACAAACCTTCATTATCACGCTTATCAGGCGTAGTTTCCAATTGGAAGAAATCCTGAAACGATTGAAGCTGAATGGCCAAAAGATCTGGCGTATCTGCTACGTCATGAATCTTGCCGAAGTTAACGCGGCCGGCTGCGGTTCGTTTTTGTGGTATAGCCATAATATATAAAAACTCCTATTTTTACAAACAACAAAATCCCGTCCTAAAAGCATCAACTTTTAGTACAGGTTACATCTGTATTAACAAAATTTAATCAATAATAATTTGTGCACGTGCTAGCAGCCCCGAAAAGGGGAAGCAAATATAAGAAGAGTCTCTGAAAGAGCAAAAAATATTCCAAGTTTTATAAATTTTCTCACTTTTGTCTTTTACAAAAAAAGATATTTTAAAATTAAATGCTCAATCAATTTATAATCAATAATTTAAAAATAATAATTTTATTCAACAACTCAAACTATTTTTCCACACTATGTTACACATAAAACTATTTAAACTATGTTTATTCCCGCATCGCATAATTTTTACTCGGAATATTAAAGATACACTCCAATCGGAATGATTTTTATTCGGTTAGGCAAAACAACTATCATGAAAAAATTACTACTTCTTGCTCCAATGCTCATAGCTTTTCAGTATTGCACAGCAGCAAATTACAAATTTACCTACAATGGTAAAAAATACGAGATAATTAAAGAGAAAAAAACATGGACAGATGCAGCCATGTTCGCTAATAGCAAAAATGGGCATCTTGTAGAGATAGATGATCAGGCCGAGCAAGTAGCTATATATGATGCCATACAAAAAAGTGGAATCTCTCCAACATACACACAAGCTAAAGACGCAGGTAGCGTTGCATACATCTGGATCGGCGCTACCGATAGAGGACACGAAGGCAACTGGATATGGGATGGCACGAATAAAGGAAGCGGTAAAACATTTTGGACTGGCGAGGGCATTCACGGCAAAGGAAATGGCGAAGCTGTAAACAATGCCTATGAAAATTGGGGTCGTGCTTCCTCAGCTAAGCCCAATGAACCTGATAATTCAGGTGGGAAACAAAATGCCGCAGCAATGGGCTTAGCACCATGGCCAAAGAATTCAGGACAATTAGGTAAAGCCGGGGAATGGAATGATATCAACGAAGACAACCAGTTATACTTTATCATAGAATACGATAAGTGATTATCCTGCTTGTTGGCATAAAAGTTTTTAAGTCAAATATGGACTAACATTAATTTTTATGAAACAGAATAGGATTATTATCGTAGCAGCACTACTAGGCACATTAGCTTTTGCTTCATGTAAGAAAGACTACACATGCACTTGCACCACTGTCGTAGCCACAGGGTCTACCACAGAAACACATAGCATCTCCAACGAAACTTATAACCAGGCAAAACGTGAGTGCAATAATTATGAAGACCAGGCAAATAGCTCATTACCTGGCGGTACTACATGCCATTTATAAATAGCAATAACAAGAAGAGCCACTTATAAGTGGCTCTTCTTTATTTAGACAATATTTACTCATTAATATGTGGCGGTAAATGAACCGCTGCTAACGTTTGTAGAGTCGTTTGTTACGAAACTGAATGTACCTGACAAACCACTTGTACTACTACTTGTTACTACCATTTGGCCATTGTTAGCTGCATTTGCAAGTGTTGAGGCTGTTCCCGTCGTAATCCAAAATGCTGTACTTGTACCACTCGTGCTTGTTGTGTTAAATGTATAAGTACCATTGCCGGTAAAACCAAAGACAGTGATTAACAATTGATGTCCATCAGCAAATGTGCCGGTTAGTTCCATTTCAGTCACACCACTCATCGTTGCATTTACCGCTATCAAATTCGTGGTTGTTTCAGATTTTCCATTTACCGTTGCAGTCATACTTTTACTGCTTGTTGGTGTTGTGGTACTTGAACTGCTTTTTTTGCATGCAGTAAATGCAGACAGTCCCATAATGACTATCGCAGGATAAAGGATAATTTTTTTCATAAGAATTATTTTTTAAATGACGACAAATATAATCGCTCAACTTTATTATTCAATCTTTTGAAAGAATATTTTGATTTCTATTTGAAATTCTCAGATGGAAAATTATTTTTGCGCTTAAATAAAAATTATACCTCATGAAAAAATTAATCCCAATTGCAGTAATTGCAGTTTTTGGCACCTTAACAATGCTGTCTTGCAAAAAATCAGATAGCGATCCTACAGGAAATTACACTTGTACCTGTACTTATAAGCTTAATGGTACAGACACTTCACTGGCGTTGCCTATTAACGGTCAAAAGAAAAGCGTTGCTACTAATGCATGTTCTTCATCGCAGACCCAGCTTCGGACTTATTATCCTGATGCTAGCTGTTCACTTAAATAAGGTAGTTAAAAAGGGCATCTTACGATGTCCTTTTTTCTTTACAACAATAGTTTTCTTACATTTAAGGAAGTGAATAGCTACCAAATGATAAATTTCACTCCATTAACTTTCATCTGTTTTCTCATAGTATTTACTTGCGCTTCCTGCCACAAGACCGATGCTGATCCTAGCGGCAACTATACGTGCACTTGTAGCTACGTCATTAACACGCAATCATACACTACCAAAACAAGTCTGCCTAAAGAAAGAAAAAGCATTGCCCAGCAGCAATGTGACACTACCCAAAACGTATATACAATAGGTGGCGCCTCTAATGTAAACTGCTCTTTTAATTAACTTTATTACTTTTGAGCTTCACCCATAACTAATCGCAGGTTTACTCTTATGCGTAAATTATCCTCTATTCTTCTTATTTTATTATCCATTGCAGTAGGTGCCGTTTTCTTATATTCAGCTTACACCAAAGTCTATAGCACACAAAGCCTTGAAAGCTTTGAATATACGATGGTCGAGTTCGTTCATTTACCCTGGTCATTAGCCGCTATTGCATCCCGCTTTTTTATAGGCTTAGAGGCGGCGCTCGGCGGTCTTATGGTATTACATCTATTTGGCAAAAACAATTGGGTATTTAAAGCTGCCTTGTTGCTTACTTCCATATTTAGCTTATACCTTATATACTTATGGGCAACAGCTGGCGATAAAGTTAATTGCGGCTGCTTTGGGGATGCTATCTGGATGAGCCCTTCGTCTTCGCTAATAAAAAATGTGCTACTCATTATTTCTCTGCTTATACTCACACGCTTCCATCATGGCTGGCGCATACGCTTCAATAATCTTGCAGCCTCTCTATTACTTATTGCCACTTTAGTTATGCCCTTTATAGTCTTCCCTATTCCATCACAACAGCCGGCATGGCTTCAGAAAGGTCGTTTCCACCTTGATTTATCAGCCTTGTACGTTCCGGGCAAAAAAGATATACCTGCCATGGATCTTACAAAAGGCAAGTTCATCATCGCCTTCTTTAGCCCCACATGTCCTCATTGCCAAATGGCTGCTTATAAAATGCATTTAATGAAGGAAAAGGACACCTCTCTTCATTTCTTCATGATACTGGGTGGCACCCATCCGCTCGATGAGTTCTGGCAAAAAACAAAAGCACAGAATATCCCTTACTGCCGTCTCGACGAAAAAAACTTTTTCCGTATTGCAGGCTTTGCCTGGCCGGTTATTGATTGGGTAAATAATGGCTGGGTTGAAGCCCAAAGTACCTATGTCAATCTTAATCAGGCTGCCATTGAAAGCTGGCTAAAAAATTAAAACATCACTTTTTATTTTTTTTAACAAATCAAACAATAATACTATTTCACCTACGTTATATCTGGCAAGTAAAGGTTAAGTCTCGAATTTGGCTTAATTTTTGGAGTAAAGGAATATAGTTTTCCTTTTTGAAGAAAGCTGGATATTTCGAATTGTTAATATGAAATAGTAGGGTTATGATACACCGATTATCCCCTCGCCAGGAGGCAGGCTCTAAATGGCTTACAGCTACCTTGTTAAGTATCTACATTATTGTAGTTTTATTGCTTGCTATACAACGCTCGGATGCAGATACTAAAACCGATCACACTGCAAAAAACAGCTACAACCAGGGCGTCATTTATAGCCCACAGGCTGAAGCAGAAATACATACACAAACTGCGTATAAACATTAAATCATAAAGGGCACTCAAGTAGAAATGCCCTTTACAATTTCATCATAATCTTTGTTTATTCTGTTTGCGCTCCGGCTTGCAATTCTTGTTGCTTTAGTAATATTGATTGAGCTGTTGCATTTGCTTGCTGGGCATTGGCATTATCACCATTAGCCTGGTATAGTTGGGCCAGTATCTGAAAATACTGCGCATTACCCGGGTCTATATCTGTTGCCCTCCTTATGGCGCCAATCGCTGCATCTATTTGAGATGTATTGGCAAGCGCTATTGCATAATCAGCATACACATTATCGTCAGTAGTATCTGTCTGCACATATTCTGCATATTTCTGTGCCGCGGTTATAAAATCTTTCCGTTGCAGTGCAGCGCTTGCTTCAACGCCCGCTTTGCTTTTCTGCTGAATCACAACTGACAATGACACACCATCTACTGCTACGGTATGCACTACATTTTGCGGCGGCCATTTATCATTTTGCAGTTCTTCTGCCGATATGTATCTCGGGTTATCTATATAGTAATCCCAACCTTTCGAATTTCTGTCATTATACCTTATATATGCCGCATCTATCCAACTGCTATCTTCCATAAAAACATTCTCCATACCACTCATATTAGAGCGTACATTTATCTTCTGGCCTGCAGGCGGATGTGGCACATTATGCTTTATCCATTCTACTTGCTGCTTTTGTGTATTCTGGTAGTAGTCCAGATCGTAGTAACCATAAGCCCCTTTTATACCGCCCACAGATTCGTTAAAGTATACACACTGGTTTGGATGACTATGCACAGTCCATATTATGGCAGGCAGCAAACAAAGTATTGCTAAACTCATAGGCAACCATTGCAGGCTTTCTTTTTTAATAAACTGCCGGGTTGCATCCCAGCCTAGAGCAGCCAGAATAACCCAAAACGGGTAAACAAAGAACACATGGCGCCACGTATCATACACGGTGGAATGTTTATAGATCATGTACAGCAGCGGGAAGAATGCTGAAAAGATCACAAAACCCACAAAGAATAAACCATATTCCTTTTTCAGCTTCATCACCAATCCTAACCCCAATACTACACCCGCAATTACCACTAGTGGATTTGATATAAAGATCCATTTAAACTCATAATACCAGGGCATAGAATTGTTGATATAATAGTTTCCTTCAAACAACACACGCATATACGTCTCACGATTGGTCATGCCCTTCAGCGACTCCAGTGGATGCGATATAGGGCTTTGTAATCCCCAGGGCCAGCATACCAGCCCTATCACATACCCTGCCAGGAGCGCCGCAAATAAGGTAATAAGCGCTTTCTTTAGTAGTTTATTGTTATCGGCTTTTAGCTTTATCTTGAAATCTTTGTTGAAAAAATAATACAACAGTAAAAACAAGCCCACATCTGCCAGTAGTAATATCCCGCCCGCTGAACGCACCCCAAATGCTATACCCCAGCCTATCGCAAGTCCTGTCGCATTTTTCCAGAGCTTGTCTGGAAAGTCCTTCAGGTAGCCAACAAGATAATATGCGCCAATTATAAAGCCCGATGCAAAAGGAATATCCTTGGGGTTATTCATACTTTCGCCAAATATGCGTGGCGAGAATACTATGAACAAAAGTGCAAGTACGCCTACCGACCACTTGTTGCTTATCTTATGCGCCAGCAAGCCGGTAAATATCATCATCACTGCACCGTATAGAGCATTGAAAAAATGACGAAGATTGAGTATGTCAATACGTGGGAACCAATGATGCAGTACATTCAGAGAAAAATCGTATAGCCCTCCATAATACTCCTGGTGAGCATATTGTGCCGATCTGTTAGTATAGTCCAGCGCCTGCTTGTCGCCATGAAAGAAGTAGTCGTATATATGTTGGCCATATTCTATTTGCAGCCATTCATCACCGGTTTGCCCATAGCTATGACTTAGTAGCGGCATTATTATTATTATGAGTGCACTTATTACAAGGAAAGCCAGTTTCCATTCCTTCCTTTCAGCTTCCATTTGCAGTATTGCTTGCGCCATAATCAGTTTTATTGTCTGTTTATCTCGTTATTTTAAATTCCAACATGCCAGAGAAATACTCACGCTTGTTATTTTCTTTTGCGTCAACCGTCTCAGCGGCATATCCTTTTCTGTATGGTAAATGGGGGCATAATTTTCATCCATAAAAATGAGTAGCTAAAATAAGAGGATATTTTGGGAAAACGATACAATCTGCTCCCATACTGCATTAAAAAAAGCAACGATGAAAACATCGTTGCTTTTTTCTTCATTTATACACCGATATCCATCGGTCATTAAAAAACTATGCTTCAGTTTCTGGCTGATCTGCAGTTTCAGCTGCTGCTGCGTCTGCTGTATCATCAGGCAGGGCAGATGCTGCTCTTGTAGCGTTCTTTTCTTCTACACGGCGCACAGATTCAGAAATTGCCGCGTGGCGTTTTTCCTGTTTGTGCTTGCGGTGAGTTTCTTCACGTTTAGCCACTACTTCTTCATGCTCGCCATTCCATTTTTCAAATTTTTCCCACGCTGTTTTTTCGTCAAACAGGTTCAGGCTTACACCGCGCATCAGGTGCTTCAGGTATAGTACGCCTTTGAAAGAGAGGATACGACGGCATGTGTTCGTCGGCTCAGCGCCTTTTTGTAACCAGTGCAGGCTGCGCTCGCGGTTGATGCGAACGGTAGCTGGTACCGATAGTGGATTGTATGTGCCCAGTTTTTCGATGAATTTACCATCGCGTGGGGCTGTGCTGTTTGCTACTACTATAAAGTAGAACGGGCGCTTCTTGGACCCGTGCCTTTGAAGACGAATTTTTACCGCCATAAATAATAAAAATTATTTGCGTTTAACAATAAATTTGGACTGCAAATATAACAAAAAATCGGAAAAATAAATGTCTTGCTCACATCTATTTTTCCGATATAAATATATTGGTCTATATCACCTTATCTTTTGCCAAAAGGCATGCCCGGCATACCCATGCCCATACCCTTAAACTTGTTCATCTGCCCCATCATCTGGCGCATCTGCTCAAACTGTTTCATAAAGGCATTCACCTCGTTCACATCCTTACCGCTGCCCTTCGCTATGCGCTTGCGGCGGCTGCCGTCTATCACATCCGGGTTATTGCGTTCGTATGGGGTCATTGAGTTAATAATGGCCTCTATGCCTTTAAAGGCGTCGTCAGATATGTCTATATCCTTCACCGCCTTGCCCACGCCCGGTATCATCGCCAGCAGGTCTTTTATATTACCCATTTTCTTTATCTGGCCCAGTTGCTCCTTAAAGTCTTCAAAGTCAAACTTATTGGCACGTATCTTCTTTTCCAGTTTTTTAGCCTGCACTTCGTCAAACTGGCTCTGGGCACGCTCTACCAGAGTAGTGATATCACCCATCCCTAATATACGCTGCGCCATACGCTCAGGATAGAATACATCCAGCGTATCCAGCTTTTCGCCCATGCTCACAAACTTGATGGGCTTATCTACCGTGTACTTGATAGATATCGCCGCACCACCGCGTGTATCACCATCCAGCTTGGTAAGCACTACACCGGTAAAGTCCAATCGGTCGTTGAAGGCCTTGGCAGTGTTCACCGCATCCTGTCCCGTCATTGAATCTACCACAAAGAGTATTTCCTGCGGGTTCACGGCAGCTTTTATATCCGCCACCTCTTTCATCATCGCCTCATCCACGGCCAGGCGGCCAGCAGTATCTATTATCACCACCCTGTTGCCATTCTGTTTGGCTTCAGCTATGGCATTCTGTGCTATCTCTACAGCATTCTTGTTCTCGCGCTCGCTATATACAGGCACCTTTATCTGGTCACCCAGCACCATTAGCTGGTCCATTGCCGCAGGGCGATAGATGTCCGCAGCCACCAGCAGCGGGTTCAGTCCCTTTTTGCTCTTCAGGAAGTTAGCCAGCTTACCACTAAAAGTGGTCTTACCAGAGCCCTGCAATCCCGCTATCAGTATCACAGTGGGCTTGCCGCTCAGGTTTAGTTCTTCCTCTTTGCCACCCATCAGCTCTGCCAGCTCATCTTTCACTATTTTCACCATTAGCTGGCCGGGGCTTATGGCAGTAAGCACCTTCTCGCCCATAGCCTTGTCCTTTACCTTGTCGGTAAACTCTTTGGCTATCTTATAGTTCACGTCGGCATCTACCAGGGCACGGCGTATTTCCTTTACCGTAGCAGCAACGTTTATTTCATTTATACGGCCTTCGCCTTTCAGCAGCTTAAACGCGGAGTCGAGCCGCTCACTCAGATTATCAAACATAGGTTCTAGTCCATTTCAAAAACGGATGGCAAAATTAACTTAAATACCGGATAAGAAAAACTGCAAAGTCAAAGCCGTGGTTCAAAGCAAATCCCTACACTCCAGCTCCCGTCATTGCGAGGTACGGAGCAATCTCACGAAACACAAGCGCCTCCCAAACCTCCGCTCCCGTCATTGCGAGGCACGAAGCAATCTCACGAAACAAAAAAGAGACTCCCGCACCCCACTCCCGTCATTGCGAGGTACGAAGCAATCTTACGAAACAAAGGAATCTACCAACACCTCACGTCTTCCCACAGATCCCGCCATTCTGCGTTCATATTATTTATCAACTCTTCTTTTTGCTTCCTGCTGCCACCTTTTATTCGCTTTTCTTCGGCAATAGCTTCCTCTATCCTGTCAAAAGCTGCATAGTATACCAGCGTTATGCAATTATATTTAGCAGTAAAGCTGTTTGGGTATACTTTCTCTCTATGTTCCACCATTCGCTTGTAGAGATCTGAAGTAACGCCTACATATAAAGTGGTTCTGTTTGGGGAAGAAAGGATGTATACAACACCACCTCTTTGCATTATAAATTAAAATAGGGAATAACTAAATGATAAAGTATTACATAAACACTCATCACGTGAGATTGCTTCGTACCTCGCAATGACGGGAATTGAAAATATCCCCTCCTACCGCACCACCATCTCCCTACTTATCACGCCATCCTCAGTCGCCAGCCTATAATAATAAACCCCTGCAGGTAAGCCAGCAGCATCAAAGCGCAGCTCATGCTTCCCATTACCCACACGCCCATTTACCAAAGTTGCCACCTTTTGCCCAAGCACATTATAAACACATAGTTGCACATTACCCTCATTAGCCAGGCTATACGATATAGTAGTCACATTGCTAAACGGATTAGGCGCATTCTGTTGCAGCATAGTTTCATCACCATATCCCTGAACAGAATTCACCCCCAGGTAAGCGTTCCCCAATAGTATCATATTCAGCCCCGCCGTATCCCCGTTATCTATTACATACTGCCATGCCCCGCCATAATATATCCGCGACATCTGCCCGGGAGGATTTATTCTCCCCGTCAATACTTTATAAGGACAAGTTGCAGACGTGATCGTTGAAGTACAAGTAGCCGACCACGACAGCCAGTAAGTCCCCGCACCCAGCGATGGCGCACTGGGCAAATACAGCTTCAGGTACATAATAGCCCGCTTGGTTGAGAGTAGCCCGCTGTCTGCTGCAAAAGTATCTACCTTATATATCCCCGTAAAGCCCGTACTATTCAGCAGGTTAGTAACCGTGTCACCCCATACCACCTTACCGCCTGCTCCCGGCATGCCATCATATATCTCAAGATTGCAGTTGGTAAAAGTGGAGGGTAGCCTCATCCCATATTGATAGCCGTACAAAATAACCGTATCAACCACCCATGTTATCCCTGCAGGTACATGAAACACATCCGCCACCCAGGTTCCCCTCACCCTGTCCATGTTTACAGAATTATCTATCATCCCGTTCGACTTACAGCTTGCCTCTGCCCCGCCATAACCTCTATCAGTAATAAAAGCAGTATCTGCCAGCAGCACGGTTTGGCTATACGTATTGCAAGCTATAATAGTAACAATAAAGCTGAGTATAAGGTGTTTCATTGGGTTGGTATTTTTAAAGGTGCAGGAATAAAATTACAGCTATTAAAACAGAAATCAATATGTGTATTACTGTTCAATAAACAATTCTATCAATTCAGGATCTTGCCAAAGGGCATCACTGTCATAAATTGTGGCTATGTATTTTACATTATTCTGATCAACGAAAGTGTAAATCATTAAGTATTCTCGAAGTTGATCCTTGGGCAATTCTCGTTCAGGAATCTTTCCAATAACATCTAGTTGACTTGACTGCAATAACTGGGCAAGTGCAATATAATCACTACTATTGAATATCAAATCTCGTACTGATTTAAGGTCTTTAACTTCAGTAACGCCATTCTTATTAGCTGACAGAATGACTTTTATTATTATATCATCGAACGCGGAATATTCGTCATTGTTTCTAATTACCATTGTTACTATTCAAGAAAATGACAAATCAAGTTTTCTTATCCATTAATGCCTATCATTTAAATAGGCAATAGATAGATAACCTCTAAAAATATTTCCCCTTGTTTCTTACAAGTAAAATCTTCGTAAGCTTACCATTATCATATGTCGGGTGTATTTTAAAAACAGCTTTCCCCTTTCTTTTTTTATTAACTGGGTTTTTGACAATTTTTATTATCAAATACTCTTCACCGCTCGATTTCACTACTTTCCATTTTTCAACAATTGTCAAAGGATCCCATATGCCCTTACGTGTTTCTATA
>Ga0268266_10004294_pt1 | contig 13719 bp, 11 predicted proteins | sample KBSS13metaG_FD_190356 | JGI IMG/M metagenome (GOLD analysis project Ga0268266, IMG submission 190356) | Switchgrass rhizosphere microbial communities from Kellogg Biological Station, Michigan, USA - KBS S1-3 metaG (SPAdes) (version 2) | ecosystem: Host-associated > Plants > Roots > Rhizosphere...
TACTAAGACCTTAGGGCCCTCCGCGAGATGTATGTGCCAATAGGCACCCGTGTCGCGAACCGTCTGATTGAGCTTCGGCAAGATTGGCACGAGAGCCTGTCGCGGAATCGCGAAGGCCTGATCGCGGTCAATGCATCCGAGAACAAAGAACGACCTGTCAGCGTCACGCAGGAAATCATCCCACTGGGGATGATAGGCGTACCAATATGGCAACTGATTCTTGCCTTCGTAGCGCTTCGACAATGTACAGACCGCCCTGAACTCGCGATCGGGCGTCCAATACTGCGCCTGACTCTTTGCTAGCAGCGCGACCCCTTCTCGTCGCGCTAACGCCTCAATCACCTCAGCTCGCTTCAGTCGTAGCAAAGCCGCATCGGTGAATTGCCAGTCGCTTTTCACTTTCTCTTGGGTCGAGCTGATGTCGATTCCAGCTGATCTCAATACGGAGGCCGGCGTTTCCGTGTCCGCAACGGCCGTAAAGACCACGTCGACCATGCGATCGAGCCTCGTGTACTCGACGGGCGCAAAGAGGCTTCGGATTTTAATGCCGATGGCCGGGTCGGTGGAGTTCTCTCTAACCTGTAGAAGATTCAAGAGCGCCTCGGCACTTATGAGACGGACATCCCAGGCATGGCGTGATCCGCGAATTTGGGCTTCTAGCTCGCCCGTATCCTCGCGACCAACAACGATAAGAATGGAGGAATTGCTAGAGAGCTCTTTCGCCTCAATAAGCTTTGATCGGTAGACAGCCACCGTATCCAGGGAGATGCGGTACGCGTCGGTCGTCTTGACCTCGACAACCAAATCGTTGGCTTCGGGCGACCTCCAAATTCCGTCGAAGCCGATTCCACCGACGACGCCTTGATATCTGCCATTGGTAACTTCGTAATCGAGTCGCCGTCCAATCTCGTTGACGAGATCTTGCAGAACCATCCCGCTCTTACCGAAGGAAGTGGAAAGGCAGTGATCAATGTACCCCGCCAGGGAGGGCGAAGGTATATCGCTTAAGTACTCCCGTAACTCCGAGGAGCAGGCACTTCCATCTTTCAGCAGACCGTCTCCAGCAGCGGACACGATTTGCTCGACGTTCATCTGCGAGACGGCTTCGGGACTCGATTTCCACAACGCAAGCAGCGGCACGAACTAACCCCCAGACCCGAGCAGTCAGCAGAGTAGCAAGCCCGTCACGGGAGTAAATCCCGTGACGTCGGTCGTGTCGCGCTGCGCGGCTTAGGCCGCTTGCACGCACGCCGGCCGCGGCTCAATGGCTCTACGCGCTAGCTCTCGTCTTCTTCGAAGAACGTTCCCCAGCGCTCGGCATCTTGCCAACGCTCCAAATCCTCCATCCGCCACCCGCCGAACAAGGCCGTGTCCGGATCGTGCGGCGCCTTATCTGGGTCGGCGCGCGACCAGCCGATGACCTGCGCCAGGTCCGGCAAGCTGAACGCGTTAGCGTCATCCCCGCGCAGGCGGCGACCCAGTCCCAATCTATTGCGCACATCCTCGCCCGCCGGTCCCCACGCCGGCTGCCCGAGCGCGTGGCGCTCGGCCTCGGCAATCTCGAACTCCTCGAGGGCGCGCCGGTCGCGCTCCTCCGCCATCTGCGCGAGCCGCTCGTTGTACACCTCGCGCCATTCGCCGCGCCGCCGCCGACAAGGGAACGGCTCGGCCAGCAGCCGCGCCTCCTTCTGGTGCAAATACATCAGCTGCAACGCCTGGTTGGGCGAGACGGGCGGCATCGCCGGCGGGTCGTTGCTGCGCCAGTCGTCATGCTCGTGCGATCCCGCCACCGCGGATTCGAGCAGGGCCGCTTCCAGCCGATCGTAACCCGCCTGGAGCGCCAGCCGCCATTCGCGGGCGAAGGCCGGGCACTGCCGGCGACGGCGATAGAAGGCATGGGCGGCGGCCCCAACCGCCGCCGCCGCGAGCGACACGTTGCACGTCGCACTCAGCGCCGCGAGGAATGCTTGTTCCGCAACCGGAGTGAGCTTCCCCACCTGCGCCCGCTGCATCTGCAACTTCCCATTCCGGGTGCGCCGCAAAGTGGGCTCACCGCCTACAGTCCGGAATAGCCCCTCTCCCCCTCGCGGGAGAGGGGTTGGGGTGAGGGGGCGCCCCTCTCCGCTCGTCCTGAGCTTGTCGAAGGACTGCCTTTCCTTCTCGGAATTCAACCGCGCCTGAGCAAACGCAACCGCCGCATCCCACCGAACCGCAAACCCCGGATGCACCCGCCGCCGATGCTGCATCGTCCCATATTTCGCGCCCACCTCCCGCGCCGCGAGCCGGACATTGCCCGTCCGCCGAAGCACTTTCAGGAATTCGCGGTTCTGCTGCGCCGCTGCGCGCGTAATCGGCCTCGCCACCGATCAGTCTGAAGCAAACGAAATCCTATTATTCAACCGTCATTGCGAGGAGCCGCAGGCTCCGTGGCAATCCAGAAACGTCCCACTGGATCGCCACGCCCTACGGGCTCGCGATGACGGCAGTAGGCCCTCCCGGCGAAACCCCGCCCTTCCCTTTCCAACACTCATCGTGTAGGGGCGCCGCCTTCCGGCAAAAATCGGAAAAGTCTGTGGGAGGTTCTCCTCGTGGGAGCCGTTAGCACCACTAAACTTCAATCTCGTTCGAAGTACCACTTCGAACGAAAAGTGAGAGTGACATGGCAAAGAAAATCACCGGCTATATCAAGCTGCAGGTGCCCGCTGGCGCGGCTACCCCGGCTCCGCCGATCGGCCCGGCCCTGGGCCAGCGCGGCGTCAACATCATGGAATTCACCAAGGCGTTCAATGCGGCGACGCAGGAGCTGGAGCGTGGCGCCCCGATCCCGACGGTCATCACCGTCTATGCGGACCGCTCGTTCAGCTTCACCACCAAGACGCCCCCGGCCTCGTTCCTCCTGAAGAAGGCGGCGCGGATCCAGAAGGGCTCGTCAGAAACCGGCAAGTCGACCGCGGGCACGATCAAGCGCTCGCAGCTGCGCGAAATCGCCGAAGTGAAGATGAAGGATTTGAACGCCAACGACCTCGACGCCGCGTCGAAGATCATCGAAGGCTCCGCCCGCGCGATGGGCCTCAACGTGGTGGAGGGCTAAGCTCATGGCCAAGCTGACCAAGAAGCAAAAGGCGTTCACCGCGGTCGACCGCGACAAATTCTACGGCGTCGATGAAGCGATTTCGCTCGTGAAGACCAACGCCACCGCCAAGTTCGACGAGACGGTCGAAGTCGCGCTGAACCTCGGCGTCGACCCCCGCCACGCCGACCAGATGGTGCGCGGCGTCGTCAACCTCCCCAAAGGCACCGGAAAATCCGTTAGAGTCGCGGTATTCGCGAAGGGCGCGAAGGCTGATGAGGCCAAGGCCGCGGGTGCTGACGTCGTTGGCGCCGAGGACCTGATGGAGACGGTCCAGGGCGGTCAGATCGATTTCGACCGAGTCATCGCGACCCCGGACATGATGGGCGTCGTCGGCCGCCTCGGTAAGGTGCTGGGCCCCAAGGGCCTGATGCCGAACCCGAAGCTCGGCACAGTCACGATGGACGTCACCAAGGCGGTGACCGACGCCAAGGGCGGCCAGGTCGAGTTCCGCGTCGAAAAGGCGGGCATCGTCCACGCCGGCATCGGCAAGGCCTCGTTCTCCGAAGCCGACCTCGGCGAGAATTTCCGCGCGTTCATGGACGCCATCATCAAGAACAAGCCGTCGGGCGCGAAGGGCAAGTTCGTGAAGAAGATCAGCGTCAGCTCCTCGATGGGGCCGGGCGTGAAGATCGACATCGGCGAAGTCGCCGGCGCCTAAACATCGTTCCTCTCGGAGGGGAGAGGGTCCAACGAGGACTGGGGGGCTCGGGCAGCAATGTCCGGGCCCTTCATCTTTTCGACTGGCTATTTCGCACCGCACGAACGCTGCTAAGTTTCGTCTGGCGCCCTCTCTCAACTGTGACCCGCAAGCCACAATCGTTCGTCGAAGATCCGGCCTCCCTCCTCTAGCGAAACCTTGATCACCCGCGTAAGTTGAGCGGGCGATAATCCAGCGCGAAAGGGGTAGTTAATGCGCAAATTCCTGCTTGCCGCCGTTGCGACGGCGGCAATCGCGTCGCCGGCCATGGCCCGCGACGGCTCACCGTATGTGGGGGTCGATTTCGGCATCCTGGCGCCACGGAACACCAACATGGACGTCGATGCCAATTTCCCGGTGACGACAAATCCGGTCGTTCCAAGCGGCGTCACTCATTACAACGAGGGTTTCGACGTCGATTACAAGAACGGGTTCGATGGCGATATTGTCGGCGGTTACGACCTCGGCATGTTCCGGATCGAAGGTGAAGTGGCGTACAAGCACGCCAGCATTAAGGACGTCGATTTCGACGAGCCGTTCCTTTTCGGAATCAACGGGGCGTACGGCATCAATCCTGCGCTGACCAACGACACGATCAACATGGGCGGACACGTCAATGTCCTCTCCGGCATGATCAACGGCCTGGTTGATTTCGAAGACGGCAGCTGGGGTGGTTTTGTCGGCGGTGGCGCCGGCCTCGCTCGCGTCAGGCTTTTGGGCGACAGCGATAGCGCCGTCGCGTTCCAGGGTATTGCGGGCGTTCGCGCTGCCGTTAGCGAGAATATCGATGTCGGCCTGAAGTATCGCTATTTCCGCACGGCCAGACTGAATTTCGACAGCGATTTTACATTCGGATCGGACGTCCTCCCGTATTCGTCGAAGGGCCGCTTCGAATCCCACAGTCTGATGCTCAGCCTGTCCTACAACTTCTACAGCCCGCCGCCTCCTCCGCCGCCTCCGCCCCCGCCTCCCCCGCCGCCTCCGCCGCCTCCGGCGACGCAGACGTGCCCGGATGGCTCGGTGATCCTGGCGACGGACACGTGTCCGGCTCCGCCGCCTCCGCCTCCGCCGCCGCCTCCGGCGCCAGAGCGCGGCTAGTAGCGGCCAAATAGCTACCCGAACTCAAGGGGAGCAAAGATCCCGGGTCAGGCTCAGCCTGGCCCGGGATTTTTCATGAGTGCGCCAATGACTTGATTGCGGGCCGGATTCCGCTATAGGCGCGCCCTCGCAGCGGGCTTCGGCCCAATGCAAACCGTCCGAGACAGTTGCTGAGGGCTTTCCCTCTTAATTCGCAGCCTAGACGGGGACAGGAATCATTCGGAGCGCCCTGCGCTTCGTCGTGCGTTGCCCAAGACTTTTGCGCAACGCCAGCGAAACCAACTCCCCACGGACACGGAAGTGCTTGAGCGCTTGCGCTCGAGCTTTTGTTGAACCTCGTCCCGCGGTTTTGGCCACGGGGCGGAATACGGAGTTGGCATGGATCGTTCGCAAAAAGCAGATCTGGTCGACGAGCTGAAGAACGTCTTCAACGAGACGAGCGTGGTTGTGATCACTCGCAACAACGGTCTTTCGGTCGCGCAGTCCACGGACTTGCGCTTGAAGATGCGCGACGCCGGCGCCCAGTACAAAGTTGCGAAGAACCGGCTTGCACTCATTGCGCTGGACGGCACGCGTTACAGCCCGATCGGAGACCTGCTGAAGGGCCCGACCGCGCTTGCGACGTCGACCGATCCAGTTGCCGCGGCCAAGGTCGCGGTCGAATTCGCCAAGACGAACGACAAGTTCGAAATCGTCGGCGGCGCAATGGGCGACACCGTGCTCGACGTGAACGGGATCAAGGCGCTCGCCGCCCTTCCGTCACTCGACGAACTGCGTGCGACCATCGTGGGCCTCATCCAGGCGCCCGCGAGCAAGATCGCCCGCACCGTCAACGAGCCAGGTGCACAGCTTGCCCGAGTCTTCGGTGCCTACGCAGCTCAGGCTGCCTAAGGCCGACCTTTACCAATCAACGCACGACACATGGGGCGAGGCCCCGCAAAGGAGTATCAAATGGCTGACATTGCTAAGCTGGTCGACCAGCTTTCCGAACTGACCGTCCTCGAGGCCGCGGATCTCGCCAAGGCTCTCGAAGAGAAGTGGGGCGTTTCTGCTGCGGCTGCTGTCGCGGCTGCTCCGGCTGCTGGCGGTGGCGCTGCCGCTCCGGCCGCTGAAGAGAAGACCGAGTTCGACGTCATCCTCACGGGCGACGGCGGCAAGAAGATCAACGTGATCAAGGAAGTTCGCGCGATCACCGGTCTCGGCCTGGGCGAAGCCAAGGCGCTCGTCGAAGGCGCTCCGAAGGCCGTCAAGGAAGGCGTCAACAAGGACGAAGCCGAGAAGATCAAGAAGCAGATCGAGGAAGCCGGCGGAACCGTCGAGCTCAAGTAAGCTTTTCAGCTACTCGCTTAACGAAAGGGCGGCCCTTCGGGGTCGCCCTTTTTCGTTATACCACGGGGCGGATTGCGTGGAGCAGCGCTACCAGGACCGCTCCTACCCAGATGGCGCCTAGGGCAAAGGAACCACGGATAGCCCGCGCGTGATCGATGGCGGCCACGCGCGAACGGAGATCGGCAATGACCTCGGCCGATAGGAGCCTGGCCGTGAGGATGGTTCCAAACGCCAACAGCGCGAGATCGTCCAGGTAGCGGACGTGCGGAATCACGTCCGGCGTGAGGTCAATCGGGGAAAGGGCCAGTGTGATTGCGGCAATCGCGAGAGCCTTAACGCCCCACCCGGTGCGCTCATCCCAAAGGGCAAGCCACTTCAACTCCACGGATCGCTTGGCCGCTTCCATCAGGCGCTCGGCCTTCTGACCCCTGGGCTCTGACGGCGCGAGTTTAACGGCGGTCCGCGCGAGGCCGGAGAAATCGACTTCGGTGCTCAATCGAGCATAGTGTCCCGCAGGACAGGCCAGCACCAAGAATCCCCTATCGCAGTCCTGGAAATGAACGAGGTCCAACCTCGCTCCAATCTTCTCCAGCAACCAATGAACCGGATCACCCGCGACTGCATTGGCGAGGGTCCGGTGAACGACGATCAGGGCAAGCCTTCTGGTGATCGATGCGATCTCATCAATGGCTTGGCCGATCTGCGCTGGACGGATTTCATCGAGCACCTCGATCGAAATGACCAGATCAGCGGTCGGCGGTTCACTAGAATCCGAGTGTTTCGCCTCGACCATGAGCGTTCGATGCCGATCGTAGGCGAACGCATCGTAGTCAAACCAGTTCTGGCAACCGGCCTCGTCTCGTAGTGCGGCAACGAGTGGGGCGTAGGCGTCGAAGGCCGGATGACCCCTTGCGTTTAAGCGCTCGTGCCGCATCACCCGGACTCTGCGCGAAGCCGGCGCCGGCGGTCAAATGACTTTGTGTTAAGGACGGTTTGCCGACGGAAGCACGATCGTCGCAGCCAACCCTCCGCCGTTGCGATTGGCAAACTCGAGCCGCCCGCCGTGCGCATCCGTGATGGATTGCGCGATTGCGAGGCCAAGACCTGCCCCACCTGTTTCGCGATTCCGGGATGGCTCGGCCCGGTAAAATGCACCGCTGATCCGGCCGAGTTCGGCGTCTGGCAGTCCAGGCCCCCGATCCATGACGGCGATCAAAACCTCATCGGACGCCCGGGAGACAGCTACGCTCGCGTCCCTGCCGTATTTGAGAGCATTGTCGATGAGGTTGCGGACGGCGCGCCGGAGGAGGTTTGGCTGGATATCCGCGATCGCTTCACCATTGCCGTCAAAGCTGACGACCTCTCCGCGTTCCGGATATTCAGCCACAATGTCCGACACCAACGCCGTGACGTCCGAGCGTTCGACCGGCTCGCGGACACGGCCTGAGCGCGCAAGAACGAGGAGATCGTCGAGCGTCGTGCTCATCTCCTCAATGGTCCTGATCATCCGCTCGCGCTCTTCCTCGGGCTCGACGCTTTCGGCCCGTATACGAAGCGAGGCCAGCGGGGTGCGCAGGTCATGGCCGATCGCGCCCAGGGTGCGGTCCTTCTCTTCGAGCAAGTTCACGACGCGCTCGTTCATGGCGTTGAATGCAGTGATGGCATTGCGCAGGTCGGTCGGCCCCGCAGGGTCGACTACCGCCGGTTCGTTCCGGCCCTGGAAGCCCTCGGCGGCGCGCGTCAAGTTCCGCAAGGGACGCGCAATGCGAGCGCCGATCAGGAGAGCTGTACCGAGAACGAACAAATAGAGAAGCAAAGTCCCGACCACGATGTCGGGCGTGATCAAGGGGGGCGAGGCCGGGATGGCCACCCGGCCATTGATCCATTGCCCATCACGAAGCTGCGCTGACAATATCAACGTCTGAAGGTTGCGCCTGCGACCATCTCGGCCCTGGCGGACGACCGGCTTCGGGTCGATTGCAGCCCGCACCTCGCGAACCTCGATGTTGGCTGAATCCAGGGCTTGGCTCAGCTGGCCTTCGGTGTCGCTCTTTCGCCCGAGGTTCGGGGTAACGGCCGTTTGCAAGGCCGCGTCATAACGGGCGCCGCGGCGTGACGCGTCGGCTAGCACCAATTGCCTGAAGTCTTTGCTTGCCTGCACGTAGTCGGCAGTTGCCGAGGTGAACCGCGTGATTGCCGGAGTCTCAATCTCGGCCCGGCTGAACTGACGGCGCTCGACGACGAGATAGGCGAAGCTGGCGAGCTGGGCGAGGAGCAGCGCAACTCCGATTAGCAGCGCCATTTGGCCGGCGAGGCTCTTGGGAAGGAATCGCCTCATACGTGGCGGACTTCCGCGGCGAGCGTGTAACCCCCACCCCACACCGTCTTGATCAGCTTAGGGTCGCGCGGGTCTTCTTCCAGTTTCTTGCGAAGGCGGCTGATGTGATTGTCGATGCTGCGCTCGAAGGCCGCGAGCTCCCTGCCCTGGCTCAAGTCCAGCAGCTGGTCGCGAGTGAGCACGCGCTTGGGATGTGTTACGAAGGCGAGTAGTAGGTTGTATTCGCCCGTCGACAGCGGGACTTTCTCACCGCCGGCCGAAATCAGCTCTCGCTCGCCGGTCCGAAGTACCCAGCCCGCGAAAGCGTAGGCATCCGCGTCCGGCGCTTTCACCCGGTCGGCGCCACCGCGGCGAAGCACCGCCTTGATGCGGGCGACGAGCTCGCGCGGAGAAAAGGGCTTGGTTACGTAATCGTCAGCTCCGAGCTCGAGCCCTACGATCCGGTCGGTCTCCTCAGCTTTCGCGGTAAGCAAGATGACCGGCGTTCCCAGCGTCGCCCGGATGAACCCCGTGAGAGCGAGACCGTCTTCGCCCGGCATCATGATGTCGACCAGCGCGATGTCGATCGCATGGGCGGCGAGAATTTCTCGCGCCGCGGCTGCATTGCCGGCTTTCGACACCCGAAAGCCGTTGCGGCCGACGTAGGCCGCAAGCGGATCTAGAATGTCTCGTTCGTCGTCGACGATCAGGACGTGCGGCTCGGTCATGGTTTCCTGATACACAAAAAGCTCCGGGGCCGTGAAAGCCCCGGAGCCTCTTGAGCGCTGTTTAGAGCGCGTTGCCGATAATGGCACCGATGATGCCGCTGGCGATCGCGACCAGCACCGCGTCGTTCCCCGACTGGACCCAACGGTAGCCGTAGGGAGCTGGCCGGAGGTTATAGGCGTAGGGGTTCGAGATCACGCGATAGTTCATCGCGTAGCGGCTATCGAACCGGTCGCCGCGATTCCAGCGATGCGCCTGAGCAAAGCGGTTGTTCGTATAGCGCTTCGCAACAAAGCGGTTGGTGACATAGCGGTTCGTGACGACCCGATTGTGAATGTTCCGGTTCTGGACCTGCTCGTACCGTCCACGATCGTGACGGTTGAAGTCGGCCGCAGAAGCGGGGGTCGCGGCGAGGCCCGTCAGGGCAACCGAAGCGCCGGCAAGAGCAAGGGCAATCTTTTTCATTTCGTTCTCCATCAATTGAACGCCGCGATTGGCGTTGACGGAGATTTAGGCCTCGGGTGTCGCACAACTATCGAGCGAAAAGGCGAAAATTGTCGCAAATTGTCGCAAGGCCGCGAACAAGCCAGCGCGCCCTTCCTTGGCTAGCCGAGCCGTATTTGTCACAATGGCTGCGATGATCTTCGACACCCCCTTCCTCAAACTCCCGATCCAGTTTGACGCCGAGGCTCTCGAACGCGAGACGCGCGATCTGCCGGAATCAGCGTGGACGCCCCATCCCACCGGCTTCGTCGGCAATGAGGCGGTTCGCCTGATCAGCGTCAATGGCGGGCCAAACGACGACTTCGACGGACCGATGCGTCCAACAGAGAATCTCGCTCGCATGCCTTACGTCCAACAACTGATGGCGGAACTTGGCGGTGTGTGGACTCGGAGCCGGCTGATGGGACTTGGTCCAGGCGCGGAAGTGCCGATCCATCTCGACGCGCATTATCATTGGCGCACGCACATGCGGATCCATGTGCCGATCATCACCGATCCAAAGGTGCTGTTCACCTGCGGGAACGAAACCGTTCACATGGCGCCCAGCGAATGCTGGACGTTCGACAGCTTTCGCTGGCATCGGGTCGAGAATGGCTGGAGCGAGCGGCGCGTCCATCTGGTGCTGGACACGGTGATGACGCCATCGTTGCAAGCGCTGGTGGATGCGGCGCGTACCGGAACCCGCACGAAATTTTTTGCTCCTCAGCCCTCATCGGCTCCGCCGCAGCTACACTTCGAGCAATTCAACGCGCCCGCTGTCATGTCGCACTGGGAGATGCGGTGCCATCTGGCTTTCATCTTCAGTCATGGCGGCAACCACCCGAACATTCCGATCATCCGCGACCGCCTCGATCGTTTCGCGGATGCCTGGGCGGCGGTGTGGGCTGAGTATGGCTCGGGCCCTGCCGGGATGCCGGTATATCGAAAGCTGCTCGCCGAATGCAGTTCGGAGGTCGCCCAGCTGGCCCACGACCAAGTGCTGATGAAGAGCAGATACCTGCTTCGGGCCGTGCTGGATGCGCTGATCTTCGTTCCGGCTCTTGCTTCGATTCAAGCAGACGAGAGCGCGTCCCCATCACGACCGCGACAACTCTTCGCTTAAACTGCGGGAGTTCCCTCTTGCGCATCGTTCGCAAGGCACTATATCGGGCAAATCCAACAAATAGACGGCTCCGCCGCACGGTATCGTGCGCCCGGGGCTTTTCCCGTCCTCTCCGGGACAGGGTCCGAACGGCGCACGGACCATACGCATTGGAGAGGGAAACGGGCAGCGCTCCACGTAACAGCCCGCCAGACGGGCAAACTAGCGGGGACGCTTCCGTGCGTCTTCGCATAGCGCAGGGAAGCACATGGCCACCAAAGCGATCGACTCGACCCGTAAGACCACGAGCGGGCTGAAGACCAATTCGCGGCGTATCCGCAAGATTTTCGGCAACATCCACGAGATCAGCGAAATGCCGAACCTCATCGAGGTTCAGCGTGAAAGCTACGAGCAGTTCCTCCGCTCGGACCCCAAGACGGGCTACGTCTCGGGCCTCGAGAAGACGCTCCGTTCGGTGTTCCCGATCGTCGACTTCGCCGGAACCGCGCACCTGGACTTTGATCGCTACGAGCTCGAAGAGCCCAAGTACGACACCGACGAGTGCCGCCAGCGCGGGCTGACCTATGCCGCGCCGATGCGCGTAACCCTGCGCCTGACCACCTTCGAGATCGATCCGGAGACCGAGGCCAAGTCGGTGATCGATATCAAGGAGCAGGACGTTTACATGGGCGACATGCCGCTCATGACCATGAACGGCACCTTCATCATCAACGGCACCGAGCGCGTCATCGTTTCCCAGATGCACCGGTCGCCGGGCGTCCTCTTCGACCATGACCGCGGCAAGACCCACGCCAGCGGCAAGTATCTCTTCGCCGCCCGCGTTATCCCGTATCGCGGCAGCTGGCTCGACTTCGAGTTCGACGCCAAGGACATCGTCAACGTCCGCATCGACCGCAAGCGCAAGCTGCCGGTCACCGCGCTGCTTCACGCCCTCGGCATGACCAGCGAGGAGATCCTCAACACCTTCTACAACCGCGTGACCTACGTCCGCGGCAAGAACGGCTGGCAGATTCCCTATTCCGCTGAAGCGTGGCGCGGCCAGAAGCCGAACCACGACGTCGTCGACGCTGACACTGGCGAGGTCATCTTCAAGGCCAACGAAAAGATCACGCCGCGCCGCGCCAACCAGGCCGGCAAGGACGGGGTAAAGAACCTCATCATTCCGACCGAAGAGATCTTCGGTCGCTATTCGGCCTACGACCTCATCAATGAGAAGACTGGTGAGATCTACATCGAGGCCGGCGAGGAGGTCAGCGAGGAGAATCTCGCAAAGCTCGACAAGGCGGGCGTCAGCACGCTCGAGCTGCTCGACATCGACTTCGTCAACACTGGCCCGTGGATCCGCAACACGCTGAAGGCCGACAAGAGCGAAGACGGCGACAGCGCCCTCTCCGATATCTACCGCGTCATGCGCCCCGGCGAGCCGCCGACGCGCGAGACCGCGGACGCGCTCTTCTACGGCCTGTTCTTCGATCCGGAGCGCTATGACCTTTCCGCGGTTGGCCGCGTGAAGCTCAACATGCGCCTTGGCCTCGACGCCGAGGACACCGTCACGACGCTCCGCAAGGAAGACATCCTCGCGGTCGTCCAGGAACTGGTGAACCTCAAGGACGGCAAGGGCGACATCGACGACATCGACAACCTCGCCAATCGCCGCGTCCGCTCGGTCGGTGAGCTGCTTGAGAACCAGTATCGCGTCGGTCTCCTCCGCATGGAGCGCGCGGTTAAGGAGCGCATGAGCAGCGTCGACGTGTCGACGGTAATGCCGAACGACCTCATCAACGCGAAGCCGGCGGTCGCCGCGGTCCGCGAGTTCTTCGGCTCGTCGCAGCTGTCGCAGTTCATGGACCAGACCAACCCCCTGTCGGAAGTCACCCACAAGCGCCGCGTGTCGGCGCTTGGACCGGGCGGCCTCACTCGTGAGCGCGCCGGCTTCGAAGTCCGCGACGTGCACCCGACGCACTACGGCCGCATCTGCCCGATCGAGACTCCGGAAGGCCCGAACATCGGCCTCATCAACTCGCTCGCCAGCTTCAGCCGGGTGAACAAGTACGGCTTCATTGAGACGCCGTACCGCAAGGTGGTCGACAACAAGGTGACCAACGAGGTCGTCTATCTGTCGGCGATGGAAGAGGCCAAGCACACGATCGCGCAGGCCAATGCCGAGATCAACAAGGACGGCACCTTCGCTGAGGAGATCATCTCGGCCCGCCGCAACGGCGAGTTCCTGATCGCTCCGCGCGACCAGATCACGCTGATGGACGTGTCGCCCAAGCAGCTCGTTTCGGTCGCTGCCTCGCTCATCCCGTTCCTCGAGAACGACGACGCGAACCGCGCCCTCATGGGTTCGAACATGCAACGTCAGGCCGTTCCGCTGATCAAGGCCGAAGCGCCGCTGGTCGGTACCGGAATGGAAGAGACGGTCGCTCGCGACTCCGGTGCGGCAATTGCCGCCCGCCGGTCGGGCATCGTCGACCAGGTCGATGCGTCGCGTATCGTCGTCCGCGCCACCGGCGAATTGAAGCCAGGTGAATCGGGCGTCGATATCTACACGCTGATGAAGTTCCAGCGCTCGAACCAGAACACCTGCATCAACCAGCGTCCGCTGGTGAAGGTCGGCAACACGGTCGAGGCTGGCGAAATCATCGCTGACGGTCCGTCGACCGAGTATGGTGAGCTCGCGCTTGGCCGGAACGTGCTCGTCGCGTTCATGCCGTGGAACGGGTACAACTACGAGGACTCGATCCTGATCTCCGAGCGGATCGTGAAGGACGACGTCTTCACCTCGATCCACATCGAAGAGTTCGAGGTCA
>Ga0268266_10004296_pt1 | contig 13716 bp, 13 predicted proteins | sample KBSS13metaG_FD_190356 | JGI IMG/M metagenome (GOLD analysis project Ga0268266, IMG submission 190356) | Switchgrass rhizosphere microbial communities from Kellogg Biological Station, Michigan, USA - KBS S1-3 metaG (SPAdes) (version 2) | ecosystem: Host-associated > Plants > Roots > Rhizosphere...
GGCCATCCAGCGCGCACCTGTTGATGGAGGCCTGCAAGGCCTTCCGCGGCGCGCACGATGACCTGTTAACCTGACACGAACCTGACAGATAACCAAAAATACGCCGCCTGCCGGGGCGCCTTGTTAACATCTTCCCTGTGGATAACCTCACTCACTCCCTGATGGGCATGGTCGCCGGCGAAGCCGTCGCACGATTGACCCCCGCCAGCCAGGGGGGCCTCAGCGTCGAATCCCGGCGCGGAATGCTGGTCACACTGGCGACCGTGGGTGGCAATCTGCCGGACATTGACCTGGTGCTGACCTACCGGGGCTTTGTGCGGGACAAACTCGGCTACCTGCTCGAGCATCGCGGCTACACGCACACAGTGTTGGGTTGTCTCGTTCTCGCGACTTTGATGTACGTGGCCGCGGAGGGCTGGGCAAGGTACCGACGTTTGTCCATGACGCGCAACGATCATCTCACTCTCGCCGCAGTCGCTGTGTTCGGTACGCTTCTTCACCTCGGCATGGACGCACTGAACAGTTATGGTGTGCATCCACTCTGGCCGTTCTACAGCGGCTGGATCTACGGGGACTCCATATTTATCGTCGAGCCCCTGTACTGGCTCGCGGCGGCGCCCTTATTTTTCGTCGCCAGGTCCATTGCGGCGCGTGCCGTCGTGGCGACAGCGGTGCTCGCTGGCGCGGCCGGCAGCGTCCTCATGAGCCCAGGTTGGATATGGCTCGCTCTCCTTGCGCTCGCTACCGGAGCTCTGTTGTTAGTGGGCGGCCGCTTTCCGCCTGCAACATCTGCCCTGGCGAGTGCGATTGCGACAATCTGTGTCACCGCGCTTCTCGTATTGGCCGGGCGCGCAGCCGCACGCGACATCAACGCAACGGCTGCACGAGACTTTCCGGATGACCGGGTCATCGATCACGTTCTATCGCCCATTCCGACGAATCCCTTTTGTTGGGACGTGCTGCTGTTGGAGACCCACGGCGATCGCTACATCGCACGGCACGGAATGCTCAGCGTGGCGCCGGACTTCGTGACCGCCCAAAGCTGCTCCACCAAGTTGGTGAGTAAAGACACGACCGCACCCATGGCCGCGGTCAACATACCCGATTCACCGGACACCGAGTGGTTTGGAGAGTTCGCCATGCCGGTGAGCCGGCTGGCCAACCTGACCACGAACAACTGCGAGGCCGCCGCGCTGATGCAGTTCGTGCGGGCGCCGTTTGTGGTCGAGCGCAGGAACGGCTGGGTCATCGGCGACCTGCGCTTTGATCGTGAGCGTGGCCTGGGACTGGCGGAGATCGAAGTGTCCTCGACCCACACCGGCGACTGTCCCCCGACGGCCCCCTGGCTACCGCCGCGAGCCGAGCTGCTTAAATAGAACTTAACGATTGTTCGGCATGGGAGCGCGCAAGGTGCCAGCACCTTCGCAAAAAGGAATTGCCCCATGCCTGCTACGACTCCCCGCCCGCAGACTGCCGACCCAGTCGGTGAGCAGAACGTCCCCACCGGCGTGCAGCTCACACCCATGGACGCGGTGTTTCGAAACGATCCCTACCCGGTACTGGAGCGCCTGCGCAAGGCCGAGCGCGTCCACCGGGACGAGGCCCTGTCGCGCTGGTTCGTGACGGGCTTCGAGGAGGCGCGCGAGATATTGCGCAACAAGGACCTGTCCTCAAACCTCAACAACGCCCACCCCGATTCCTACATCGGCCGGGTGCGACTGAATGCGCAGACCGGGGGGATGACCGAAACCTTCAACTCCATCCTGTTCAAGGATGACCCGGATCATCGGCGCCTGCGCGCCCTGGTCAGCAAGCCGTTCAGTCCGAAGGCGGTCGAGGATTTGCGGCCGCGGATCCGGGTGAATGTCGAACAGCTGCTGGACACGCTCACCGCGCCCCACGTCGACCTGGTCAAATCATTCGCGGACCCGCTTCCGGTCATCGTCATTTCCGAGATGCTGGGGATCGCGCCGCAGATGCGGGCTCAGTTCAAACAGTGGTCGGAAGACATCACTGCGGGATTCTTCAATCCGCTGCGGTTGCAGGAACAGACCGAACGCGGCGCCCGCGCGCAGCAGGCGTTGAGTGAATATCTGTCCGAAGTCATTACCGCCCGGCGCCAGCAACCGGGCAATGACCTGATCAGCAACATGATCATGGCCGACGAAGGCGAAGAGCCGCTCACGGATGCGGAAATCCGCGGCCAGACCAATCTGCTGCTGGTTGCGGGCAATGTGACCACGAGCGATCTCATTGCCAACAGCCTGAGAGCCCTGCTGCTACACCCGGAGCAACTCGCCGCCCTGCGCGCCGATCCCGAGTTGATCGGTAACGCCGTGGAGGAAGTCCTGCGTTATGACAGCCCGGTCACTCAGGCCAACCGGATTCTGACCGCCGACACGACCCTCGGCGGCTGTCCGATGCACCAAGGCCAGAGCATCAGCGTGTCGCTCGCCGGTGCCAACCACGACCCGCGCGCCAACCCGGATCCGGACACATTCGACATTCGTCGCAGGGACATCCGGCATCAGTCGTTCGGTGGCGGGAAGCACCTGTGCCTGGGAGCCTGGCTGGCACGACTCGAGGCACAGGAAGCGGTTCTTGGCCTGCTGCGGCGATTCCCGTACCTGTCGCTGAACGAACAGACGTTCGAGTATCGACCCGTGCCGAGCTTCCGCGGTTTGCAGGAGCTGTGGGTGACTACTTCTGTCGGTTCTTCTTGATCTCTTCGCTCAGCGCGCGCATGTCATCGAGCGTGCGGCGCGTCTTGGGCGGCTTCGGTTTCGCAGGTTCCTGCGGAGCCGGCGGCTCCTTCGCCACGGCGGTGCTGTAGGGATCAAACCCCTTATCGTCATAGGCAACACGCCCGGACCGGGCATTCGGCTTCTTGGACATCGAGGGTTCGCTCCTTGAACGAAGGCTGTGCAAAATTTCGCGCAGCTTAAGCGAGGCGTGGTGTTGCCACTTTGCGCCAGATCACACCCGACACACACAAACCAACACGACAGACCTAAGTCCGCTGGACGTTAGGCTCAGGCCGCGGCGCGTTTTCCTGTATACGCCTGTAAGCCTCGCACAAACGCGTCCGTCTCCGGCTCCGTACCGATGGTGATGCGACACCAATTGTCATAGGGCGGAAACAGTCGGCCGACCAGGATATTACGGCTCTTCATGAACTGATCGAACCGGGCGAGCGGCGCTCCCGTATCGAAAAACACGAAGTTGGTTTGCGGGTGCGCGTAGGCGAGCCCGAGGCGCTGCAGCTCAGCGGTGATGCGCTTGCGGCTGGCGATGATCCGGCGGCGGGTGTCGGTGAGGAATGCCGTATCCGTCAGGCTGGCGCGTGCCGCGCGCATGGCAAAGATATTCGCGCTGCTCATCTTCACAGCGGCCATTTCCGCCGTCAGATCGGGGCGCGCAATTCCATAACCACAGCGTACGCCGGCCATACCGTGGATCTTCGAGAACGTACGCAACACCACTACACGCTTGCCGGCGGTCACGAGATCCGTCACCGTTTGCACGCCGTCAGTGTCCGCAAAATCCAGATAGGCCTCATCCACAATGGTGGTCACGGAATCCGGCAACGATCCGACAAACGAACGGATGGACGCTGCACTGATGGCGGTGCCGGTTGGGTTGTTGGGATTGCAGATATAGACGGCTCGCGTCTTCGGCGACACCGCCGCGCGCATGGCCGAAAGGTCGTGATTGAGCTGTTTGTCCACCGGCACAAATTTGAGTTGCGCGCCGGCGTGCTGCGCGTAGTTGGTTAGCTCAGCGTACGTCGGTTCCGCGGCGATGATCTCGCCGCCCTCTCTGCTGTGCATCGCGGCCAGCGCACACAACAACTCTCCCGACCCGGTACCCAACACAATGTGGTCCGTCGGCATCCCCTCCTTCTTCGCCAACACCGCGGTGAGTTGTTCGATCTCCTCGTCCGGGTAACGACAGGAAATCGGTATCGTGCCGTTCAAAACGGCGCGCGCCGCGGGCGACGGGCCGTAGGGATTCTCGTTCCAGCACAAGACGATCGGCTGCGCACTCGGGGCGGCTGCCACGGACAGAGCGGCTTTGGGGCTGGCCATCACAAGAGCGGAGGCAGTCAACAGTTCGCGACGACTCAGATCCATGGCTCAACTCCGGCAGGAAGGTACACGTATTGTTGCACGGCGCCGCAGTGGGGAGATCAGCTTTGCGCGCAGTAGGTGGCCAGGCCTTTTGCCAGCGCATCCGCCACCACCCGACAACGCGCGCTCGTACGCAGGTCCGAATGCATAACGATCCAGACCTCCAGGTTGAATGAAAACGACTCTGCCATCACCCGGACCAGCTCCGGGCTGCGGCGCGCCAACCCGACCTGGCAGACCCCGATTCCAAACCCGGCGCGAACCGCGGCCAACTGCGCGAGATCACTGTCGGTTCGCAAGGCGAACATGGAGCGCTCGACGGCAAACCCCTGCGCACGAACGGAGCGGATGAACGCGTTCTCGTGATCGAACCCGATGAGCGGATGCCGACGCAACTCCGCAATCGTCACCGGCATTCCTCGCCGCTCGAGATACTCGCGACGTGCATGGAGCCCCAGCTCGATGTTGCCCACGTACCGCGCCGCGAGTGCCTGCTGCGTTGGCCTGATCATGCGCACGGCAATGTCAGCCTCGCGTTGAAGCAAGTCCTCGGTCCGGTTCGAAAGGACGAGCTCCAGGGTTGTTTCCGGATGCTCGGCATTGAGTTGGGTGAGGATGGACGGCAGCACTTCCGCGCCGACTATCTCGCTCGCTGTGATTCGGACAGTTCCGTGCGTCCCCCCGCGACCCGCTGCTGCGCGAACCAACGCCGCCGCCGTTGCCTCCAGGCTCTCCGCATAAGGCTGCAGCTCGAGGGCAGCTTCCGTTGGCGTCAAGCCCTGTTGCGACCGGGTGAAAAGGGCCACCCCGAGCGCTTTCTCCAGGGTGTCGATGTGCCTGCCCACGGTCGGCTGGGTCAGGCCGCCATCCCGCGCCGCTGCGGACAGCGAGCCCGTGCGTAAGACGCTCAAAAATGAGCGATAAAGACTCCAATCGGGGCTGCTCCGGGCCATACAAATTTATATAGCTGACCCATTCATTTCGTCAATTTTGTTCTGTGTCCGGTGCCGGCATGCTGTCGCCTTCACACCCACACAGGAGACCCGGCCATGGCGACTGCATTGATTCTCGGAGCAACCGGCGGAATCGGGCACGAAGTGGCCAGCGCCCTCCACCGTCACGGCTGGCAGATCAACGCCCTGCATCGCGACCCGAGCAGGGTCGCCCGCGCTGGGATTCAATGGCTGAAGGGTGACGCCATGAACGCCGCGGACGTAACCAAGGCCGCCGAAGGCGCCTCAGTCATCGTCCATGCAGTCAACCCACCCGGTTATCGAAACTGGGGGCAGCTGGTCATTCCAATGATCGAAAGCTCCATTGCCGCCGCTCGTACCCACGGCGCCCGGGTCCTGCTTCCGGGAACGATCTACAACTACGGACCCGACGCCTTCCCGACACTGAGGGAAAACTCGCCCCAGCAACCGCTGACCCGCAAGGGTGGTATCCGGGTCGAGCTCGAACGACGCCTGCAGGACTCCGGAGTCCGGGCATTGATTGTCCGTGCCGGCGACTTTTTCGGACCCAACGCCGGGAACAATTGGTTCTCACAGGGCCTGGTCAAACCCGGCCGACCGGTCACCTCCATCACCTATCCCGGCCGCCCCGGTGTCGGCCATGCGTGGGCCTACCTGCCCGATCTCGCCGAAACCATGGCTCAACTGCTCGACCGGGAGTCAACAGCAGGCGTCTTTGAGCGCTTCCATTTCGAGGGCCAGTGGGACAGTGACGGCACCCGCATGATCCGGGCCGTCGCGCGCGTAGTCGGTAGTTCTAACATTCCGGTCCGCGCGTTTCCGTGGGCACTCCTCACGCTTCTGGCGCCATTCAAAACACTGTTCCGGGAAATGCGCGAGATGCGCTATCTCTGGCAGGAGCCGCTGCGCCTGGACAACCGACACCTGCTCGCTGCCCTCGGTGCGGAACCCCGGACACCGCTCGATCAGGCTGTGCGCGCCACCTTACAAGGGCTAAAATGCCTGACATGACACCCAGTTTCGTGCACGGTTTGGATTCAGCGCCGTTGCGGTTTGAAACGATCGGGCAGGCACTCGACGCAACAGCAGCAAAATGGGGCTCGCACGCTGCGCTCATCGTGCGGCACCAGAATATCCGCTGGAGCTACGGCGAATTCAAACAGCGTGTCGACACCCTGGCCGCCGCCTTTCTCGCCCTGGGGCTGGCACCCAACGATCGCATCGGGATCTGGGCTCCCAACTGCAGTGAATGGGCGTTGACTCAGTTCGCCAGCGCCAAGGCCGGCCTCATCCTGGTCAACCTGAACCCCGCCTACCGCGCCCACGAGTTGGAATTTTCACTGCACAAGGTGGGCTGCCGCGCGCTCGTGGTCGCCGAACGCTTCAAGAATGTCAGCTTTCTGGAGGTGTTGCGGTCGCTGGCACCGGAGCTGGATGCCTGTGTGCCCAACGAGCTGCGCGCGGCGCGACTTCCGCAGTTGCGCTGCGTGATCCGGTTGGGATCAACACGCACTCCCGGCTGCTACAACTTCAACGAGGTCCTCGGGCTGGGGCAGCCGCAGGACTTTGCGCGCCTGCAGGAGCTGGCCACCGGGATTCAACCTGACGATGCCTGCAACATCCAGTTCACCAGCGGAACCACGGGCTCGCCCAAGGGCGCCACACTCAGCCATTTCAACATCCTGAACAACGGCTATTTTGTCGGCCGGGCCATTGAGCTGACCGAGAATGACCGCATGTGCATTCCGGTGCCGCTGTACCACTGCTTCGGCATGGTCATGGGAAATCTCGGATGCGTCACCCACGGCGCGGCCATGGTCTATCCGTCCGAGTGGTTTGACCCACTGCAAACACTAGAGACGATTCAGGCCGAACGATGCACCGCCTTGTATGGTGTACCCACGATGTTCATTGCCGAGCTCGAACATCCACAGTTCGCCACCTACGACCTTTCGAGCCTGCGCACGGGGATCATGGCGGGCGCGCCCTGTCCCATCGAAGTCATGAAGCGCGTAGTCCGTGACATGCACATGGAGCAGGTCACTATTGCATACGGCATGACTGAAACGAGTCCTGTCAGCTTTCAGAGCGGCACTGACGATCCTCTCGAGCGTCGTGTATCGACGGTGGGCCGCATCCATCCGCACCTGCAGGTCAAGATCACCGACCCCCAAGGCCGCGTTGTCCCTGTTGGATCACAGGGTGAAATCCTGACTCGCGGCTACTCCGTCATGCAGGGTTACTGGGAGGACCCCGAGCGCACGCGCGATGTCATCGATGCCGCAGGGTGGATGCACACCGGCGACCTGGGCATCCTCGATGCGGAAGGCTATTGCAACATCACCGGGCGCTTGAAGGACATGTTGATTCGCGGCGGAGAGAACATCTATCCGCGCGAGGTCGAGGAATTTCTCTATCGCCACCCCAAGATCCAGGCGGCCCAGGTTTTCGGCGTTCCGGACCCGAAATATGGGGAGGAAGTGTGCGCGTGGATCCAACTCAAGCCCGGCACGGCCGCCACCGAGCAGGACATTCGCGAGTTCTGCTGCGGGCAGATCGCCCAACACAAGATTCCCCGCTATGTCCGGTTTGTCAGCGAATTCCCGCTGACTGTGACGGGCAAAGTACAGAAGTTCGTGATGCGGGAGCAGATGTGTGCCGAGCTGAACACACAGGCTGAGCGGACTGCCTGAACGGGCCATGGCGGCCCGCTTTGACCTTGGCTAGAGTCCGCCCCCTATGGCCGAAAAGAAACGTTGCATCTGGGCGTCGGGGCTCGATGACCCCGAATACATCCGTTATCACGACGAGGAATGGGGACGTCCCTCCCACGATGACCGCCATCTCTTCGAGATGCTCATCCTGGAAGGTGCCCAGGCGGGCCTGTCCTGGTCCACCATCCTGCACAAACGTGATAACTACCGGAAGGCATTCGCCGGCTTCGACCCGAAGAAGGTCGCTCGCATCGACGCCAAGCGGCGCGCAGCGTTGCTAAAAGACCCGGGAATTGTACGCAACCGACTGAAGATCGAATCCACAGTCACCAATGCCCAAGCCTTCCTGGCTGTCCAGAAGGACTTCGGCTCGTTTGATAGTTATCTGTGGGCGTTCGTGGACGGCAAGCCGGTCATCGCCCCTCGTGTGCCCGGTGAACGCTTGCCCGCCAGCACCCCTCTAAGTGACCAGATTTCCAAAGACCTGAAGAAACGTGGATTTCGGTTCGTCGGCACGACGATCATCTATGCTTATCTGCAGGCCGTCGGGGTCGTGAACGACCACGGCAAAGACTGTTTTCTGGCCCCGAAGACTAAAAAAGCTAAGATACCCGTCCAATCAGAATAGGGGATGTCCTGTATGAAATTGCTTGTTGCCATTGCGTCGACTGCCGTCCTGTCGGCTGGAACGGCCTATGCAGACTGCAGCTATCCGACGCCACCGGATCACCTTCCGGATGGCAATACGGCGACGCTTCAGGAGATGGTCACCGCCCAAAAGGCGGTCAAGGAATATGACAAGGCGATCAACGCCTACGTCGCCTGCATTCAGCTCGAACGTAACGACGCTACCGGCAAGTTGGCCAAGCCCGGCGAGAAGCCGACGCCTGAGCAGAAGAAGGCGATGGACGACATCGAGCGCGTCGAAGTCCAGAAGCACAACGCCGCCATCGACCAACTGCAGAGTGTTGCTGACCGGTTCAATGAGCAGGTGAAGGTCTATAAGGCCAAGAACGCCGACAAACCGAAGGGTTGATCCAACGGTGTTGAGCCCTTCGCACGCCGATGAGTTGATCGGCCAGCACTTGACGTGCTTGCCGATCGAGTCGTTGCCGCTTGCGCAATGCGCAGGCGCGGTACTGCGAGAGAACATCTACGCGGAGCGCGACTCACCGCCGTTTGACCGGGTCGCGATGGACGGCATCGCTGTCGACAGCGCATCTGTTCTGCATGGCAACCGACGGTTGCGCATTCAAGCAACCCAGGCGGCGGGCGACCCACCCCTGTCACTTGCAACACCGACCGGTTGCATTGAAGTGATGACGGGTGCAGTCGTTCCCGGCGGATGCGACTGTGTCATACCAGTTGAGCAGATCACCGTTCGCAGTAGCGAAGCCGAGGTGCGGCCTGACGCTCCGGTGGAGCAATGGCAGAACATCCATCGGCGCGGGGCCGACACCCGGCAGGGCGCCCTTCTGTTGTCCTCCGGCGCGAGGCTTCGTGCGCCGGAGATTGCCATCGCGGCGTCTGCGGGCATGGCCCGCATTCGCGTCAGCAGCCAGCCGATGCTGGCGGTCATCTCAACAGGTAACGAGTTGGTCGAGCCTGGGGAGCCGATCCTTCCGCACCAGATTCGTCGCTCCAATGCTTACGCGATTGTGGCGGCGTTGCGGCGGCACGGATTCCAACGCGTTGCTGACGACCACATCCTCGACGACGTCCCCGAGCTGCGGCGTCGACTGAAGTTTCACCTAGAGACTCACGACGTACTCGTTCTCAGCGGCGGCGTGTCGATGGGCAAACTCGACTTCGTTCCCCGAGTGCTCGACGAGCTCGGCGTTCAGACGGTGTTCCACAAGGTCGCTCAGCGACCTGGTAAGCCGATGTGGTTCGGGGTGGCTAGCTCGGGAGCGACGGTCTTCGCCCTGCCGGGCAACCCCGTCTCCACCGTGGTATGCCTCTCGCGCTACGTCCTCCCGGCCCTCTACGCGGCAATGGGCCAAGACCCGATCCCGGCGGAGAAAATGGCGCTGGGGGGCGAGGTGGCGAACACTACGGACCTGACGCTGTTCATGCCTATCCGCGTCGAGGTAGACGACTGGGGGCGCGCCTGGGCAATGCCCCGCCCCACGAACGGCTCCGGCGATTTCACGTCCCTGGCCGGCACCGACGGCTTCGTCGAGCTACCCCCCGGCCCGAACAAATACCCCAAAGGCTTCGTCACCCGCCTGCACCGCTGGTGAGTTGACCACGCCGGCTTCCCTGCGCGGCCGATGCGGCCGTGCTCGGACGTCGCCCCGCTTCCCGACGACGGCGGTGCAATCATCGGAGCATCTCTCGGCTACGGCGCTTGCTACCCTCACCGGCGCATATCTCGGCGGCGGCGCTGCCGCTCAGCCTCGTCGTGACATTCCCGGCTGGCGCCGGTGTCGTGCGTTACTGCTGGTCTACGACGGCGGGCGCGTCTAACCCTTTCGGCGGAGGCGGCGCTTGCCTTCGCGCCCGCGCGGCCCCATGTAGCCCCAATTGCGGTGAATTCCGTGCATTGGCGACCCTGTATTGGCATTCGCCGCCGCACGGTGGTAATTACCCTCACAAATCATGGCCAAACCCGAAGTCGTCGTCCCGCTCAACAAACTGAACAGCCCGCGGGATACCCTCGGGCGACCGGTCCGCGATCTGCGGATCTCCGTCATGGACCGGTGCAACTTCCGCTGCCCCTATTGCATGCCGCGCGAGAAGTATCACGAGCGGTACAAATTCCTGAACTCGCACCAGCGCCTGTCCTTTGACGAGATCGTGCGCGCATCCCGCGCCTTCGTGAAGCTAGGCGTACGCAAGCTTCGCCTGACCGGTGGCGAACCTCTGCTACGCACAAACCTCCCCGACCTGATCGGCGACCTCACAGACATCCCCGGCGTCGAAGACGTAGCGCTGACAACCAACGGCGTGCTGCTCGCGCGCTACGCCGCGGAGCTGAAGGCTGCCGGCCTCAAGCGAATCACCGTCAGCCTGGACAGCCTCGACCCGGACGTCTTCGCCCGCATGAGTGGTGGCTTCGGTGGTCTCAATGATGTCCTCGACGGAATCGAGCATGCGCGCAGTGCGGGCCTCGACCCGATTAAAATCAACGCCGTCGTTCAGCGGGGTGTGAACGATCACACCGCGTTGGACCTGGTGGAGCGCTTCCGTGGCACGGGAGTCATCGTTCGGTTCATCGAGTACATGGACGTCGGTAATCGAAACGAGTGGAAACCTGCCGTCGTTGTGCCCTCCAAGGAATTAATGGCCCGCATATCCGAGCGCTGGCCGCTGCAGCCTTTAGAGCGCGACTATCGTGGCGAGGTTGCGGAGCGCTATGGGTTTGTGGACGGGGCGGGTGAAGTTGGGTTTATCTCCTCAGTGACGCAGCCCTTCTGCGGTGACTGTTCCCGCGCACGGCTATCCTCGGACGGTGTGGTTTACACATGTCTGTTTGCCAACCACGGAACGAGTTTGCGTGAGGTGTTGCGCAGCGGCGCCTCCGACGAGCAGTTGCTCGAGACGATTCGCAACATATGGCTGGCACGCGGCGATCGATACAGCGAGCTTCGCGCAGAGTTACGCGAGAAGCCGGGCGACCATCACAAGGTCGAGATGTTCTACATTGGCGGATGACGTGATCAAGACCTCTAAAAGTCGAGTTGCCCCCAAGCGCGGCACACCTTCGGGTCTGACTCACCTCGACGCGAACAATCGCCCGACTATGGTCGACGTTGGCGCCAAAGAAGTGACGCATCGCGTTGCCACCGCGCAAGCGCGGGTTCGATTTCCTGCGAACGTTGCGACAGCGCTGCGCAAAAGCGGCCATCGCACGAAGAAAGGCCCGGTGTTCGACACCGCAATCATTGCAGGCGTCATGGCTGCCAAACGCACCCATGACCTGATTCCATTCTGCCACCCCCTGCCCATCGACAAATGTTCGATTGAGATCGACGATCGGCGCAGCGGGGAAGTCGTCATCCAGTGCCAGGTGTCAGTTCACCACCGCACGGGCGTGGAGATGGAAGCGCTCACCGGCGCGACTGTCGCCGCACTGACGATATATGACATGTGCAAAGCACTGTCCCACGACATCGAAATCACCAGCGTCCGACTGGTCGAGAAGACCGGCGGCAAGCGCAACTTTAAGCGCAAAGCGTAGTGCAACACCTATGAACGCTTCACCTGTTATTTACGCGCTCGTACTTGCGGGCGGACATAGCAAACGCATGCAGCGCGACAAAGCAGCGTTGGTTTACCACGGTCGATCGCAGCTCGAGTGGGCTGTGTCGTTTATACAACCTCACGTTGAGCGGGTATTCGTATCCGTTCGGCCTGACCAAACCAACGACCCGGTTCGCGCGCGTTTCGAACAGATTGTGGACACCGAGGCAAACCTCGGACCCATCGCGGGCATTATGGCCGCGCAGGCCAAATTCCCCCAGGTTGCATGGCTCGTACTCGCGTGTGATCTGCCGTTCCTCGACGAAGGGACGCTGACAACGTTGATTGCAGCGCGCGACTCGCATCGCCTCGCTACGGCGTTCCGTTCGAGCCACGACGTGCTACCGGAACCGCTTTGCGCGATTTACGAGCCAGCCAGCCGCGAGGCCATATTGGCGCACGTTGCGAGCGGCAAAAACTGCCCACGCAAGTTTCTCATCAACTCGGATGTAAAGCTGTTGGACGAACCCAACCCGCACGCCCTCGACAACGTGAACACTCCAGATGAATACGGCTCGGCCGTCGCGGCCCTGAGCCCCACCGAAATCCCCGGCGCCCCCAACGTCGACGCCGCCACCGGCGCCGTCCATGTCGGCGCCGCCCCGGGTACCGTCCACGTGGGCGCCGCCGCGGGCGCGGCCAACAAAGGCGCCACGGTCCACGGCGCGTCAGCAGCAGCCGTCCGCCACTCCGGCGTAGGCGCGCGCGCTCCCTCCCCGGGCAACACCAACACGAGTGCCGGTGGAAACGGCAAGCGCGCCAATTCGGAGGCCGCAGCCACCGCCAGCACCCCAGGCGCCGCCGCTGACAAGCGCATCAAAGTCCAGTATTACGCCATCCTCCGCGAGCAAGCGGGCCGCAGCGATGAGTCCGTGCTAACGGGCGCCAGCACTCCGCGCGACCTCTACAACGAGTTGAAATCCCGCTACCCCTTCTCCCTCGCACCAGAGATGCTGCGCGTAGCCGTCAACGCCGAATTCGGCGAATGGTCGCAACGGCTCGCCGACGGCGACTCCGTTGTGTTCATCCCGCCCGTCGCCGGCGGCTGACCCGGATTCGCCATGCCAGCGTTCAGCTTCACAAGCGAAAGGATCAACGAGAGCGAACTGCGTAAGCAGTTGCAGGACCCCGCCGCGGGCGGCTATGCATCGTTCGAAGGTTGGGTCCGCAACCACAACGAAGGCCTCCCCGTCCGCCACCTCGAATACGAAGCTTTCGAGCCGCTCGCCATCAAAGAGGGCGAGCGCATCGTCGCAGAAGCCGTCAAGCGATTCGGCATCGAACACGCCGCCTGCGTACACCGCATCGGCGACCTCGCCATCGGCGAGATGGCAGTATGGGTAGGCGTAAGCGCCCGCCACCGAGCCGAGGCCTTCGCGGCCTGCCGATACATCATCGACGAAGTCAAACACCGAGTGCCCATCTGGAAGAAGGAGCACTACGAAAACGGTGACTCCGGCTGGGTCAACTGCGAACGCTGCGCCGCCCCGACCACGGGACCTGCCGAGCAAGGCGCCGACGCAGATCACGCGCACGACACCGCCTACGACCATAGCCACTCACACGGCGCATTCGGCACCCACGACCACAGCCACTCGCACAGCGCATCCGGCACCCACGACCACAGCCGCTCCCCCGGCGCATCGGGCGCCC
>Ga0268266_10004300_pt1 | contig 13711 bp, 14 predicted proteins | sample KBSS13metaG_FD_190356 | JGI IMG/M metagenome (GOLD analysis project Ga0268266, IMG submission 190356) | Switchgrass rhizosphere microbial communities from Kellogg Biological Station, Michigan, USA - KBS S1-3 metaG (SPAdes) (version 2) | ecosystem: Host-associated > Plants > Roots > Rhizosphere...
GGTCGACCGTGAAGCCGCCCTTGACCTGGTTGAAGATGACGCCGTGAACCTTCTCGTTGTTGTTGAAGGCCTTCTCGAGCTTGCCCCAGCTTTCCTCGCGGCGCGCCTTGTCGCGCGACAGCACGGCCTCGCCGAGCGCATTCTCGATCCGGTCGAGGAACACCTCGACTTCGTCGCCAACCTTGAGATCGCTTTCGCGGCCGGGGCCGGCGAATTCGCGCAGCGCGACGCGGCCTTCGGTCTTCAGGCCGACGTCGATGACGGCCATGTCCTTTTCAATTGCAACTACCTTGCCCTTGATGACGGAGCTTTCCTGCAAATTGCCGCCGGCGAAGGACTCGTCCAGCATCGCAGCGAAATCGTCGCGGGTAGGATTATAAGAAGCAGCAGTCGAAGCCATATGTTCTCCAGATGCGGTATTGCCGGCCATTCGGGTTAAGGGGCGTATCGCGCGTGAAGTGTCGGGGTCCGCAAATCCCAACGACCGCGTTTTGCGAGAGGGCGCAAAAGCGGGCCGGCAGCATGCCTGCACGTTCGGTACGTTTGATTTTATCCGGAGCCTGAAACGAGCGTATCGACTTCAAGAACCTGGAGCGGACTTTCCTCCAATGACGGCGGGGGTTCAAACCTCCAGCCGGCCCGCTCGGACAGCCCTGATCTTATCGATGGCGGCCCGGATGGGCGTGGATATAGCCCCAAGGGTCATTTTCGGCAAGCCGGAAATGCCCGATTTACGGACCCTTAAGGCTGACGGACGCCAACCAAGGCCCCACGCTTTCAACGGCTTGTTGACCGCGTGAGGCGAAAGGTCCGCAGCCGCCGGCGAGATGGAACCCGGCCTTAAGCGTCGCCCCACACGATGCCGCCTTCCAGAAACAGGGGTGTCACCATGAAGAGCCTGATCGCCCTGACCGCGATCGCCGTCTTTACCGTCGCCACGGCCGTCGCCGGCAAGCCGGGCGCCTTTGCGACCGACAAGGCGATTGCTGCCGCCAAACCGAAGCCCGTCATGATGGCGGAACAGCAATTGCCGTTCGACCGCGCACGCTCGAAGAACTAACGCGCGCATCCAGCGCAAGAAGCCTTACCGGCCGGCACGGACCGCCTCGACGATCGCAATGGCGGCGCGGACGCCGCCTTCGATGTCGAGATTGGAATTATCCAGGATATGGGCGTCGGCGGCCGCTTTCAGCGGGGCCGCGGCGCGATTCCGGTCCCGTTCGTCGCGCCTGAGGATATCGGCCAGCACCAGCGCCTCGTCGGCAGCTTCACCACGCGCCAGCGCTTCCAGCGTCCGGCGGTGGGCACGTACCTTCGGGTCGGCGACGACGAAAATCTTCACATCGGCGTTCGGACAGATCACGGTCCCGATGTCGCGCCCGTCAAGCACGGCGCCCGGCGGATCGGCCGCGAACTGACGTTGAAAACTGACCAGCGCCTCGCGGACGCTAGGGATTGCCGACACCACCGAGGCCGCGTCGCCGATACGCTGCGTCTTCAGCTCGGGGTGCCCGAATTTTTCCGGATCGAGCTCCATCGCGACAGCGACCGCGCGCGCCTCGTCGGTGAGGTCAAAGCCTTCGTCAAGCAGCGCCTTTGCCACGGCGCGATAGATCACGCCGGTGTCGAGATGGCGGTAGCCGTAGTGATGGGCGAGGCGCTTGCCGAGCGTGCCCTTGCCGGATGCCGCCGGTCCGTCGATGGCAATGATCATGTGAGCCATGTGCGACGGAGCGGCCATGGCGGTCAAGGCGTGAATTCCGCCGCGCGGACTGTGATGTCCCGGATGCGGCCAAATGTTCCTCGCCCGGACCGTTGACCGCCTCTATCCTGAATCCCGCCCGGAAATTCCATTCAAGGATCTGCTGAAAAGCACCGGCCTGGAGGGATACGATGAGCGGCATTTCACGACGTCATTTTATCGGCAGTGCGGCGGCCGCCTCGGCAATCCCGCTGATCGGGTCATCGGCCCAGGCGCAGCAGACCGATTGGCCGAACAGGCCGATCAAGATCATCGCCGGCTATCCGGCCGGCGGGCAGACGGATTTGTTCGCGCGGACCTATGGCGAATATATCCGCGGCCAGACCGGCCAGAACGTGACGGTGGAAAACAAGGCCGGCGCCTCGGGATCGGTCGCCGCCGCCGAAGCCAAGCGCGCCGCGCCCGACGGCTACACGCTGATGTTCACGATCTCGACGACGATGATCATGAACCGCGTCCTGATCAAGGATATCCCCTACGACGCCGACAAGGATTTCACGCTCGTCTCGATCATGCCGGCGGGCAGCCTGCCATTCGTGGCCGCCCAGAAGACCGGCGCGAAAACGCTCGTGGAATTTGTCGCCTATGCGAAGAAGGCTGAGAAGGTCAACATCGGCACCTATGACTGGCGTGATCACGTTCAAATTCCGGCCAGGAAAGGATAGCACGGTATCTGCCTTCAGAATTCAATAGCGTCAGGCGGCGGTCCTATCAGCCTGCAATAAGCCGCTGTTCTGCCGCTCGACATCTTTCTGCCGGGCCCATTTCCTGATCGGGCTCTCAAAGTAGTCATAGGACAGCTTCGAGACAACGATTGTGAGGGAGAGAGATAGCGTCGAGACGATCAGGTTTTGAAAGGGGAAGGTCTCTCCCTTGAAAAAGATCCAGCACAGCAACAGCACTAGGCAGATGCAGTAGACATGGAACATGTACATCCCGTACGAGATCTCGCCGATGTACTTCGTGAGCCGGTTTTCGATTTGAAGGATGGATGCCGGGTTAAAGGCGGCGTTGATGGCGATAATCGACAGCGCGACAGACTGCAGCCGGTAGCTGAAAAAGCGCTCCGCAAAGACGCCAGCGGACAATGCTACGGCAAGCGCTGAAAAGGCCGCGCACTGGAGACCCGGGGAAAACAAGAATTTGGTTATCTGCTCATTCTTCGCGCTGTAGATCATGTACGTCAGGCATCCGATCGCGATGCAGCCGTACCACTCCGGAGCCCACCAGACGCGAACGCTGCACAGCTCGGGGCAAGTGTAGCGGCCAATGAACGAGAATATCTCTGTCGAGAAGACAACGGCCAGCAATAGAACCGCTAGGTTCCGCTTACTCAGGTAGCGAGCCATCAGCGGGTACATCGCGTAGAATGACTCTTCGATCCCGATGCTCCAGGTGGGCCCGACAAATTGCGGCATGTTGGCAAAGCCGGGAAGGATGATCGCCAACAACGCGTAGTCCATCCAGACCATATTGGTGTGGAAGGTCGCGGGGGCAAAGTAGAGATTGAGCGGGATTGCTGGGATCACGACCAGAAAATAGAGCGGCCAAATGCGAGCCATGCGCCGCAGATAGAACTGCTTCGTGTTGATGTCGCCGGTCCGCTTCCGCTCCTCATCGAGCAGATAGCTGATCAATATCCCGCTGATGCAAAAGAACATCGCTACGCCGACCTTCGTCGGAATCCATAGCCAATCCTTGAACTGATAGCCCCCGAAGTAGAGCTGCATCGAGGTTGCGTGGCCGAGGATGACTAGGACCACGCTGATCGCGCGCAGTCCATTCAGGTTCGGCAAGTAGCGGCTTTGCATTTGGGTTCCCGGCGGAAGAATTCCGGTCCTACCATCACAACCGCACAGCGAAAACCCCTGATATTGGAGTTTCCATGGTCGATCTCGTCGCCCTCAAGGCATGGAATGAAAAGCGCTGTGCTGTTGCCAAATTGACGCGCGGGCCTGAGTCCTGCCCATTGCGAAGCGGCTGGTCGGCGCCAAGGATCGGAACATGACGGCGTCAGCGCGCACGGGCATCCCGTATCCGTACATCACCATGACGCATCAGCGGGAATCGTCGCAGAACTGGTCGCGCTCACAGGCTCAGGGTGCAGGCTCATACACGCGGTCGCCGAAATGAACAAGCAGTACGGTCTCAAGATGGAAGCGGTTCACCATCGCGGCGAAGCGCCGATGTGGACCGATCTTGCCGGCGGATTCATCGACGGCGCCCATGGGAGCTACTCCGCGGCGTTGTCCGTGCTGCAAAGCGGCCGTGGCCACCCGGTCGCCGTCTCGCGCAAGCGCATGTCGACACTGCCCGATGTCCCCTCGTTTGCAGAGCAAGGCACCACGTCGCCGATCTTCAAGCTGACGGGCTTCCAATGCTGCGCCGTGCCGATGGGCACGCCTGCGGCGGTCATCGAGAAGCTGTCAAAGCTGCTGGTCGCCGGCGGCAAAGACGAAAAGGTGCTGCAGCTGATGAAATCGTTCGGCGTCGACGACACCGCGATGTCGTTCGAGGAGACGCAGAAACTATACAAGGAAGAATCGCCGATCTGGCTCGAGGCGGTGACGAGCCTCGGGCTTGCGCCGTCCTGAACCGCGCAAGCACGCGGGATTTACGAAAACTCCGCTCCCAGCGAGCGCATCATCGGAATGAAATCCGGGAAGCTGGTGGCGATGAAAGCGGTGTCATCGACTTTGACCGGCTTGTCGGCGGCCAGTCCCATCACGAGTGCCGACATCGCGATACGGTGATCCATGTGGGTGGCGACGAGACCGCCGCCGGGCACGTGGCCGCGGCCTTCGACGATCAGGTCGTCGCCCGCGATCTCGACCTTGATGCCATTGACGCGCAGCATCGCCGCGGTCGCCTCCAGCCGATCGGATTCCTTGACGCGCAATTCCTGGAGGCCGCGCATGATGGTGGTGCCTTCGGCGAAGGAGGCCGCGACCGCCAGCACCAGATATTCGTCGATCATCGAGGGCGCGCGCTCCGGCGGCACCTCGACGCCGCGCAGTTTGGAAGCGCGCACGCGCAGACGAGCCATCGGCTCGCCGGCGTCGCCACGGACTTCGCTTTCCTCGATCGAGGCCCCCATCTCGCGCAGCGTCGTGAACAGCCCGGTGCGCAGGGGGTTGGTCATGACATCGGAGAACGTCACGTCGGAGCCTTCGACGATCAGCGCCGCCACGATCGGAAATGACGCCGAAGATGGATCGGCCGGCACCACCACGTCGACGCCGTGCAGTTCGGGCTGGCCCGTCAGCGCGATTCTGCGGCCGTGGCTGCCCTCCGTGGTCGAGACGATGTCGGCGCCAAAATGTTTCAGCATCAGCTCGGTGTGGTCGCGGCTGGCTTCCTGCTCGATCACCGTGGTGACGCCGGGCGCGGCAAGCCCGGCCAGCAGCACCGCCGACTTGATCTGGGCTGAAGCTACCGGCGTCCGGTAGAGGATCGGCACGGGCTCGCGGGCGCCGTGCAACGTCAGCGGCAGGCGGCCGCCTTCCCTGGTCTCCCCGGTCCTGGCGCCCATTAATTCGAGGGGGTCGAGGATCCGCCGCATCGGGCGGGTGCGCAGCGAGGCGTCGCCGTCGAACACTGCCGTGATCGGGCACCCGGCGACTGCCCCCATCACCAGCCGGCACCCGGTGCCGGAATTGCCGAAATCGAGCGGGGCAGATGGCTGGGCGAAGCCGGCCACGCCCACGCCGGCGACCTTCCAGGCGAATGGCCCGGTCCGCTCGACGCTGGCGCCCAGCGCCTGCATCGATTTGGCGGTATTGAGGACGTCTTCACCCTCCAGAAGGCCGGAAATCCGGGTTTCGCCTACCGAAAGTGCCCCCAAAATGAGGGCGCGGTGCGAAATCGACTTGTCACCGGGAACACGGACTTTGCCGCTCAGGGGGCCGCTGACGCGGGATTCCAGCGGGGTTTGGGCGGTTGAATCGGTCAAGATGGGGGTCCTCTGCGGGGGCGGCAGTACCACATGGGCCACAGCGCGTCACGCGGCCATCAAATGCGACAACCACTATTGACAGCAGCCTCTCAACTAGCCAAGTGAAGCACCGTTTTTCAGAATTTCCCAGGATCCACACGTGGCCAAATCCGATCTCGGAACCAAGCGCATTTGCCCGACGACGGGTAAGAAATTCTACGACCTGAACAAGAACCCGGTGATCTCGCCCTATACCGGCGAGGTTGTACCGATTGCGCCGATTGCACCGCCGCGGGCCGCCCGTGGCGATGCCGCGCGCGCCGCAGCCGCCGCTTCGGCCACCGCTGCCGCCGATATGCCCGAGGCCGCAGAGGCCGAAGAGTTGGTCTCGCTGGAAGAGGCCGACGCCGAGGAGAATACCGGCAAGGTCAAGGCCCAGGTTCCCGAATCGGAAGACGACATCGAGATCGATGAAACCATCGAGGACGATGACGACGACGATTCCACCTTCATTGCCGACGAGGAAGAAGGCGACGAAGACGTTACCGACATCATCGGTGATGTCGGAGGTGACGAAGAGACTTGAGATCGGCCCAGAACTGTGTTCTGGGTCTCCCCCGCAAGTCGCCCAAGGCTTGCGGGAAGCATGGTCCAAGAAGACCGTGCCCTGACTGTGACGGGGCCATAGCTCAGCTGGGAGAGCGCTTGCATGGCATGCAAGAGGTCGGCGGTTCGATCCCGCCTGGCTCCACCACGCTTCGCCCTTAGGGCTACGCTTGGTACCTCGCGCGGACTACTCCCCCAACACCGCATTCAATCGGTCGCGCAACGCGACGATCTCGTTCTTCATCGCAACCAGTTCGCCGACCGAGCAGTCCGATGCCGCCAGAATCGATTGCGGCACCGCTCGCGCTTTCTCCCGCAGAGCCTCGCCCTTTGCCGTAAGCGCGATCAGCACCTGCCGCTCATCCTCGGTGCTGCGCGTTCGCTTGATCAGTTCGGCGGCCTCCAGCCGCTTGAGCAGCGGCGTCAGCGTGCCGGAATCCAGGAACAGCCGCTCGCCGATGTCCTTGACCGGCACGCCGTCGCGCTCCCACAGTACCAGCATGACAAGGTATTGCGGGTAAGTCAGACCGAGCTTGTCGAGCAGCGGCTTGTAGACGCGATTGAATGCATGCGCGGTGGAATACACCGCGAAGCAAATCTGGTTATCGAGCCGCAGCGGAAGATCCGCCGAAGATTTCCTGGCCATCACGACCTCGTTAGCGAACAGTGCCCAAGCCCTTATTTGAGAGCCTACCTGATTTCAATTGCATACAAACAATTAAATTGCGCTACCCACAATATTTTATATTGTGCACAATCTAATTGTGTGCAATATGTCTTGCATCGGAACGGCAACCAAGGGAGACCGACATGTCCGTGAACGTGCTCTACAAGACCAGCGCCAAGGCCACCGGCGGCCGCGACGGCACCGCTGCAACCCTCGACGGCGCGCTCGACGTCAAGCTGGCGACCCCGAAGGAACTCGGCGGCGGCGGCGGCGCCGGCAATAATCCCGAGCAACTGTTCGCAGCCGGTTATGCCGCCTGCTTCATCGGCGCGATGAAATTCGTCGCTTCCCAGGGCGGCCCGAAGGTACCCGCGGACGCTACCGTCACCTCCACCGTCGGCATCGGCCCGCGTTCGGAAGGCGGCTTCGGCCTCGATATCGACCTCGCCGTCTCGCTGCCCGGCGTTGCCAAAGCGGATGCGGAAGCCCTCGTCGCGAAAGCGCACCAGGTATGCCCGTATTCCAACGCCACCCGCGGCAATGTGGATGTGCGCCTGACGGTCGTGTAACGACCGGCGGTCGTCTGAAGACTTGATTCCAAACGGCTCGCCGCAGATGTCGGCGGGTCGTTCGGCGGCCGCGTCATGCGCCTGTGCGCGAGACGCCATTGCCGCCGCCCCGGAAGACCGCTAGCTCAGGATTTCCGTTTCTCATCCTGAGCGAAGGTTGCTTTCCATGAGTTCTCCCGGCGCAATGACCGGCCTGCGCGTGATCGATCTGACGCGCGTGCTCGGCGGACCCTATTGCACGCAGATCCTCGCCGACCACGGCGCCGACGTCATCAAGGTCGAACCTCCGGCCGGTGACGAGGTGCGCGACTGGGGCCCTCCCTTCCACGAGGAAGACGCGGCGTATTTCGTCGGCATCAACCGCAACAAGCGCTCGATCGGTCTCAATCTATCTTCCGAAGGCGGCCGTGCCGTCCTGTTGAAGATGCTGGAGACCGCCGACGTTCTGATCGAGAACTTCAAGCCGGGCACGCTCGACAAATGGGGCATCGGCAACGACGTGCTGCGCGCGAAATTCCCGAAGCTGGTGCATTGCCGGATTTCAGGCTTCGGCGCCGACGGCCCGCGCGGCGGCAATCCCGGTTATGACGCCATCATCCAGGCGATGACCGGCATGATCGCGGCGACCGGCTCGCCCGAAAGCGGCCCGATGCGGATCGGCGTTCCCCTGGTCGATATCACCACGGGGCTTTATGCGGCGATCGGCATCCTGATGGCGCTGTCGGAACGCCAGCGCTCGGGCCTCGGCCAGTTCCTCGAAACCACGCTGTATGAAACCGGCCTTGCGATCATGCATCCGCACACCGCGAACTATTTCATGCATGGAAAGCCGCCGGGTCTGACCGGCAACGAGCATCCGAATCTGGTGCCGTACGCGATCTTTCCGACCAAGACCGACAACATCTTCATCGGCGTCGGCAATGACGGCACCTTCCGCAAGCTCGCCAAGGAAATCGGCAAGCCGGAACTCGGCACCGATCCGCGCTTTGCCCGCAACAAGGACCGCATCGCCAATCGCGATGCGCTACGCGTCGAACTCGCCGCCGTGTTCAGCCAGCACGAGGCTGAACCGCTGTGCAATCGCCTGCTGGCAGCCGGGCTGCCCGCAGGGCCGGTGCAGAAGATCGACCAAGCCCTGACCAATCCGCACACGCTGCATCGCGGCGATATCATCGAGAAGGATTGGTACAAGGGCGTCGCCTCCCCGATCCGGCTGGAGCGCACCAAGCCGAGCCTGCGGCGGACACCGCCGAAATTCAGCCAGCACACATCGGAGGTGCTGGGCGAGTTCGGCTATTCAAAGAGCGATATCGAGGCCCTGGTCGCCAACGGCGCGGTCTGCGGCTCGGAACGCAAGCGCTAACGCCTGCTATCCCGGATGCGGAGCAGCTCCGGCGATGCGAAGAAGCATCGTCCGGTGACGCTGCTCCGCTGAACCGGGGCACACGGTCTCATCACCTGTTCACCAAGCCCCGACTTTCTCCGCCTATTTTCCGGCTTCCCTCCGCGCGCGCTTTCCCAATACTCTCCTTTCGCTTATACGGTCATTTGCACGTCACCCGACGCTGATATCGCGCGAAACGAAGGTGACGGTCTCAACCCGGAGGAATTCCATGGCACTTCGACAATTCGGCGCAGCGGCGGCAGTGACTGTTGCGCTGGCGCTCGCCACGCCGGCCCACGCTGTGACCGAGATCCAGTGGTGGCACGCCATGACCGGCGGCAACAACGACATCGTCAACAAGCTCGCCGAGGAGTTCAACGCGAGCCAGTCCGACTACAAGGTCGTCCCGACCTTCAAGGGCAGCTATGCTGACACCATGAATGCCGGCATTGCCGCGTTCCGCGCCGGCAGCGCGCCGCATATCATGCAGGTGTTCGAAGTCGGCACCGCGACCATGATGAGCGCCACCGGCGCAATCAAGCCGGTCTACCAGCTCATGAAGGATGCCGGCGAGCCGTTCGATCCCAAGGCCTATCTGCCGACCATCACCGGATACTACTCGACCTCGAAGGGCGACATGCTGTCGTTCCCCTTCAATTCCTCCTCGATGGTGATGTGGATCAACAAGGACGAATTGAAGAAGGCAGGTGTTGCCGAAATTCCGAAAACCTGGCCGGACGTGTTCGCTGCCGCAAAGAAGCTCAAGGCTGCCGGGCACGAGACCTGCGGCTTCTCCAATGCCTGGGCAACGTGGGCGCACATCGAACAATTTTCGGCATGGCACAACGTGCCGATCGGAACCAAGGCCAACGGCCTCGATGGTTTCGACACGGTTCTGACCTTCAACTCGCCACTGCACGTGAAGCATCTGCAGAACCTGATCGACCTGCAGAAGGACAAGACCTACGACTATTCCGGCCGCGAAAATAAGAGCGAAGCCCGCTTCGCTTCGGGCGAATGCGCAATCTTCCTGACCTCGTCGGGCTATTACGCCACCGCCAAGAGCACCGCCAAGTTCGACTTCACCTCGGCACCGATGCCCTATTACCCCGATGTCGCGGGCGCCCCGCAGAACTCGATCATCGGCGGTGCATCGCTGTGGGTGATGGGCGGCAAGAAGCCCGATGAATACAAGGGCGTGGCGAAATTCTTCACCTTCCTGTCGGACACCAACCGTCAGGCCAAGCTGCACCAGGAATCCGGCTATCTTCCGATCACCAAGGCTGCCTACGAGAAGACCAAGGCCGACGGCTTCTACCAAAAGAACCCGGTGCCGGAGACTCCGCTGAAGGAGCTCACCAACAAGGAGCCGACCGAGAATTCGCGCGGCCTGCGCTTCGGCAACATGGTGCAGATGCGCGATATCTGGGCCGAGCAGATCGAAGCGGCGCTCGCCGGACAAAAGACCGCGCAGCAAGCGCTCGATGATGCCGTAGCCAAAGGCAATGCGATGTTGCGCACCTTCGAAAAGACGGCAAAGTAGACAATCGGCATTGGCTCCCCTCCATACCGGAAGGGGAGCCGGTCTGCCACCTAAAGCGCGGAAGGCTGTAAAGCGCCCTAGATGGAAAAGTCGGTCGTCTTCAACAACAGGCTGCTGCCGTATCTGCTGCTCGTGCCGCAGCTCATCATCACATTCGTCTTCTTCTACTGGCCGGCGAGCCAGGCGGTCTGGCAATCCTTCCTGCGCGAGGACGCATTCGGACTGCATTCCGAATTTGTTGCACTGGAAAATTACCAGAGCCTGTTCGCCGATCCCAGCTACTACAAAGCGATGCTGGTAACGGTGGTGTTCTCCTCGCTGGTCGCGGCATTGTCGCTCTCCATTGCCTTGCTGTTCGCCACCCAAGCCGACAAGAACCTGAAAGCCGCCGGTGCCTACAAGACGCTGATGATCTGGCCCTATGCGGTGGCGCCCGCGGTCGCCGGCGTGCTGTGGATCTTCATGTTCCATCCGACGCTCGGGACGCTGGCGCGGCCGCTGCGCTGGATGAACTTCGACTGGAATCCGTTGCTGAACGGCAACCACGCCATGGCGCTGGTGGTGATGGCGGCAGTGTGGAAACAGATCTCCTATAACTTCCTGTTCTTCCTTGCCGGGCTGCAATCGATCCCCAAGAGCGTGCTGGAAGCCGGTGCGATCGACGGCGCGGGCCCGGTGCGCCGGTTCTGGACCATTACCTTCCCATTGCTGTCGCCGACGACGTTCTTCCTGCTGGTCGTCAATGTCGTCTACGTCTTCTTCGATACTTTCGGAATCATCGACGCAGTCACCGGTGGCGGCCCGGCCGGTGCCACCACCACCATGGTCTACAAGGTGTTTGCCGACGGACGGCTCGGCGGCGATTTGGGCGGCTCGGCGGCTCAGTCGGTGATCCTCATGATCATCGTGATCGCGCTGACCGCGGTCCAGTTCAAATATATCGAGCGCAAGGTGCAGTACTGATGGTCGAGCACCGCCCGCTCAGCGACTTCATCGCCTATGCGATCCTTACGCTTGGCATCTTCGTCGTCGCGTTTCCGGTCTATCTGGCGCTGATTGCTTCCACCCATGACGCCGCCACCGTGGTCGGCGGCAACATGCCGCTGACGCCAGGCAGCCACGCGCTGGAGAACTACTACCGCGCCGTCGTCGTCGGCGGCGCGCGCGCCATCCGCGAGCCGGTCGGCCAGATGCTGATGAACTCATTCATCTCGGCGATCGGCATCGCGATCGGCAAGATCTTCATATCGATCCTGTCGGCCTATGCCGTAGTGTACTTCCGCTTTCCGTTCCGCAAGACCGCGTTCTGGATCATCTTCGTCACGCTGATGCTGCCGGTCGAGGTACGCATCTATCCGACTTACAAGGTGATCGCCGACCTGCATATGCTCGACACCTATGCCGGGCTGATCATGCCGCTGATCGCGTCCGCCACGGGCACGCTGCTGTTCCGGCAGTTCTTCATGACGATTCCTGAGGAATTGTTGGAAGCATCGCGCATCGACGGCGCGGGCCCGTTCAGGTTTTTCTGGGATACGCTGCTGCCGCTGTCGGTGACAACCATCGCGGCCCTGTTCGTGATCCAGTTCATCTATGGCTGGAACCAATATCTGTGGCCGCTCCTGATCACCACCCAGGACTCGATGCAGACCATCGTCACCGGCATCAAGAAGATGCTGTACACGACCGACGAGCTCGCCGAATGGCAGCTCGCGATGGCGACCGCCATTCTCGCGATGCTGCCGCCGGTCGCGGTCGTCGTCTTCATGCAGCGGCTGTTCGTGCGCGGCCTTGTCGAGACGGAGAAGTAAGATAGCCATGGCCAACGTCACGCTGCGCAACGTTCGCAAGACCTATGCCGGTGGCTTCGAGGCCATCAAGGGAATCGATTTCGACGTCGGCGACGGCCAGTTCTGCGTGCTGGTCGGCCCTTCCGGTTGCGGCAAGTCCACGCTGCTGCGCATGGTCGCGGGGCTTGAGACAATCACGGGCGGCGAGATCGATATCGGCGGGCGGGTCGTCAACCAGGTCGAACCGGCCGACCGCGACATCGCGATGGTGTTCCAGAACTACGCGCTCTACCCGCACATGACCGTCTACAACAACATGGCCTACGGGCTGCGCAACCGCGGCATGGCCGAGCCCGAGATCAAGACCCGGGTCGAGGAAGCCGCGCGCATTCTCGAACTCGGCGCGATGCTCGATCGAAAGCCGCGGCAATTGTCCGGCGGCCAGCGTCAGCGCGTGGCGATGGGACGCGCCATCGTGCGGCAGCCAAAGGTGTTCCTGTTCGACGAGCCGCTGTCGAATCTCGACGCCAAGCTGCGCATCGCGATGCGGGTCGAAATCCGCAAATTGCAGCGCCGCCTCTCGACGACCTCGATCTACGTCACCCACGACCAGCTCGAGGCGATGACGCTCGCCGACATCCTGGTCGTCATGAACGGTGGCCAGGTCGAGCAGATCGGCAATCCGCTTGATATCTACCAGAAGCCCGCGACCACTTTCGTCGCATCCTTCATTGGCGCGCCGCCGATGAACCTGATGCCGCTCCGCTCCGACGAGCTGAAGTCCCAACTGAACGGCGATAGCAGGCTCAACGAAGCGGGCATCCTCGGCATCCGGCCGGAGGATTTCGTCATCACCAGCGAAACCGCCTCCGGCGGCGTGGCGCTCGGCCTCACGGTTGAAGCGATCGAGAAGGTCGGTGCCGAAACCTTCGTCTATGGCACAAGGCAAAAGGAAGAGCAGGGTGTCGCCGCCACCCCCGGAGAACTGCCGCCGGGCGAAATCATCGTGCGGATTCCCGGTGCCGTCGGGCCCGCCATCGGCGAACGAATCAGGGCGGTGGCCGCCGGCGACAAGCTGCATCTATTTACCGCCGACGGCCGGAAGCGGGTGGGTTGAGGTCATCATTTTGGGCAGCGCAAAGCGTCAGACTCCGATGTGCACTTGCGCATCGGAGAATCTCGCAGAGAACCTCTGGTTTCCGGCTTCAGCCGCTGCTCGGCTGCCCGGAAATGACAGTTTTTTAACCCAACGCGGCCGATTTACGCAGCTTTCAGAGGCGCTTGAACCCTCCCCAAATCACCCCCATATTGCTTGTTGACCGGACGGCGAGTCGGCCGGCCGGTTGAATGGGGCGCCGCAAGGGCCCCTCAAAGTCGCTTCGAGAGGACTTTGTAATGTCTCGTGTTCCTTCGTTATCCAGTCCGTTCCTGCTTGGGTTCGACGAAATCGAGCGTG
>Ga0268266_10004301_pt1 | contig 13711 bp, 12 predicted proteins | sample KBSS13metaG_FD_190356 | JGI IMG/M metagenome (GOLD analysis project Ga0268266, IMG submission 190356) | Switchgrass rhizosphere microbial communities from Kellogg Biological Station, Michigan, USA - KBS S1-3 metaG (SPAdes) (version 2) | ecosystem: Host-associated > Plants > Roots > Rhizosphere...
GCTATGCAGGGCCGGCGGATGACTTGCGCGTGCTCCCGTCTGGCCATGCGCAGATGCAGACGCGGTTGCCTGCCCGGTCGGCGAGTGTCCAATGCGATGGCGCATGGGATTCGTCGACGATACGGCCGCCTGCGGCGAGGGCCGCTTCAAGCCGTGCCGTGACGTGCTCGCGCGCGACCGACACGTCGACGTGCATCGCGTGCCGCAATGGCTTGGCGTCGTCGAGCTCCTGCATCCAGACCGTCGATCCGTGTCCAAGGGGGTCGACTGCGTTATCTTGGGCCATCGGCACGTAGCCGAGCGCGGCACGCCAGAAGCCGACATCGATCGCATCGCGCTTCCCCGCGATCGCGAGCTGGACCTCGTGGACCGACGCACGATCTGACACCGCGCCGTGCACCCGCACGACTGCAGACACGGCCCGCGCAAGCTCGACGTGTCGCGGCTCGAGTTGCCAGAGATCACGACTCAGCCGGACTGTCAGGCTGCCATCCGCGATCGTCAGCAGCACCCCCGCGCCTTCGAGGCCTGGAATCTCCGCGACGACTGAGGCCAGGCGCGCCGCTTCGCCCAGTGACCCCACTCGAAAGACAGCTGTCGCGCCACCGTGCAGTACCACCCAGTCCTCGACACCATCGGCGGCGAGGAAACCATGCCAGCCTTGCTCGCTCATGCTCACCCCAGCTGCGTGGGAATAGATTGCTGATCCGATATTTCAGACCGAGCTCCTGATGTCTGGTTTTACCATTTTGAACGACCGCTTGCGGGAAAGACTGAAAACCGCTTTGGGTCGGAAGTGAGCTGTCATGCCGCGCAACAGAGCGTTGCAGTGTGCATTGGGAGTTCAACAGCAACGCCACAGACGAGGCGCAATCGTCCACGTCATCGACGACAAGAACGCTCCGCGCACTTCCCAACTCACTCCGCCGAACGCCGCTTCAGATGCCCCGTGCGATCCCACTGTCGGGCGATGCGGGCGGAGAGTGCGGTGTCTCAAAAATCCCCGGGAAATACGGGATCGTGGCGTCGGACCGAGACCCCTTGCAATTTCCCCGGCAGACGCGCCAGATAGATGAGCCAGGCCGCGCGACGGGGCGTGCGGCTTCGGCCTTGAGCCGGTGCCCCGGTTTGTGCGACCAGAGACCGTTGTCAAGCGAGCTCTTCGGCGCGCCGCCCGCACGCCGCTGGAGAGTGCGTCTCGCAGGCGTCCTCGTCGTCGACGCTATCGTGGAGACGACCCGAAGGCCCGCCGCTGGCGCCTCCTCCTGCTTCTGATTGGCCTGAGTCTTGGACTCATTTTGGCCTTGGGTGCGGTCTGGGAAGTGCGCACGTCCAGCGTGCAGTCCTGGTTTTTCGCCCGCTGGAGCGCCGAGCTCCGCTACACGGTAGAGGCCGCCCCCAGCACTCGAATCGCTTTTCCGCGAGAGGGACCCTTCGACGAGCGGCGCGGTTACACGCGCTTGCCAGCATTCAGCGAGCGATTGCAAACGGATGGCTATCACATAGCAGAACAAGCGCACCAGGCACCCGCTCTGACCCGCCTCATTCTCAACGGTATACCGCCCCCTTATCCCGAGTCACCGGTGGCTGCCCTCGTCATCCACGACAACACCGGCCACGTCATGTTCGACGCCGGCGCCGGAGAGCCTGTCTTCCACGATGTCGCAGAAATCCCACCACTCATCACCCAGACGCTGCTCTTCATCGAGAACCGCCGCATTGGCCTGAGCGCTGACGATCAGCCCGGCCTGTACGCAAACCCGGCCATCGACTGGCAGCGCTCCACCAAGGCATTGATCTCCTACGCGGTGCGCAAGGTCGGAATTGATATGCCACTGCAAGGGGGAGCACTCTGGCGACCCAGCTGGAGAAATACCAACACTCCGACGGCGGGCGCACGGCGTCTCCATCGGACAAGCTGCGCCAGATGCTCGCAGCCAGTATCGCTGCGTACCATTCTGGGCGCGATACGCGCCGCGCACGTATACAAATCATCGTGGACTACCTCAACACGATGCCACTGAGCGCAACCGCGGGCATAGGTGAGATCCACGGTCTCGGAGAAGGCCTCGAGGCATGGTTCGACATGGACGTGGCGCAGGTCTGCGCGGCGCTCGAGAAACCGGAGCCGTCCCCAGAGAAGGCGCGCGCCTATCGCCACGTTTTGGCACTGCTCTATGCAGTGCACGCACCCACTCACTTTCTCGTCGAGGATCATCCGGGTCTGGAAGCACGTATCGATGCGTTTGCGGGACTGCTCCACTCAGCAGGGATCATCGACGAGCCACTCCTGAGACTCGTCAAGCACTCGCGCCTTGAATTCGTCAAACACCTACCGGCACAGGCGTCCCCCCACTTCATCGACCGCAAAGCCGTCAATGCCGCTCGCCTCGAGCTGGCCAAGAGACTACAGGTGCCTGACTTTTACGATCTCGACCGCCTGGATCTCCAAGCGGATAGCACGATCGACAGCGCGCTGCAGAAGAAAGTCACGCGATTGCTCGACCAACTGTCGTCTCCCGAGTTTGTGCGCAACAACGGCTTGGTCGGTCCGCACATGCTCTCCCGCGGTGATCCGGCGAAAGTGACCTATAGCTTCTTGCTGCTCGAGTCCCGACCGGGGGGTAACTTTGTCCGCGTCCAAACCGACACCCTCAATGGGCCATTTGACATCAACACCCAGGTGAAGGTCGAGCTGGGGAGCACCGCGAAACTGCGAACGCTAGCGCATTATCTGGAGATCATGGCGCGGCTTCACGGCGAGCTGGCACCGCTGAGCGCGCCGCTGCAGCAAGTCAGGTCGAGCAATGCGCGCGATCCCCTCACGCACTGGGCGGCCGAAAAACTACGCACCGAGCCCGGATTGCAACTGGAAGACTTCCTCAATCAGGCTCTGGATCGAGAGTACTCGGCGAGTCCCGCCGAAGTATTCTTCACAGGTGGTGGTGTCCACCACTTCCGGAACTTCGAGCCGCAGGACAATGGGCGGATCATGAGCGTGCGGGAAGCGCTCGTGCACTCCACGAACCTGGTCTTCATCCGCCTCATGCGCGATCTCGTGCGGTATCACGAAGCACGTCTGCCGTACGACGCACGAGCTGTCCTGGCCAGCGATGACATCCCTGATAGACAACATCTGCTCGCCGATATTGCGGATCAGGAATCGCGTCAGGTTCTGGCACGTGCCTACCGGCACTATCGTGGATTGAGCGACCGACAAATCCTCGCGCGCCTTTTGGGACACAGAGCGCAATCGGCGCGCGACCAGGCCATTGTGTTTTATGCCTGGAATGCTTCCCGCCGATTCGATAGCCAGCGGGTCGATGCCAGTCCCTTGGACGCGACGAGTGAGCTGGGCGCGTGGCTAAAGGCTCACGCGGCCGATGCGACCTCAGAAGAGGGGACCCCAACAGAAGTGCGCCGCCTCGAGCACGCCTACGGCAACCCGCGACTGAATCTTGCGGACTACGCATACTTGCTGAAAGTCAACCCGCTGGAGTTATGGTGTGCGGGCGAAATGCTGCGCGAGCCACAGGTATCTTGGGACGACCTGCTTGCCCGCGGCGCCCCTGCACGGCAAGTGGCTTCCGCCTGGCTCTTCAAAACGCGCAACCGCAAGGCGCAGGACCTGCGCCTGCGAATCCGTATCGAGCGCGACGCATTCGCGCGCATGACTCCGTACTGGCACGAGCTGGGGTTCCCCTTCGACACCCTGGTGCCTTCGTACGCTACCGCGATCGGCAGCTCCGCCGACCGGCCCGCTGCCCTCGCCGAGCTCATGGGGATCATTGTGAACGGCGGGCGGCGCCGTCCCACGTTTGATATTCGCCGTCTGACATTCGCTGCCGGCACGCCCTACCACACGAGCTTCGAGAGCACTCCCAGCCCGGGCGCGCCGGTGATGCGACCTGTCGTGGCCCGTCTGCTCCGAAACGTCCTCTTGGAGGTTGTCGAGAGTGGGACGGCCAGGCGCCTCCGCCACGCATTCATCGACAACCAGGGTTTCGCCATCCCCATCGGCGGCAAAACCGGGTCAGGAGACAACCGGATCGAAGCGTTCACTCGCGGGGGACACCTGCTTTCCGCGCGCCCGATCAATCGGACCGCCGGTTTCGTTTTCTATCTCGGCGAGCGTTGGTTCGGGGTGATTACGGCAACCGTCGACGGCCCGCAGGCTGCTCAATACGTCTTCACCAGCAGCTTGCCCCTGGCCGCACTGAAGCTACTCGCCCCGACCCTGGTCGAGACAACAAAACGCTCCCACCGGCGAGATCCGCACGCGAGCAATGAAGTCTTCACCTCCCGCGCGCGAACCCGGTCGCCCAACGGAAGCGGCTAGTCCATCTGCACGAACGCTCTTGCAGCTAATGCACCTGACGCCGTTCGTGCCACCACCTCTGGATCGCGGTATCCATCAACATCGCCCAAACCGCGAAAATGATCACCAACAGGCCCGCGATCATCGCGTTGCTGGTGGGCTTTGCCATATCCGTATAGCTCAACGCCCACGGAGAGATCAGTAGGGCGAGACCTAGAATGATGTTCAGCCCTTCCTCCCAGGCCTTTGGGATGGAGACAGCGATTCCGGCAAACACGACGATCGCCGCGCCCAGTATCCAGGCGGTTCGCGCCGCAATCCCCATGCCGGTGGCGAATCCCAGAATCCAAGGCGAGAAGAGCGTCCACAGACCCACCAGGAAGTTCAGCCAGTCCTGCCAGCGGTCGTGCCGCATAAATCCCCCTTCAGCCGTGATAGCTGAAATTCAAGGACATCTTATTTGACAAGCGCGGGTTGCAGAACGTTCCGCCCGTGCCCGAGATGGCTGCCACGCTACAGCTCAAGAATTCAGCTCACTGGCCATACAACATCAAACGTGGCGGCTGATGTATCTGCGCGGGGAGTTCGCCGTCAACTTGCGGAAATCCGAGCCGCTCACCTTCCCGCGAAAGATAGCTTTTCACCGACGCTGAGATAGCCATGATGACGCTCCGTTCGACATCTCCTACAGGTGATTCGCGCTCTCCAGGAGGAGCCGGATGATTTCGTCGTAATACCGTAGGATGCGACTCATCAACTCGGGCGGAACGCATGCGATGTGGCGAACATGAATGCAGCCCTGGACATCGAGCAGCACGTAGCCTCCGTGCTCGCGAACCTCCCGAAGCACCGTCATGGCCTCCAGTTCGGTGGTGCTCGCCCTCGGTGTGGGTACAAGGTCAGAAGTGCGGGCCATGGAGCTTGCCCAGGGGCCTATATTCGCCCGGCAGCTCCAACTTCCGCGGAAACGGGTCCGCACCGGCCGCGGGGGTAGTCCTGCGGAGGAGCTGCGTGTGCCGCATAACATCTGCGCCCGCGGTCCATGTGTTCAGCGGAGCCCATCACAGGGTTTGACCTGCCGGGTGGGCAAAAGTTGCGCCACCAACACGCATTAGAGCTCGCCCTGACTCTGACTCCCGCCTGCCGGGCGTCACGCGTTTCCGCCGAAACGCCTCATGCAGCCGCAATGTAAATACGGCGATTGCTGAGTCACCTTTCCAGCGCGTCCGGAGGAATGTCAGTAGCACGCCGGGCGGCCGCTGCGCTGAGTCCGCGGACGCCGCGCCACGTCGCGCCGGTGAACCGGGCACCGTCCAATTTTGCAGAAGTGAAGTCCGTGTCAATGAAGGTCGACTCGCTCAGGTCGGCGTTGGACAAGTTCGCACCGGACAGATCGGCCCCGGAGAAGTCGACTCTGACGGCCTTCGCACCATTGAGATTTGCATCCGCCAGGTGCGCGAAGCTGAAATCAGCGCGCGACACGTCAGCGCCAGACAGATCCGCGTTGTCGAGGGTCGCCGAGTTGAATCGCGCGTTCATCAGTCCCATCGACTGATTCTTCATATCCGCGGCACCGCGCAGGTTTCTCAAGATAGCCCCTGCGAGGCGCGCATGATTCAGATCGCCGATGAGACGTGCGCCGGTGAGGTCGGCTCCGCGTAGATCGGCGCCGGCGAGTTGCATCGAGAACAGTTGCGCGTCGCGCAAATTGGCCTGTCTGAAGTCCGTTCCCTCACCGAAACTGATCGTCAGGTTGCAGCCCGCAAGGATGGCTCCCCGCAGGTTGGAGCGGTTGAGAACGCTGGCCCTGAGATTCGCGCCCTTGAAGTCGACGTTGGATAGATCGATGCCGGACAGGTTCTTTGCCGACATGTCAGCAGGTGACGTGCGCGAGCTGTTCGCCACCGCGGCAATCACTTGCTCCCGCGAAAGCCGTACGTAACCGGGCCAGTCCTCCGCAGTCGTGATTTCCGCGTACCCGAGCGCGAGCAGTACGCCTGCCAGGTTACCTAGAAGACGATAACAGTCTGCGAAACGAGCATGGTCGCGCATTTCCAGTTGTCCTCAACTCGTGTGACGCGGATTCGGTTCCCGGATTGACCAGCAAGTGACCTGAGTGTATACGCCGAATGGCCACACCGCGCTCGTACAATTGCGCGAGCCAAAACTGTGCCTGCGCCATCGCGCCTTCCGCGAGCGAACGCAACATCGCTGCGGCAAAACTTTCGGATGGAGTTCGATCAGACTCTGCAATCCGAGGCCACACTTGGAATGGCAGCTACGATAGCATCAAGTGTCTGGCAACAAAATAGCCACGGAATCCGTGTGGAATCAACATGTGGCGGATACGGCGGCCGACTCCTTCGGTTCCAGCGGCGGCGGTATCAGCAGGTACTTCCCCGTGCCACTCTATCAATCCGCAACATCCATACCCAATGACATCTCAACCGGCAGGCCCGGACGCGGGATTCCCGACGTAAGCGCCGACGGCGATCCCGCTTCGGGATACTTCGTCCGTGTGGATGGAGAGGAAGTACCTATTGGTGGAACCAGCGCGGCCGCGCCGCTCTGGGCCGCACTCATTGTCCTGATAAATCAAAAACTGGCGCAGCGTGTCGGCTTCATCAATCCCATCCTTTATGCAAATGGGCGCTGCGTAACGTCATCACCGGGGACAACAAGGTGGGTGCGGACAACATCGGCTACAGTGCCACCGATGGTTGGGATCCCTGCACAGGCCTCGGGAGCCCGGACGGCCTCAGAATTCTCGCTGTACTGCGCGGCCCGCCATTGAGCCGTCCGCCACCCGTGTGATCGTAGGCTCACGCGGTGGAAGCGGACCTGCGTGGGGCCTCGAGCTCGGCGAGCGCCCTTCACGGGGATTGCCAGCAGAGGAGCGGGGATTGCCAGCAGAGGAGCGGGGATTGCCAGCAGAGGAGCGGGGATTGCTTAACTCAGTGAATATATTGACAAAATGGCTACGAGCTACGATGAGTCCGGTAGGGGTGCCTGGGCGCACGCAGGTACGCGATTTCTGGTGCAAGATTCCGGAATGGCCGCTATTGGATTCCGCACGATAGACTTCCAGAATCATGAAGACTACTGTCGATATTCCATTCCTCATCTAGTTTAGCGGCACGCTATTGAGCCGCCGAGCCGAGCTTGGCGGTGTTGGATGCCGGGGGGCCTGCCTCGACGTGCTCTTGTCGACGTACCGCCGGTAGCGCGCTCACCTCGAGTATTTCGGTTGTCAGGTCGGTCTGTCTGAAGCCCGTCACTGTGATGAGTGCTTCGAACGAGTCGGGCAGCGCGCCGCCGGTTTTCGCGCGCGCCGTCGTCGCGAGGCTCGCCAGTCCCTCGGGCGAAGTCAGGGCGCGTACGTTCTGCAGCAGGCCCGCGTTGCTGAGCCCGGAAGTGAAAATCATGATGTGGTTGCCCGCAGGGCCCGGGAATTTCGCGACCAGGGCGTAATCCATCCGCTGCCCGCCAAGGGCGCCTTCCGGGACGAAGACCTTCTGCGTGTCGAGGTCGACGAGGCGCGGGCCTGCGGAGTCGAATCGATAACGCGAGCGAAGTTGGTAGTAGCCCGCCAACGGACCTAAACCCACGATCGGGCCTACGTAGATGATGTCATTGCGGCGGATATCGTCCGCCTGCAGATCGTCGCGAACCACAACCTCGACGCGTCGGCCGGGTGTGTCGACGATACGCAGCACGGCGGACATGCCGATGGCGGTGCTTTTCTGGATCATCGACACATAGCGCTGGCCACGCTCCGCGGCGAACGCCGGATTGTTGGCGAGGATGGCGCGCAACTGCTCGCTGGAGTTGATTTCCGCGTCGCGGACGGTGAGAGTATGGCCGGTCTTCGGATCGATCTGCGTGAACATGAACAAATCGCCGAGCACGATGGTGAGCGGCCGGGGGCTGTCCACCATGTTCGCCCACACCGGGCTTTCACGGACGCGCTGGATCGCGGGCTCAACGGCAGAAGTTCGGGCTGCGCTCCAGAGGCGGACGTTCATATAGAGGGACAGGGACAGCACCAGCAAAGCCAGCGCGATGGCGGCCCACATCCAGGGACGGCCGGCGCCGGACGCGAGTGCCGCCGCGCCCGTTGTCATAGGGTGCGACATTCCGCCGCCCGAGGTCTGTGCGCCGTTGGCGCCGGCATCACTGGATAAGGACCCGTTACCCGGCGGCTCCATTCCTGTGGCAACTGGCCTCGCCGCGCCCGGATCTTGTCTGACGAAAGTAAGGCGGTAGCCACCCTTGGGAATCGCAAACTGCACCGGGTCCCTATTGCCGCTGCCCGCGTAATACTCCATGAGCTTCTGCCGCAGGGTGCGCACTCCCACGCGCACCACCGAATCCTCGGCGCCGTTGAAGGAGGCATCTTTGCCGAAAACGTCCTGGGCGATCTCTGCTTCCTTCGGCGCGTCATCACGCAGGGAACGATCGAACAGGTAGGTCAGGAGCTTGCGGCCGGTTTCGGATTTACCCAGCTGCTCCGAGGCGAGCACTTTTTCCAGGTGGGTCCGGGCCCCTGCGGGGTCGACGTCAGTCATGGAAGCTCGTAGCGGGCTGTTACGTGCACGTTACTAACGACGATGCCACGGGTGCACTAACCGTTTGGCACTTTTAGATAGTAATCCATCATCGTATTCAAGACCCGCTGAAATCGTTTAGGCGCCGCAACCGGCGCCAGCGCAGGGGGAGTTGAGATGAAAAGAACCATGCTCGCCGGGTTAACCATTGGGATAGTCGCAGGATCGTCGTGGGGCGCCACCGCCTCGTCGGACCAGGGGCTGATCCCCGCCCCACGCATCAGTGCCGCCCTGGCCAACGAAGCCGTTGCCGCCGCGGTGGCCAGTTGTGCCGCCCAGGGATACACAGAGACGGCGGTGTTGGTGGACACCGACGGCGTGGTCCAAGCGTCGCTGCGCGGTGACGGCGCCGGTATTCATACGCTCGATAGCGCCCACGATAAGGCCTATACCTCGGTCACGTTCAAATCCGACACCATGGCCATGATGGATCGGGCGCAGGCGCTGAACGTGCTGGTGACCCGCCTGCCACACCTCCTGCTGGCTGGTGGCGGGGTGGTGATCAAATCGGGTTCGACCGTCGTCGGCGCGATCGGAGCATCCGGGGCGCCTGGCTTTCAACTGGACCACGCCTGCGCCAAGGCCGGGGCCGACAAAATTGCCGACCACTTGAAATAGCGGACCGCTGTCTAGCGCACGCTGTGAGGTGCGGAGCGAATCGCGTGGCACGTTTGAGGGGGCTTGATTGTCGAAGCGCGACTTTCCGGCGGCCGTGTGGGCCGTTGTTTGTGTAACTCTGCTGTCAGCAATGGCCGCAGTGTGTCTGGGGGCGATGCCCGCCGGCCAGGCGCCTTCGACCCCGAGAAACTGGCCAGTATTGGACCAGTATTGTGTCAAATGCCATAACACCGAGGACTGGGCCGGTGGCGTGGCATTCGATGCCTTGAGCCCGGGTGGTATTCCCGCGGATGCCCAGACGTGGGAGAAGGCGATCCGGAAGCTTCGGACGGGCATGATGCCCCCGCCCGGCAAACCTCGTCCCCCGCGAGCCGTGCTCGACGGCTTCGCAACGGAACTGGCGACGCGGCTGGACGACTCGGCCGGTCCGCATCCCTTTCCGGGTCCCAACTCGCTACACCGCCTGAACCGCACCGAATATGCGAATGCCGTTCACGACCTCCTGTCGTTTGACGTGGATGCGTCAACTTTGTTGCCCGCCGACGATGCCGCGGAGGGTTTCGATAACATTGCGGACGTACTGAGCGTATCACCCACGCTGATCCAGAGCTACATATCGGCGGCCATGAAAATCAGCCGCTTAGCTGTAGGGGATCGCACGATGGCGCCCACGTTGGTGAAGTACGCCGCGCCTCCCGGCCTGTCACAAGACGAGCATATCGAGGGCCTGCCACTCGGGACGCGCGGCGGCATTCTGGTCACGCACTATTTTCCGCTTGATGCGGAGTACGAGTTCCGCATCCGTGCCGGCCGCGCGGGCCTGCCTGTCGGAACCGGCGGCGATGGTCCACCGCTCGTTGATATCACAATCGACGGCCAGCAGGTGAAGGGAGCGGACACGAGCAAATTCCGCATCCCGGTCAAGGCGGGACCGCGCGTGATCGGCGTGGCTATCATCGATAGACATCATTCCGCGGGCGTGGATGAGCTCTACGCCAAGGCGCTGCCGCGCCAGGCCGCCATAGACAATTTCACGATCAATGGACCCTTCGACCCGACCGGGCCCGGGGACACACCGAGTCGCCACGCCATTTTCGTGTGTTATCCGAAAGACGAGCAACAGGAGGAACCCTGCGCGCGCCAGATCCTGACACGCCTGGCAACCAGGGGATTCCGCCGCCCCCTGAGGGCCAGCGATCCTGCTGTCGAGACACTGATGCAGTTCTATCGGGCGGGGCGTGAATCGGGAGCTTTCGAGGACGGTATCCAGGAAGCGGTCGCACGGCTGCTGGCCGATCCGCAGTTCCTATATCGCTTCGAGGCGGAGCATCCGGAGCTTGCCGACGGTGCCCTCTATCGCATCAGTGACATCGAGCTGGCCTCGCGCCTGTCGTTTTTCCTCTGGAGCAGCATCCCGGATGACACGTTGCTGGACCTCGCCGCCAGCGGCCAGTTGAGCCGGCCCAAGGTACTCGAGCAGCAGGTGCGGCGCATGCTTGCCGATCCGCGCTCGAATGAGCTGGTGACGAACTTCGCCGGACAATGGCTGCGCCTGCGCGAGCTGCACGGCTCGCAGCCTGCCGATCCGCAGTTCGATGAGAACCTGCGCGAGGCCCTCGAGCAGGAAACGCAGATGCTGTTCGGCAGCATGGTGCGTGAGGACCGCAGCGTCGTCGACCTGCTCGACTCGAACTACACTTATGTCAACGAGCGGTTGGCCCGGCATTACGGCATCGCGAATGTCTACGGCAGCTACATGCGCCGCGTCGCATTGCCGAAGGACTCGCCGCGCCTGGGGATTCTCGGTCAGGGCAGCATTCTCACGATCACCTCCGCGGGCGATAGAACCTCGCCTGTGCAGCGTGGCGCGTTCGTCATGGAGACGCTTTTTGGCGCTCCTGTACCGCGCCCGCCGCCGGGTGTGAACACTGACCTCAACCAGGACCCCACGGCCGGGCATCCCCTGACAATCCGTGAGCGGCTCGAGAGGCATCGTGCCAATCCAACTTGCGCGGCCTGTCACCAGATCATGGACCCGATCGGCTTCTCGCTGGAGAACTTCGATCTCGACGGCCGCTGGCGCACCACCGAGGGCGATTCGCCGATCGACGCGTCCGGCAAGCTCGTTGATGGAACGCCGCTGAATGGCGTGACGGATCTGCGTGCCGCATTGCTCTCGCGTTCCGATGCCTTCGTGACGAGTTTCACTGAGAAACTCCTGACTTACGCACTCGGACGGCGGATCGAATACTACGACGAGCCCACGGTCCGCGAGATAACGCGCCGTAGCCGTAGTGAGAACTATCGTTTCTCCGCGCTCGTGCTCGGCATTGTTCGCAGCGCCCCCTTTCAGATGAGAATGAAGGGCCCTGTGGCCGCACCCCGGAACATGGAGGGGCAACGTCAAGCCAATCGCAACGGTCCTGATCTGGAGACGGACAAGTGAACAAGAATCCGACGATTCTTTCGCGTCGCGCCCTGTTGGAAGGGATAGGTTTCGCGGCGCTTGCGCCGCTCATGACAGCTCGCAGCTCGGCGCAAGGTGCGCCGACTCCGCCAGCCGCTTCCGCAGACGCAGCGGCCACCGATGACGCAGCCCGGGCAGTGTCGCAGTTGCCACTGAAGACAACCGGGCTCGAGCACATGGGCACCATCGTCCCGGATGTGGAAGCCGCGGGTAAGTTTTATGGGCGCCTCTTCAATCCAGACCTTCACAAAGAGCAAGACCCGCCGCTGCGCTACTATGTAACCCTCGGTGTCGGTTATCTCGCACTCGGTACGCACGGCTCCGCGCCGCACGGATACTTCGATCATTTCTGCGCGTTGGTGGAGAACTATGATGCGAAGGCCATGGCCGAGCAGCTCAAGGCGCAAGGGCTGCCGCCGGGCAAGTTCGGGATCATCCCGGACCCGGACGGCTGCGGTTTCCAGTTGCTGGGTGTACCGGGCGGGCTCGCGAAGACCGTTGTTCCGGCCGGACGCATTGTCCCCGAGGAAGCACTGGTGAAGCCCGTGCACCTCGACCATGTGGTAGTGCGGAGTACCGATCTCGAGAAGTCGCTGCAGTTCTATCGGAAGTTTCTCGGCAAGGAAGCGAGCACCAAACATCACCCCGATGAGGCGTGGTTCCAGGTCGCACAGACCCGCCTGGTGCTGGAGCAGGCGCCGGCCGGTCAGACGGGCCACATCGATCGCATCGGCATCAAGGTTCAGTCGTTCGATCGCAGGATGGTTGCCCGCGAGTTGAAAAAAATGGGCGCAATCGTCACTCACGAATCGCGCCAGGGATTGGTGTTCACGGATCCGGTCGGACTCACCCTGGAGCTGCAACCCGTCTAAGACGGTCAGCTCCCCTCGAGGCAACTATGTTTTATCTCACGAAGAGACACCTGTCGCGCCGTGCGGTCTTGCAAGGAGCCGGCGCAATCTTGTCATTGCCCCTGCTGGAATCGATGATCCCGGCAGGAAGGGCCTCTGCCGCGGACGGCAGTGCCGCCACGCCGCGAGCACGGCTGGCTTGTATCTACGTGCCGCACGGCGCGGTGATGAGCCACTGGACGCCGACGAAGGTTGGCACGGGTTTCGAGTTCCCCGAGATTCTGATGCCGCTCGAGCCGTTCCGCGACCGCGTGAATGTGGTGAGCGGACTCGCCCTGCCGCTCGCATACGGACAGGATGCCTCCGCGGGCGCGAATCACACCCGCTCTTCCGCCGTGTATCTCTCGGGCGCTTCGCCCGGAACCGGCTCCGAAGCCGAGTTAGGGATCACCCTCGACCAGATTGCTGCCAAACACATCGGGCAGGATTCGCCGCTGCCGTCCCTGGAGCTGTCCATCGAGGATGGTAGTCTGAGCTGCGGCGCCGGCCTGTCCTGCGCCTATCGCAACACGATTTCCTGGCAGGGGCCGAAGTCGCCGCTACCCATGGAGAACAATCCGCAGGTGGTGTTCGAGCGGCTGTTCGGTGATGGAGCGACCGCGCAGCAGCGCGCGGCGCGGCGGGTCGAGGCTCGCAGCCTGCTCGACTCGATCACCACGGAGGCGTCCTCGTTGCAGAAGACGCTACCTGCGCCCGACCGCGCGCGCCTCGACCGCTATCTCACCGATGTGCGGGAAGTCGAACGGCGCATCGCCCTGGCTTCGCAACAGGTGCCCGCGGGAATGAAGCT